>Ga0247821_10000707_pt1 | contig 18548 bp, 16 predicted proteins | sample 13C_Glycerol_Day_FD_192481 | JGI IMG/M metagenome (GOLD analysis project Ga0247821, IMG submission 192481) | Soil microbial communities from agricultural site in Penn Yan, New York, United States - 13C_Glycerol_Day14 | ecosystem: Environmental > Terrestrial > Soil > Agricultural land | place... | reverse complement strand
AAGTGGAGGAGGAGATCGGCCGCATGAGCGCCGTGCTGCGCGACGCCGGCGCCACCGCCATCGCGGTCAGCCGCGACGAGGCCGAGCGCCTGCGCTTCTGGAGCGGCCGCAAGAACGCCTTCCCCGCGTCGGGCCGCATCAGCCCCGACTACATGTGCATGGACTCGACCATCCCGCGCAAGCGCCTGGCCGACATCCTGCTGGCGATCCAGGCGATGGAGAGGAAGTACGGCCTGCGCTGCGCCAACGTGTTCCACGCGGGCGACGGCAACCTGCATCCGCTGATCCTGTTCGATGCCAACGACCCCGACCAGCTGCACCGCTGCGAGCTGTTCGGCGCCGACATCCTGGAGACCAGCGTCGCCATGGGCGGCACGGTCACGGGCGAGCACGGCGTGGGCGTGGAGAAACTCAACTCCATGTGCGTGCAGTTCAGCCCCGAGGAGCGCGAGCAGATGCTGGGCGTCAAGCGCGCCTTCGATGCGCGCGGCCTGCTCAATCCCGGCAAGGTGATCCCGACGCTGTCGCGCTGCGCCGAGTACGGCAAGGAGCTGGTGCGGGGCGGGCGCCTGGCCCACCCCGACCTTCCGCGCTTCTAGATCAAGGGATCAGGACGCCGGCTTGCACGACGCGTCGGTGACGACGATGTCGCTCTCGCCGGACGCCTTGTCGTCCTTGTCCTTGTCCCGGAAGGCGCCGTTCAGCGACTGGATCAGCATCCCCTGGAGCTCCGACAGCGGCACACCCGGCAGCATCGCGGAGATCGCGGCGAGGAGGCCGTCCGCCGGCCCGGCCAGCACGTTCCCCGGGATGTCCAGGATGGCGCCGTTGATGTTCATGCGGATGTTCGTGCGCAGGTCGATCGGGCCGTCGACCCGGTCGAAGCTGCCGCCGGCCGCCGACGCCTTCAGCAGCTCGTAGAACTGCGTGGGGGCCGGCGCGGCGGAGCCGCTGGTCGTCCCCGGGGCCAGCTGGGTCGCGCTGGTCGCCGCGAGCGCGGGCACCGCGTTCACGACCAGCCGGCCGCCCATCGTCATGCTGCCGCCGACGTTGAGCTGGTCGTAGGTGACGCCGGGAACGAAGGGGCTGTTGGCCGCCACGTCCATGTCCAGGCGGCCGGTCGCGGTCTGCTGGTAGTTGCCGGTGATCGACAGCTGGCCGATGCGGCCCACGCCACCCTCGCCCGGTGCCACCGTGCCCGCGTTGACCACGCTGCCCTGCACGGTGCCGGAACCCGTCAGCAGCGCGCCCGCGGCGTTGGTCAGCGTGCCGCTGCCGAAGGTGTAGCTGTCGGCGGCGGGGTCGTAGGTGTAGCCGACCGCCATCGTGGCGTTGGTGCCCAGGTCGATGGCGCCGTTGTTGGTGACCGGCCCGCCCACCAGCATCGTGGCGCCGGATTCCAGCCGCATCGAGGAGGCGTTGGTCAGCGCGCCGTCCACCTGCAGCGAGGCGAGGAGGTCGGTTCCGCCGGTGATCGGCGGGATCTCGAGCGCGGCCTGCAATCCGATGGTGGGCGTCGGCGTGGGAAGCGGCATGGCCGTGGCCGTCGGCACGGTGATGCCGCCCGCCGCCGCGAGGTACACGCTGCCCAGGCCGCCTTCGCCGCCGGCCCGCGCCGGGTCGGTGGAGAAACTGGTGGGCACGAGAGCGGCCGCCGCGTACGCGCTGGCCTGGCCGCCGTCGCCGCCGCCGGCCCAGAGGCCGCCGCCGAGCGTCAGCGGACCGCCGACCTGGATGTCGATCGAACCGCCGTTGCCGCCATTGCCGCCGCGCGACTGCGCGTAGTAGTCGGCGTCGCCGCCGGTGCCGCCCGAGGCGTCCAGCCAGGCCATGATCTGCGAGGCGCCGGTGGCCGAGATGCGGATCGCGCCGCCCTGCCCGCCGGTGCCGCCGGTGTCGGTCGGGCCGCCGTACGAGTAGCCGCCGGTACCGCCGCGCACGCTCAGTTCGGCCCCGGTGACCTTCACGCCGCCGTTGCGGGCGATCAGGTTGATCGTGCCGCCCAGCCCGCCCTGCCCGCCGATGCGGCCGTCGCCGCCCCAGCCGCCGTCCAGGTTCAGGTAGAGATCGGCGAGTTCGAGGTCGCCGTTCTCCTTGGTGATGGTGAGCGTCGCGCCGCGGCCGCCCGCGCCGCCGACGCCCTCGGAGTTGTAGCCGCCGTCGCCGCCGGAGCCATCGACCCAGCCGAGTTGCAGCTGGCCGCCATAGCTCAGGTTGATGGACGCCGCGTCGCCGCCCTGGCCGCCGTTGCCGCTGTAGCCGCCGTACGCGTAGAGGGTGTCGACCTGCAGGTTCTTGCCCGCCGCGAGCGTCACGCTCTGGCCGTGGCCGCCCGAGCCGTCGCTGCTGCCACCGCCATTGGCGTCGATGTCGCCCCAGACGGTGATGTTGCCCGGCGTGGACAGCGCGATCTTGCCGCCCGCGCCGCCTTGCGCATTGCCGTTCGCGGAACCGCCCCAAGCGTAGATGTTGCCAATCTCGATATCGCCGCCGGCCGAGACGTCGATGTTGCCCGCGGCGGCGCCCGTCAGGTCGCCGCTGCCCCACCAGGGGCTGCCCCCGTAGCTGCTGATGCTCCCGTATACGTTGACCGCGCCCGAGGCCGACAGCTGGACCATGCCGCCGCCCGCGGCACCGAGGCTGCCGCTGCCGCCGGACGTGTCGACATCGCCGTGGATCGTGATGCCGCCGCCGGTGTTGCTCACCGTGATGCCGCCGCCGGCCCCGCCGACGCCTGAAGTGTGCTCGTTGCCGAAGGCGCTGAGGTTGCCCATCACCTCGATCTGGCCGCCCTTGGCGGTCAGGCCGATCGCGCCGCCATGCGCGCCGTACCCGCTGATGTCGTGCGTGCGGACCGAGCCGGACAGGAAGATGCCGCCGCTGCCCGCGTTGGCCTGCACGGCGCCGCCGCGCGAGTTGCTGGTGAAGCTGGCCCCGCCCGTCGTGATGTTCCCGCCGATCACCTTGTTGCCGGCGTCGATCTGGACCTTGCCGCCGTTCGGCATGGACGAGGTGCCGGACGTGGTGATGTCGGTGAACACCACGTTGCCGCCGGCCTTGAGCTTCACCTGGCCCGACCCCGCGCTGCCGTCGGAGCCCTGCGTGGTCAGCGCCTGGGTCGTGAGGCTGCCGCCGGCCTCGAGGTCGATCGCGCTGGCGGAGAGGTTGAAGCCCAGTTCCACGTCGCCCGTCGCGCGGACCGACGAGGCGCCCGACAGCGTGACGTTGCCCGCCGCCAGCAGCTTCAGCTGGCTGCCGTCGAAGTCCAGCGTGCCGGTCGAGAAGCTGTTGCCCTGGTAGAAGACGCTGCCGCCTCCCGAGAAGGCGCCGACGTTGAAGTCGCCCTGCGTGAGCGACGTGGTGCCGACGTTGCGGAAGGTGCCGCCTGCCACGCCGCCGAGAGAACCCGCGGCGCCGTTCAAAAGGCCGTTGTTGATGAAGGTGCCGGCGCTGCCCAGGTCCAGCTTGCCGTTCTGGTTCAGCGTGAGCGTGCCGTTGTTGGTCCAGGTCTTGCCGTTGAGCACGCTGGCGGTGACGGTGCTGCCGGCGTTGTCGGTCGAGAGGGCGACCGTCGCGCCGGCGCTGGTCCTCACCGCGTTGCCGGCCTGGAGGTTCACCTGCAGGTTCTGGCCGCTGCCGCCTTGCGTGCGGAACGAGGTGGCGCCGCCGCTGAACACGATGTCGTTGTACGCATCCACGGTCAGCGTGCTGGTTCCGGTGCCGCCATGCACGATGTCCAGCGGGCCGCCGCTGGCGTCGAAGACGACGTTGCCGCTGCCGCCGGATCCACTGCCGTCGGTGCGCAGGATGACGCTGGTGCCGCTGCTGAGCGCGTTCTGCAGCGTCGTCAGCGTCAGCAGCGAGTTGACGAGCCCCGGCAGGAACGGGCTGAGGAGGCTCACGGTGGTGTCGACGCCGGCCGCCTTGATGGTCAGGTCGCTCGGGTCCAGCAGCCACCGGCCGCCCTGGCCCGCGCTCGCCGACGCGTCCACCCGCGCGCCGTTGGCGTCCAGGTAGCGCTTGCCCGAGGTCTCGACGAAGCCGCCGTCGCCGCCGTGGGCGCCGCCGCGCGCCTGGATGCTGCCGTGCACGCGCGTGGTGTCGTCGGCCCAGACGATGACGCGGCCGCCGTCGCCGACGTCGGTGGCGTTGGCGCGCAATTGCGCGTCGGCCGCCACGTAGGTGACCTGCGCGTTGGGAACGTCCGGATTGCCGCCCAGGTAGTCGCCGCCGACGCGGATCCGGCCGCCGCCGTTCGTGCCGGAGGTATCGATCACCGCGCCGGCCATCACGCCGACGGTCCTGCCCAGCACGTCGACCTGCCCGCCCGCGCCCGCCGCGCCTTGCGCGATGACGGTGCCCGAGGTTTCGGCATGGTCCGTCGCCTTCAGCACGACCCGGCCGCCCTGCACGCTGGCCGCGCTGGCCTGGATCAGTCCGCTGTGGCGCAGCGTGCCGGCGAAGATGCCCACCGCGTCGCCCTGCAGCGTGCCCAGGTTCACCGCCTGGTCCGAGGGCGCCTGCACTTCGAGATGGATGCCTTCCAGGCCGCGGCCGGTGAGTTCGACCTTCTGGCCCGCCGCCAGCACCGTGGCGCCCTGCGGGCTCTGGATCACGGCCTGAGCGCCGGCCTGGACGTCGGTGCCGATCAGGACCACGTCGCCGCTGCTGGCCAGGATGCGGCCGTCGACCCGCAGCGGGCCGGCGGCGCTGCCGTCGCCGAAGCGCAGGCGGCCGGCGATGGCGTCGGCGTCGGTCATGCGCAGCGTGGACGCGGTGAAGCCCGCGGTGTCGACCACCGCGCCGGCACCGACCGTGATGCCGGCCGGGTTCACCAGCACCAGCCGTCCGTTGGACGCCAGGGTGCCGAAGATCGCGCTCGGATTGCCGCCGAGCACGCGGTTGATCGAGGTGCTGGCCGCGTCGGGCTGGGCGAAATACGTGGTGCTGCCGCCCGGGATGCTGAAGCTCTGCCAGTTGATCGCCGAATGCCGCGTGCCGGCGCCGTTCTGCGTGGCGATGAAGAGATTGGCGCCTTGCCGGCTCAGCGTGGCGGTGCCGTGGATGGCCTGCGCGCCGGTCGGCTGCGCGCCCGCGGGCAGGGCCGCGAAGCCGTTCGCGAGCGCGACGGCCAGCAGCAGCGGCCGGGTGCGGAGGCGGGAAGGAAGATGGCGATGCGACATGGCCGTGCAGCCTTAGCTAAAAGCGAAGTACAAGGAGGGCGCGCACCGATCGCCGTCGAGGGCGACTGCCCCTTCGTGCGCGGCAGTCGGCCGACGGTAGCATATGGTTACGAGAGCTTCAACTGATGGCCTTGACGTGGCACCCTAGTTCAGATCAACGGCAAACCCGAGTGCGGCAAAAGTCACGCCGCCGGGCCTTCCCCTCGCCATGAGCGTCTTCGTCAGCATCGCCGCCTACTGCGATCCCGTCCTGGGCTTCACCCTGGCCCGCGCCCGGGCGGCCGCGGCGCGTCCGCGCGAGCTGCACTTCGGCGTGATCGACCAGAGCCCGCAGCCGCCGGCGGCTTCCTCCTTGTCGGTGCTCGCACCCGCCCGCATGAGCTACCAGCGCGTCGATCCGGTGTTCGCCCGCGGACCGTGCTGGGCCCGCGCGATGGCGATGGCGCTGTACGACGGCGAGGACTGGTTCCTGCAGGTCGACTCGCACATGGATTTCGAACCCGGCTGGGACGAGCGGCTGATCGCGCAGGCGCAGGCACTGGCGCGCGGGCGCCGCGGCGTGGCGTTGTCCGCGTATCCGAACGCGTTCGTGTTCGAGGACGGCCGGCCCTTGCCCCGCCCGGCGCCGGGCAAGCTGCTGGCGCACGTCGTGAAGCCGGGGTCGGTCTTCGCGCCCGACCACCTGGTGCTGGGATTCGAGGCGCGGCCGGTGGAGAGCGACGAGCCCATGCCCGGCTTCCACCTGGGCGCCGGCTGCCTGTTCGCGCCGGGGCGGTTCGCTTTGGAGTTCCCGTACGACCCGGCGCTGTACTTCCACGGCGAGGAACAGGCGCTGGCCGCCCGCCTCTTCACGCACGGCTGGGACATCTTCCACGTGCCCGACCTGCCGATCCGCCACCTCTACAACGACGGCCAGGCCGGCGTGCCGCCGCGACCGCTGCACTGGGATGCGGCGCAGGAGGCCGGGCGGGCGCTGCCCTGGTGGCAGCTTGAGCAGCGGTCGCGCGCTCGCCTGGGCGCACTGCTGGCAGGCGAGCCGCTCGGGGTCTACGGTCTCGGACGTGAGCGCACGCTCGCGCAGTACGCGAGCTGGTGCGGGATCGATTACGCGGGCCGCACGCTGGGCCCGCAGGCCTTCCGGCCGATCGCGGACTAGGCCTGGGCCGAGGGCTGCACGCCGTCCATCAGGTCCATCGCCAGGCACAGGTCGGACCAGGCCTTGGACTTGTCCTGCAGGTTGCGCAGCAGGTAGGCCGGGTGGTAGGTGACCACCACCGGCACGCCTTGGTAGCGGTGCACGCGGCCGCGCAGGCGCCCCACCGGTTCCTGCGACTGCAGGATGGTCTGCACCGCGAACCGGCCCATGGCGAGGATGACGCGCGGTTGCACCAGCGCCACCTGCCGGCGCAGGAAGGGCTCGCACTGCGCGACCTCCTGCGGCTCGGGGTTGCGGTTGCCGGGCGGACGGCACTTGAGCACGTTGGCGATGTAGACGTTGCGGCGGCGGTCCAGGCCCGCCGCGCGCAGCATGTTGTCCAGCAGCTTGCCGGCCTGGCCGACGAAGGGCTCGCCCTGCAGGTCCTCGTTCTCGCCGGGCGCTTCGCCGATCACCATCCAGTCGGCGCGTTGCGGGCCGACGCCGAAAACGGTGTTGCGGCGCGACTCGCACAGGCCGCAGGCGCGGCAGCCGGCGACGGCCGCTTCGAGGTCGGCCCAGTCGAGCGACTCGATCCCGGTGGGCCGGTCGCCCATCACGCGCGGGGTCGGGAGCGGGACGCCGACCGGAGCCGGAGCGGGCCGCGCGACAGGCGCGCGTGCTTCGACGACTTCAGGCGCCTGCACCGCTTCCACCGCTTCGGCCACGACCGCCTCGGGTTCGGCTTCGGTCGGAGCGACGCGCGGCAGCAGCCGCAGGCCCATCTCCTGCAGCATCGCGATGCGGCGCGGGTCCAGCTGCAGGGTCACAGCTTCAGGCTCATGACGATGGCGTCCTCGCGCCGGCCGTGGACGGCCGGGTAGTAGGCCTTGCGCTGGCCCACGCGGCGGAAGCCCCCGTCGTCGTACACCTTCTGCGCGCGCACGTTGCTCACGCGGACCTCGAGCCAGAGCCACTGCGCGCCCTGGCCGCGCGACCAGGTGGCGAGCGCGTCCAGCATCAGGCGTCCCCAGCCCTGGCCCTGCCAGGCGGGTGCGACGGTCAGGTTCAGGAGATGCACTTCATCGACGCCCTTCATGGCGACGAAATAACCCAGGAGCTCCTCGCCCGCGCAAAGCAGCTGCGCCTCGTAGCCGGCGCGCAGCGAGTCGGCGAAGTTGCCCGCGGTCCAGGGATGTTCGTAGGCGGCGCGCTCGATCGGCAGCACCTGGTCGAGCCGGCCCTCGGTCATCGGCTCGAAGCTCGCTTCGCGGGTGTCCAGGACGGCGCTCATGGCGTGATTCTGGCCTGCGAAACGGCGCTCGCGGCCCGTGCGGCCTCGCGCTCGGCGGTGGTTTGCGCGACCTTGTCACGCACGTAGAGCGGCAGCGCCTGCTCAGCCGGAAGCGCCCGGCCGGCTTCGATCATCCCGGGCGCCAGCCGCAGCAGGGCCGCCGCCATCGGCACGGTGACGATCGCCTGCCGGTCGCCCAACGGCATGCGGTGGCCGTAGGTGGCGAAGACGTTGCCGGCCAGGCGGCAGTCGGACGGCAGTTCCAGCGCTTCGGGCGCGACCAGGGCGATGTCGCCGTCGCGTTGCCACAACGCGCCGTCCCAGCGGTAGCGGGCGGCGTACAGCTCATCCATGCGTGCGTCGAGCAGCGCCAGCACATCCGTGCCGCCGACCAGTCGCCGCGCCTCCTCGGCGACCGCCATCAGCGTCTCCACCGGCAGCACCGGCAGGCCGGCGCCCATCGCCAGGCCCTGGGCCACCGAACAGGCGGTGCGCAGACCGGTGAACGAGCCCGGGCCGCAGCCGAACACGATGGCGTCGAGCTCGTCCAGCGCCAGGTCGGCCTGCATGAGCAGGGACAGCACTTGCGGGATCAGCGCGGCCGACGCCTTGGCACCGCCTTCGCCGACGAATTCGATGACGGGCTCGCCGTCGCGGGCCACGGCGATGCTCATGGCCTCGGTGCTGGTGTCGAAAGCGAGCAGGTTCACTCCCCCGATTATCGAGCCGGGATAATCCACCGATGCGTTTACGGCTCTTCCTCGTGGCCGCGTGCTTCTGCGGCGGCGCCCTGGCCCAGCAGGCCCTGCCGCCGGAGATCGACGCGGCGCTGGCACGCGCCAGGCTGCCGAAGGACGCGGTCACCCTGCTCGTCACCGACGTCGATCCCGCCGTCCCGCCGCGGCTGAGCCACCGCCCGCAGGAACCGGTCAATCCCGCGTCGATCGCCAAGCTGGCCACCACCTTCGCCGCGCTGGAGCTGCTCGGACCGGCCTTCACCTGGACCACGCCGGTCTACGCCGACGCTCCCATCGTGGACCGCACGCTGCAGGGCAACCTCTACATCAAGGGCCAGGGCGACCCGAAGCTGGTGCTCGAGCGTCTGTGGCTGATGCTGCGGCGCCTTCGCGCGATGGGTATCGACCGCATCGCGGGCGACATCGTGCTGGACCGCAGCGCCTTCGAGCCGCTGTCCACCGACCCGTCCGCCTTCGACGGGGAGCCGCTGCGGCCCTACAACGCGGCGCCCGACGCGCTGCTGCTCAACTTCCGCTCGGTCGTGCTCACGTTCACGCCGCAGGTCGCCGCCGGCGTCGCCCGCGTGACGGCCGATCCTCCGCTGGCCGGCGTCGAGTGGCCGGCGCAGCTGCCGCTGTCGGGCGGCGAGTGCGGCGACTGGCGCGGCGCGCTGCAAGCCGACTTCACCGATCCGCTGCGGCCGCGCTGGGGCGGCGGCTTCCCGGTGGCGTGCGGCGAACGCACCTGGCCCGTGGCCTTCGCCGATCCGGCCAGCCATGCGGCGCGCACCATCGCCGGGCTGTGGCAGGAGATCGGCGGCACCCTGGGCGGCCAGGTGCGCGAGGACCGCGTGCCGGCCGGCATGGTGCCGCTGTTCGAGCAGCCCTCGCCGCCGCTGGCCGAAGTGGTGCGCGACATCAACAAGTTCAGCAACAACGTGATGGCGCAGCAGGTGTTCCTGACGCTGAGCCTGCAGCTGCGCGGCCAGGGCAACCGGCAGGCTTCACGCGAGCTGCTGCGCGACTGGTGGCAGCAGCGCATCGGGCCCGTCCCGCCCGCGTTCGACAACGGCTCGGGACTCTCGCGCGACGAGCGCACCACGGCGGCCCAGCTCGCGAGATTGCTGCAGTACGCCTGGGCCTCGCCACTCATGCCCGAGTTCGCGTCTTCGCTGCCGGTGGTCGGCACCGACGGCACGATGCGCCGCGTCCGCATGACGGCGCCCGCCCACCTCAAGACCGGCAGCCTGCGCGACGTGTACGGCGTGGCCGGCTACGTGCACGGCGCCAATGGCCGACGCTACGTGCTGGTGGCCATCGCCAACCATCCGCAGGCGCAGGCCATGCGGCCGGTGGTGGAGGCGCTGCTGGCCTGGACCGGGCAGCAGCGCTGAGGCTCAGAACCGCTCGCGGATCCGGTCGAAGGCGTAGTCGCCGAAAGCGACGTTGCCCCGGGGGGTGAAGTAGATCGCGTCGGCGAACAGGACCCGGTCGATCGACGCGAAGGCGAGCGTGCCGGTGTTGCACTTCGTGGAGCTGATCTTGTTCGCCCCGATGCCGATGCCTTCGCCCGTGTCCACCGCGTCGGCGTTGCAGGCGAGATTGATCGAGTCGTCGAAGTTGAAGCCGCTGGGTGACGAGGTCACCTGGTTGAAGAAGAGCGCGGGGTCCACGAACGCCACGCTCTTGCCGAGCTTGTTGATGCGCACCAGCAGGGTCTGGGTGAACGCGCTGCTCAGGCAGGCCGGGCTGGCGTCCGCCGGGCTGTTGCTCGGCTCCTGGCAGGTGGCGAGGAAACCGCCCTGCTGCGCGACCGCCCACGGCGAGCGGCCCAGGTTGTAGGGGCCCACCACCATCACGTGCGTGGCGCCGGCGTCCACCACGCGCTGGACCTGGTCGCCCATTTCGCGAGCCGCCTGTTCGACGTTGGCGCGGGTCTGCGCGGCGGACTGGCCCGCGCCCATGGCCGCGGTCTCGGCCAGGATGTCGCCGAGGCCGCCGCTGATGATGATCAGGTCGTTCCCGGCGATGCCCTTGGTGCCGAGGAACGTGGAGATCTGCTCGGTGATGGTGGGCGTGTTCGGGTCGCGGGCGGCGTCGGGCTTGGCCGTCACGCGGGCGCTGCCGATGGCGTAGGAAGTGCCGCCGTTCGCGGCCGTCGCGAGGGTGAGGCCATAGCGCGAGGCGAACTGCTCCGTCCAGTTGACGGCGCCGGGGCCGTTGACCGTGTAGCGCACGCCGCCGCGCTGGCCGGCGTCGGAGAACGCGTCACCGACCACCACCAGGCGCGAGGGCTTGAGTTCGGAGACGATGTCGCCGCCGCCACAGGAGGCGGCCAGCACGAGGGGAAGGGCACAGGCGGCCGTGAGCAGCGCACGGCGCAAGCGCGGGAAACGCATGGGGAATCTCCGTCCGGGGGAAAACCTGAAGAGTGTAACGAGCGCTCAAGCGGCGGCCGCGCGCCGCAGCCGGTCGCGCACGCCGTCCCACGCGGCGTCCGCCGGCGGCACTTCCACCCAGATCAGGCGCACGCCCTTCTCGTCGAACTCGCGCAGCACCGCGAACAGCAGCCGGGCCGCCTCGCGCGCGTCGTCCGGCATGCGCCGGCGCAGCACGTTGCGCGAGGGCGTCTGCAGGATGGCGCGCGACCAGATGGCGATGTGGGCGGCGTCCGCGCCCAGCACGTCCAGCGCCGCCTGCAACGCGGACGCGTCCATCAGGCGAACCTTGGCGTGCGGCGCGTAATGCGCTTCCAGCGTGCCGGAGGCGCGCGGCGCGGCCTGCGCGACTTCGTGCGGCATCGCCAGCCGCTCGCCGCCCGCCGCTTCGATCTGCTGCACGGTCAGCACGCCGGGCCGCAGCAGCACCGGCTGGCCGCGCGTGCAGTCGACGATGGTCGATTCGATGCCGACCTCGCACGGTCCGCCGTCGAGCACCAGCAGGCCGTCGCCGAACTCGGACCGCACGTGCGCCGCGGTGGTGGGACTGACGCGGCCGAACTTGTTGGCGCTGGGGCCCGCGAGGCCCAGCACCGGCGGCGTGGCGTGCGCGCAGGCTTCGAGCAGCGCGTGCGCCACCGGGTGCGCGGGGCAGCGCACGCCGATCGAGCCCTGGCCGCCGGCGGCGGCATCGGCCACGCCGGCGCGGCGCGGCAGGATCAGCGTCAGCGGACCGGGCCAGAACGCCTGGGCGAGTCGGCGCGCGAATTCGGGGATGTCGTCCGCGAAATGCGAAGCGGCCGCGAGGTCGGGCACGTGCACGATCAGCGGATGGTCGGCCGGCCGGCCCTTGGCGGCGAAGATGCCCGCGACCGCGGCATCGCGGCCGGCGTCCGCTCCGAGGCCGTAGACCGTCTCGGTCGGGAAGGCGACCAGGCCGCCGGCTTGCAGCGTGCGCACCGCCTCCTGCACGGCGGCGGGGTCGCGCGGGTCACGGATCATGGCGCGCTCAGAACGGTTCCAGCCCGAGCACGGCGCAGGCGCGCAGCGCGTTGGCGCGGGCGCCGGCCGCGTCGGCGGCGGTGAAGGTGAGGTGGCCCATCTTGCGGCCGGGACGCGCCTGGGCCTTGCCGTACAGGTGCAGGTGGGCGCCGGGCAGCGCGAGCACTTCGGCCCAGGCGGGCTCGCGCTCGCGGCCTTCGTGGAACCAGAGGTCGCCCAGCAGGTTCAGCATCAACGACGCGCTGTGCTGGCGCGGCTGCACCAGCGGCAGGCCGGCGAGCGCGCGCACCTGCAGCTCGAACTGCGAGACGTCGGCGCCGTCGAGGCTCCAGTGGCCGCTGTTGTGCGGCCGCGGGGCCATCTCGTTGACGACCAGCGAGCCGTCCTGCAGCAGGAAGAACTCGACGCAGAGCACGCCCACGTAGTCGAGGCCTTGCGCGATGGCGCGCGTCGCGTCGATGGCCTGGCGTTCAGTGGCTTCGGGGAGCAGGCCGGGGCCGACTTCCGTAACGGCCAGGATGCCCTGGCGGTGCAGGTTGTGTTGCACGGGCAGGTGGACCATCGAACCGTCGGCGCCGCGCGCGACGACCACGGAGCATTCGGAAGCCAACGGCAGCAGCTTCTCGAGCACGCAAGGCACGCGCTTGAGCTCGTCCCAGGCCTGCGCGAGCGCCGCGCGGTCCGCCACGCGAACCTGGCCCTTGCCGTCGTAGCCCAGGCGCGCGGTCTTGAGCACGCCGGGCAGCAGTGCGTCGGGCACGGCCTGCAGCTGGTCCTGCGACTCGATCACGGCGTTCGGCGCGACGGGCACGCCACAGCGCGTGAAGTGGGCCTTCTCCTGCGCGCGGTCCTGCGCGATCGCCACGGCGTTCGCGCCGGGTGCGACCGGGATCTGCCGCGCCAGCCGGGTGAGGGCGTCAGCGGGCACGTTCTCGAATTCCGTGGTGACCGCCTGGGCCACTTCGGCCAGCCGCGCGAGACCGGCCTCGTCGAGGTAGCCGCTCTTCACGTGGTGGTGGCTCACCGTGCCGGCGGGGCTGTCCTCGTCGGCATCGAGCACAACGGTGCGAAAGCCCAGCTGCTGGGCGGCGTGCACGAACATGCGGCCGAGCTGGCCGCCGCCCATCACGCCGAGGGTGGCGCCCGGCGCCAGCGGGATCCTGGGGCCGCTCATGCGGCGGGCGGCAGCGTCATGGCGCGGGCCGCCTCGGTCTGGCGGGCGCGGAACGTCTCGAGCTGCGTGCGAAGGCGCTCATCCGAAGAGGCCAGCATGGCCACGGCGAACAGCGCCGCGTTGGCCGCGCCGGCGGTGCCGATGGCGAAGGTGGCGACGGGAATGCCCTTGGGCATCTGCACGATGCTGTGCAGCGAATCCACGCCCTGCAGGTGGCGGCTGGGAACCGGCACGCCGAGCACCGGCACGGTGGTCTTGGCGGCGAGCATGCCGGGCAGGTGGGCGGCGCCGCCGGCGCCCGCGATGATGGCCTTCAGGCCGCGGCCGACCGCCTGCTGCGCATAGGCGAACATGTCGTCCGGCATGCGATGGGCGGAGACGACCTTCGCCTCATGGGCGATGCCGAATTCCTGGAGAATCTGCACTGCGTGCTGCAGGGTGTCCCAGTCACTGCTGGACCCCATCACCACGCCGACCTGAACCGGGGGCATGAGCTGCTCCTAAAGGTCGAATTTTAAGGTTTGCGAGTCCCTGCCCATGATCGACGTCACCCTGGAAAACTTCGAAAGCGAAGTCATCGCCGCCTCCATGACCCAGCCCGTGCTGGTGGACTTCTGGGCGCCGTGGTGCGGCCCGTGCAAGGTGATCGGCCCGATCCTCGAGAAGCTGGAGATCGATTACGCCGGCCGCTTCAAGCTGGTGAAGATCAACTCCGACGAGGAGCAGCAGCTCGGCGCGGCCTTCGGCATCCGCAGCATCCCCACCTGCATCCTGCTGATGAACGGCCAGCCGGTGGACGGCTTCATGGGCGCGCTGCCCGAGGGCCAGCTGCGCCAGTTCCTCGACAAGCACGTGCCGCCGGCCGACGAGATGGCCGAGGACGCCATCGAGGAAGAGGAAGCCGCCCCGCTCGACGCGCAGGGCCAGCTGGAACAGCTGCAGCACGCGGTGGCCACCAACCCCTCGGACGACGACGCGCGCTTCGAGTACGTCAAGGCGCTGTTGCTGGCGGGCCGCTGGCAGGACGCGAAGACCGCGTTCGAGCCGGTCGCGCCCAAGGTGGCGGGGATGCGCCGGCTGGAGTCGCTGCAACGCGTGATCGAGGCGATGGCGTTCGCGGCCTCGGGAGGCGACGTGGCCGCCCAGGACGCCCGCATCGCCGCCAACAAGCGCGACTTCGACGCCCGCTTCGCCCGCGCGCAACTGCTGGCCGGCCAGCGCCGCTGGACCGACGCGATGGACGAGCTGCTCGAGATCCTGATGCGCGACAAGGCCTGGAACGAGGATGCCGCGCGCAAGACCTACATCGCGATCCTCGACGTCATCGAGCCGGCCAAGCCCAAGGTCGCCGAAGGCCAGATCCCGCCGGACGATCCGACGGTGGCGACGTATCGGCGGCGCTTGTCGAGCGTCGTTCTGAGCTGATCAACGTTCAACGCTTGTACGCGCGCTCGCGCTGGCTGCGCACGGCCAGCACCAGCGCCGTGTCCTTCAGCGGGTCGTAGTGGTAGAGCGCCAGGAAGCCGCTGGCGCCGGTCGAGATGATCAGCTCGCGCTGGCCGTGCGGCGCCGGGCGCCCGATCAGCGGACTCAGCTGCAGCACGTCGATGGCCTGGACGATGGCCTCGATGCGGTCGGCCGCCGACTCGGGTGCGTGCTCGAAGAGGAAATCGAAGATGCGATCGAAGTCGTCCCGCACGGCGGCGGCGAGCTCGACGCGTGTCACTGGCCCGAACCGTCCGAAGCCTTCTTGTTGCGCGGGCCTTCCGCCGCCCGCCGCTTGAGCCAATCGCGCATGTCGTGCCACTCGACCGTAGGCTCCCCGGCCAGGACGGCCGCATGCCGATCGCGCGCTTCGTCACGCATCGCCAGCGCCCACTCGGCCTCGTCCACCTTCTCGGCGAGGGCCCGCACCATGAAGCTGTGCGGCGTCTGCTCATTGGCCTCGGCCACGCGCGCGATGCGCTCGCGCAGGGCGTCGTCGATGCGGATGGTGGCGGTGCTCATGTGAAAGCTCCTTGTGCGACAAATGTAGCACAAGGAGCTTTCACGCCGTCAACCGCTCCAGCGCCTCGCGGTACTTGGCCGCGGTCTTGTCCACCACATCCTGCGGCAGGCGCGGGGCCGGAGGCGTCTTGTCCCACGGCTTGCCGTGGATGCGCACGGTCTCCAGCCAGTCGCGCAGGAACTGCTTGTCGAAGCTGGGCGGGTTGCGGCCGTCGCGCAGCGCGGCCTCGTACCCTTCCACCGGCCAATAGCGCGAGGAGTCGGGGGTGAGCACCTCGTCCATCAGCACCACCTGGCCCTGCTCGTCCAGGCCGAACTCGAACTTGGTGTCCGCGATGATCAGGCCCTTGGCCAGCGCGATCTTCGCGGCCTCCTGGTAGAGCTGGATGCTCAGGTCGCGGATGCGCGCCGCGACCTCGGCGCCGGCGATCTCGACCGTGCGCTCGAAGGTGATGTTCTCGTCGTGCTCGCCCGCCTCGGCCTTGGCGGCCGGCGTGTAGATCGGCTGCGGCAGGCGGCTGGCGTTGGTGAGGCCGGCCGGCAGAGGCACGCCGCACACGGACTGCGTCTGCTGGTATTCCTGCCAGCCGCTGCCGGCCAGGTAGCCACGCACCACCGCTTCCACCGGGATCGGCTTGAGCCGCTTGACCAGCATCGAGCGGCCGACCACCTGCTGCACCTCGGCCGAGGCCACCACGCTCTCGGGCAGCTCACCGGTCAGGTGGTTGGGGCAGACGTGCGCGAGGCGCCCGAACCAGAACATCGCCATCTGGGTGAGCAGCTCGCCCTTGCCCGGGATCGGTTCGCCCATGATGACGTCGAAGGCCGAGATGCGGTCGCTGGCCACCATCAGGATGCGGTCGGTGCCCACCGCGTAGTTGTCGCGCACCTTGCCGCGGGCCAGCAGCGGCAGGGAGGTCAGGGAAGAGGTGTGCAGGGCGGTCGTCATGGCAAACGTTCAACAGCGGGCGGACATTGTCGCCGAGCCCACGCGGCCGGCGGACGCCCGCCCAGCCGCGCGAGCTCTGCCTGAACCGTTCGATACAGCCTTGCCTCGGCGGGCCCGGGCAGGCCTAGGATGGCGCTGCCAGAGTTGGCTGAGGGAGCGGTCATGGAACTGAGCGTCATTCTTCCCTGCTTCAACGGCGCGGCGACCGTCGCCGTGCAACTGGAGGCGCTCACGCGCCAGCACTGGCCGGGCGGCTGGGAAGTGATCGTGGTGGACAACGGCTCGACCGACCACTCGATGGCCATCGTGGAGCAGTACCGCGATCGGTTGCCCCACCTGCGCATCGTGCCCGCGCACAAGCCGGGCACGCCGCGCCTCGGGGTGCCGCACTCGTACAACACGGGCATCCAGGCCGCGACCGGCGAGGCCTTCGTGTTCTGCGAAGCCGACGACGAGGTCGCGGAGGGCTGGCTCGAAGCGATGGGCCGCGCGCTGGAGACGCACGAATTCGTGCTCGCGCGCCTGGACCACCACAAGCTCAATCCGCCGTCGCTGCATCCGCTCGCCGGCAACGGCTTCCAGGCCGACGGCCTCTATCGGCATCCGGACGAGCCGCACTACTTCTCCGGCAGCGCCGCGGGCTTCGGCATCCGCCGGTCGCTGTACGAAGCCATCGGCCCGCTCAGCATCGACTTCCCGATCGCGCACGACGACGAGTACTGCTGCCGAGCGCAGGCCGCGGGCTACAGCCTGCATTTCGAGCCGGCGGCGCTGGTGCACTACCGGGAGCGCTCGACGCTCGGCGACCGCTATCGGCAAGGCCGGGGCTGGGGACGCGACACCACGCTGATGCACATGGCGCGCGGATGGACGCCGGCACGGCATCCGGTCCCGCGCCAGCTGCTTTTCATGGCGCGCTGCCTCCCCGAAGGCGCGAGCGCGCTGGTGGCCAGCGGGTTGCACAGGCCGACGGGGCAGCGGCGGTTGGCCGACTGGGTCTGGAACTTCGGCTGGTCGGTCGGCAAGCTGCAGGCGCTCGCCAAGGCGAACACCGACGCGCCGCGGAAAAGCGAAGGGGCCCGATCGGGCCCCCGCGAAGCATCCGGCCTGCACAAGTCGCCCTGAGGGGACCCGCGCGAGGCGGCGCCGTCACTTCACCGTCTGCGCCAGCTCACCGCGCGCGTACTGCTGCGCGACCACCTGCAGGCTGTGGCCCTTGATCTTCGGGGCCTGGCCTTCGCAGCCGAACTCGATGTAGCGCTGCTTGCAGATCTGCTTGGCGGCCTCGCGCGCGGGCTTCATCCACTCGCGCATGTCGAACTTGTCGGGGTTCTCGGCGAGGAACTTGCGCACCGCGCCGGTCATGGCCAGGCGGATGTCGGTGTCGATGTTGATCTTGCGGACGCCGTGCTTGATGGCTTCCTGGATCTCCTCGACCGGCACGCCGTAGGTCTCCTTCATCTTGCCGCCGTGCTGGCGGATGATCTCCAGCAGCTCCTGCGGAACGGACGAGGAGCCGTGCATCACCAGGTGGGTGTTGGGAATGCGGCGGTGGATCTCCTTGATGCGGTCGATCGCCAGGATGTCGCCCGTGGGCTTGCGGGTGAACTTGTAGGCGCCGTGGCTGGTGCCGATGGCGATGGCCAGCGCGTCCAGCTGGGTCTTCTTGACGAAGTCGGCGGCCTGTTCCGGATCGGTCAGCAGCTGCTCGCGCGTCATCGTGGCATCGGTGCCGTGGCCGTCTTCCTTGTCGCCCTTCATGGTCTCCAGGCTGCCCAGGCAGCCCAGCTCGCCCTCGACGGTGACGCCCAGCTTGTGGGCCATGTCGACCACCTTGCGGGTGACGTCCACGTTGTAGTCGTAGCTGGCGATGGTCTTGCCGTCGGCCTCGAGCGAGCCGTCCATCATCACGGAAGAAAAGCCCAGCTTGATGGCGCCGTTGCACACGTCGGGGCTCTGGCCGTGGTCCTGGTGCATCACCAGCGGGATCTCGGGATAGGCCTCCAGCGCGGCCTGGATCAGGTGCTTGACGAAGGGCTCGCCGGCATATTTGCGGGCGCCCGCGCTGGCCTGCAGGATCACCGGAGCCTGCGTCTCCTTGGCGGCTTCCATGACGGCCTGCACCTGCTCGAGGTTGTTGACGTTGAAGGCCGGGATGCCATAGCCGTTCGCGGCGGCATGGTCCAGCAGTTCGCGCATGGAAACGAGGGGCATGGTGCAGTCCTGTAGTTGAAATTCCGGACGCGCGTGCGATTGCAACGCGGTGACTGCGCGAAATTTTACCGCCGGGGTGACGACGCGGGCCGCCGAACGGCCGCGCTTGGACGGGCAATGGCCCCTTCAGGCCACCCGGCAGATCTTGAGCATGTTGGTGCCGCCGGGCGCGCCCATCGGTTCGCCGCACGTGATGGCGTAGATGTCGCCCGGGGCCACGATGCCGCGCTTCTTCAGGTGCGCCTCGGCTTCCTTCAGCGCGGTGTCGCGCTCGGCGCTCTGGTCCATCAGCAGCGGACGCACGTTGCGGTACAGCGCCATGCGGCGCTGCGTGGCCAGCTTGGGCGTCAGCGCGTAGATCGGGATGTGGATCGGATGGCGGCTCATCCACAGCGCGGTGGAACCCGAGTCGGTG
>Ga0247821_10000705_pt1 | contig 18550 bp, 7 predicted proteins | sample 13C_Glycerol_Day_FD_192481 | JGI IMG/M metagenome (GOLD analysis project Ga0247821, IMG submission 192481) | Soil microbial communities from agricultural site in Penn Yan, New York, United States - 13C_Glycerol_Day14 | ecosystem: Environmental > Terrestrial > Soil > Agricultural land | place... | reverse complement strand
GTTCGCAGCCGCGGGTGCAGCGTCGCGAATGCGGCTGCGAACCCGCCGTCGCCCCGGCCGGTCATGCTGCCGTCGGGATGGGCGACGTACACGGTCCGCCGGCCGTTGGTCTCCCGGATCGCGAGCCGGACGTTGACGTCGTCGCGCCGGGCCTGGTCCAGGGCGTCGACCAACGGCCGGTACGGGTGCTGCTCGTCGGCGTCCACGGTCACCTGGACGGTCGGGACCCGGCCCGGTCCGGCGTCGGCGGTCTGACCGGCCTCCATCCGCTCCCGCATCGCGTCGTACTCGTGCCGGTACATGGTCAGGTACGCCTCGCCGGACGCCGCGCGCCGCAGCGTGTCGGAGCGCTCGACCTTCGGCGCCTTCCCCGCGCGGAGGCGCAGGCGCTTGAAGTCCAGGTGGTAGTCGACGCGCACCTTCACCGTGACGACCTGACCGGACTCGTACACCCCGGTCTCATGCCGCGCCCCGACGGTGCCGGTGTCCTGCTGGCTGACCCTGCCGCTGCTGGACACGCTCGCGCTCACTTCGCCGCCCGGCGTACCGCCACCGATCGTCCTGGAGCCGGGCAACAACTGGCTGCTGCGCGCGGTCAACTGGCTGACCTTGAGCCCGCGGGTGTTCTCACCGAGCTGGGACGTCAGATCCTCGTCCGGATCCGACACCAGTTCCAGGCCCGAGACCTCGGCGCGGACCCGGACCGTGACGACGCGCGCGGTCTCCCCGGGGACGGCGAGCGGTACGAGCTCGTGCCCCGACGCGCCGGCCATCTCCTGGAACTCGACCATCCGGTTCGCGGCGCCGAGCCGGGACTCCAGCGTCGTCGCGTGCATCCGGACGCCCTCCGGCGTCAGCAGATCCGCGCCGCCGAGACGTGCGCAGGCGACCTCGAACAACGTGTTGTCCTCAGCCTCGCCGGTCAGGTACGGCAGCGTGCCTTCGGGGAGGTAACGGTCAGGCAGTACGACGGAGCGGTGGTCCGCCGGCCCGAGCTGGGGCGGAGCGGAGTCGAGTACCGACGCGGGGACGGCGAGGTTCATCCGGCCGCTCGCAACCCGGGTCGTGGTGACGTCGGACGTCCCGCCCGGCTCCGCCGAGTCTTCGACCTCGACGAAGAGCTGGTAGTCCCGCTCGACGCGGGCCGTGTCGAGCGTCAGGCCGGTGTTGATACCGGTGCCCGCCACGCTGGTCGACGCGGTGGTCGAGGTGCTCAGCTCCGCACCGACACCGGCGGTCGCCGGCATCTCGTCGGAGCCGGAGCCGTCGAGCGAGGCGCCGTACGCCGTGCCCTCGGTGACGCTGCGGCTTCGGTCGCTGAGCTTCCAGAGCTGCAGGAGGCCGAAGCCGGTGCCGCTCTGGCCCTGTGTCCCGCCGACTTCCGTGGTCGGCTCGCCGACGAACCTCAGCCGGAGACGAACCCGCAGGTTGCGGGTGCTCGCGCCGTGCCGGAACGGGAGCTCGCGGACGAAGCCGCGTGGGTCGAGCATGTCGTCGAGCTGGTTCCGCCAGCGCGTGCCCGCGAGGTCGCCGCGCAGTGCGTTGACCAGCACCGGGTCGTCCAGCGCCCGCTCGGCGTGCGTCGCCACCGCCGCGAAGACCTCCCGGAACGGGTCGGTGTCGTTGCCGTCCTGGTCCTGCAGCGAGGCCTGGGCGACCTGTGCGCCGCCCATCGTCCGGGCGTAGTGGCGGGGGAGAGGCGCCGAGATCCGTAGCCGGGCGAGATCCTCGGCACTGCGCAGTACGGCGTCGAGGCGCTGATCGGGCTGCTCCGGGAGACCGGCCGCCGTTCGCAGCGCTTTCGCCAGCACCTCGTTGGTGTGCCCAACGGCGAGGCCGTCGGTCGCGCCCCGCCTGTCGACCCGGTAGCGGCGCATCAGCGCGGTCGCAGTGCGGCGGGGGAGGACGAGGTTGCCGTTGATCACCCGCTCGACCGCGTCGGACACCTGGTGCAGCGGGAGGTCCAGGTCGCCGCGCCCGTACGACAGGAGAGCGTCGCGCTCGGGAAGGGTCAGGAGTACGGCGCCGTTGTCGACCGGGATGCTCTGCGGTGCGGCGCCGCCGGATCGCAGCTGGGCCTCGAGGACGAGATCGCCCCAGAACTGGTAGTGCTGCCCGTCGCGCATCAGCGTGCGCTCGACGCCGGTGGTGGCCGATTCGGACTGACTCGACGAGACGCTGGTCGTGCGGGTCAGCCCGAGCGATGCGCCGTACGACCGCCCGTCGGCCGACACGACCCCGCTACCGCCGCTGATCCCTGCAGCCGTGGCCGCGGAGGCGCCCGCCGTACTTCCGGTGGTCGCGAGCGTCACGTTCAACTCGGCGAGGACGGGCTGGCCGGAACCGACGTACCGCAGGTTCTCGATCCGTGTGCTGAGGCTGAGGGTGCTCGGCCGCGGGGTGAGGCCGCGTTGCCGGATCGCGTCGAGCGGGTCCTCCGGCAGCGAACCGACCGCGAGGCTGGTGCGGTACTCGGTGGTGAGCAACTCCGGGCGGGCGATCAGGTTCCGTGGGGCGAGGAACGCGCTGAGGTGGTGCAGAGCCGCGCTGTCGGGGCGGCCGAGCGCGGGTACGGCGCCGGTCAGCCGGGTGATCGGGTCGCGGGCGTCGACGTGGTGAATGGTTGCCGTCTGCAACAGGTTGGGCTCGACCTTGCCGCGGACGGCGACCGCGGTCTGCTCGGAGCCGCGGCAGAACTCGCCGTCGAGCCAGACCCGCGCACTGCCCTCGGACGAGGCCACCGCTACCGGCCCGTCGGAGGTGATCTCGCTGACCGTGATCGTGTGCGGTACGTCGAACACCGCGACCTGCGAGGCCGACTCGGCCACCGTCATCCGGTACGCGCCCCTGCTGGACGTCCAACTGAGCGAGCGGCCCTGCGACGTCCGGCCGACCGAGGCACCGGCTTTCGGAGTGGTGCCGGCCTCGCCGGCGGCCGGCGCGTTGCTCAGACCCAGCCGGGCCGACCACGGCAGGCTCTGCGCCCGGGTCCCGGTGCGTCCCGACGTACTGACGCCGATGTCGACGTTGACGACCATGTCGTTGTCCGCGACACCGATCGGCGTCACGCGGTCGAAGTGCTGCTCGAGGGTGATCTGGTAGGACCTGACCCGCGGCGGACGACCCGTGTGGTGCTCGGTGAGCTGGAACGTCAGCCGGTCCTGCGCGGCGTGGTCGTAGCCGGTCTCCAGGCGGTGCTTGGCGATCTGCTGGCACGCGCGTTCCCAGTTCTCCGCGCGGCTGAGTACGACGGCGGGGTCCTCGTTCGCGAGGCCGTCGGGCAGCGGCCGGCCATGCTCGTCGAGCGGCGGGATCATGCCCTGTTGCGACAGGTGCGCGAGGAACCCGTGCAGCGCCCGATCGGCGCCGGCGAGCTCGCGGATCATCGCCGGCCCGGCGCCGCGCAACTGCCCCGGGCCGTTGCCGAGCCAGGTCGGGAGCTGCAGCGCAGTGTCGGTCGGCACCGGGTCCCCGCGCAGCAGCAGCCGGCCGTCGGTACCACGTCGTACGGTGCCGTTCTCGTCTCGCACCAGGGCTGCCGTCGGAACCGGGAGGCCGTAGCGGAACGCGTCCCGCTCCGCGATCCGCAGGCAGGCGTCGCCGTTGCCGTCGACCGTGAACGATCCGGCGCGATCGAGGCGGTGGACCGTGACCTTGTGCCGCAGACGCACCTTCACACCGACGGTCGGCGCCACTCGCTGGGTGCTCCACCGGCTGCCCAGGTCGGCGGTCGACGCGGTCTCCTCCTGACTGGTGTTCCGGCCCGCGCGCAGTCCTGGACCGAGGTCTGCGGTGGTCGAGCCCAGGTCGGAGATCGCCGTACTGGCCGTCAGACCGACTGTGCGCGACGAGCTGAAAGTCTGGCTGCCGGACGCGCCCGTGTTGCCGACGCGCCAGTGTTCGAGCTTGTGGTCCGGCGAGCTGTCGCTGGTCAGCTCGGCGGACTCCAGATCGACAGTCGTCTCCAGTTGGGCCCAGGCCACCGGCCGGCCGCCGTTCGTGATCAGCCGCCAGACCCCGCCGGGCCTGGTGGTCTCGTCCAGCCGGATCGTCCCGTCCTCGGCGATCAGGCTGCGGACCCGGTCGTGACCGACGCGGTCGACCGCGCCGAGGCGCTGCTGGAGCTCCCTCATCGTCCGATCGCACAGGTCGTTGAGACCGTCGACGCGGGTGGCCATGTGCTCGGGCATCGCCGGATTGCGTTCCGCGGCCAGGCCGAGCGTCTCGAGACTGGTCGTCTCGGTCGGCGGCGGAACGGTGTAGGTGTGGATGAACCCGAGGTCGAGTGTGGTCGCGTCGCGGTCCGCGCCGGCGTCGACGACGCCGGGCTCCGACCATTCCGCGGTCGCCGAGTCGCGGATCCGCCAGATCCAGCGCGGCCGGTCCGCCCGGTACCGCAGGAACTCTCCGCGGAGCGCCTCGACCGCGCCGGTCTGGGCGAACTCGGTCGCGCCGCCGCTGACCGTCCGGCCGCGGCCCCGGGCCAGGTCGACCCCGGGGGAGACGAACGTGGCGGCGGCGCGCAGCTTGCTCGAGTCCGGCAGCGCCTCGGTCACGGACCGGAGGCTCGCGTTGGCCGTCGCACTGGAGTTCTGCGCCGCGGCGGTGGCGACGCTGAAGCCGCCCTGGACCACCTGCCCCACCTGGGCCTCGTCGATGGTCAGCGGGCTGTCGAGTACCTCGTGGAGCTCGCCGGGATCGAGCTGAAGAAGGATCTGGCGGACGCTGCCGGCTTCGTCGTCGATCGTCAGCACGAAGCCGTCGGGCGAGAGAATCCGGCGGCTCTCACCGCGCAGCGTCCGGTGCAGAACGTCCGGCGTGAAGTGGTCCGGTTCACGCAGCGCCGCGTTCAGCTCCTCGCACAACTTGGTCAAGTGGGGGAGCCGTCCCGACGGCAGACCGTTGTGCTGGACCTCCTTGTCCGGAAGGGTCGCGGCAGTCGCCTGCTCGTACGCCCGAACCTCCCGGACCGCAGCCTCGGCGTCTCCGCCCGCCGCCAGCGTGCGGCACACGTCTGCCGCGGTGCGGGCCTGGTCGGCGGCGGCGGTGCAGGCGGCGGCGATCTGGGTGTGGCGTTCGGCGACGCGGAGGCGTGCGACGCCGCGGACGCGGAGCCGCCGGGCGCGCTCGTTCGCGGACGCGTCCTGCAGGGCCGCCTCGGTGTCGGCGGCCTCGAACAGTTCGGCCGCCTGCCCGCGGGCGGCTTCCGCGCTCGCGGTCCGCACCGCGGCGCGGTGCGCGTGATCCGCTGCCGCGGACTCGAGGTCGGCGAGCTGTCGACCTACGCGTGCTTGGAAGCGCTCCTCCGGAGTCGTCACCGGCGTCGGCTCCGCGTCGGGTACGACGACGTGCACAGCGGCCCACGGGAAGCTCGGAGCAGGATGCCCACCCTGACGGATCGCCCCCGACAGGTTCCTCAGCTCCGCCTCGACGTCGGCGAGCGGCCGAAGCCCCAGCCCGTCCCGCGTCTCCCGCCACTCCACCCCGAGCCGGCGGAACTCCTCGTACTGCGCCTCCGCCCGCCGGTCCCGCTCCGCTCGGAGACTGCGCGCTTCCTCCCGAATCCCGCCCACCAGCCGACGGATCGCTCCGAAGAACCCGACCGCCCGCGCAGGTGCGGCGGATTCGTGCACGCCGCCGACGGGGCGGCGCGGCCGGCCGGGTGCGCGCAGTGTGGTTGGGGCTGGGGCTCGGGCTGTCAGGCGTTCGGCGTCTCGGACGAGGGCGCGGGTGTTGGCGACCAGGTCTTCTGCGAAGGGGCGGTTGCGGCCCGTCCGGCGTGCTCGTGTGCTGCTCAGCCGGCGGAGGTCGGACTCCGACTCCAGGTGATTGCCGTCCAGGACGTGGTGCAGGAGAGCTTGGGCCTCGCGCACCTGTGGCTCGGGCAGGGCGGGGAGATCCAGGAGGGCGTCCAGGGCGGCGGTTGCGCCGTCGGACGGGTTCCCGCCGCGTGCGCGATCGAGCTCGGCCCCGACGAACGCCACCGCCTCGGCGACCAGCCGGTCATCGCCGACCGCGGCCGCGCGCCGTTCCAGCCGGCGTTCGAGCCGCCGCAGCGCTGTGCGGGCCGGCCGCTCACGGGAATGCCGCAACCGCAGCGTGCCGTCCCGAAGAGCGATCGCCTCGGGCGCGATCAGACCGATCGCGAGCCCGAGCGCGTGGCGCGCCCGAACCCGTGGGCTGTCCTCCGTGCCGGCAGCAGCCATCAACGCCAATCTCCCCGTTCAGATCCCCGGACCGGGAGATTAGCAACCAGCTGTTCAATTTCTCGCCATAAATCCCACCACAATGGTTAACAATCGCCGGTGGGGTTCGTCACATCAGGAATCGCTGTACAAAGCCCGGAAGTCCGCGAGCGTGCCGCTGTAGGTCTCCAGGTCCTCCTCGAGCCGCGCCCTGGTCACGACGTGCGGGTCGTCCGCCTTGATGTCGGCGCCGTACGCGGTCCAGATCTCCGAGTCCGGAACCTCGTGCACCCCCTCGGGCAGGAACTTGATCGCCTCGGCGATCGCCTCCGCGGCGAGCTCGAAGTTCAGCGCGACGAGGTCGCGCTCCTTACCGGGCTCGCCGTTGTAGGCCATGTCCGCCTCGACGCCGCGCTCCCAGTACAGCCGCCCGACCGCGGTCCACTCCGCAGCGTCGATCAGCCGCGACCTGCCGAGGCCCCAGTGCGCCCCGATCAGCGTGGCCGACTTCTCCGAGGCATACGGGATCGTGATATCGCCGACCGGCGACGCGTAGGTCCAGGCGTCCGGGCCCTCGGTCAGGTTGACGCCGGGCTCGAAACCCGGCGCCGGTGTGAGCTCCACGCCGGGCTCCGCTCCCTCCTGCGCGCGGGTCAGGGCCACGTAGATGTCGGCCTCCATCAGAGTCCTCGCGGTCAGCATCGGTTATCTCGCTCCTGTTTCCCTGATCTGACTGGCCAGTTCGCCGTACGCGTCCCGAGTCACCAGCAACCGGTCCAGCCGGAAGCGCCCGGGCTCGGCCGCCCGCACCGCCTGTCCTTCCGGTGTCCAGAACTCGTCCTCCGGTACGGCGTCCGCGCCGGCCGGGACGAACTTGATCACCTCGACGACCGCGGCGCGCGCGACGGCCAGCACCCTACCGGCCTCGTCTGGAGCTGTGGGGACGGCGGCCGCCGCGGTGTCGGCCACGTCCAGCCACTGGCCCGCGTCGATGATCTCGGACGGCTCCGGGCCGCCGAACGTCGGCCAGCCCTGCACCGCGGTCTCCTGCGCGGGCAGCCCGAACAAGTACTCACGCTCGGCGCGGCACCCCGGGCAGACCGCCGCGTAGCTGCAGGCGGGCTCACCGTCGATCTGGACCAGCGTCTGCTCCCAGGGCGCCTCGACCGAACCGCAGTCCGGGCACGGATGCAGCTCGAGGTACAGCTGTGCCTCGTCCCAGGTGCGGGCCACCGCGAAGGCCATGAAGCCCCTCTCGTTCTCGGAGTACTGACACCGAAGTTGCCGTCATCGGCCTCACGGCCCGGACATCGACGGTCCCTGGCCGGGAGAGGCGATCGTCCGGCCCGAAACCGCCGAGGACCGCGCGCCCGGCCCGGTGACCGGCGGCAGCGACCGCGCCGCCGTCGTGTAGTCGAGCACCTTCAGCACGTCCCGCGGGACGCCGGCGGCCTCCAGTTCGCCGGCCACCTTCGCGCTGAAGCTGCCGTCCGGTCCGGACGTGTTGTACAGCTCGCGCAGGTCGACCCGTCCCTCGGCCATCAGCGCCAGGTTCGGGTGCAGGGTCGCGAACGCCGACGCGAAACCGCCGTCGCGGTCGCCGAGGAGACGCGCCGGGATGTTCCGTTCAGGGTCGGCGGGAGTGGCCTTGTACTTCCGCTCGGTGCCGTCGGCCTGCTGGACCAGCAGCACCACGGGCCTGCCTTCGGCGCGGGCCCGATCGAGGGCGGCGAGCAGCGGGCGGTACGGCTGGTAGACGGCGCCGTCCTTGCCCTGCCCGTACTCGGTCGCGGTGATGTCCGGCCGTCCGAAATCCGCCGGCCGGGCCTCCAGCCGTGCGTTGGCCAGTACCGAGTCGAGCGTCGCGCCGGCCTCCATCTGCCGGAGTCCCTCGAGGTACTGGTGCCGAAGCATCCGGACGAACATCTCACCGCGCGCCAGGTTCGGCAGGTTGGTGGAGTTCCGTACGACGGGTTCGCCACGGCCGCTGTCGGTCGTCTCCCGGACCGTGGCGCCGTACACCACCGGGATCCGGACCGTGACCAGCTGGCCCTCGGTGAACCTGCTGGTCTCCAGGCGGGTGCCGTTCTGGTCCGACGACTGTTCCTTGACCTGTTCACCGATCGAACCGCCGACCGACACGAGTCCGCCGTCGACACCCCCGGAACCCGTGAGCGGGGTCAGCCGATTGCTGCTGGTCGCCGAGCGGTACGCCTCCTGGCGGCGCCAGACGCGGCCCACCTGACCGTCGACCACCGGCCCGTGCAGCTCCCAGCCGACCGCGGTCGCGTTGATCTCGACGCTGACCGTCGTACGCCCGTTGCCCGGCTCCGCCATCGGCTGCAGGGCGATCCCGCCACCGAGCAACCGGCCCGCCTTCGCCTTCAGCGCGGTCGGCTTGAGGTTCGACCGGATCAGGTGGCGGTACTCCGCGACGAACCTCGGCCCGTAGCGCTTGCGCAATTCGCCGGTCAGGTTCTCGGCGAGATCGTTGCGCCGGGCGCCGCCGCGGGCGTGCAGCGCGGCGCGGATCGGGACCGCGCCTTCCGGGAGTTCGATCGGGCGATGCTCCGCCCGTTCCTCGAGCTCCGGCTGGGTCTGCGGACGCGGGCCGTCCATCAGGTCGCCGCGCGGCACCAGCATCTTCACGACGGCCCGCACCTGCCGGGGTTCGGACACGCTGGTGACGTCGTCCGGGTCGATCCGGCCGAGCTTCCAGCGGGCGCTGGCCATCGCGGCCGCACCGGCATTGCGGACCCGTACGACCCGGGTCTCGAACACGATGGTCCGCTGCACCTCGACCAGTTCGTGGCCGTGCCGGTCGATCGTGGCGTTCTGCTCGCCGCCGCCGCCCGACTGCGTCTTGCTCTGGTCCGTCGAGACGCCCAGTGAGCCGTCCCCGAGCGCGCCGGGGGTCTTGCCGTCGACACCGGCCGAGATGGTGACGGTGTGGCTCGCCGACCGGTCGAGCTGCTTGTAGTCGTAGTTCTGCCCGATGCCGTAGGTCTCCGGCTTCGGGTACAGGGGAGTGCCGTCCTTCTTGACCGGTACGCCGTCGGTGGTGAACCCGCCCTCGTACCAGGCCGCCGTCTGGACGAAGAACACGTCCGGGCGTTCCTGGCCCTGGATCGGAACCTCGATCGGCGCTTCGAGCCCGCCGGCGCCGAGCATGTCGTCGAGATTGCCCTGGAAGCCGTCCTCGCTGAGGTCGACGTCCAGCGCGTTCTGCAGCAGCCGGCTCGCATTCCGCAGGCCCGGGGCCAGCTCGTCGACCTGCGGTTCGACCAGCTCGCGCAGGTCGACCCGGCGGTCGGTGCCCTCGACGGTGATCGACTCGATCTGGGCCGCGCCGAGGCTGTCCTCGTAGGCCTCGGACGCATGCGCGTCGCGGCGCTGGTCCGCCTGCGCCTCGACACGTCTCGCCGTCGACTCGAAGCGCTTGGGCTCGGTCGAGGAGCGGGAAGCCCGGACCCGTCCGTGCTTGCGAAGCTTGGCTGTCAGGAGCTCGGTGGTGTGCTCGGCCGCCAAACCGGTGGTGACACCCTCCTTCTCCTTCGCGTAGCGGACGAGGAAGCGACTCGCGACCCGCTGGCTGATCGGCAGCTTGTCGTTCAGGTACCGCTCGGCGGCGTCGGCGGCCACCCACACCGGCAGATCCAGCTTGCCGGCGCCGTAGAGCTCCAGCGCCCGCCGCTCGGCCATCGCCTTCTGCACCACCGCGTCCGGCAGCTCGATCGACCGAACCACCTGACCGTTGTGGACGATGTCTGCGGTCATCTTGTGCCGCTCGATGAACTCGTGGTGTGTGCCCGTGTTGACCAGCAGTCGCTCGTCGCCGGACGTCTCGCTGGTCGTGACGGACTCCGAGCGACCGCCGGTGCGGCCGACCGAGAGCCCACCGGACGTCGCGGCGCCGCCGGCCTCGGTCACGCCGAGCCGTGCGTCGCCGCTGACGCCGCCGCCCGCGGACCGGCCGGAAGTGGACCCGACGTCGGTCATCGTGAAGTTGATGTCCAGGGTGTTCTGCTGGCTCATCGCCACGTGCGTGAGGCTGACCGCCTCACCCCGGATCACGATCTCGTACTCCTGCGGCAGCAGCGTCCCGTCCTCGAGCGCGTGCGCCGGACTCCCGGGCGCGCGCACCACGGTGAACGGCAGCCGGTACTTGCCGTTCAGCCACTCGCGGTTCGCGACCAGGCTGGCCGGCGACAGGTCCTCGTGCAGCGAGGCCAGCGCCGTCGAATCGGACCGGATCGCCGGGATCGCCTTGCACAGCACGTCCGCCGCGTTCCCGGCGTCGACCGCGACCGGGAAGGCCTGCTCGACCGCCTGGTGGTGCGGCGGCTCGGGGTCCTTCTCGTACACCGGGGTGTCGGCCCGCGTCATCGCGCTGTCGTACGCGACCTCCATGCTGCCCTGGACGTCGGCGATCGGCTCGGCGTCACCCTTGTCGGTGATCTCCGCGAACGTGATCCGGAGGTTCTGCTTGATCCGGTCCATCGGCTCGGTGCTCTCGCTGAGCGTGACGCGGTTGACGCGTCGCCCGGCGGTCCAGCTGAAGCTGCGGCCGATCGCGTTCCGGCTGAACTTGAACCCGAGCCGTCCGGCCCAGCCACGGCGACCTTCGTCGGGGCCGTCGGAGGCGCCGGCCCCGGCGGACAGCGGCACGCCGCGGGACCGGCTGGACGTCCGCCCGGTGGCCCGGGAGCTGATGCCGAGAATCACGGCGTTCTCGTTCGTGCTCGTCCCGCGGCCCTCGACCGGGAACTGGTCGTTCGCGTCCGTCTCCTGGGTGACCGACAGCCGGAACGGCCGCCAGCGCGGCGTACCGGCGACGCCGTGGTCCTCGAGCATCACGATCAGGCCGCCCTGACAGGCCTGGTTGATGCCGGCCTCGATCCGCGGCGCGCTGATGTTCTGCCGGACCCGCTCGTAGTTGGCGAGCTGCTGCGCGGTCGCCGGCTCACCCGGTCGCGCCACCAGGCCCATCTCGGCGAGCTGCGTCAGCGCCTGCAGCTGTGCCTGATCGGCGCCCTGCAGGTTCTGCGCCAGGGCCTTGCCGACACCGCGGATCTGGTTCTCGCCGCGGCCCATCCACGGCGGCATCTTCTGCGGCGCCGTCGACGGCGCCGCGTCGCCCCGGAGCAGCACCCGCCCTTGCGGATCCAGCTTCGGCGTCTTGCCGTCGTCCTCCCACAGCACGGCGTTGCGGTCCGCGCGACCGCCCGCACGGAGCAGGTCGTTCTCCGCGACCCGGACCAGCGCCTTGGCCTCGCCGGTCTCGACGATCGGTTCGGCCGACTTGTCGCCGACCTTGCGCAGCGTCGCGCGGACGTTGAGACCCAGCAGCACGCCCTGGGTCGGGCCCTGGTTGCGGTGCACGACCGGGGTGATCGCGGTCATGCTGACGGCCTGGCCGCCGGAGCGGGACACGTTGCGTCCGGCCGACACACTCGGCCCGACGCTGATCGGGGTGCCGAACACGTTGTTCAGCGCACTCGCCGCGGCCACCGGGCTCACCTTCGAGGGCGTGCCGGGGAACCCGACCGAGCCGGTGCCGGTGACCGACGCGGTGTACGTCTGGCTCGCGTTGACGCCGGCGAAGTCGACGAGGACCTCTTCCTGCCACATCTCCGGGCTGGACTCACCGACGAGTTCGGCCTTGCCCCAGACGGGTTCGACCTCCCAGGTGAGTTCGTACTCCGTCTCGCCGCGGGCGGGGATCCGCCGGGTGATGCCGCCCGGCTGACTCATCTCGCGCAACAGCCGGTGCGAGTCGTTGACCATCAGGCCGGCGATGTGGTCGTACGAGGCCCGGTCCAGGTCGCCGTACTGCTGCTGGGTCCTGCGGAACAGGCGGTCGGTGACGTCGTGCAGTCCGGTGATGCTGGTCACCGTGTGCCGCGGGAACTCGCCGGTGACGTCCTTCCCGTGGCCGATCCCCGCGAGCGTGACGGTGTCCGTCGGGGCCTGCACCGTGTACGCGCTGGACACCCACGTCTGCTGCCGGCCGGCGTCGACGGTCTCGACCGCGGACCAGGGCTCGGTGGGGGAGCGGCGTACCTGGATCTCGAACTTGCCGGACCACTCGTAAAGGATCGACTCGCCGCGGTTGTCATCGACCCAGCCGGACTGGTGGTGCGCCGTCGCGCCGCTGCTCTCGGCGAGCGAACGGCCGCGCGACACCTCGACGCGGGGCGACACGAGCTGCGAGGCGGCGTGCACCGGCGTACCGGGTGCGGCCATCGCCAGGAACGGGCCGATGTTGACGCCGACATTGACGTTCGTCGAATGGGTGTCGGTGGTGCCGAAGCCGGTCCCGCCCTCGCCGAGCGTGCCGGACATCTGCTCGGCCATCCGGAAGTCGATCTGGTCGAGTTCGGTGATGTCCTCGGCGATCGCCACCACCCGGAACTCGGCCAGCTCCGCGGCCGGCGTGCCGGCGTCGTCGGGGATCGGAAGCTGCATCCCGTCACGCGACATCAGCCGCCGGTACTCCGCCGCGGGCATCGGCACCGGGGAGCGGTCCGGAATCCGTGCGGTGATGCCTTCCCTGGCCAGCACCCGGTTGATGTCGTCGATCGGGAGCCGGAGCTGGTCGCCCTCCGGGACGCCGGTCATCAGCAGGTCCTTGGTCGGCATCGCCTGGCCGAGACTGCGCTCGTACACCGCCACCTGCTGCTTCGCGGCGGCAGACAGATCGGCGAGCCTGGCCTGCGGGCCGTTCGCGTCGATCTCGGTGAGCAGCGCCTCGTACCCGGCCAGGGCGGCCCGGGCGTCGGCGGCGGCCTGGCCGTAGGCCCCGGCGATCTCGGTGTGCCGGCCGGCCCGGTTCTGCGCCTTCTCGGCGTCTTTGCGCAGCTGCCGCGCGCGCTCCGGCGCACCGCGGTCGCGGGCCTTGTCCTCCGCAGTGGCGTCCTTCTCCTTCTTCGCGGCCTCGCGGGTCGCGGTTCTGGAGGTATCGCGTTTGCGCTGCGCCTTCGCGTCGAGATCCGCGACCGCGGCCTGGAGCGTCTCGATCTGGGTGACGACCTGACCGCGCAGGTGCGCGGGCGTGTTCCGGGCGGGCTTCGCCGCGGCCTCGGCCCGCGCGGCGGCCCGCCCGACGGCGGCCGCGTCGGGCGTGACGACCACACCGGCGGTCCAGGGAAGCGCCGGCTCGGCGCCGCCGTGCCGGCGAATCGTCCGGCCGAGAGCCTCGATGTCGCGTTGGAGATCGGCGACGCTCCGCGGCCCGCTCGGCTGCCCGTTCGCCAGGGTCTCGGCGCGGGCTTCGTGCCAATCCCGGACCAGCCCCTCGAAGGCCGCCTCGTCCGCGTGCAACCGGCGGTCGCGGCGCTCGTGGCTGAAGACGGACCGCAGCTTGCCCAGGAGACCACGGGACGCCCCGGCCTCCGCGGCGGCGATCTCCTGGGTCATCAGCGCCAGTTGGTGCGTGTAGACGTAGCGAACCTGCTCGTCGCTGAGCCCGGCCGGGATCCGCAGGACGCTCGGGTCGTTCTCGGTGCCGGCCCGGATGACGCCCTGGCCCATCGCGCCCAGGACGGTGTCGCCGATCTCGATCCGGAGCCGGTGCGGTACGTCGGACGTCGTCGTCTGCAGGACGGCCTGGCCGGAGCCGTGGTCGACGGCCGGCCGATCGGTGACCGATGCGGCCAGGGACCGGCGGTCCATCGCCGCGAGCACGTTCAGCGCGTGCGTCTCGGTGAGCTGCGGCTGCGAGCTCGGACGATTGCCGATGGCCAGACCGGTGCCGCGGATCTGCGCGGTCCAGACCCGCCGGCCTTCCGCGCTGCGGTGGCGGCTGCCGACCTGGGCGCGACGGCGTCCGCGGCGGAGCGCTACGGACGGCGTACCGACGCCGAGGAGTTCGGCGTCGCGGTTGATCGCGGCCGAGGCGGAGACGATCGTCGACGTCGCGTGGCTGTTCGGCGCGGTCAGCCGGGCCAGCCGGGCGGCCGACTCCGGGTCGTCCGGTGCCGCGCCGCTGAGGGCGACGCGCAGCAGCGCATCCGCCTCGGCGCGGCGGGACTGGGCCAGCCCCGGGACCTGTAGGTACCGGTCGAGGGCGTCGGCGGCGCCGCGCGCCGGCAGTTCGCCGCGCGCCACAGCCACCTCGGCACCCACCGCTGTCACGGCCTCCGCCAGCAGCCGGTCCTCGCTGATCCGGTCCGCGGCCCGTCGGGCGAGCAGTTCCTCGATCGCGCGCATCGCGCGCGCGGACAGCAGATCGTCGCGGGTGGTCAACCGGACCCGCCCGTCCCGCAGCGGTACCGCCGAGGGGTACAGGATCCCGAGCGCGTTTCCGACGGCCCATTGGGCGCGAGTCGTCGGATCTGCGGCGGACAACGTCGGTGTAGTCAGCCGAATCACCTCTCCCGTGAGAGGCCTGGTGCTCACCAGTTGTCACCAGGACCCTCTGGTTCCGGAATTTAGCAAACAAACGGTTACTCGCCAGCAACTCGAACCACCCGAACTGTTAACGATTTACGCCCGGGGGGCCACCTAGGATCGAGTCCATGTGGGAGAAGCTGGGAGATTCCGATTGGAACATCCCTCAGGCTCGTAGCACCGTCGCGCAGCTGCGGCACCACGCCGGTGACGGCCGGGAGTACGACGGCATCGAGCTGTTCCTCGCCCTCTGCGAGTACCTCGACCTGCTGCACGGCCAGCACGGGTTCGACTACTTCCGCACCGGCGCCGAGCAAGCGGCGCTGGCCGCGGCGGTCCAGGAGGCCCGCGGGCCGCGGATCGAGCCGGACCCCGGCACGGACCGGCTCGTCCAGCCGGTGAACGCGGCCGTCACGCTGGCCGAGGGACGGGACCTCGTGGTGTGGCTGGAAGGACGGCCAGGCTGGGAGCGTCAGGTCGGGCTGTGCCTGCGCGCCATGTATGCCTATCTAGACCAGTTGTACGGCGGGCCGGGCACCTTCAACCAGCTGCTCCGGCCCGACGAGCTGGAGCGGGTCGCGGCCCGGTAACGGCAGTGACCGGCTGGCGCGAATGGCACCTCGCTGCCATTACGGTAGGCGCGTGAGTCTCTCGTCCTCCACGCGTACCTCTTCCCAAGGCGCCCGCGCAGCGGGCCGATCGACGGGTGGCGCGGCGACCCGCCTCCCGGGCAGCCGGGAACGGCGCCCCGCCCTGGCCGCGCTCGCGGTGATCCTGATCCTGCTCGGCGCCGCCGGGTCCGCGCTGATCGCGTTGAACAGCGGCAACCGCTCCGACTTCGTCGCGGTCGCCGACACGCTCCCGCCCGGCCACAAGCTGGAGCCCAAGGACTTCTCCCGCGGTGACCTGGCCGGCGCCACCGGCGGGCTGATCCCGTGGTCGGAGGCGAACAAGTACCTCGGCCGCTACACCAAAACCTGGCTGTACAAGGACCAGTTCGTCACGCCGGACAGCCTCACCAAGGAGGGTGAGCAGCCCATCCCGGCCGGCGGTGCGCTGGTCGGTGTAACCCTCGAGGCGGGGCGCGCGCCGTCGGACGGACTCCTCATCGGCGACGTCGTCAAGGTCATCCGGGTGCCTTCGGCCAACCAGGAGGGCGCCGCGGTCCCGCTGGTCAGCGCCGCCAAGGTGACCTCGACGGCCGGTGCGATCACCGACAGCAAGACGAGCGCGAACGGCTCGCTCAACGTGACGATCATGATCCCGGCGGACGACATCACGACGGTCGCGGCCGCGGCAGCCGCCAAGACCCTGGTCCTGGTGAAGCTGGCGCCGGGCACCACGCCGGACGTCGAACGCAGCGGGGCCAACTGATGGCACTGGTGGCACTGGCGAGCGCGAAGGGCTCGCCCGGCGTAACCACGGCCAGTCTGGTCTTCGGCGCGCTCTGGCCGCGGCAGGTGCTGCTGGCCGAGTGCGACCCGGCCGGCAGTGACGTGGCGATCCGGATGACCGGCCCGGCCGGCGCCGCGCTGAACTCCGACCGCGGCCTGGTCAGTCTGGCCGCGGCGAGTCGCAAGGGGCTGGGGGACGAGGTCATCCTCGCGCACAGCCAGCAGCTGGACGGCGGTCTCGACGTACTGCTCGGCGTGCGCTCGCCGGAGCAGGTGGGCGGCATGGGCGGGCTGTGGCATCCGCTCGGCATCTCCTTCAACCAGATGCAGCACGGCGACGTCCTGGCCGACTGTGGGCGGATCGGTGCGTCCTCGCCGCAGCTGCCGGTCATCCAGTCCGCGCGCCTCGTCGTCCTGGTGTGTACGGCGACCGGCTCGTCGGTGGCGCACCTGCGGGAGCGGCTGTCGACGCTGGTGCACCACGTCGACGCACAGCTCGGCGTGGTCGTCGTGGCCGACCCGAAGCAGCGCGACGGCGTGAAGCAGGTCTGGTCCGTGCTGGACGCGATGTCCCTGCCGGTCCGGCACCGCTGGCACCTGGCGTACGACCCGGCCGGTGCGGCGTTCTTCGACGGGCGCGGCCACGGCCGGCTCGACAAGACCCAGCTGATCCGGTCCGCGACCACGATCACCGCCGAGATGGCGTCGCTGGTGTCCGCGCCGCCGCCGCAGGACTTCGACATGGCCAATGCCGCGTTCCCGCCGGGTGATTACCGGTGAGCGCCGACCAGGAGCTGGTGCGCAAACTGCGCGTCCAGGTCGCGGAGCGGCTGAACGAGCAGCGCCGCCGCGACCAGGTGAACGGCGTACCTCCGATGAGCGCGGAGGACGAGCGGGAGTACGCGCGGTCCCTGATCGTGCAGGTGCTCGAGGACTACGCGCGGTACGAGCTGGCCGAGGGCCGGACGCCGCCGACCCCGGACGACGACGCGCAGATCGCCGGCGCGATCCACTCGGCGCTGTTCGGCGTCGGCCGGCTGCAGCCGCTGATCGACGACCCCGAGGTCGAGAACATCGACATCAACGGCTGCGACCAGGTCTTCGTGCAGTACGGCGACGGCCGTGAGGAGACGCCCGGCCCGGTGGCCGAGAGCGACGACGAACTGGTCGAGCTGATCCAGGTGCTGGCGGCGCACGCCGGTCTGACCAGCCGCCCGTTCGACTCGGCGAATCCGCAGCTGGACCTGCGGCTGCCCGACGGGTCCCGCCTGTCGGCAGTGATGGGTGTGACGTCGCGGCCCGCGGTCTCGATCCGGCGGGCCCGGCTCGGCAAGGTGTTCCTGAAGGACCTGGTGGCCAACGGCACGATGACCGACGACGTCGGCTCGTTCCTGCGCGCGGCGGTCGCGGCGCGCAAGAACATCATGATCGCCGGCGCGACGAACTCCGGGAAGACGACGCTGCTGCGCGCGCTGGCCAACGAGATCCAGCCGCACGAGCGGCTGATCACCGTCGAGCGCTCGCTCGAGCTCGGCCTCGGCGAGTTCAAGGACCTGCACCCGAACGTGGTCGCGTTCGAGGAGCGGCTGCCGAACTCCGAAGGCGTCGGCATGGTGAGCATGGCCGACCTGGTCCGCCGCTCGCTGCGCATGAACCCGTCGCGCGTCATCGTCGGTGAGGTGCTCGGCGACGAGATCGTCACGATGCTGAACGCGATGAGCCAGGGCAACGACGGCTCGCTGTCGACGATCCACTCGAACAGCTCGATGGAGGTGTTCAACCGGATCAGCACGTACGCGATCCAGGCGATGGAGCGGCTGCCGATGGACGCCACCCAGATGCTGATCGCCGGCGCGCTCGACTTCGTCGTGTTCGTCCGCAAGCACAACGACTACTCGCGCGGCGGCGGCCTCAGCCGGTACGTCGAGAGCATCCGGGAGGTCACCGGATGGGACGGCCGGGTGCTGTCCGGCGAGGTGTTCGCCCCGGGACCGGACGGCCGCGCCGCGGCGCACGCGCCGATCGCCTGCATGGACGAGCTCGAGCACTTCGGGTACCAGCCGCTCGTCCACGGAACGTGGGCGTGAGGCCATGACCGACAGAACTCTGGGGGCGCTGCTGTGCGGCGCGGTGGTCGGCGGCGCGGTGATGCTGCTGATCGTCGCGCTCCGCGGCACCGAGCCGAAGGACGAGACCCCGTCGCTGTTCCGCAACCGCGGCGCCGACCACCGCAAGAACATGATCCGGCTCGGCGCCGCGCTCGCGGTCGGCCTGCTCGTGCTGGTGGTGACCCGCTGGCTCGTGCTCGCGGTCGCCCTCGGCCTGCTCGCCGGGATGGCGGACCGGTTCTTCGGCGGCACCGGTGAGGAGCGCCGGGCGATCGACCGCCTGGACGCGCTCGCCACCTGGACCGAGGCGCTGCGCGACACCATCGCCGGCGCGGTCGGTCTGGAACAGGCGATCCCGGCGACGGCCGTGAACGCGGCGCCCGCCATCAAGCCCAGCCTGAACCTGCTCGTCGACCGGTTGCGGATCCGCGAACCGTTGCCGTCGGCCCTGATGCGGTTCGCCGACGACCTG
>Ga0247821_10000703_pt1 | contig 18565 bp, 16 predicted proteins | sample 13C_Glycerol_Day_FD_192481 | JGI IMG/M metagenome (GOLD analysis project Ga0247821, IMG submission 192481) | Soil microbial communities from agricultural site in Penn Yan, New York, United States - 13C_Glycerol_Day14 | ecosystem: Environmental > Terrestrial > Soil > Agricultural land | place... | reverse complement strand
GATCAAGCCGTCCGCGCTGGTGGCGCCCAGCAGCATCGCGGGCGTGGTCTTGTCGCACCCGCCCATCAGCACCACGCCGTCGACCGGGTAGGCGCGGATCATCTCCTCGACCTCCATCGCCAGCATGTTCCGGTACAGCAGCGCGGACGGCTTGATCAGGTTCTCGCCCAGCGACACGGTGGGCAGCTCGAGCGGAAAACCGCCGGCCTGCAGGACGCCGCGCTTCACCTCGTCGACCCGGTGCTTGAAGTGCTGGTGGCAGGGGTTGTAGTCGTTCCAGTTGTTCAGGATCGCGATGACCGGCTTTCCTTCCCAGTCCTTCGGGTCGTAGCCCATTTGCATCACTCGCGAGCGATGGTTGAACGAGCGGAAGTCGTCGCGCGCCAGCCAGCGTTGGCTGCGCAGCTTTTGCAGTTTGGTCATGGGAATGGGCGCGTAGGAGCCGGGAAGCCCCCGGCGGCGCCCGATTATTCCTTCACCGCCCCGGTGAGGCCCGACACGTAGTACTCGACGAAGAACGAGTACACGACCGCCACGGGCAGCGAGCCCAGCAGCGCCCCGGCCATCAGCGCGCCCCAGTGGTAGACGTCGCCTTCGACCAGCTCCGTCACCACGCCCACCGGAACCGTCTTGGACTCGGACGAGGAGACGAAGGTGAGCGCGTAGATGAACTCGTTCCACGACAGCGTGAACGCGAAGATGCCGGCGGAGATGAGGCCGGGCACCGACAGCGGCAGCACGATCTTCCAGAGGATCTGCAGCCGGCTCGCGCCGTCGATCAGCGCGCACTCCTCCAGCTCGAACGGGATGGACCGGAAGTAGCCCATCAGGAGCCAGGTGGAGAACGGGATCAGGAAGGTGGGATAGGTGAGGATCAGCGCCCACTTGGTGTCGAACAGGCCCAGCTGGAACACGATGCTGGCCAGCGGGATGAACAGGATCGACGGCGGCACCAGGTAGGCCAGGAAGATCGACAGGCCGATCTGGCGCGAGCCGCGGAACCGCAGCCGCTCGATGGCGTAGGCGGCGAGCACCGACGCCAGCAGCGACACGAAGGTGGCGACCACCGAGACGAACACGGTGTTCCACATCCACTCGGGGTACGAGGTGTGGAAAAGCAGCTTCTTGAAGTGCGCGAGCGTGGGCGCGACCACCCAGAACGGATTGCCGCTGCGCGAGAGCAGTTCGTTGTCCGGCTTGAACGACGTGACGCCCATCCAGTAGAACGGGAACAGCAGCACGAAGACGAAGATCGCCAGCGGGATGTAGACCGTCACCACGCGCCGCGGCAGCGACGCGAGGTAGTACATGCCCTGGGTGTCGGTGTCGTTGGCCTTCATGAGTCGCTTCCGCCTTGCTGCCACGCGCGGCGCTGCAGCCCGAAGTAACTGAACAGGATGGCCGCCAGCAGGAACGGCACCATCGCCACCGCGATCGCCGCGCCTTCGCCGAGCGCGCCGCCGGAGATGGCGCGCTGGAACGACAGCGTGGCCATCAGGTGCGTGGCGTTGAGCGGGCCGCCGCGCGTGAGCACGTAGATCAGCTGGAAGTCGGTGAAGGTGAACAGCACCGAGAACGTCATCACCACCGCGATGATGGGCGTCAGCAGCGGCAGCGTGATGTAGCGGAACCGCTGCCAGCCGCTGGCGCCGTCGATGGCGCCGGCTTCATAGAGCGAGGGCGAGATCGTCTGCAGGCCCGCCAGCAGCGTGATGGCCACGAACGGCACGCCGCGCCAGATGTTGGCGACGATGGTGGCCAGGCGCGCGTTGTACGGGTCGCCCAGGAAATCGATGTAGTGGTCGATCAGCCCCATCTTCACCAGCGCCCAGCTGATGATGGAGAACTGCGAGTCGTAGATCCACCAGAACGCGATGGCCGACAGTGCCGTGGGCACGATGTACGGCAGCAGGATCACGCTGCGGAAGAAGGTCTTGAAGGGCAATCGCTCGTTCAGCAGGATCGCCAGCCAGAGGCCGAGCGCGAACTTGATGACGCTGGCGACCGTCGTGTAGAAGAGGGTGTTGAACAGGGCCAGCCGGGTGACGCTGTCGCCCCAGAGGAACTCGTAGTTCTGCAGCCCGATCCATTCGCCGCCGCGGCCGATCTTGGTGTCGGTGAAGCCGAGCCACACGCCCAGCCCGAGCGGATAGGTGAGGAACAGCAGCAGCAACACTCCCGCGGGCAGCATGAAAGCCAGCCCGAGGAGGTTGCGGCTGTTCTGGAGGCGGTGCAGCGCGCCGGGCCGGGACGGCTCGGCGGCGCGGGCCTCAGAGCTTGTAGTAGCGCTCTGCACGCTGCTGGGCCCGTTGCATCGCTTCCTTGGGCGACTTGGAGCCGCTGACGGCCTCCGCCACCATGTTCACGATGATGAAGTCGGCCCCCGCGCCGGCGGACGCGTAGCCCAGCTTGCCGGCGTAGCCAGCGGGACGCATGTTCTTGACGGCATCGCGGTACGGCGTGTTCTTCGGGTCGGCCGTCCACACCGGGATCTTGGTGTACGCGTCCAGCGGAGGCGCCACGTAGCCGCCGGCGCCGGTGAGCCAGGGCTCGAACTGCTCCTGCTCCATCATGAAGCGCAGGAACTCCTTGGCCGCCTTCGGGTACTTGGAGTACTTGAAGATCATCTGGTTGAAGAACAGGTGCGACTCGGTCGGCTGGCCCACCGGGCCGACCGGGAAGGTCGCATGCTGGATGTCCGAGGCCAACTCCTTGACCTTGGCGTCCTGCGAGTTCTTGGCCGCGTAGTAGATCGAGATGCCGTTGTTGGTCACCGAGACCTGGCCGTCCAGGAACGCCTTGTTGTTGTTCGGGTCCAGCCACGACAGCGTGCCGGGGATGAAGGTGGCGTACAGCTCCTTGCCGTACTCCAGTGCCTTGGCGGTCTCGGGGCTGTCGATGATGACCTTGTTGTTCTTGTCGACCAGCATGCCGCCGAAGGCCCACACCAGCCAGTTGCACCACAGGCCGTCGCCGGTGGCGTTGCCCAGCGCCATGCCGCCGGGGGTGCCCTTCTCCTTCAGGGCCTTGAACAGCTTGAGGAAGTCGTCGGTGTTCTTCGGGAACTGGTCGAACCCGGCGGCCTTCACCATGCTCTGGCGGTAGACGATCATCGAGCCCGCGCAGCCGAGCGGCAGGGCGATCCACTTCTTGCCGTCGGGCCGGCAGTACGCCTGCGCGCCCGGGTACCAGCCGCCGTATTTCTTGCCCAGGTACTCGGCCAGGTCGGTCTGGTCGAGCAGCTTGTCCGGGTACAGGTTCGCGTCGTCGTTGGTCGACAGGATGATGTCGGGACCGCCACCGGTGTTGGCCGCCACGGCCGCCTTCGGGCGCACGTCCTCCCAGCCCTCGTTGTCCACCCGCACGTCGATGCCGTACTTCTCGCTGAACTTCTTGACGTTCGCCATGTAGGCGTCCTCGTCGCCCTGAACGAAGCGCTTCCAGCGCAGCACGCGCAGCTTGGCGCCCTTCTCGGGCTGGTTGTTCCACTGCGCGTGGGCGACGCCCGGCCAGAGCATGGGCAGCGAGACCGCGGCGGCGCCGGCGGAGGCCTTCTTCAGGAACTTGCGACGGTTGTCAGACATGTTGTCTCCTACGTGGGTGGTACTGCACAAGGAACCGGGGAAGCTTCAGGCGGCCAGGCGGACGCCGGTGGCCGCATCGAACAGGTGGGCGCGGTTCACGTCGGGGCGCAGGCGGATGACCTCGCCGGGACGGAACGCATGGCGGTCGCGGAACACGCTGGTGATGTCCACGCCGGCGATCTTGGTGAAGACCTGGGTGTCGGCGCCGGTCGGCTCGACCACCACGACCTCGGTCGGCACCCCTTCGCCATTGGAGGACAGCTCCATGTGCTCGGGCCGCGTGCCGTAGATGACGCTGCGGCCGTCCTCGGCCGATACCGCGTGGACCGGTGCGGGCAACGACAGGCCACCTTCGAACTCGACGCGCGCCGCACCGTTGGAGCGGCGCACCACGCCAGGCAGGAAGTTCATCGCGGGCGAGCCGATGAAGCCGGCCACGAACTGGTTGGCGGGGTGGTCGTACAGCTCCAGCGGCGAGCCGGTCTGCTCGACCACGCCGTCGCGCATGACGACGATGGTGTCGGCCATCGTCATCGCCTCGATCTGGTCGTGCGTGACGTACACCGACGTGGTCTTCAGGCGCTGGTGCAGTTCCTTGATCTCGGTGCGCATCTGCACGCGCAGCTTGGCGTCCAGGTTGGACAGCGGCTCGTCGAACAGGAACACCTGCGGGTCGCGCACGATGCAGCGGCCCATGGCCACCCGCTGGCGCTGGCCGCCCGACAGTTGGCGCGGGTAGCGATCCAGCAGTGCCTCCAGGCCCAGGATGCCGGCCGCCTTGCGCACCCGCTCATCGGCCACCGCCTTGGGCTGCCTGGCCAGCATGAGGCTGAACGCCATGTTGTCGCGCACGGTCATGTGCGGGTACAGCGCGTAGTTCTGGAACACCATGGCGATGTCCCTTTCCTTGGGCAGCATGGTGTTGACCACCCGGCCCCCGATCAGCACCTCGCCTTTGCTGATCTCCTCCAGCCCCGCGATCATGCGCAGCAGCGTGGACTTGCCGCAGCCCGAGGGCCCGACGAGGACGGTGAACTGGCCGTCCTGGATGTCGATGTCGACGCCACGGATGATGTGCGCCGCACCGAAGAATTTCTCGACCCCCCGGATCTGAACAGAAGCCATCGTGTCCCCGAGCGTTGACCGGCGCGGCCCCGCGCTGGGGCCGCATCACCGGCGGGCCATCAGAATCCGCCGAAGGTCCTGCACGCAACCGGGGAAACACCGAGCACCCGCGGGAATGTTCGCCCGACCTTCATACGAACGGTTGCGTTCCGGCATGGATCAGGTGCGGCGACCGCGCTTTTCCACGCCCTTGCCCGCATGCATCACCAGCCGCGCGAACGCCGCCGCGGCCGGTGACAGGCTGCGGCCCGTGCGCCGGATCATCCCGATCGTCCGCATGATCGCCGGCTTCTCGAGCTGGACGCCCACCACCGATCCCGGCTTGGAGGGCAGCGCGAGCTGCGGCACCACCGCGATGGCCAGACCGTTCTCCACCATGCCGATCAGCGTGGAGACGTGCTGCACTTCGCAGATCGGCCGCGGCAGGCGGCCCAGCCCGGCCAGGGCCTGGTCGATCAGCACGCGGTTGCGGCTCGCATGCGAGACCAGCGCGTACGGATGGTCGGCCAGTTCCTCCCAGCGCAGCGACCGGCGTTTCGCCAGCGGATGACCGCTGGGGCAGGCCAGCACGAAAGGCTCCTTCAAGAGCGGCGTGAACTCGACATCGGGGTCCTGCATGCCGGTGTAGTTCAACGCGAAGTCCGATTCGCCGTTCTTCACGCTGGCCAGCACCTCGTCGGCGCCCTCTTCCACGATGCGCACCAGCACGTTGGGATGGTGCTCGCGGAAGGCGCGGATCACCGGCGGCAGGAAGTGGTGCACGGCGGAGAACACGCAGCCCACCGTGACGTCGCCCGCCTCCAGGTGCGCCACGTCGTGCAGGCCGACCACCGAGCGGTCCAGGTTCTCGATGACGGTGCGCACCTCGCCCAGGAAGCGCCGGCCCAGCAGCGTGAGGGCGACGCTGCGAGTGGTGCGATCGAAGAGGCGCACGCCCAGCAGGTCTTCCAGGTGCGAGATGCGCCGCGACAGGGCCGGCTGCGACAGGTGCAGCACCTTGGCGGCGGCCGCGAAGCTCTGCAGTTCGCCCACGGTGACGAAGGCGCGCAGGTCGGCGAAGGTCGGCTTGGGAGTGCTCATCGATTATTGCAGCCGTTGCATCAAGTCTTCCGAAAGATGCAATTTACAGCAATAGCCAGCACCGCCAAGATGCGCCCCATAAAGGAGACATTCGCGATGAAACGACGCCACCTGGTGCAGTCGGTCGCGGCCGTGATCGCGCTTCCGCGCCTCGCGTTCGCCCAGGGCTTTCCCAGCAAACCCATCCGCTACATCGTCCCGGTCTCGGCCGGCGGCGGCAACGACATGATCGCCCGCGTCGTCACCGAGCGCTGGGGCAAGGCGCTGGGCCAGAACTTCGTGGTGGACAACCAGAGCGGCGGCGGCGGCGTGGTGGCCTGCCAGACCACGGCGCGCGCGCCGGCCGACGGCTACACGCTGCTGCAAGGCTACGTGGCGACGCACGGCACCACGCCGGCGACGCGCCGCGTGAGCTACGACGCGATCAAGGACTTCACGCCCATCGGGATGATCGGCGCCACGCCCAACGTGCTGGCCATCCACGCCGACCTGCCGGTCAAGACCGTCAAGGAGTTCGCCGACTACGTGAAGAAGCACCCGGGCAAGGTCAACTACGGCTCGGCCGGCGCGGGCTCGCTCACGCACATGACGATGGAGCTCTTCAAGCAGGAGACCGGCGCCTTCATGCTGCACATCCCCTACCGCGGCATCGCACCGGCCATCAACGACCTGCTGGGCGGCCAGACGCAGGCCATGTTCCCGGGCCTGGCCGCGGCGCTGCCGCACATCCGCTCGGGCCGCATGCGGGCGCTGGCCGTCACCGGCAAGGCGCGCAGCCCGCAGCTGAAGGACGTGCCCACCATGGAGGAGATCGGCTTCAAGGGCTTCGACGCCATGCAGTGGTACGGCTCGGTCGGTCCCGCCGGCCTGCCCGCCGACGTCGTGCAGCGCCTGAACGAGACCCAGGTGGCCGTGCTGAAGCAGCCCGACCTGGTCGAGAAGCTCTCGGGCGAGGCGGTCGAGCCCTGGCCCATGTCGCCCACCGAATTCGGGCAGTACATCCGCTCGGAGATCACGCGCTGGACCGCGCTGGCGAAGGCCCGGAACATCCACCTGGACGAGTAGGCCCTTCCTTCCCCTCTCTCTTCCCAACACGACAAAGAAGCAGTAACCCGTGGCACGCAACACGCATGTGGCCGCCGACCTGGCGGCACCTCCCATCACTTCGATCCTGGCGCGCTTCGTCGCCGCCCATCCCTCGCGCGGCTGGAACGACGCCGTCGAACGCGAAGCGCACCGCACCTTCTACAACTGGCTGGGCTGCGCCATCGGCGCGGCGCGCCACGAGGCCGCCGACGCCGCGGTCGCGGCCGTGGCGTTGCTGCAGCCGTCCGCGCAGGCCACGGTGCTGGGCCGCGGCGAGCAGGTCGACATGGCCAGCGCCGCGCTGGTGAACGGCATCACCTCGCACACCTTCGATTTCGACGACACGCACCTCAAGACCATCATCCATCCGGCCGGCCCCGTGGCCTCGGCCGTGCTGGCGCTGGCGGAGCACCGCGGCCTGTCGGGGCGCGACGTGCTGGACTCGCTCGTCCTCGGCATCGACGTGGCCTGCCGCATCGGCAACACCATGTACCCCGATCACTACGACCGGGGCTGGCACATCACCGGTTCCACCGGGACGCTGGGCGCGGCCGCCGGTTGCGCGCGCCTGCTGAAGCTGGACGAAGCCCGGACCGCGATGGCCCTGGGCATCGCCGCCTCGCAACCCGTGGGCCTGCGCGAGCAGTTCGGCACCATGACCAAGCCCTTCCACCCGGGCGGTGCGGCGCGCGCCGGCCTGATGTCGGCGCTGCTGGCGAGCCAGGGCTTCACCGCCAGCCCGCGCGCCCTGGAGGCGCCGCGCGGCTTCGTGCAGGTGGTCTCCGACAAGCGCGCCTGGAACGAAGTCACCGACGAGCTGGGCGAGCGCTTCGAGATCTCGTTCAACACCTACAAGCCGTTCGCCTGCGGCATCGTGATCCATCCGAGCATCGATGCCTGCTGCCAGCTCAAGGCCCAGGGCATCCAGCCCGAAGAGGTCGAGCGCATCGAGCTGCGCGTGCACTCGCTGGTGCTGGAGCTCACGGGCAAGAAGGAACCGAAGGACGGCCTGCAGGGCAAGTTCAGCGTCTACCACGGCTGCGCGGCCGGCCTGATGTTCGGCCGCGCCGGCGAGGCGGAGTTCGCCGACGACGTGGTGAACGATCCGCGCGTGGTCGCGCTGCGCGACAAGGTGCAGGCCACGGTGGACGATTCGATCGACGAGGCCGCGGTGCACGTCACCGCCCACCTCAGGGACGGCCGCCGCGTGCAGGTCCAGGTGGAACACGCCATCGGCTCGCTGCAGAACCCGCTGACGGACCGGCAGCTGGAGGCCAAGTTCGCGCAGCTGGTCGATCCGGTCCTGGGCGCGGTGCGCTCCCGGGAGATCACGCAGGCCTGCTGGAAGCTGGGCTCGCTGATCGACGTTCGTGCCCTGACGGCCCTGTGCCGCGCATCGTGAAGGAGACGGCATGACGAATCCCGCTCCCCTTCGCATCGGCATCCTGGACGGCGACGACATCGGCCTGGAGATCGTGCCCGCCTCGGTGGCCATCGCCCGCGCGGCCGCGGAGATCCACGGCGTGGCCGTCGACTGGCGGCCGTTGCCCATCGGCGCCACCGCCTTCCACTCGCACGGCCACACGCTGCCGCCCGAGACCATGGAGACGCTGCCGACGCTGGACGGCTGGATCCTGGGACCGATCGGCCACCGGGCCTATCCGAAGTCGCCGAACGCGATCAACCCGCATCCCATCCTGCGCAAGCAGTTCAACCTGTTCGCCAACGTGCGGCCCACGCGCTCGTACCCGGACATCGGCTGCCTGCACGACGGCGTCGACCTGGTGATCGTCCGCGAGAACAACGAGGGCTTCCAGCCGGACCGCAACATGCTGGTGGGCAACGCGGAGTTCCGGCCCAACGACGAAGTGACGCTGTCGATGCGCGTGATCACGCGCACCGGCAGCAACCGCGTCGCGCGGGCCGCGTTCGAACTTGCGCGGCAGCGCCGCAAGCACCTGACCATGGTGCACAAGGACACCGTGTTCAAGCTGGGCTGCGGCATGTTCGTCGAGGAGTGCCGCAAGCTCGCGCCCGAGTATCCCGACGTGCTGCTGGACGACGTGATCGTCGACACCATGGCGATGCGCCTGGTACGCGATCCCCAGAGCTTCGACGTGGTGGTCACCACCAACATGTTCGGCGACATCCTGTCGGACCTGGCGGCCGGCCTGGTGGGCGGCCTCGGCATGGCGCCGGGCCTGTGCATCGGCGACGGCAACGTGGCGATGGCGCAGGCCACCCACGGTTCGGCGCCCGACATCGCCGGCAAGGGCATCGCCAATCCCTACGCGATGATGGAGTCGACCCGCATGATGTTCGACTGGCTGGGGCACAGCCGCGGCAATCCCGGCGCGGTGCGCATGGCGGCGTCGATGTCGCGCGCGATCACTTCGGCGCTGGCGGATGCGAAGGCCCGCACCGGCGACATCCGCGGCCAGGGCGACACCGCCGGCTTCACCCAGGCCGTGCTGCGGCGGATGGAGGCCTGAGAGATGCAGTCCTGGTGGATGCGGTTCACGGCGGATGGCAGCGAACTCGAGCAGCGCGACGCTTCCACGCCGCACCCCGGCCCCGGGCAACTGCTGGTGCGCCTGCGCGCCGCCTCGCTCAATCGCGGCGAGTTCGTCGCGAGCCATGGCCAGTCCGGCGACAAGGGCGAATGGAAGCCGGTGGGCGGCGAAGGCGCGGGGGAAATCGTGGCCATCGGCCCGGATGTGCGAGGCTTCCGGCTGGGCGACCGGGTGATGGGCCGCTGCGCCGGCGCCTTCGCCGAACGGGCCGTGATGGAGGCGGCGGAAGCGATGCCCGTGCCGCCTTCGCTGTCGTGGGAAGCGGCGGCGGCCATCCCCCTCACCTTCCTGGTCGCGTTCGACATGCTCGTGCTGCAGGGCCGGCTGCGCGAAGGCGACTGGCTGCTGGTCAACGGCGTGTCGTCCGGCGTCGGCCTCGCCAGCCTGCAGCTGGGCAAGGCGCTGGGCGCGCGCGTGATCGGCACTTCGGGCAGCGAGGAGAAGCTCGGGCGGCTGAAGGCCTTCGGGCTCGACGTCGCCATCCGCACGCGCGGCGCCGATTTCGCAGGCCGCGTGATGGACGCCACCGGCGGACATGGCGCCGACCTGGTGGTGAACGCGGTGGGCGGCTCGGTGTTCGCGGAGAACCTGCGCGCCATGGCCTTCGAAGGGCGGCTGGCCACGGTCGGCTACGTCGACGGCCAACTGCACGCCGACCTGGACCTGGGCGCGCTGCATGCGAAGCGCCTCACGCTGTTCGGGGTCTCCAACAAGCTGCGCAGCAAGGCGCAACGCGCCGCGGCGGTGCCGCGCTTCGAGGCGGAGGTGCTGCCCCACGTCGCCGCCGGTCGCATCGAGCCGCTGGTGGATCGCGTCTATCCTTTCGATCAACTGCCGCAGGCCAAGGCGGCGATGGAGTCGGGCGCGCACGTCGGCAAGATCGTGCTGCGCATCCCGACAGGCTGAGCGCAACAACGAACAAAGGAGACCGCGCCATGCATCACCCCGAATCCCCTGATTCCCTCCGTCGCCGGCTCTGCGCAGCCGGCGCGATGCTGTTGGGCGGTTGCGCCTCCAAGCCTTTCAACCCGGGAGCCGCGGCGGAGTTGTCGCCCACCGGCCGCATGCGGGCGGCGATCAACTTCGGCAACCCGATCCTCGCCACCCGCGGGCCTGCGGGCGAGCCGACGGGCGTGTCCGTGGATCTCGCGCGGGAAGCCGCGCGCCGCCTCGGGCTCACGCCGGAGCTGGTGACGTTCAACTCCGCCGGCGCGGTGGTCGAAGCCATCAAGGCGCGGCAGGTGGACATGGCCTTCGTGGCCATCGATCCCGTGCGCGCCGCCGACATGGAATACACCGCGCCGTACGTGATCATCGAAGGCGCCTATCTCGTGCGCAACGCTTCGCCGCTGCGCGCCAACGCGGAAGTGGACCGTCCCGGCACGCAGGTGGTGGTGGGCCGCGGCAGTGCCTACGACCTCTTCCTCACGCGCGAGCTGAAACAGGCGACGCTGGTGCGGGCGCCCACCTCGCCGGCCGTGACGGACATGTTCCTGGCCCAGAACCTGGACGTGGCCGCCGGCGTCAAGCAGCAACTGGAGGCCGACGCGCGCCGCGTGGGCGGCGTGCGCCTCCTTCCGGGCCGGTTCATGGTGATCGAGCAGGCCATGGGCGTGCCCAAGGGCCGCACCGCCGCGCAAGCCTGGCTGAGCGGATTCATCGAGGAAATGAAGGCCAGCGGCTTCGTGGCGGCGGCCCTGCAGCGACATCGCATCGAGGGCGCCGCCGTGGCGCCGCGTCGGAGCGCGTGAACTTCCCTCAACCGGCAAGAAGAAGGAGACATCCCATGCGAAAACTGGTCCGACTGGCGGCCGCGGCCGCCTTCAGCGCCGCTTGCGCCGCAGCGTTGGCGCAAAGCCCCACGGTGAAGGTCACGCCGCTCGGCAGCTTCGAAGGCGAGTTCTGCCCGCAGGACCGCGCGCTGATCTTCGAAGACCCGAACGGCACGCGCATCCTGTACGACCCGGGCCGCACGGTCGCCGGCGCCACGGACCCGCGGCTGGGCAAGATCGACATCATCCTCGTGAGCCACCTGCATGGCGACCACGTCGGCAACGCCCACATCAAGGAGCCGAACGCGGGCAGCTGCGACAAGCCGGAGGTCTCGGTGTCGGCGATGCCGAACTCCAGCGCCGTGAACATCGCCGTCGCCAAGAAGGCCAAGATCGTCTCCGGCAGCGAGATGCCCGCGTTCTTCGCGGCCAAGCTGAAGGCCGCGGGTGGCAACCCGGCCGACGCCGTGCTCGCGCGCTTCGGCGGCAGCGTCACCCTCGGCGGGGTTCGCATCGCCACGGTGACGGCGCTGCACAGCAACGGCGTGGACCCGGACTACCTGGCCGCCGATCTCGCCAGGCACATGAAGGAAGGCGGCATCGCAGGCGACGCCGGCCCGGCCACCGGATTCGTGCTGCGCTTCAGCAACGGCCTGGTCGCCTACCTCTCCGGGGACACGGGCGTGAGCGCCGACCACGACGTGATCCGCACGCTGTACCAGGCCAGGCTGGCCGTGATGAACATCGGCGACGGCTTCACCACCGGCCCGGCGGAAGCGGCCTACGTCATGAACGAGCAGGTCAAGCCCGCCTCGGTCATCGCCTCGCATGCGAACGAGGTCGGCACCGTCGGCGGCAAGGTCCGGCCGGGCAGCAAGACGGAAGCGTTCAGGAAGGCGGCCAGGATGCCGGTGCACATCCCGCTGTCGGGCCGAACGATGGAGTTCGATGCCGCCGGCAAGTGCGGCTGCGCTGAGTAATCGCCTGGGGCTGCTCGGTATCGTGGCGCGCCTCTTCACCCTCACGGTGCTGGCCGCGTTGTCGTACTTCACGCCCGTCTTCTCCACGCTGCTGGCGAGCCTGTGGCTGGGCGTGCGGCCAGGCCCCACCTTCGGGCAGGGCGTCGCGATGGTGGTGGCCGGCTCCCTGCTGTGCTGGTGGTCGACGCGTCGCGGGCAGGCATAGCGGTCACTGGCGCTTGCGTGGAGCGCTCGGGCCCTTCGCAGCCGTCGTGACGGGGTGCTCGCTGCCCGGACGCGCGAAGTCGCAGGTGCGCACCGCCAGCTCCACGATGCGCCGCAGCGCGGGCGTGACGGTGTCGGTTCGGTACACGGCGCTGTAGACCATGGGCGGCAGTTTCTCGGTCTTCACCACCCGCAGCCGGCCCGCCTTCAGGTCCTCGCCCACGAACTCGCGCGACAGCTGGCTGATGCCGAAGCCGCGCACCGTCAGGTCGCGCAGCAGCGTGGTGCTGTTGGTGTGGAGCACCTTGCCGAAGCGATACCCCTGCCGCGCGCGCCATTCCTCGTAGAACATCCGCTTGGACGCGCCTGTCGATTCCTCGATCACGGGATGGTCGGCGAATTCCTGCGGCTTCAGCGCTCGGGGAACCTGCAGGCGCGGACTCACGACCCAGAGCTCCTCCACCTGTCCGACCTTCACGGTGGTGTAGTCCGCGCCCCAGAACGTGCCGGGCATGATGCACACGTCGATCTGCTGGGCGGCCAGGCGATCGAACAGCTTCACGCCGGCATCGACCACCGGCTCGAGCGTCACCTCGGGGTGGTCCTCGTGGACGCGCTGGATCAGGCGCGTGAGCCAGGTCAAAGCGATCAGTTCCGTCACCCCGACCCGGAAGTTCCCGCGCAGGGATTCGCCCGCCGCGAACTCCTGGTCGACCCGCGTCCACAACGCCAGCGCCTGTTCGGCCAGCGGCAGCAACCGCCGCCCCGTCTGGGTGAGCTGCAGGCCGCGCGCGGACCTCAGCAGCAGCGGGCCTCCGACCTGCTGCTCGAGTTCGGCGATGCGCTTGGACACCGCCGATTGCGTCGTGTGCAGCTGCACGGCCGCGGCGTTGAAGCTGCGCAGCCGGGCGCTGTACAGGAACGTTTCCAGCTGTCGGAAGGTGAAGTTCATGCGCCCGCGTGCTCAGTCCAACCGAGTATAGGGTTGGCCCCAGGCGCAGGAAAAAAAGGAATGGCCCACCGCGAGCTTTCTTCGCTTGTTGCCGGGGCACCGGGTTTCTAGACTCGCTCGGGTCCACACCATCTTCCTGACATGACGAGCCTCTTCAAGACATTCGCCGCGGGCACTGCCGCCGCTCTCGCTTTCGCCGGCAGCGCCGCGCTCGCCGACACGTTTCCCACGAAGCCCGTCCGCATCGTGGTCGGCTTCTCGCCCGGCGGGTCCAACGACATCGTCGCGCGCCTGATCGCGCCCAAGCTCGGCGAGCTGCTGGGCCAGCAGGTGGTGATCGAGAACAAGACGGGGGCCGGCGGCGCGATCGCGATCTCCTCCGTGCTGGCCTCGCCGCCGGACGGCCACACGCTGTCCATGTGCACGACCGGGACGTCCTCGATCCAGCCGCACCTGGGTCCCATGCCCTTCAACTCCGAGACCGACCTGGTGCCGGTCACGCAGATCGCCAACGCGCCCTACGTGCTCATGGTGCACTCCAGCGTGCCCGCCAAGAACGTGAAGGAGTTCATCGCCTACGCGAAGCAGAACCCGGGCAAGATCAACTTCGCATCCTCCGGCAATGCCACGGGCGGGCACCTGGCAGGCGAGATGTTCAAGTCCCTGGCCGGCGTGAACCTGGTGCACGTTCCCTACAAGGGCACCAGCCAGGCGATCTCCGATCTCCTCAGCGGCCAGGTGCAGGTCATCTTCGACCAGCCCGTCAGCTCGATGCAGTACGCGCGCTCCGGCCAGCTCCGTGCGCTCGGCGTGGGCAGCCTCCGGCGCCTGGGCGCCTTCCCGGACCTGCCCACCATCCATGAAGCCGGCCTGCCGAACTTCGATCCCGTGACCTGGACCGGCATCTGCGCGCCGAAGAACACGCCGCCCGCCGTGGTCGCGCGCCTGCAGGCCGACATCGCGAAGGTGCTCGCGATGCCCGAGATCTCGCGCAAGCTGGTGCAGGACGGCCTGGAGCCCGTCGGCAGCACGCCGGAACAGTTCCGCGAGTTCCTGGTCGCCGACAAGGCGAAGTGGGGCCGCATCATCAAGCAGGCCAACATCAAGGCCGAGTGATCCCCATGCCCATCGATCCGGGACAGGCCTTCCCCGCGGAACTCTCGCGCCAGATCAAGGACCGCTTCCACCACGTCGACCACGACTTCACGGGGCGCCCGCGGCTGTTCTTCGAGAACGCCGGCGGCTCCCTTCGCCTCAAGGCCGCCCTCGAGGCGATGGCCAAGGTGGACGCCGTGCCGGATTCGGCCGAACGCATCCACGAGGTCGCCGCCTGGCTGAAAGACGTGCAGACGCGGGGCACGGACGACGTGCGCCTGCTGTTCAACGCCAAGGGCGGCACCGTGCACGCCTCCCTCACCGCCTCTGCGGCCATGTTCGACATGGTGCGCGCCGTGGCCGAGAACGTGCCCGGCGACAACATCGTCACGACCGTGCTGGAGCATCCCTCCTCCTACGACGCCGCTTCGCTCTACGCCCAGCGTCTCGGCAAGGAACTGCGCGTGGCGCGCAGCAACCCGGTGACGGGCGGGATCGACGTCGACGAGATCCTTCGCCTCGTCGACCAGCGGACCTGCCTGCTGGTGCTGATCTACGCCTCCAACATCTCCGGCGCGAAACTCGAACTCGACGAGATCGTCAGGCGCGCCCGCGAGATCAAGCCCGACCTGTACGTGGTGGTGGATGCCGTCCAGCACGCGCCCCACGGGCTCGTCGACCTGCAGAAGACGCCGGTGGACGGCATCAACATCGCGCCCTACAAGTTCTTCGGCTGCCGCGGTTCGGGCTTCTCGTGGATCTCGGAGCGGATGGCCGTGCTGCCGCACCACAAGCTCGCGGGCAAGCCCGGCGCCTACTGGGACCTGGGCAGCGTCGCGCCGTGGCAGTTCGCCGTCGTGACCGAGATCGTGAACTACGTCTGCTGGATCGGCACGCAGTCCGGCGGACAGGGCGACCGCCGCGCGCTCTTCGCCCAGGGCATGGAGCTCATCGGCCTGCATGAACGCGCCCTGCTGGCGCGCCTGCTGCAAGGCTCGGACCGGGTGCCCGGCCTGCGCGGCATCCGCGGCGTGACCGTGCTGCTGGACCACGACGACCTGCCCCGGCGCGACCTGATCCTGGCCATTTCGCTGCAAGGCCTGGAGCACACGCAGGCCGTGCGCGAGTACGAGAAGCGCGGCGTGATCGTCTACGAGCGGGTCGCTTCGAGCATCTACTCCAGGCGCATGCTGGAGTCGTTCGGCATGGACGGCGCGGTGCGGGTGTCCCCGCTCCACTGCCATACGTTCGCCGACGTCGATCGCTTCCTGGAAGTCACGCGCGAGATCGCCGGCTAGAAGGCGAATCCGCCCTGCCGGCGGATTTCCGCCGACGCCGGTCCCGCCACCAGTTCCGCCAGCTTCGCCGCGAGCTTCGGCTCGCGCGCGCCGGTGCAGACGCCCAGCGTGTAGTCGGTCGCCAGCTCGAACTCCTTGGGCAGCGACCCGACCAGCTCCACGCCCTGCGTGTAGTTGATCTCGGTCTCCTGCGTGCAGCCGATGGCGGCGGCTTCGTTCGACTTGGCCATGGCGGCCATCGCCGTGGCGCCATTCGGGAACGGCCGGAAAGCGCCCTTCAGTTCCTGGTCCAGGCCCAGGGCCTTCAGCACGTTCATGAAGTGGATGCCGGCGGTCGCCTTCTCCGGGTCCGGGTAGTAGATCTCGCGCGCGGCGCGGAACGCCGCGGCCAGCTGCGCGCGATCGGCCATGGCCGGATGCGCGGCGCCCGCGCGCACGGCCACGCCGGTGCGAACCAGGCCCAGCGACCGCTCGCTGCCCGCCACCACGTGTCCCGACGCCACCAGCTGGGCGATCAGCTGCTTCGTGAGGATCACCAGATCGCAGGGGCTGCCCGCCAGCAACTGGTCGCGCATCTGGCCCACCGCGCTGAAGGTGGCCTGGACCGTGGCACCGCTCTCGCGCTCGAACTGCGCCTGCACGCCCTTCACCACCGCCGCCGCGGCACCGCCGCTCAATACATTCACCACGCTCACGGGTCTTCCTTCTTGCTTGCTTGATGGATTGGTCACGCGCCTTGCTGCTGCGCCTCGCGCATCAGGTTGTCGGCGCTGAAGGGCATCACGCGCATGCGGATGCCCAGCGCATCGTGGATCGCGTTCGCGATCGCGGCAGCCGTGGGACCGATGCTGCATTCGCCCGCGCCCAGCGACGGGCTGTCGGGCCGGTCGACCAGCGCCACCTCCACCGCCGGCACGTCGGTGAAGCGATGGATGGGATACGTCGCCCAGTCCTCCGAGCGCACGCCGCCGGGTCCCAGGTCCGCCTGTTCGAGCAGCGTCCAGCTGGCCGCCTGGATGGCGCCGCCTTCGATCTGGTTGCGCGCGCCGTCCGGATGGACGACCAGGCCCAGGTCGGCGGCGATCCACAGCCCGCGCACGCGGGCCTGCTGCTGCACCTCGACCTCGGCGACCACCGCGCAGTACGCGCCCGTGTTCTTGTAGCGGGCGAATCCCAGGCCGCGGCCGACGCCGGGCTCGCGCGAGCCGGCTTCTTCCCAGCCGGCCAGGCGCGCGGCCTCCAGCAGCACGGCGCGGGCGCGTTCGTCGTGGCCCAGGTGCTCCAGCCGGTAGGCGAGCGGGTCCCGGCCGAGCGCGAGCGCGATCTCGTCCATCGTCGATTCGGCCGCCAGCACGTTGACGTGCGCGCCGAGCGCGCGCATCGCCGACACGCGCAGCGGCATCGCGAGCACGCGGTGGTTGCGAACGTCCAGCCGCGGCACGGCATAGGGCGGCAGGGCGTTGCGATCGGAGCCGCCGCCGGTCGTGGGCGGCTGGTTGACGGCCAGGGGGACGGGTGCGGGCTCCGCGGTCTGCCACGCCCCGAGCAGCGCGGGCGTGGCGCCGCGCCCCGGGCGCGTGCCGTGGCCCTGGCTCCATGCGTCCTGCGTCCAGGCCACGAGGCGGCCGTCGGCATCCACGCTCGCCTCGACGCGAACGGCCATCGCCGGCGCCAGCGGTGAGTTCGTCATTTCCTGCTGCCGCGTCCATTGCAGGCGGACCGGCCGGCCGCCCGCGTGCCGCGCCAGCCAGGCCGCGTCGAAGGCGACGTCGTCCGCGCCGTTGTGGCCGTAGCAGCCGGCGCCTTCGGCATGCGACACGGTCACCGCATCGACCGGCAGGCCGAAGGCGAGCGCGAGATCCCGGCGCAGGTTGAAGATGCCTTGCGAGTGACTCGTCACCTGCAGCGCGCCTTCCGTCCACTGCGCCAGCGCGCAGCACAGGCCGATGGAAGCGTGCTGCAGCCAGCCGCGTCCGTACTCGGCGCGGAAGGTGCGCGCGGCGGCCGGTGCTTCGTCCTGCCGCTGTTCGATCACCACGCTGTCCAGCGGCTGCGACTGCAGCCAGCCCGCGATCTCGTACGGCTGCGGCACCTCGACCTCGCCTTGCCACAGGCCGGCGAGCACGACGCGATCGGCCGCCTGGGCCAGCGCGTGCGCGCTCTCGGCCAGCACGCCCACCAGCAGGCCGTCGCGCACGACCTGCGACACGCCCTCGATCGCTTCGAGGCGCGGCAGCAGGCGGCTCCAGACGGCTTCGTGGACCTGGGCCTGCAGCGTGCGCGGGCGGAAGACCGCGCCGTGCACCATGCCTTCGGGCGCGAGATCCTGGATGTACTGGAATTCGCCGAACACCTTCTCGGCCACGTCGCTGCGCCCCAGCGCACCGAGGGCGGAGGCTTGCCCGGCGCGAGGCGCGAGATGCGAAGGGTCCACCTCCGCATCCAGCAAGCTTGCGTCGACCAGCTCGCCGTAGCCCGCGCGTTCACCGCGCGCACGGAAGAAGCCGCCGGCCAGCGTCACGGCCTCGGGCGGCACGCCGAGCCGCTGCGCGAAGCGCGCACGGCAGGCCTCGCGCAGGTGCGCTGCCGCCAGGCGCAGCGCCGCACCCGAATGCTGCACCGACAGGCTGCCGGAGGTCACCGCCTCGTCGGGGCTGTGCCGCGTCGAAGGCGGCACCATCTCGACCCACAGAGGAGCGACCTGCAGTTCCTCCGCGACGATCAGCCGCAGCGCGTGGGAGATGCCCTGGCCGATGTCGACCTTGCCCGGGGTCGCGCGGATGCGCCCGTCGGGCGCGACCGTGAGCCACTGGCCC
>Ga0247821_10000700_pt1 | contig 18619 bp, 18 predicted proteins | sample 13C_Glycerol_Day_FD_192481 | JGI IMG/M metagenome (GOLD analysis project Ga0247821, IMG submission 192481) | Soil microbial communities from agricultural site in Penn Yan, New York, United States - 13C_Glycerol_Day14 | ecosystem: Environmental > Terrestrial > Soil > Agricultural land | place... | reverse complement strand
AGCGGCACCCCGGCTAGCCGGGGTGCCGCTCGATGTGGGGGTAGACCGGTCGCCACCTGGCGTCGTGGATTGGCTGGATGGGATCCGAAAGCGGCACCCGGGCCAGGCCCTCATCGGCGGCGGCGACGGCGACGGCGACGCGCACCGCGGCGGAGACGGTGCGGAGGTCGTCCATGGGGGTAGGAGGGCGGCGCCCGGCTGCGTGGCGTCCGACATCCGGGCGACCGCCTCCGCGGCGGCGGCGATCATCCCGTCGCTGATCCGGCGGGCCTTGGCCACGGCAACTCCGAGGCCGAGCCCGGGGAACACCAGCGCGCTTGTTGGCCGGGGCAATCCGGTAGATGCGGAAAGGAGGGGGGTCAGATCAGGCCGAGCTCGGCGACGGCGGCGCGTTCCTCGGCCAACTCGGTCACCGAGGCGTCGATCCGGGCGCGGGAGAACGGGTCGATGCCCAGTCCGGGCACGATCCGGAATGTCCCGTCCGATGCGGTGACCGGGAACCCGGAAAGGAGACCCTCGGGCACCCCGTAAGAGCCGTCGGAGACCACGGCGGCGCTGACCCAGTCGCCGTCCGGCGTGCCGTGCACCCAGGAACGCATGTGATCGATCGCGGCGTTCGCGGCCGACGCGGCCGAGGAGGCACCGCGGGCGTCGATGATCGCGGCGCCCCGCTGGGCCACGGTGGGGAGGAAGGTGTCCCGCAACCAAACCTGGTCGACCTGTTCGGCGACCGACCGGCCGAAGGCCCGCGCGTGGTACAGGTCCGGGTACTGACTGGCGGAGTGGTTGCCCCAGATCGTCATCCGGCGGATCTCGGTGACCGGCAGATCGAGCTTGGTCGCGACCTGGGTCAGGGCCCGGTTGTGGTCCAGCCGCATCATCGCAGTGAACCGAGCCGCGGGAACGTCCGGTGCATGAGCACGGGCGATCAGCGCGTTGGTGTTGGCGGGGTTGCCCAGCACCAGGACCCGGACGTCGTCCGCGGCGACGGCGTTGATCGCCTCGCCCTGAGGTTTGAAGATGCCGCCGTTGGCCTGCAACAGGTCGGCCCGTTCCATGCCCGGTCCGCGGGGGCGGGATCCGACCAGCAGGCACACCGAGCTGCCGTCGAACGCCGTCTTCGGGTTGTCGGTGATGTCGATACCGGCGAGCGACGGGAACGCGCAGTCGTCGAGTTCCATCGCGGTGCCTTCGGCCGCCCGGAGGGCGGGCGAGATCTCCAGTAACCGCAGCCGGACCGGGACGTCCGGTCCGAGCATTGCCCCGGATGCGATGCGGAACAGCAACGCGTAGCCGATCTGACCGGCCGCGCCGGTCACGGTCACCGTCGTCGGCTGCGTCGCCTTGGTCATCGGTGCTCTCCTCGGTGTGGTGGTGGCGACGGATTCGATGGTGGTCGATTGTGGTTGTGCCGTCATCGGTCTGGGCCGGGTTGAACCCACCGGCTGAGCTGGAGTAGTCGGCCCATCGGTCAGACCATGCCGGTCCGATCGGTCACGGTGTCGTGGGTGGCCGCACGCACAGGGGGTGCTGCGTCCGGTGTCAGGCCACCGCGGCGGGGATTGACTCCCCGCCGCGGTGGGCGATGCGTCGGTGATCAGCCTTCCAGCGGGGCCAATGGCTGCAACGTGGCGGCATGGGCGAGCCGGGCCTTGCGGGTGCTGGCCCCGAACAGGGCCAGGACGATCGCGCCGAACAGCCAGGTGCCGGCGATGAAGAAGAACACGGCCTGGTATCCGCTGCCGGTGTAGATGGCGGCGATGATCAGCGGACCGATGGCGTTCGAGAGTCGGCCCAGGCCATAGGAGAACGAGGTGCCCAGCGAGCGGGTGCGGGTGTCGAAGACCTCCGGGGAGTAGGCGTAGGCCACCGCGGTGTAGCCGCGTTCGAAGAAGTTCACCAGGAACCCGAAGGCGACGATCATGATCGGGTTGAACGTCAACCCGTAGAACAGGCCGCTGACCGCGATGACCGTGCCGAAGCCGACGAGCAGCCACTTGCGTTCGAAGCGGTCGGTGACCTGGGAGGCGAGGAAGCAACCGAGCGGGGCGCCGACGGTGGTCAGCGCGACGAAGAACAGCGACTTCTCCACGCTCATGCCTTCCTGGGCGAGCAGAGTCGGCGCCCAGCTGGAGTACCCGAAGAAGCCAATGGTCTGGGTCACCCACAGCACGCAGAGCACCAGGGTCGGAACGAGGTACTTCTTGTGCAGCAGCAGCTTGAGCGAGGCCTTGGCCTTGCTCTCCGGCGTGTACTCGGCCGGGGGGGCCGGCTCCGGCAAGGGGCCCTTCTGCGCGGCGACGGAGGCTTCGATCTCGTTCAGCACGGCGTCGGCCTTGTCGAACTGACCTTTGCTCTCGAACCAGCGGGGGGACTCCTTGAGATAGCGGGCGAACAGCAGGAACAGCACCCCGAGGCTGCCCCACAGGTAGACCAGCCGCCAGGACCAGTCAGTGAGCGGCACGACCAGGCTGGCGATCAGGTTGGTGACCGGCGTGCCGCAGATACCGATGACGATGGCGTAGGCCTGATACTTGCCGCGCACCGCGGCCGGGAAGATCTCGTTGACATAGATGACGGCGACCACCGTCATGGCCGACAGTCCGGCGGATGTCAGGACCCGCAAGATGCCCAACTGGATGATGTCCATGGAGAAGACAGTGGCGAACGAGAACAGCGCGAACCACAGCGTGGTGACGGTCAGCGCCTTCTTGCGGCCCCACCGGTCGGCGATGACGCCGCCGACGATCGACCCGAAGAACATGCCGACGAACGACAGGGAAGTGACGTAGGCGACCTGGTCGATGGTCACGCCCCAGATCTTGATCAGTTTGGGGGCGGTGACCGCGAACGTGTTGATGTCGGCGAACTCGAAGAAGTAGGCGAATGCGACACCCACCAGGGTGATCTTGTGGAACTTGGAGATCGGCAAACGATCCAGCCGATTTGATGCATTGGAGTGTTTCACAGCAGGCCCTTCTGCAGAGGCGTTGCGGGGATGGAAGTCTCAGACGGCTGGTGCGAGAGGATCGTTGGTCAGGAATCTTCACCGGGCCAGTACAGGCGCATCGGGTTGGTCACGAGCAGCTGTTGTTGTTGTTCCGGGGTCACGGCGATCTGCGGCAGGTAGTCGATCAGTAGTCCGTCGTCGGGCATATGGTCGGTGAGGTTGGGATGCGGCCAATCGGTTCCCCACAACACCGAATCGGGGAATTCCTCGATGACTCTGCGGGCGAAGGGCACGACGTCGGTGTAGGCGTGCAGCTCGCCGCCCAGGGCGGCGGGTCCGGTGACGCTGAGGCGTTCCGGGCAGCTGACCTTGACCCACACGTCCCCGCGGTCGACGAACCGAAGGAAACGGTTGAACTCCGGTCCGCCGACCGGCGCGGTGACGTCGGGGCGTCCCATGTGGTCGACCACCAGCGGGGTGGGTAGTGCGGTGAAGAAGTCCTGCAGATCGGCCAGGTCGGCGGCCTCGAAGTAGATCACGACATGCCACCCGAGGGGAGCGATCTTGTTCGCGATGGTGGCCAGGTCCTGCATCGGGGCGGTGTCGACGAGGCGTTTGACGAAGTTGAACCGCACCCCCCGGACACCGGCGTCGTCGAGTCGACGCAGCTCGGTGTCGGTGACGTCGGGGCGGACCGTGGCGACCCCGCGGGCCCGGCCCGCAGCGGCCTGGACGGCGTCCACCATCGCGGTGTTGTCGGCGCCGTGGCAGGTCGCCTGCACGATCACGTTCCGGCTGATCCCCAGCTGGTCGCGCAGGGCGAAGAGTTGTTCCTTGCTGGCATCGCACGGGGTGTACTTGCGCTCCGACGCGAACGGGAATTCGGCTCCCGGCCCGAAGACGTGACAGTGGGCATCGACGGCCCCCGCCGGCAGGGTGAACCGCGGGGTGGAGGGGTTCTCGAACCAGTCCAGCCAGCCCGGCGTCTTGGTGATCAGTGCGCTCATGAAATCTCCTTGGTCAACGTTGATCGAGGTGGCGCACGCCCACCCGGTGGACGAGCGCGGAGCGTCCCCGGGGGGACCCGTTTGAAGGTCAGCCGACCTGTTGGGTCAGCCGGGCCTCCAGGCGGGGGTAGACGGTGCGGGCGTTGTGCTCCTGGATGTCGGCCAGGGCATCGGCGGACAGGCCGGCGTTCTCGATGTATCGGCGGGTGTCGTCGAAGTGATGACCGGTGCAGGGGTCGATATCCCTGACCGCGCCGATCATCTCGGAGGCGAAGAGGATATTGCGGGTGGGGATGACCTCGAGCAGCAGATTGATGCCGGGCTGGTGGTAGACGCAGGTGTCGAAGTAGACGTTGCCCAGGACGTGTTCCTCCAGCGGAGGCTTGTTCATGGCCATCGCGAGACCCCGGAACCGGCCCCAGTGGAAGGGCACGGCGCCGCCGCCATGCGGGATCACCAGGCGAAGGGTGGGAAAGTCGGCGAACAGGTTCCCCTGGACCAACTGCATGAACGCGGTGGTATCGGCGTTGAGGTAATGGGCGCCGGTGGTGTGGAACGCCGGGTTGACACTGGTGCTGACATGGATCATCGCCGGGATGTCGTACTCGACCATCTTCTCGTAGATGGGGTACCAGGAGCGGTCGGTCAGCGGCGGAGCGGTCCAGTGGCCACCCGACGGATCGGGATTCAGGTTGACCGCGACCGCGCCGTACTCCTCGACACACCGGGTCAGCTCAGGCAGGCAGGTCGCCGGGTCGACTCCGGGAGACTGCGGGAGCATCGCGGCGGGCGCGAATCGCCCGGGGTACAGCGAGCTGACCCGGTAGCACAATTCGTTGCAGATGGCCGCCCACGCCGCGGAGGTAGTGAAGTCGCCGACGTGATGGGCCATAAAGGAAGCCCGCGGGGAGAAGATCGTCAGGTCGATCCCGCGTTCGTCCATCGAGCGCAGCTGGTTGGCCTCGATGCTCTCCCGCAGCTGGTCGTCGGTGATCCTCAGATCGGCTGGCCGAGGCGCGGCCGCCGGGTCGTTCAGGCCGGCGATCTGCTGGTCACGCCACGCACCCAAGGCCGGCGGTGCCGTCGTGTAGTGGCCATGGCAGTCGATGATCAAAGCGGGTTCCTCCTCGGTAACGCGGTGTGTGCCGCTGATGGCGGCGTCTGTTCGAAGCTCTGGGAACGGCTTGGGGCTGTGCGGTGTGCGGTGAGAAGTGCTGCGATGGCGTGGATCCGGGTGCCGCGCCACAACCAGCCGATCAACAACCAGGTCTGCGGATCGTTCCGGTGCCTCCTCCGCCGGTGACAGTCCAGAACCCTAACAGTTGACGAGATTGTTGACAATATCTACGCCAACTTTGGTTGGATTTTGGGGAGCGCCGCACAGTCGAACCAATGTCCGGGCCACGGACGCAGCTTCCGACGCGGCACAATCCCGCCCGAGTCGGCCAGGAACTTAACGGTGGCTTGTGCGCGACGGCCGGCCGCTCCCCGCGACGACGCCGGCCCAGCGGGGGTTCAGTCCCCGCGAGGTACTGAACACTTTCGCGAGTCTGTTCACGCCGCTGGTGCCGGCACCGGCCGGCAGCGGCAACATCAAGGGCCTGCTGGTCCTCGCCACCTCTTTCGGTTGGATATCCGAGGACAGCGGCGCGTACACGACCCTGGCAGCGGCGTCCGACGCCGTCTTCCCCTTTCATCCCGTTGCAGATGGCGTACACGTGCGCCGGGCAGGTGGCAGCATGGCAGGTGTTCACCGCCGAACCCCGACGCCGACGGAGGTGGGTCGACCGTGCCGGACGACCGTGTGCCCGACCTCGCTGCGGCCGTGGTCGGGTCCGGCCCGGCCGGCTTTTACACCGCCGCCGCCCTTTTGGCCCTGCCCGACCGAAATGTCCGGGTGGACATGTTCGAGCGCCTGCCGACCCCTTGGGGTCTGGTGCGGGCGGGCGTGGCCCCCGATCATCCCAAGATCAAGTCTATCGCCGGCCTGTTCGCGAGAACAGCGACGCACGAGCGGTTCCGGTTCTTCGGCAACGTCCAGGTCGGCACCCACGTCGGCCGCGACGACCTGCGGGCTCGGTACGACGTCGTCGTCTACTGCGTGGGCGCGCCGGCCGACCGGACGCTGGGCATTCCCGGCGAGGACCTGCCGGGCGTCCTCGGCGCCCGGGACTTCGTCGGCTGGTACAACGGTCACCCGGACTTCCGGGATCTGACCGTGAACCTCGCCGCCACCCGGGCCGTCGTGGTCGGGAACGGCAACGTCGCCCTCGATGTGGCCAGGGTCCTGGTCACGCCAGCGGATCGGCTCGCGACCACCGACATTGCCGACCACGCCCTCGACGCCCTCCGCGACAGCCTGGTCCACGAGGTGGTGGTGGTCGGCCGCCGCGGCCCGGCGCAGGCCACCTTCACCACCCCGGAACTGCGCGAACTCGCCGAGCTGACCGGGGTGACCGTCCTGGTCGACCCGGCCCAGCTGGCGTCGATCGACGAGGAAAGTCTGCCGCACGTCCCCCGGCACAACGTGCAGATCCTGCGGGATTATGCGCGCATCCGGTCGGTCAACGGTGGCCGCCGGATCACCCTGCGGTTCCTGACCTCGCCGATCGAGATCCGTGGAACCGACCGGGTCGAATCGATCGTGCTCGGCGGCAACCGGCTGGGCGGGGACGGCCGCGCGGTGGACACCGGCGAACGGCAGGTTCTCTCCACCGGCCTCGTCCTGCGGGCGGTCGGTTACCGCGGGGAGGCCGTCCCGGGCCTGCCCTTCGACGAGATCGCCGGAGTCATCCCGAACCAGGACGGCCGGGTGGACGGCGGCGATCGCGAGTACGTGGCCGGGTGGATCAAACGCGGCCCGACCGGGATCATCGGCACGAACAAGAAGGACGCCGTTGACACGGTGCACACCCTGGTGGCCGACCTGGCCAGGGCCCGGGCGCCGTCCCGAGCGGTCGACGCGGCTGCGGTCGCGTCCTGGCTGCGCGAGCGTCAGCCCGACTTGATCGATCTGGGCGGCTGGGCCGCGATCGATGCCGCCGAACGGGCCGCGGGTGACCCCCAGGGCCGGCCCCGAGTCAAGCTCTGCACGTGGGAGGACCTGCTCTCGGTCGCGCGCTCCGTGCGAGTGTGAATTCCACGCCCGGACCCGGAACATCCGTTCCGATCGCCGGGTTGCACCGATTATGAGCATCGCAAACGACCAGACCATCAACGTCGGCGCGGCCGGCACCTTCGACATCAAGGACCTGGGAACCGTCAACCGGCTGGGCTTCGGGGCCATGCGCATCACCGGCCCCGGCATCTGGGGCGAGCCCGCCGACCGGGAGGTCGCCCGGACGGTGGTGCGCCGCGCCGTCGAGCTGGGCGTGGACTTCATCGATACGGCCGACTCCTACGGTCCGGCGATCAGCGAGGAGATCATCGCCGAGGCCCTGCACCCGTACCCGGCCGGACTGCGCATCGCGACCAAGGCCGGGCTGGTCCGTACCGGGCCGAACGGCTGGCACCCGCTGGGCCGGCCCGAGTACCTGCGTCAGCAGGTGGAGCTGAGCCTGCGGCGGCTGAAGGTCGACGTCATCGACCTGTTCCAACTGCACCGCATCGACCCCGCCGTGCCCGCCGACGACCAGTTCGGTCTGCTGAAGCAGCTGCAGGACGAGGGCAAGGTCCGGGCGTTGGGCCTGTCGCAGGTGTCGGTCGAGGAGATCAAGGCCGCCCAACAGGTGTTCACCGTGGCCACCGTGCAGAACCGGTTCAACCTCACCGACCGCTCGTCCGCCGACGTCCTGGACTACGCGACGGCCGAGGGCATCGGCTTCATCCCGTGGGCGCCCGTCTCCGCCGGCGAGCTGGCCCGGCCCGGCGGTCCGGTCGACACGATCGCCCATGACCTGAACGCGACGCCCGCGCAGGTCGCGCTGGCCTGGGTGTTGCAGGCCTCTCCGGTGATGCTGCCGATCCCGGGCACCGGATCGGTCGAGCACCTCGAGGAGAACCTCGGCGGGGCGACGCTCACCCTGCCCGCCGCCGCGGTGGCCGAACTCGACGCCGCCGCCTGACCGGAGTGGCGTTCGCGCAGCCGGAGTTGACCGGAGCCGCAGATGCGCGGGCCGCCGGCGGCATGCCGGCGACCCGCGCGGTCCTGCTTCCCGGTCAGCTCGCCGGCGGCATCAGCACCGAGTCGATGAGGTAGACGGTGGCGTTCTTGGTCTTCACGCCGCCGCAGATGACACTGGCGTCGTTGACCTTCAGGGTGTCGCCGCTGCCGGTGACCGTCAGCGACGCGCCGTTGACCGTCGGGTGGGTGCCGACGACCTGGCCCGGATCGAGCTGACCGGCCACCACGTGGTAGGTCAGGATCCCGCTGAGCAACGTGGAATTCGTCTTCAGGGTGTCCATCGTGCCGGCGTCGATCTTGGCGAACGCCGAGTCGACCGGGGCGAACACGGTGAAATCACCGCTGTTGAGCGTGTTGACCAGGTCCACCTGCGGGTTGACCTTTCCGGACACGGCAGCGACCAGGGTGGTCAGCAGCGGGTTGTTGGAGGCCGCCGTTGCCACCGGGTCCTGGGCCATGCCGTCCACGGAGCCGGCACCGGTGGGCACCTGCTTGGCGTAGTCGGCACAACCGGGGCCGACCAGACTGGCACCCATGGCGTCGCCGGAGCTCATCGAGCTTGACGAGGGGGCCATCGACGACGACGGTGCCGCCATCGACGACGAGGGCATCATCGAGGATGCGGCGGACGATGCGGCCGAGGAGGCGCTGCTGGCCGCCGGGGTGGCGGACGAGCCGCAGGCGGCCAGGGTCACGGCCAGGCCGGCCGCGGCGACCAGGGACAGGGCGCGTTTGATCAACATTCGAGTGCTCCTTGGATAGGTTGCGATTTGCGATCGCGGTGGGGACGACAAGGCTGGTGCGTCAGGCGGTCACGGTGACCTGCCGGCTGTCGAGGCCGGTTGATCCGTCGGGCATCACCCCCTGCACCTGGTCGGTCTGCACCATGCCGTCGGCATCGACCGCGCGGCACCGGATCGTGTGGATCCCCGGATCCGTGGCCGCCCAGGGGAACGACCATTGGCGCCAGATGTCGGTGGTGAGCTCGCCGGACAGGGTCGCGTCCTGCCACGGCCCGTCGTCGATCTGCACCTGGACCCCCCGGATTCCGCGGTGCTGCGCCCAGGCCATGCCGGCGACGGCCACCGTCCCGGGAGTGAGGCGAGCGAACCCGGCGGGCACGTCGATCCGGGAGGCGGTCTTGATGGGCGCCTGCGGCGACCAGCCGCGCTGCGTCCAGTAGGCGGTGACGTCGGCGAAGCGGGTGATCTCCAGATCGACCACCCACTTGGTGGCGGATACGTACCCGTAGAGACCGGGGACGACCATGCGGACGGGAAAGCCGTGCTCGACGGGCAACGGCTCGCCGTTCATGGCATACGCGAGGAGGGCGTCCCGGCCATCGGTGAGCGCGGCCAGCGGCGTCGTGACGGTGAAGCCGTCGGCGCTGGTGGACAGCACGCAGTCGGAACCGCCTTGCGGACCGGCCATCTCGAGCAGGTCGGCGAGCCGGACCCCCTGCCAGCGGGCGTTGCCGGCGAGCTTGCCGCCCACCTCGTTGGACACGCAGGTCAGCGTGATCATCCGCTCGACCGCCGGCATCGCCAGCAGATCGTCGAAGGTCAGGGTGATCTCGCGGTCGACCGCGCCGTGGATCCGCAGCTGCCAGGTGTCCGTGGTGAGAGCGGGCACCGCGTAGGCGGTGTCGACCCGATAGAAGTCGGCGTTGGCCGTCACGAAGGGGGTCAGCCCGGCGACGGGGAGCACCGTGCCGTCGACGTCCAGCCGCTGCTGGTCGGCGGCGGTGGGCAGGGTGACCCGGAGGCGGCTCTCGGCGACCTGCGCGGCGCTCGGAATCAGCCGGGCGAGCCCGCCGGCCGCGGCCGCGACCAGCGCACCGCCGGCCAGCAACGACAGGAACCGGCGGCGGTCGGTCGGCTTCGCCGAGTCATCCGCCGCCGTGGGCGTGGCCGGCCGCAGCCGGGACCGGGCGACCGCAATCAGGAAGGCGACGCCGACCAGCCCGCCGACCGCCAACGGGATCAGATCGAGGGCGTCGGCACCGGGCCGGGTCAGCACGGCTGCGCCGGCGACCACCAGGAGACCGAGGGTGACAACGAACGCCACGCGCGGCCGCGTCCGGTGGATGAGGCCGATCCCGATCGCGACGATCAGGACGGTCAACAGCATTCCGGCGGTGAGGGCGTCCTTGTCATGCTCGCCGAAGGTGCGGATCGCCAGTTCCTTGAGCCACTCCGGCGTGAACTGGATGAACGTCTGTCCCAACGCGACGATCGGCGAGGACGACGCGCCGAGCACCCCGACCCACCGGCCCAGGGCGCTCAGCAGTTCGGCAATGCCCAGGGCCAGCGCGACGGCCACCACTCCGGTCGCCGCAGCACCGAGACGCCCCTCATGCCAAGGGGTCTGCGACGCCACGCCGGGCTCGCCGGTCGGCACACGCTCGCTGGTAGTCACGCCGGAGGTTCGGACTCCGGCGCTCCCCGGATTGGTGCGGATCGATCTTCGTCTGCCCGGCCGGCCGATCGACCCGGCGCTCTGGGCTGATCATCGCATCGGCCGCGCGGCGATCACCCGGCTCCGTGCGCTGATCATCGCGTCGATTCCGCGCCGGAATTGCCGGCTGTACAGACGCGACGACCAGCGCGTCGGGGTTTCGGGCCGGCGCACCGGATCAGCTCACCGGCGAAACGCCAGACGCACGTCGAGATCGATGAACCGGCCGACGATGAAGGTCGGAGCCTTCATCCCCAAGGGCGTGCGGTCCAGCCGGCCGGTGACGGCGACCGTCACCGAAGTCTCGTCCGCGGACTCCAGGGTGACGACCAGGTCGACCGGCGCGGTGGCACCGCGCGCCGTGACCGTGGCCGACGCCGACCACCCCTGGGCACCGGGAGTCACCGGACCGGCCTCGACCACGATCGTCGGGTGCCCCTCGGCGGCCAGAAAATGCGGCTTGCGCAGGTCGCGGTCGCGGTGGGCATTGCCGGTCTCGATGCCGGTGACGTCCAGTTCCACGCGGGCGGACTCGACGTCACCGGCGGGTCCGACGCGGATGGTGCCGGCCCGCACCGGGATCGTCCCGGCGGCGTGGCCGACCAGCTTGTCCCGCACCCGGAACGCCGCCCGGGACGCGTCGGGGACGGCGGTCCAGACCCCGGTCAACCGCTCCGGCGCCCGCAGTTCGACGCTCATCGCACACCGGCCCCGTGGCGGAGGTCCTGCACCAGGTACCGCTCGGCCCGCGACGGTCCGGGCAGCAGGGCCGGATCCTCACCCGGCAGCAGCTCCGAGGTCATGATGAGGTGGATCGCCTTGTCCAGGGATTCCTCGGTGTTGGTGATCACCAGCACCGCCGAGCCGCCGTCCGGCTGAGTCAGCACGTACCGGGCGACCATGTCCTCGGCGACCTCCGGATGCGCATCGAGCAGCGGGTCGATGCGATCGCGGCCGGCCCGCTCGGTGGCGGCGACGAGTTCGGGCGAGCGCGGCCCGTCGAAGATGGTGAGTTGCGCGTACATGATTGACCTCCCGTGAGCTGGACAGTGGAGCGAGAGGACCAATGTGCCGCCCCGCGGCGACCCCCGGCCTCAGTGCAGGCACTGAACCGCGCACTGAACTCCGAACCGGACGCATCGCCGCGCATACTGACCCGGTGGCGGCATTGTTCGGCCGGACGACTGCGCTGGCCCTGCTCGACGGAGCCCGGCGCGATGCGCTCGCCGGTTCCGGCCGGCTCGTGCTCATCACCGGCGAGGCGGGTATCGGCAAGAGCACCCTGGCCCAGCATGCGCTCCAGACCGCACAGGACGACGGGATGCGGGTCGCCCGGGGCTTCGCGGTGGACGATCCGGGCGCGCCCGCGCTGTGGCCCTGGCGACGGATCGGGCGCGACGTCCCGGAGGTCGCCGCCGCGGTCGCGAGCGTCGCGACCGCGGGCGCACCCGATGATGCCGCCCGGTTCCGGCTGGCTGAGGCGGTCTCGGAGGCGATCGCCACCGGCGGCGCCACCGGCGGACTGGTGATCGTCCTCGAGGACGCGCACTGGGCGGACAGCGTCACCGTGGCAATCCTGAAACATCTTGTTCTGGAACTGGTCTCGATGCGCGTGCTGATCATCGTCACGGCCCGCGAGACGTCCGGCACGCCGTTCGCGGCGGCCCATGCCGACCTGGCCCGCAACGCCGGCACCGTGCTCGTCCCGCTGGCCGGTCTGCCGGTCGACGCGGTGGCGCAATGGCTCCTGACCACCGCGGGTTCGGAGGCGGGCGGCGGTTGGTCCGACTACCTGCCCGACGTCGTCACGCGAACCCGGGGGAATCCCTTCTATATCCGGACAATGACCAGCCAACCGCCGCCCGAGCCCGGCCCGGCCGCCATCGATCACTGGCTGGCGGACCGGGCCGGACTTCGCTCCCTGCTGGTGGCGCCACTGCAGGGCCTGTCCGACGATGCCCGGCAGACCGTGGGCACCGCTGCGGTACTCGGGGAGCGGCTGTCCCCGGCCCTGCTGGCCGGGGCCCGGCAGCGGCCGACGGAGCAGATCAGCGAGCACCTGGCCGCGTCGGTCCGCGCCGGCCTGCTGCACTTCGGCAGCACCGGCCTGGCCTTTCGCCACGCCATCGTCCGGGACGCGATCGTCGCCGAACTGTCCGACGAGGATCGGGCGGCGGCGCACCACGGCATCGCCCGGGCGATGGACGAGACCGCCGACGAGTCGCTGGTCGGGCCGGCCGCGGCCCACTGGGACCGGGCGACCGCACCGGAAGCCGCCGCGCGATGCCGGGACCAGGCCCGGCGCGCCGCGGCCATCGCCGCCCGGGACCTGGCCCACGACCGCGCGGTCGAATTCGCCCGGATGAGCCTTCGGCACGGCCGCGAATTGGACGAACCCGGCCCGGTGCTGGCTGAGCAGATCCTGGAACTGGCCCGGTACGAATGGGCGGCCGGACTGCTCAATGACGCCCTGCGATCGTGCGCCGATGCCGTCGACGCGGCCGACGCCGGCGGCCGTCCGGACCTGATGGCCGAAGCCGCCCTGGTGGCCCAGGGTGTGGGTTCGCTGGACGTCACCCGCATCACCGTCCGCCTCGCCACCCGCGCTCTGGACCGCCAGCCGGCTGGCGACAGCCCTTTGCGAGCACGGCTTCTCGGCTCGCTCGCCGCGGCGGCGGCCGATGAGGCGGTGGATTCGTCGGCCGGGCCGCTGTCGGCGGCAGCGCTGGCCATGGCCCGCCGGTCGGGTGATCCGCGGGCCGAGCTCGAGACGATCGCCGCCCGGCACTTCGTGCTGAGCTATCCGCAGGCCGTCGACGAGCGCACGGAATTGGCCGGCCGCGCGCTGGAATTGGCCGACGCCGCACCCATGGGTCGGCTCTGGGGATTGCTGTGGTCCGCCGAGATCGCGCTGCAGCACGGCGATACCGACCGGTGGGACGACGTCACCGAGGAGATCGACCGGTTGGCCGGGCGGACCGGTTCACCCGTCGCTCGCTGGCACGTGGCGCGCATGCGGGCGCTGCGCCTCGCGCAGACCGGAGATTTCGCCGGGGCCGATGAGCAGGCCGACATCGGCCGGCAGATTGCCCTTCGGGTCGGCGACATCTCCATGCTGGGAATGTACTTCGCGTTCCAGATATACCTGGGGCTGCTCTGCGGCACGGCGCAGGCGGTCGCCCGGGAGGCCCTCGCGATGATGGAGCGCGCGCCGAAGCTGCCGCTGATCACGATCAGCCAGGCGCACGTGCAGTTCGTCATCGGGCAGCGAGCGGCGGCCGAGTCGACCATTGCCCCGCTTCGCGACCTCCCGGAACGGATGCCGCTGGGCCCGCGGTGGTCCGGATCGCTCGGCAGCCTCGGCCGGCTCGCCGTCGATCTCGGGGACCGCGACCTCGCCGGTCGCTGCTACCGCGCTCTGCTGCCGACCGCGCCCTGGTGCGGTGCCGACGGTGGTGGTTCGCCGTTCTCGACCGGCTCGAACGACAACCTCCTGGGCCACCTGGCCGCGGCGGCCGGCGATCCCGAGGCGGCCCTGGCCCACTTCCGGCGCGGCATCGACGTCGACCTGCGGTTGGGCGCGCGTCCCACGGTCGCCCTGGGCCGGTTCGGTTCGGCGCTCAGCCTGGCCGACCTGAACCGCAGCCCGGACCGGGCCCGGGAACTGGCCGCCGAGGCCCTGACCGAATTTCGCGCGCTCGACATGCCCGGCCCGGCCGGGGCAGCGCAGCAGTTCCTGGATCGGCTGGGCCCCGGCCCGGCCGGTTCGGTGCTGACCGCCCGCGAGGACGAGATCGCCACCCTGGTCGCGCAGGGCCTGAGCAACAAGGACATTGCGGGTCGGCTGTTCCTGTCCGTTCGCACGGTCGAATCACACGTTCGCGGCGCCCTGGCCAAGCTGCAGCTCACCACTCGCACCGAACTCGCCGTGTGGGTACACCGGCAACGGCCGCCCTGATTCCGGCCGGTAGCCGGAGCACAGGATGCGAATCCAGTCGATCCGGTGCCCGTCGAAGTTGAAGTACGCGTGCTGCTCGACGACGTGCTCGACGCCACCCCGGCGCACCCCCAGCCGGTAGGTGACCCGCTCCCGGTCGGCCACCTGCCCGCAGGTCACCGCGCGCAGTTCGACGATCTCGTCCCCCGGACCGAACCACACCCCGAAGATGATGTCGTCGACGACGGCCCGCGGCGAGCCGGCCCGCCAGTGCCGGCGCGGGGTCAGTGCCTCGAAGTCGACCGGGTCGGCCAGCAACGCACACAACCCCTCGTGATCCTTGGCCGCCAGTAGCTGGGCGAACACCTCGCCCAGCGCGGTCGCAATCGGCATGGTTCCTCCTCAGTAGCTGAAGGTGACGGCCGGCTCGTCCCCGATCCACTGCCACATCGGCACCGTTCCGCCGAGTGTCGCGCCGGCGACCAGCGAATCGTCCGCCAACCCCTTGGCGTTGAAGCAGATCGGGCACACCAGATAGGCGCCTCCGGCCGCGACGAACCGGGCGGTCAATTCGGCCAGTGGCGGGCACCCCGCGCAGGCGACCCCGACGGCGACCGATCCCGTCACCAGCCGCACCGCCTCCTTGGTCAGGAACATCAGCGTGGTTCGACCCTGTTCGGCCGCCCCGACCGCGACCAGGAACGCGACCGTCACCTTCTCCGGATCCTCCAGCCCGGTGCTCAGGCTGATCACCGCCTTGCCCATGGTCGCCACCACCTTCCCATCGGTTCCGTCGGGTGCTCAGTCTTCGATCGTCCGTCGGATAGCCTTGACCCGTCATGGGGCATCCGCCCCATTTGTCGGTTACCGCGGACGGTGGCAGCGTGGACCCCGTGACTGCCCACCCGGCCGAACCGGCGCCGACCCGGCCCCGCCGCGCCGAACTGGTGGCCGCGCTGTCCCTGGGCCTGGACCTCGGCCTCGGGCAACCGATGGACCACATGCTCCGCGCGGCGGTGATCGCCACCCGGCTCGCCGATCGGGTCGGGCTGGACGCCGATCGGCGCGGCATCGTCTTCTACGCCCAGCTGCTGTCCTGGATCGGCTGCCAGGCCGACTCGCCCGAACTGACCGCTCTTTTCGTCGATGAGATCGCCTTTCGGGCCGGCACCTTTCCGGTCGACCTGCACGGCCTGGACCGGGCCCGCTACCTGCTGGGGCAGGCCGGCCACGGACGCCCGCCGGCCGCGGCCGGATTGGCCGTCGCCCGGATGCTGGCCACCGGTCCGCGGGCGATGCACCAGCTGATCGACTCGCACTACGCCTCCGCCGGGGCACTCGCGGATCGACTCGGGATGGGTGTTCGGGTGCGCGACGCCATTCACCACACGTTCGAGCGGTGGGACGGCACCGGCCTGCCCCGCGGCGTCGGCGGCGAGGCCATTCCGATCGAGATGCGCGTCGTGCACGTCGCCGACATCACCGAGGTCCACCTGCGCGAGCACGGCCCGGTCGCCGCGGTCGAGATGGCCCGGCGGCGACGCGGCACCCATTTCGATCCGCTGGTCGTGGATGCCCTGTGCTTCGCCCCGCGCGACGTCCTCGACGGGTTGGACGGGGCGGACGGGGTGGACGCGTGGCCCGTCGCCCTGGGTCAGGCGCCCGACCTGGACCGACCACTGTCGGACGCCGAGCTGGACGACCTGATGATGGCGATGGGCGACTTCATCGACCTCAAATCACCGTTCCGACAGGGGCATTCCCGCCGGGTCGCCGATCTGGCGGGCGCAGCCGGCCGGTTGGTCGGGCTCACCGGAGCGCAGCAGCGCGATCTGCGCCGTGCGGGTTGGGTGCACGATCTGGGCCGGCTGGGCGTGCCGAACTCGATCTGGGACAAGGCCGGCCGGCTCTCGTCCACCGAGCGGGAACGCGTCCGGCTCTACCCGTACTTCACCCAACGCATGTTCGGCCGGGTCCCCGGCCTGGCCGGCGTGGCCGCACTGGCCGGATCCCATCGGGAACGCCTGGACGGTTCCGGATTTCCCAAGGGCGTCGACGCCGCCTTCCTGACGATGCCGGCCCGGTTGCTCGCGGTGGCCGACCGGCTCGCCGCCCTGACCGAACCGCGGAACGATCGGGTCGCCCTCGCCCTGACCGATGCGGTTCGCGTGCTGGACGGCGACGCCGCGGCCGGATTCCTGGATGCGGCCGCGGTGGCGGCGGTCGCCTCCGCGGCCGGGGATCGACCGCATCGCCGGGCCCGCACGGCGGGGCTGACGGCCCGCGAGGCGGAGGTGCTGGCGCTCGCCGCGGTCGGCCGGACCACCCGGCAGATCGCCGGTGAGCTGGTGATCAGCGAGAAGACCGTCCGCAACCACCTGGAGCACATCTACACCAAGACCGGCGTCTCCAACCGGGCCGGCGCCAGCCTGTTCGCGGTGCAGCACGGCATCGTCCGGCCGGCGCAGCCATGAGTTCGTCGGCGCCAGCCGGTCCGGGCCCCGCTTGAGGGGCCCTGTCATTGCCGGTGACTTCCACCGCACCAGCGATAGAAAGCTGCTCGGGTGGATCTCGCTGGTGTCGATGGCGCCGGTCGGCGGCTCGCATGACCGACCGACCGTTCAGGCTGTTCGGTCGAGCCGGGCGTACACGTCACCGGAGCGACCCAGCGGCCGGTACTGATCCAGCAGCCGGACCAGGGCCGCCGCGTCCAGCCACTCGGACGAGGCCCACCGCATCGTCTCGATCGGGGAGTAGTTGTACCGGTAGTTCCCCAGGCCGGCGACGAGATCCAGCGCCGCCACGGCATCCTCGTGCGCTTGCGGCAGGTACTCGAAGGACAGTGCGCGCAGCGGCCGGGTCAGTCCGGACAGCACGTCGACCTCGAATCCCTCGACGTCGATCTTGGCGAAGGCCGGTTCGCCGTGCGCGGCGATCAGCGCGTCCATGGTCGTCACCGGGACCTCGATCGAGGTGTCCCAGCGCACCCGGGCGAACCGGTCGTCGCGGGCGACCCCGTCGATCCAGCCGGGCGCCATCGACGACACGGTGGGCGTCGCCGACGACACCGCGAGCCGGGCCGATCCGGGGTGGGCGCCGACGGCGGTCGGCACGATCCGCACCGCCGGGTTCCGCCCGTAGAGCAGCCGGAGCACCCGCAGGCAATCCGGCTGCGGCTCGACCGCGACCACCCGGGCGCCGATCCGCCGCCACGCGCGGACCCGGCTGCCGACGTGGGCGCCGATGTCGAACGCCAGGTCGCCCCGGCCCAGGAACTGCCGGTAGAACGCGGCCATCCGGGCGTGCCGGCCGGGAATCGCGTGATACATGGCCAGCGACCGGCCGATCCCCCACACCCGCGCGGCGGCCGTCACGACGTACCGAACCGTGGGGACAGGGCGTACCGCAGCAGCACGACGTCACCCAGTTGCCGGACCTCGGCCAGCCGGGCCCGGTGCTCCGGGTTGAACGGGAACCGGCCGTCGTCGACGAACCGGCGGGCGCGGTGGTCGCCGACGAAGAACGGGGCGATCACCAGGTTGAGTTCATCGGCCAGATCGGCCGTGAGGAACTGGGTGTGCACGGTGCCGCCGCCCTCCACCATCAGGCGCCGGACCCCGCGGTCGAACAGGTCGCCGCCCATCCGGGCCAGGTCGACCGGCTCCCCCCCGTCGACCACGGTGGACCGGTCCCCGAACCGCCGGCGGGCCGCCCCGACCGCGGAACTGGCGCAGTAGACCAGCCTTTCGACGTCTCCGTCGGAGAAGAACTTGGCCGCCGGGTCGAGTTCGGCACCGCCGGTGACGGTGACCTTCGCCGGCGACGGGGCCAGCCCGCGGGCCACCCGGGCATCCCGCCGGGCCGGGGTCCGGACAAGCAGGCGCGGGTTGTCCTTCCGCACGGTGGCCGCCCCGACCAGGATCGCGTCGCAGCCGGCCCGCACCTCGTCGACCCGGTCGACGTCCGCGTCGTTGGACAGCAGCAGGCGGCGCCGGGTGGCGCCGGCCAGGTAACCGTCGAGTGACATGCAGCAGGACAACAGGGTGTAGGGGCGGTCAGCCAACCGGATGCACCTCCCGCGCGCGGAGCCGGCCCAGCGGGCGGGCCAGCAGCACGACGAGCCCGGGCACGGTGGCGAGCAGGGC
>Ga0247821_10000698_pt1 | contig 18661 bp, 22 predicted proteins | sample 13C_Glycerol_Day_FD_192481 | JGI IMG/M metagenome (GOLD analysis project Ga0247821, IMG submission 192481) | Soil microbial communities from agricultural site in Penn Yan, New York, United States - 13C_Glycerol_Day14 | ecosystem: Environmental > Terrestrial > Soil > Agricultural land | place... | reverse complement strand
GCAGCCCGGCCAATGCTCTTGCACTTGGTACTGGATCGGCGGCCATAGGCCCGGACGGGCTTCGGTTCCGCATCACATCCATCTCTGGCGGCTCGATGACCGTGGAGCGCCTGGACGAAGCCGGCGCCATTGACCCGTCGTTCCCCGGATTCGATCCGGGCACGCTGCCCGGGGCCTCCGTTCGCATCGACGCCAGCAATTACGAAACAGGGTGGCGCGGTCCGTTTGCCGCATGCCCCGAAGGTGAGGTCACCGATACGTTGGAGCTGGATTTCTTCTATCCCGAGGGCCTGTGCGGCGTAGGTCGGGAGGGCCAGATCTACGAGCGCTTCGTCGACTACGAGATCCAGTGGCGCGAGATTGGTACCGTAGATTGGCAAAGTGGCGGCATCTATCGTGACGCCAACTCCACTTTGGACCAGGGCGGCTACACCGTGGTGCGCCCGCTCTACCGACTCATGCGGCCCGAGGTACGCGTGCGGCGGGTTGCGCCGCTGGAGGAGAACCTCGAGTACCACGATACCGTGCAGTGGTACGCCATGCGGGCCAAGCTGCAGGGGCCTACCAGTTACCCGGGGGCCACGGTGCTCGGTGTCAAGGTGCGCAGCTCCGATCGCATCTCGGCACAGACCGAATCCCTGATCAATGTGATCGCTACCCGCATTCTGCCGCGCCGGGATGGCACCGAGGGCCCTACCCGTAACCTGGCAGACTTTGCCCAGTACATCCCTCGGTCCCTCGGCTATCCCGATAGCCGTATGAACCAGGACGAGCTTGACCGCCTGGACGCGATATGGAACGCCCGGGGCGATACCTTCGACATGGCCTACGACAAGGAAACTACGGCGCAGCAGGCACTGCAGGACGTGTTCGGGGCGGGGTTTGCCGAACTGACCATCGACCGCGGGCAGATCACGCCGGTACGCGACGAGCCCCGTAGCGTATTCGAGCAGATGTACACGCCGCAGAACATGGTCGGCTATCTACGGCGAACTCCGCGCATCTTGGCCAACCCGGAAGAGTTCGATGGCGTGGACGTGACATTCACGGACGCGTCTACTTGGTCGGAGAGCACTGTCCCGTGCCGTCTGCCGGGCGACGCCGGAGCCAAAGTGGAAAAGATCACGGCCGTAGGCGTCACGGACCGCACCAAGGCATACCAGATAGGGATGCGGCGACGTCGGGTACAGCGGTACCGTCCCGATGCATTCCGGTGGCAGACTGAAGCCGATGCGCTCGTGAGCCGCTACCTCAGTTACTGCGCCGTCGCAGACGATATCAGCGGCTACCCGCAGAGCGCGCTGCTGGTGCGTTATCAGCTGGTCAGTGGCGGCGCAATGCTCGAGGTGAGCGAGCCACTTGATTGGGCGCCAGGTGTAGCGCATGGCGTCATGCTGCGCCGGCCGGACGGCTCCGTGGCGGGCACCTACACGGCAACGGAAATCGACGAGTACACCATACGCGTCGACACGCCACTGGACTTCACGCCCGACGTATCGTGGGACGATGCGCAAGACCCACCACACGTGCTGTTCGGCCAGTTGACCCGTCTGTGCTACCCGGTGCTGATTACCAGCATCTCGCCCAATGGCCTCAGCAGTGCAGAAGTTGAGGCAGTCGGGTATGATGCACGGGTATACCTCGACGACGACAGCACGCCATGACGCCATCGTACCCGGACGGGCTGCCCCTGGGCCTGCACAACGGACGCACCTACCAGCTGGAGAGCCCGCTGCAGCGCACACAGCTGAGTAGCGGCCGGGCCAGGCAACGCCGGCGGTTTACCAGTGTGCCTGAATACGTCGACATCAGCTGGCTCTATACCGGGACAGAGGCTTCGGCATTCAGCGTGTGGTTCCGCGATGCGCTGATTGACGGCTCCAAGTGGTTCACCTGCCCGCTCGGGACGATCTTGGGGCTTGAGGACTACGAGTGCCGGTTCACCGACGTGTTCAGCGGACCATCGCGTGTCGGGCCCGACCTCTGGAGCGTGACAGCGCGCCTGGAAATCCGCAACCGGGTGGTGTCGTTCTTCCCACCGGGCTGGGGCGAGTTCCCCGAGTTCATACTCGAAGCCGATATTATCGACCGCGCCCTCAATGCCGAGTGGCCGTTTAACAAATTCCAGGTTCATATCCTCGATGTGGACAGCGCAATCAACCAGGAGTGGCCAGAAGCATGACCTACACACCTACCAACAGGCCGGTGCCTTCTGATGCGCCCGAGGACCTGTACTTCAACAGCGACCGCCTGGACCTACTCGTCAACGGGCCGGCTGCCCCAGTGGTTGACCGTAACGGGATAGCTCGTAAAAGCTGGGCTCAAATTGAAGCTGATAACGCCGGCCTTGCCGGGGACCTACTTGAACCAGACGGCACTGACCATGTCCGATACGGCAACCGTCTGCTGACACAAAAGCTCGGAGACATTCCGTCTTTAGAGGACTACGGCACTAGCGCCGTGGATGGTGTCACGAATAACCAAGATAGGTGGGTTGCGGCAGCCGCTGCCAATCAGGGCGGGGCCGTGTGGGTGCCGCCCAAGACTTTTCTTTCCGATCAGAGTATCCCAGGTTTCCACAATGTCACTTGGTTCGGGCCCGGCTCTCTAAGACGCGGGGCTACGGTCTTCCATATCTCGCAGCTGCCGGCTACAAGCAATGCGCTGTACGTGGCACCTTCCGGAGTTATTGGGCAGGACGGCCTAACCCCCGGATTCCCTATCGTGGGCTTGGCTGAATGCTTCTCGGTGCTCCCGAGGTACGGTCCGGTGTTGCAGGGTTCTTGGTCGGTAAATTTGGCAGGCGGCATTTACCCTGGTGGCGAAACGTTCCCCATCTACCTCAGAGGTAAAGAGCGAATCATTCTGCGCGGTCCTGCCGCAGGGGCCCCCAATGTACCGACCGCGATATTTGACGGGGGCGGGGTTAGAAACTTCGGCCTAATCATTAACGGGGGGAACAACATCCTTGTGCAGGATATCAAGTACCAGAACTACAGAGACTTCGGGATAAACTCGCAAGACCTTAACGACGTGTTCTTTAACAATATTCACTACGAAAACATCACAGGCGGGAGGGGGCTAGGCTTCCACTTCCAAGAAGGCCGCATCCGCGTGTACGGAGGCAAAGCTACGAATTGTGGCGTAGCTGGGGGCTCTCTGATCAGCCAATGCACCGTAAGCATGTCCTCCCTGACAGCAGACGCGGCGGGGGGCTTTCAGGTAGAAAATTGCCCCACTGGTATTGCCGCGCAAGAGCAGATTACCGGCCATATCGACTATGTCACCATTACCGGGGGGGTTACGGGGATCGACCTTGTTATCCAAAGTCGGATCAACAGCTCGGGCTGCACGATCACTGGTCAAACCAATGCCTGCGTACAATCGCGTTTGGGCGAAAGCCTTTGGCTGGACAACGCCAACAACACCTTAACGCCTGGCCCTGGCGGCGTTAGGACAAAGTTCTACGGCGGCGGCGGGGAGATTAATGAACTCAACGCCACGGTTCAAGAAAGACGAGTTGTGTTCGACGCTACGGCGGTAAGTCATACCGGCACCACATCATCAACTGTTGTAAAGAGCTACCCGGCATTAATTGACGCAAACTCTTTTGACTGGAATGGGCGGCGGCTGCGGGTTTCGGTACGGGGTAACTTCACCGGAGGTTCTGGAACCAAAACACTGACCTTCCGCCTTGGCGGGAATCTGATTTTCGGGCTTACAAGCATCGTGTCGTCAACAGGTTTTTTCGTATTTGACGGAATTCTCAACGCCGTAGATGCTACAAACCAGAGATATTCGGCGTTCATGCTAGACACCGCTGCTCAGAACGCCCCGGTATCACCGTGTAAAGGCGACGTTGGCGTGAGAACGTACAATTTCAACACAGGGTCAGACTTGACCTTGGACGTTAACGCTCAGCTATCGAATGCTGCGGACGGGGTTACGATTCAAACTGTTGAGATTTGGGAATCTGCATAATGGCCAACACTTACAGCACCGGCAACGCACTCGGCTCATCCGCGCCAAAGGACCTGTTCGACAACGCCTCGAATTTCGATGAGGCGATGAACTCCACGTCGCCTTCGTTCGACGATCGCTTTGGCAAGCGCCGCCAGACCTGGGCCGGGGCTGAGTATGAGTGGCAGCAGATCCTGCAAAATGCCTTCTACGAGCCGGTGCACCTGACCTACGTAGACGGTACACCGCTGGTGGTGTCGCGCCCAACCCAGTTGTTTGACCGAGCAGGGTCGGTGTACCGCATAAAGACCCCCGCAACGTTTCCAGCAACCCTGTCGGGCACTTGGGCGACCGACCTTCCGAATGTGGTCGACGTGGGCGACGCTTCGCTTCGCACCGACCTGGGCCCAGGCTTCCGCCAGAAGATCGACGGCAGCTTCTACCAGCCGAATGATCTCGACTTGACCGGGGTTACTGATGAGACTGCGAAGGTGCTTGGATATCTCGGCACGTATAAACGCGTGCGACTCCCTGCGGGTCAGGTCAAGCTCGACATCGTAGTGCCTAGCGGTTGCAGCCTGGTGGGCGCCGGGCGAACCGACATGAACCGCACTTCCAAGGTGTGGGGCTCGGGGGGCACCACTGTTGTCGGCTCCGTAGGCGTCACGGGGTCGCAAGGCTGTGTGGTCGGCGCAATGAACATCGATTGCTTTGCATCCGGGGGCAACGCCTTGGCTGGTGTGAGCTCCTCCACGCGCGATCACTACATCTACCAGGTAAACACCCGCGCCAATAACCACGGGCAATTATGGGAGCAGAACGCAGCCCCCGCTAACCGTGGCCAGGGCGGCAACATTTTTATCACGGACTGCAAGCACTACGACGGCCCGAACGGCTTCGTGTCCAAGATGAAAGACGTTACCTTCCAGCGATGCTATGGATACGACGTGACTGTACAGTGCCACGTGGCCGTATCGGACAACATCAACGGCGCTACGACCTACAGCCGTTCGGAAAACACCCGGTTCATCGACTGCGGGGGCGACGGGTGCAACATTGGCCTCACCGTCTACAGCCGCGACGTGTTCAGCGCGAGTAACGCAAACGGCGTCGCGGGCACGATTGGCACCTATTGGAATGGCACGCACACCAACGTCACCGCCGGCTTCATCCACGTTGGCCTGTTCCGGCCGATCGACGTTGGCACCACCGCACTGTTTAACGACCAGGTGACGATCGACGGCGGCCAGTACTTTAACGCTCCTGTGTTTGGGGTGAGATTTGACGATGCTGCGCGCCCCCGAGTCATGGCGGGGCACTTCCAGAATTGTGCAAACCCAATCGTTTACGGCGTGCAGTGCGTGGACCCCTATGTTTCTGATGAGGTGAGCTGCTTCGGTTCGATCAATCCGGGGATTCTATCACCTTCTATAACCGATACCGGAACAGCTGCTGCGGTAAACGTCGATATCGTAAAATCTCTACTGGTTTTCCAGCGAACCTCCGCATCAACGGTAACGTCTTTGGTCAGTTCGGCTCGTACTCGCACTCTGCGTGTTCTTATTAATGACGACGTGACGACTTTGGCAATCGGTGGCCGCGCGCTGAGGGGTAAAGGCTCCGTTGTCGACCTTCTTTGGGACGCCAACGTAGGTTGGATAGTGTTGTCCGGCGGTAGCCAACTGCCAGATTCGGAGGTCGCATTCCCCTATGCTCTGAACCTCAGCCTATTCTGGCGCAGCAAAGCAGCATTCGTGCAGATGACGGGCAATATCAACCTGCTCGACGTATCCGGCGCAAACGTGCCTCCTGGCACGGTCGTCACGCTCCGCTTAGCTTCTGCAAGTGCTTTCAACGTCAATAGCTGGTCCGGCGTAACCTGGGGTCTGACCACTCCCGTAGGGGCGATCACCGCCGGGCAGAATATAGTCGTCCAGTTCTACTACACCGGTGCTACGTTCCTGGCCATGGCTGTGAACAAGTTCTGACGTGATACACTTTCGCCATCACCGGGGAGGGTGTTAGGGCATGGATAAATTCAGCGAAGAGATCAGCCTGCTTGTGGGTGTCATAGTGGGCGCGGTCGTTGGGGTGTGGTTCCAGAAGGAAATCGTCACCTGGCGCGACCGCGTTGCCTATGCGCTCATTGGCGTGGCGTGCGGGTACTACCTGACGCCGCCGGCAATGGCCTACTTTGGCATCGACCCGAGCTTCACCGCCGGGGCGGGCTTTGTCGTAGGGGCCTTCGGTGGCAGCATCCTGGCCGCAGTGTTCAAGGCGCTCGGGAACTTAGACCTTCTGGCATTGGTCAAAAACCGCATAGGCTGAGGAGGCCAGTAATGATCGCAGTTGGGATTCTGCTAATTCATGCCGTATGGTGCCTCCTGTGCAAGCGGGTCAGCGACGGCATCGTGGGCAAAGTGCTCTACGGCTTGCTCTCCTTGGCGGCCTTGGCCTACCTGAGTCGGCCCGACGTATACGCTACTGAGATGCTCCACGCAGCATTGGCGGCCATCGCCATTCGTCACTTCTGGATGAAAAGCTACTGGCCCCGCATCCGGGCGCGTATGATGACAGCTGTGTCCACTCGGAGCCAGCCACATGTCGCGCCTGCAAAATCTCAACCCCGCCGTCGGTAAATTTCTCGACCTCATTCGCTACTCCGAGGGCACGTCTACCGTTCGTGGTTCCGACGATGGGTACAACGTGCTTTTCGGTGGCGAGCTGTTCCACAGTTACGCCGACCACCCGCGCAAGCTCATCACCCTGCCAATCAATGGTAGACCGGTAACCAGTACCGCTGCCGGCGGGTATCAGCTGCTGTCTCGGTACTGGGACGCCTACCGCAAGAGCCTGAACCTGACCGGGGGCTTCACACCGGAGAACCAGGACCGGGTGGCGATTCAGCAGATCCGTGAACGCCGCGCGCTGGACGATATCAAGGCTGGCCGCATCGCCGAGGCTATCGCCAAGTGCTCTAACATTTGGGCCAGCTTCCCAGGCAACAACTACGGGCAGAACCCGCACAAGCTGGAGAAGCTGCTGCAGTGGTGGGCAAGCCATGCTTGAGCGCTACCTACCCGGGCTGATTGTGGCCGCGGTACTGGCCGCGGGTGGCTGGTGGTTGCATCATGCCGGCGTAGCGTCAGGCCGTGCCGAAGTGGTCCAGCAATGGCAGCAGGCACAGGCAGCCTACGACGCCGCCGTGCGCCAACGTGAAGATCAATGGGCCGCCGCTCGCCAGGTTGCGGCTACTCAGCGACAAGAGGAAAATAAAGATGCGGCTGCCACTATTGCTCGCGTGCGGGCTGACCGTCAGCGCGTGCAGCGGGCACTCACCGACGCCATCAAGCGACTCGATGCCCCGGGCGGGTCAGCCGCCGGAGGGGCCGGAAGTTCCGGCGATGTGCTCGCCCACGTGTGCAGCCGGGCTGGAGAGGTTGCAGCAGTGCTGGCTGAATATGCTGACCGAGAGCGCGCCAGCCGCCGAGAATGCCAAGCGGCCTGGCCAAGATCACAGTGAGGTGCGCTGCGAGTGATCCGCTGGCGCGGTACCGCTCAGTTGCTGGAAACGCGCGGGGCTGATACAGAGGAACCGCGCCGGCTCGCCCTCGGCCCGGTTGGTGTCGTTGAGCCAATCCGCTTGGGCCATGCAGTCTTGGTCGCTGACCACTTCCATGCGTTCAGTAGCATCAATGTAGCTGCAGATGCGTTCGCCATCAGCGGTGCAGAGGGCCATGGCCAGGACTAGGGTAAGCATTTTGTGGTCTCCAGGAATTTGATCACGCTGTACACACTGATGCCGTAGAACATCAGCGACACAGTGCAAAGGTAGCAGGCGAAGCGCAGGCTGCTCATGCTACAGCCCTCACGCTGGTGACGCGCCAGGTGCCGCCGGGACGCTCGCCCAGCAGGCGGCAGAGGCCATCAGCTTCAGCCTGGGCATCAAGTTCCGAGGCTGCCCAAACGGTGGTGCGGAAGGACTCTGTGGCACTGGCCACTTCAATTAGATAGTTCACGGTGGTAGCACTCCGGTGAGCCGCGACGGTGCGTGTACCAGTAGCCGTCGCAGGTGCAGTTGGTTCGTTTGTGTTCCTTGCCGCGCCGGTACCAGTCGACCCGGTACGCGCCACCGCAGGGGCAACGCGGCACCCGCTGGTAGTGGTCGGGCTGGCGCGCCAGGGTGCGACGTGCACCACAGCGCCGGCAGCGGCAGGGGTATCGGGTCAATTACCGCCCTTCCATTGGTGCAGGGAGTAATTGGTAGATAGCGTACGTTGACCACCAGTCATTGTTTTCCCAGGTTTCAACAACTGAGAAGAACCCGCCGGTTTTTACTGCCGCATCGCACTGCTTACGCAGAACTTCAGCGTTCGGGCTATGCCGCGTAACCTTTGAAACACTAACAAAGTGCTGGTCAGATGCCGGGAACATAGTGTCTTCAGTCATGATCAATCTCCACAGTGCAACCGGGCCAGATGACCCGGCAGTATTCAAGGGCTTCGGCGTAGCTGCACGGTGACAGCAGCCGAAACGGTGGGTAGCCTGGCACCGTCACGCGCCAGTATTGTTTCACCAAGGGTGCGGCGAGGGCTCCGGATTGAATGGGCTGAACTCGGGGTAGTCTTCCGCTGGCGCCGACCACATCGTTACCCATTCGACCTCCGATATCAGCCCACCGTTGAGATAGGGCCCGCGTTCGTCCGCGCAACAATCCCAGCAACGACCGCCAGTAACTTGCTCGTAACCGACACCGATATCCACGAACTCCGCTTCGGTGGGCTGATTGCACCAGCGGCAGGGCGGTCCGTTCATGCGGCACCTCGCATCATCCGCACAATGGCGGCAGTGGTAACCTGTGCGGCGAGCTGGTACTGGCGCAGGTTGGGCAGCCGGGCCAGGTGGCCGGCGCTCATCACGAGGCCGGTGGGCGTCACGGCGGCGTCGGGTACCCAGGGGCGGTTGTTCAGGGTGTAGGCCATGGTGCGTGTGCTCCGTTTGTTGGTGTTGGTCGAAGTATTGCCCTAGGTGACGCCTGTGTCAACTATTTATTTTGTTCCCGTCTCGATCTCGCCACCCTTCCAAATATTCGGGTAACCGATTACGTTTTTGGCTATTGTCCGGACCTGTCAATAGCTGGAGGTTCCAAGGTACGTGGAGCCCGGAAACATTTTTGCCCTGAAGTGGCACGATATGGTCAACATGGATCTCGACGCCTAAAAATTTACAGCTCTCCAATGCCTGCTTGTAAATCTCGAAAATCTGCCTCTTATGTTCCTGAGTCAGCCATTTAGGGGTTCGCTGTAGCTTAGCCGCACGACGACGAGATTTGATCTCTCTACATTTGGCGGGGTTAGCTTTTCTCCAGGCGGAATTGGCCGCAGCAATTCGATCACGTTCTTGGGCATACCTTTCCCGGGCTTTCTTATTAATTCTTTCTCTATTTCTTTCAAAACTGGCTCGTCTATTTCTCTTGGCGGCCTCCGGGTTGGCAACGTTCCAGGCACGTGCGGCTGCAATTTCACTGTCTCTGTTCGCATAATAATGCTGCTTTTTGCGCGCGTTTCTACAGTCCTTACACGCCGCACAGAGGCCGTCTTTCTTGATTCGATTTTTTCCGAATTGTGAGAGGGGCTTCTCTATGCGGCAGCTTGAACATGTCTTTACGTTCATTTACGGTATCTCTTTCCTCTCCAAGTGCCGCCGCAGCGCACCGGCCACCCTGTCGCCCAGTCAGGCAACTGCGCCATCAACGCTTCAAATTCCGCCTCGCTGCCCTGACCTTCTTCAACTTCGCTGACAATCTCGTCGTGCACACGCATCACAACGGGGTACCCATTGGCGTCCAAGCGCACGACCGCGGCGGCCATCAAATCCCGGGCAGTCGCCTGACAAATATTTTCGACGAGTTTGCCACTGTAGGTATCCATCCTAACCCAGCCGATGGCGCCAAACGAAGGATTACTATTCCACGTCATGTACGACAGCGCATACGTCTGCACACCTTGGAAGCGCTCCGTGCGCTCGGCCCGCGGCGAGTGATACGTCAGACGCCGACCGCTGAGCAGCTTGACGAACAGGATATCGTTCAGCACCTGAAACTCGATGCCGCGGTATGTGAATACCTGGCCCGGGTACAGCACGGCGTTCAGGAACATGCCTTCGTAGCCGTAGTTCTCGAAGCGGTCCGGGCGCCACGGTTTGCCGCGCACCTGCCCGCCGGCGCACTCCGCCAGCATGGGCGACGCCGCGCGCCATTTGTTGATCAGTTCCTTGACTTCGTCGTCGCTGAAGTTGTCCGTCTTGTCGAAGTTGCGCCAAGCGCCCACCCAGCCCATGAAGCCCAGGGCCAGCTCGGCAACCTTGCCGATCTTGTTCCGGTCGGGGTGTTCGCTGCCGTGTTCTTTCTTGTAGTCGACGTAGAACTGGTACGGCTTGCCCGTCACACCGGCGGCACCGTGGTAGTAGATGGACTCGCCGCGGTGGAAGGCATCGATGCGCCATTGCTCGCCGGCCAGTACCGCCAGCACCACAGCCTCAATTGCCGAGTAGTCGCTGCACAGCAGCTCTTTGCCAGGGCCTGCGCATAGCAGCGAACGGACGCAGCCGGAGATAGTCAGCACCGCGTCACCGAAGAAGTACTCCACCAGTTCCAGGTTGCGGAAGCGCATGATGTGGAGCGCGTCTTCAACTGCATCGGCGTCCCATGTGCCTTTCTCGCGCAGCTCGCTGAACGCCGACGAGGCGCCGCACCAGGGGCACGCATCGTTCTGCATGCCGTAGGGTTTGCCACAGCCCACATCGCCGCACCAACGGATCTTGGGGCCGGACTTGGGCAGGTTGCCCGGCTGAACATCTGCATGAGTATCACGGCCTGTGCGGGCACCGTGGTAGTTGAACAAGTCGCAGAGCCGGCTGTCTGCGGTGGCCATGCGGGCCATGGCGTAGACTTTCTTGACCGCTGCGGAGCCGATGAGGTTACGGATCTCGAGGGCGCGAATAACCGGCTCGTAGTCGGCAATTGCGCCGCCGTCGTTGCCACTGGCCTCGACTCGATCGTACATCCACTGCATGGCAGCCTCGACGGCCTCGGTGTCGCCCGATTTCATCTTGTAACCTGTGCAGCCTGCCACCCACTCCTGCAGCTTGCTAATCTCGCTGGCCCGGGCCACAGTCCCGCCGGTCAGCTGGTATAGCTCGGCGTTGTACTTGGCGTGTGCCTGGTCGAGCACCGCGATGCACGCTTGCACCGACTCGAGATCAACGCCCACCCCGCGCCAGTTGCAGCGCTGATCGGCCAGCCAGTAATCCAGTTCCTGGGGGATCAGGTCGGGCAGGCGCACGCTGCACCCGGCCTCAGCCACAATGTCCTGGTCGCAGTAGCTGTACAGCTTCGCGGCGTTCTCGGGGTCTTCCGCGCAGGTGATGCGGGTGCGCTGATCGCCCTTGGTCGGGTTGCGCGGCCAGCTGAAGCGCTCCAGTTGTTTCTTGCCGTCCTTGTCCTTGCCGATCTCCACCCGCAGCACTTCCGCCAGGTTGCCCAGGGCGCCCGGCAGACTGTAGGCGCGCGCCTTGGACATACTGCAGCGCATCTGGCCCAGATGGATCGGAGGCCACCCCCAGCGTTCATGCAACACCTTGGCCCATATGCGGAACTCGAACATGCTGTTGTGCGACTCGATCAGGCCGGGCTGGTGGTAGCTGGGCGGCGCGGAGGGGTCGAACCGGGCCAGATGCGCCAGCAGGTCCGCCGGCAGCGGCATCCCTGGCAGCCACATCTTGCGTCCGGTGCCGTCCTTGAGGTCGTACGCCAGGCACAGCACCTCGGTACTGTCGTGCTCGGCGTAGCGGGCCGCGCCAATGGCGGGCAAGCCTTTTTTGGTGGCACCCACCGGGGGCTTGAACTTACCGCTGCTCTCGTCCCACTCGAACCCCGCGGCGCTGTAGCCCTCGAAGTCCATGTCGGGGAGGACAGTGGAATAACCCCAGGCAACCGGCACACGCTGGCCCGCACGGAGCAGGTGCAACGGCGGCAGTGGGGCGCGGGCGGTGGGCGGTGGGGGAGCAATTGGTGCTGTCATTGCTCGACCCCCAGGTACTTGCGCCATTGCACTTTCACGCCGTCAACGAGAAACCCCCAGGTTCCGCGGTATTTGCCAGTGATGAAAATGGTCCAAGCGCCGCCGGGCTGCACATGCGTGATGCGATGGTATTCCCCAAAGCGCAGTCGGGCCGTGGCGCCAGCATTTCGCAAATGAATCTGACCGCCTTCACGCTCCTCGACATACCCGCCGCGAATGATCAGGGTCCGGGCATTCCACGGGTGGTCATGAAGGTTTCGGTCGGAGTCAGCTCGTTGAATGTGGTGCACGCGAATACTGATCGGGAATTGGTAACGCCTTTTCTCCCCACTCGCCGGGTAGGGGTTGAATAGCCACCACCGGCCCATGTACAGAGAACCATCCGGACCAGTGATGGGGAAATACGGTGTCTTGAAAGAGCGGCGAATGATCCACTCGGCAACTCGGGGCCGAGAGCACAGCCAAGCGATAATTTCCCAGAGCATGAGTCCTCTCCAAATAAAAAGGCCCCGGCCAACATGAGCTGAGCGGGGCCGCACTGTGACAATGGTTGAAGGTTACGCCAGGTAGCCCGAGGCGCGCAGGTTGTCGTCGGTCCAGCCGGCGGCAATGAACGCGTCATAGGTCACGCCGGGTTGCTCCTGCGCAGCCTTGGCGGTCAGCACCGGGCCCGGTTTAACCAAGTCATGCGCCGGTACCACAGGTGCTGGTGCTGGTGCTGGTGCTGGTGCTGGTGCTGCAGGCTGTGGCGCGGGGGCCGGAGCGGTACCGGGTGCGGCGGCTGGGGGCGTGGTCGAAGCACCGGCGGGCAAACTGATGCCCTGGCCGAAACCTGCTTTGCTCACGTCCACTTCACCGCCGGAGATGATCGGACCGTAAGCGATCAAGGCGACGGCGCGGTGGTTGGCATACAGGCCGGCAGTGGCCGACGGCTGGTTGCTCTGGAACTCGGCCATGACCTGCACGAAGTAGCCGCGCTTGATCATCTCGCCGTCGATGGCATCACCCTTCGAGTTGAGGTAGTCAAGGCACTTCGGCACGCCGGAGTTGCTGAACGCAACAACCCAGTGACCCGGCCAGCCTTCCTTGTCGCAGTTGCGATTCTGCTTGCGGTTTGGAATGGTGGAATCACCATCGTGAATCTTCCACGAGAAGTCCGGGCGGACGTGCAACTGATCTTGTGCCGCGCCGAATGCGCCAATGGCGTGCAGCCAGGCAGCCTGCTGACCGTCAACCAGACCGAGCGCCGGGTCTTGCTTCCAGTCAGTCACGCCGGGGGTCTTTGGGAATGCCACGCAGAAGTCGAAGGTTGGGCGCGCCTGACCGGCATTCGCCCCGCTTTTGACGACCTTGAGATTGCCCTCGTAGTCGTGAGTTTGCGGAATGGTGAGGCTGCCGGAGACCAAGCGGCCTACGGGGGTAGTGATGGTGAGCGTTGCCTTTTGTACAGCCATCTGTCATTGCTCCAGTTTTACACCGAACCCGGCACGGGCACGGTTGAGTAGGTTGGTGTCGCGGGCCAGTTTTACACCGGTCCTTGGGGTGTGACTGTATTCATCGATGACACTCATGTCAACACCATTTTTCTTGCCGAGCTGCTTCGCCTGCAACGGAGTGATCGGCGCCGCAGCCTTGCGCAGGTCCACGCCCATCATGTCGCCCAACATCAGCACAGTCTCGGCCTCGCCCTCGCGCCAGGTGGTACGGCCGTAGGTTGGCTCAAGTGTCCAATCTGCAACACGCTCGCCGCGCTTGAGCCGCGCCTCCAGGTCGGCGCCCCTGGCGCGCAGCCGCGCTTTGACCAACTCCTGGATGTGCTCCAGCAGCTGCATCTCGTAGCCGGCGCTGTCGGCGTCGAGTTCCTCCGCAACCGCCGCACCGAGGTAGTCCGCAGCCGACCAGGTGGCGCGCTTCAGGGTGCCGCAGTGTGCCGCAGCCTTGCAGTGCAGGCAATGGGGCCCCGACATGGTGTGCGGATGTGCCGACATGGCCTCATGCGCAGCGGCGTTCAGCTTGTTGAAGTATCCCCGCAGGTCGCTGGCCCGCACGCGCCACGACCGCACCTTGCCATCGCGGTGATGCGCCCGGGGCTGCACGATGCGCATGTCGCACCACAACAGCTGGTCGTTGCGCCCGTCGATGCCGAGCAGGTCCAGAATGCCGCACATGTAACAAATCATCTGCCAGTTGCCGACGTGCTCGACCGTGCCGTGCCCGTACTTGAAGTCCCACAGGTACACCGTGCCGGCCTGCTCCGCGTAGAGCCAGGTGTCGGGGGTGCCGTATGCTTGGTCATGGATTCGCGGCATCTCGACACGTTGCTCGACCTGCAGGTGCTCAAGTGGCAGCCCGTGCTCCAGGCAGACAGTCAGCGCATCGTTGACCCACAGGGACGCACCGTCGACCATGTCGTCAGTGAGCACCGTGCCGTTGGGCGCCAGGTCGCCCACACGTACCGGGCGGCCCAGAAGTTCCTCCGACCCGGCATGGTGCGCAGCGGTGCCCTCGGCGGCCTCAGGGCTCTCTTCAAGCTCGGGGTATGTGGCCTCGAGCGGCACGGAGCCGGGGCATGGCTGCCACCGGTGCGCCGAGCTGGGTGCGAGCGGGGAGTGGGTGCTCATGCTGCACCTGTGACTTTGGCCAGGGCATCACGTGCGGCGGGGAGCCAAGACGTAATATCAGCGTCCAATGGGTGATTGTTCTCGCACCCTTCAATAGCCGCAGAAAGCGCCGCGGCGAGGACTCGATAATCGCGCGTGTGGGTGCGGTGGAATTGCTCAAGCATGGCACAAAAGGCCATTGGGCTGCCGAAACAGAGCTGGCCGGAATCGTTCACCCAGGCGCCTACGTGGGTGTACCAGTCTTTATTGGTCCAGGACTTCCGAGACTCGTAGTCGTCCGGTTTGCCGCAGAGCGAGCTGGTCGTCATATGCGTATCTCCAATGGGGCCGCAGCGCAGCCCCTGTGACAGGTGGATTACTGGAGGCCCTTGCTCGCCTTCAGCGAATCGACCACGGTGGAGATCAGGTCGGTGCGCTTGGCCAGCTCAGGGATGCTGCTCAGGCCGGCGGCCTGCACTGCGAGCTGCACGTCGGTTTGGTTGCAGCGCTGAGCCTGGGTGTGGCCGAGTACCCAACGGGTGAATTCAGCAAAAGTCATGCCCCCGGCAGTAGGCGGCGTAGGCGCTGGCGCAGCAGTGGCGGCAGGGGACGGGGCCGATGGTGCCGGAGCCGGTGCAGGCGTAGCAGGGATCACTGGCACACCGCGCAGTTCGGCCTCGATCTGCTCTTTGTAGCCGTCCGGCAGATTCTTGCGGGTCTTCCACTTCCCCGTTTTGGCCTTGCGTTCAGTGGCGTCACTGTGGATACGGGCGTCCCATGGCAGGCCGTCAGCATCGAGTTCGACGGTATCGGTGCCAGGTGCTGCGGCCGGAGCCGGCGGCGCAGAAGGGGCAGGGGCTGCGGGTGCGGCCGTGGCAACAGCCAAAGGGCGCTGTTCGATCACCTCGCACAGGTAGCCATTCTCCAGCAACGCCGCATCGGTCCAGCCGGCAGCGGTCAGAGCTGCGTGGTCATAGGCGGCCAGCTCGCCGGTGTACTCCGGGTTGCGCTCGTGGCCGACAACCACTTGCTCGTATTGCACATCCTGGACAAAGGCATCCTGCGTGGTGCCGCCTGCTGCGGTAAGCGGCTTGTCGTGGTCGCCGCCGGCCGGGGCTACCTGTACATCGATCACAACGTCATCGGGGACGTGGACTGCAACCTGAGTAGCTTTTTGCTCCAGCGCTTCGAGCGAGGCGGTTGCTGCGCTGGTATCAACATCCACGGTGTAGCTGAGGGTGCCCAAGCTGGTGCAGGCAGGGCCGCGCACCTCATCACGGATCACGTCGGCCAGCTGCGACAGCTTGGTCAGGAACTCGGCGCCCTCGCGCAGTGCGGTGGCGGACAGGGGAAGGTTCAGTTGGATCATGTTGGTACTCTCGGTCAGATGATTTGAATGTGGGCGAGGTGGTAGTTCTGGCTTCCGGCGTAGCGAGCGTTCATGTGCAGCTTGGACGCTCTCCGGGCTCTGCGCAGCGCAGCCGCTTCAATGCGCGTCGCCTGTACCGGGTCGGCGGGGTTGTGCCAGTGGCGGGCTGCACGCGGGTCGTTGTAGCGGTGCTCCGATTGAAGCCATTTGCGAATGGTCTTGAACATGGGGTAGTTCCTCGTTGACGACAGGCCGAACAATAGATAGAGTTGCCGCACGTGTCAACAACTATCGGAGCCATCATGGCGGAGCTGGAGAAAAAGTGCAGTTGCTGCCAGGTGTTGAAAGCCTTGGGTGATTTTCACAACGCCCGAGGTCAGCGAGACGGCAAAGCCTTCTACTGTAAAGCGTGCACCAAGCAAAAATCTGCAGACAGGTACCTGAAAAATCGAGAATCGATTCTGGCCCGAAACAAAGCGTGGGACTTGGCAAATCCTGATAAACGCCGAGCCATTTCGCGTCGAAGTGAAGCCAAAAACCCGGAGAAGCGCCGGCAGCAAGCGCGGGAGCTACGGCAAAAGGATCCTGAGAAACAGCGGCAGTACTCTCGCAAGCATTACGCGAAAAATCCAGAAGCGCGCATAGCCTCATCCCGTAAATGGCGGCTGCGCAATAAGGCGAAGGCAGCTGCAGCGGACAAGGCCCGGCGCGAAGCGAACATTGAGCGCTACATAGAACGGGAACGCGCGTATGACCGGGAAAATCGCGAAGCTCGCAAGCTTAAAAACAAACGTTGGCAGCAAGCCAACCCGCATAAGGTTGCAGCGCATGCGGCCAATCGACGAGCCGTAATCTCCGAGCGAACGCCGAAGTGGCTCACCGAACAAGATTTTGACGTCATCGACTGGTACTACGCTTCTGCGAAAATGGCAGAGGCTGCAACCGGCATACCTCATCAGGTAGACCACGTTATCCCGTTGCAGGGAAAGCGGGTGAGCGGGCTACATGTACCGAATAACTTGCAGGTTATTCCTGCTTCCGAAAACCTCAAGAAATCCAATCACTGGAGCGTGGAATGACAGCCTTTCCCTCACCGGCCACCGGTGTCGCGGCCGCTATCCGTAAAACGCAAAGCCCGAAATTGCGCTGGTACCAGCAAGACCTAAAGCAAGCTGCAAACGACGCCTGGGCAGAGCTGGGGCCCCGGTCCAACGTGCTCGCCGTGCTCCCTTGCGGCGGAGGGAAGACCGTCCTGTTCGGGTCGATCGTTGCGGAGCATGTCGGCAGCTCATGCCTGATCGCGCACCGTGGGGAATTGATCCAACAAATCAGCCTTACCCTGGCCCGGTTCGGCATCCGCCACCGGCTCTTGGCGCCTGACGCTCAGGTGCGCTACATCTGCAAAATGCACCTCGAAAAGCTGGGCATGTGCTTCTATGACGCCAACGCCCGCGTAGGGGTGGCGTCGGTCCAGTCGTTGACCCCGTCCCGGGTGAAACGCGAAGCCAAATTCATCCACCAATGCAGCCTATGGGTGACCGACGAAGCGCATCATTGCCAGAAAGACAACACCTGGGGCCGAGCCGCCGAGCTATTCGTGAACGCCAAGGGCCTTGGGGTGACAGCCACGCCGATTCGCGCAGACGGGGGCGGACTTGGCCGCCATGCGTCCGGCCTGTTTGACCGGATGGTCGTGGGTCCGACGATGCGCGAGCTGATTGACTGGGGTTACCTGGTCGACTATCGCGTCATTGTCGCGGAGACCCACATCGATCTTTCCGGAGTATCGATCGGCAAGGAAGGGGACTACGTACTTGACCGCGGCAAGGGTAAAGCGGCTGTGCGCAAGTCGTCGCTTGTTGGCGACGTGGTGGCCACATACCAGAAGCACGCGCCTGGCAAGCAGTTCATCTGCTTCACGAGTGACTTGGAAACCGCCGAGGACATTGCCGAACAGTTCCGCGCCGCAGGAATCCCGGCAAAAGCTGTCGACGGTAATACGCCCGGGCCGGAACGCGACAAAGCCATGCGCGACTTCGAGTCCCGCGAACTGCGGGGCCTAGTAAACATGGGCCTGTTCGGGGAAGGGGTGGACGTGGCCGGCTGCGAGCTGGTGATCGGTGCGCGGAAAACATGCAGCTTCAACGTGCACGCGCAGCAGTTCTCCCGCATGGGTCGCTTGGACATCATGGCGGAACTGATGGCGGAGTGGGATACCTTTAGCGTATACGAACGGCGCGAACACATCGCACGCAGCCGCAAGCCCATCGGCATGTTCATCGACCACGTGGGCAACTGCCTTGACCCCCGTCTTGGGCTTCCCGATGCCAAGAACGACTGGTCGCTTGACGACGCCGAGCGCAAGGCTAGCTCCGGCCCTAACGATGTGATTCCCAACCGCGCCTGCCTGAATCCGATGTGCCTGTCACCATTCTCCCGCGCGCTGCCCTGCTGCCCGTACTGCGGGTGGAAGCCTGAACCAGGTGCCGGGCGCAGCGGGCCGGAGGCAGTCGACGGCGACATGCTCGAATTGGAACCTGCGCTGCTAGCGGCCATGCGCGCCGAGGTGGCCAAAATCGCTATGCCCGAATCGGTGTTCCGGGAGCAACAGCACATACGCAGCCTGCCTGCCGCCTGGGCCGGGGCCAACG
>Ga0247821_10000697_pt1 | contig 18665 bp, 3 predicted proteins | sample 13C_Glycerol_Day_FD_192481 | JGI IMG/M metagenome (GOLD analysis project Ga0247821, IMG submission 192481) | Soil microbial communities from agricultural site in Penn Yan, New York, United States - 13C_Glycerol_Day14 | ecosystem: Environmental > Terrestrial > Soil > Agricultural land | place... | reverse complement strand
ACACCCCGCCCAGGTTGATGCCCTGGTAGACCACCATGATCAACCCGCCAAGCCCCAACCCCAGGCCGAACAAGCGGCTCCAGGAGCGCTGGCGCTCCATCAGCACCACGGTCAGGATCGGTTGTACCCCCATCACCGTGGCCATGACGCCGGGGGTAACGTGGGTATCGAGCGCCAGCAGATAGAAGATCTGATAGGCGCCGAGTAACACAGAGCCGGTACCCAGGGCTCGCAGGATGGCCCCGCGACTGCGCGGCCAGCGTAGCCCCAGCAACGGGCCGATCAACAGCAGGCCGGCCAGGGCCAGCGCCGAGCGCAACAGCAGGAAGGCGAACGGGCTGGCGTGTGCCAGGCCAAGTTTGGAAACGATCGCCCCGCTGCTCCACAGCAGGACGAACAGGCTGGTAGTGGCCGCCGAGGCCACGGATGCTTTGCTAAAGACAGACATTTATTGCCACCTGATTCAAGGCGAATAAGCCAGACGGACGGCGTGTGCTTCAGCGTGGGAAGTCGCCGACCGTGTTCAGTAGGTTGCGTGTGCGAAGGGATGCGGCCAGAAGCCGATCAGCCCAGCACGACCACGCAAGCAGGCGGAGCTACGCCGCCTACGACGCCACTGACAGGTGGTGGTGGATAGTGACTGATCATCGCCGGCTGCTGGCAGCCACGCACGACCATGCCCGCGACTGGCGCGATGGCAAAGCTTGTGGTGGAAGGGCTGGCTGGCATGAACAGGTCTTCGGGAAGAGAACAGTGGGCTGGACTATAGCCCGGTGTTTCCTGGCTGGCAACTACCCCGCCGGCCATGATCCCGTGTAGGAGCGGCCTTGTGTCGCGAGGGGGCGCGAAGCGGCCCCAGTTCTTTGCATCCACGCCGATATTGCCGGGGCCGCTTCGCGCCCCATCGCCGGCAAGCCGGGCTCCCACAAGTACAGCGCAGGCCTCAAGATTTTTCGCGGTCCCTATGGGAGCCTGGCTTGCCGGCGATGGGCTGCGCAGCAGCCCCAGTGACGTTAACTGGCTGGTAAGGGGCCGCGTGTGTATTGGTTAATTTCTCACCACCCCGATTCGTCTGAATGCGAAACGCAGCCCGCATTCACCCGTTTCGAGGACCACCGATGAACGTATCCGCCTGGCTCTACCGGCCAGCCCAGGTCACCTGCCTGCTGCTGGTCAGCGCCTACGCCCACGCCGCCAAGCCCGGCGACGTGTTCCAAGACTGCAAGGACTGCCCCGAGATGGTCGTGCTGCCCGCCGGCAGCTATGTAATGGGTGCCCCCGACGACGAAGTCGGCCGCCAGCCCGACGAGGGCCCGCTGCACACCGTGACCTTCGCCAAGCCCTTCGCCATGAGCCGCTACCAGGTCACCGCCGGCGAACTGGACGCCTACATCAAGGCCACCGGCACCGTCATCAAGAGCGGCGACGACCGCCCCGGCCGCTGGTGCGAAGCCAGCAAGCCCAGTTACAAGCAAGGCCCCCGCCAGCCGGCGGTGTGCGTCGACTACGACGAAGTGCAGGCCTACACCCGATGGCTGGCGAAAACCACCGGCAAACCCTACCGCATGGTCAGCGAAGCCGAACGCGAATATGCCGCCCGTGGTGGCTCCAGCGGCCCGTTCCCCTTCCCCTTCGACGAACCGGGCAAGTACGAGATCAGCAAGCACGCCAATACCTATGGCCCCAAGGATGGTCATGCCTTCACCGCCCCGGTGGGCAGCTACCCGCCCAATGCCTTCGGCATGTACGACATGCACGGCAACGTCTACGAATGGGTCGCCGACTGCTACCACGACAGCTACGAAGGCGCCCCCACCGACGGCAGCGCCTGGATCCAGGACCCCAAGTGCATCCGCGCGCACATGCGCGGCAACGACTGGGGCGAACCGCCGATCTTCTCCCGCTCGGCCAACCGCAACGACCGCCTCAAGACCACCCGCGGTGACTTCCTCGGCTTTCGCGTAGCACGCGAACTGTGAAGTTGTGACGCGGTTAACGCAGCACCGGGCAAAAAAATCGCCAATAAGAATCGTTCCGGTTTTTCACAGGTGCTGCGTCCTATAGCTGACATAGAAAAAAACCCTCTGCCAACGAGACCGCAATAGATGTCCAAGTCCCTCCCCGGCCCGCTCAACCCGCTTGCCAAAGCATTACTGATTAGTCATTCCCTTCGCCCCCAGCGCGCGTTAACCCGCATCGGCCTGGGCCTGGCGATATCCGCTGCGATGGTTGCCCAGGTGCAGGCACAGGAGTGGACCCTGGACATTCCCGCGCAGTCGATGAACTCGGCGTTGCAGGCACTGGCCAGGCAGACCGATACCCAGTTGCTGTACAGCCCGGAGGACATCAATGGGCTGCGCTCCACGGCCCTCAAGGGCCGGCATGACCTGCAGTCTTCGCTGCGGACACTGCTGCAAGGCACCGGGCTGCGTTACCAGATCGATGGCAACACCGTGACGGTGACGGCCAGTTCGGGCGCACAGGCCGGCCAGGTCGAGCTTTCGGCGACCAACGTCAATAGCGTGGGCCTTGGTGCCACCACCGAAGGCACGGGCTCCTACACCACCGGTGTCACCAACACTGCCACCAAGATGAACCTGTCGATACGTGAGACGCCCCAGTCGATCAGTGTGATCACCCGCCAGCGCATGGACGACCAGCAGCTCAACAGCGTGACCCAGGTGCTGAACCAGACACCGGGCATCACCATGTCCCAGGACGGTGGCCTGCGCTACAACATCTACTCCCGCGGCAGTGCCATCAACACCTACCAGCTTGACGGCGTGACCACCACCCAGGAAAACCAGACCCGCAACATGCCCAGCACCTTGCTGGACATGACCATTTACGACCGCGTCGAAATCGTCCGCGGCGCCACCGGCCTGATGACCGGCGCCGGTGAACCCGGCGGTGTGGTCAACCTCATTCGCAAACGCCCGACCCGCGAATTCCAGTCGCACATCCAGGGCACTGTCGGCTCCTGGGACTCCTACCGCAGCGAAGTCGATGTTTCCGGCCCCTTGACCGAGGGCGGCAACCTGCGCGGGCGCATGGTGGCGGCCAAGCAGAAAAGCGGCAGCTTTCGCGACTGGTACAAGGAAGACAAGGACATTCTCTACGGTGTTCTCGAAGCGGACCTGAACGACGCCACCCTGGTGCGTTTCGGCGTCGATTACCAGAAGTTCAAGGCCACCGGTTCACCGGGTGTGCCGCTGTTGTTCACCAACGGCAAGCAGACCAACTTCTCCCGCTCGACCAGCTCCGGCGCCCGCTGGATGTACGACGAGCTGGAAACCACCAACTATTTCATGGCCGCCGAGCACACTTTCGCCAATGACTGGCAACTCAAGCTGGCCGCGAACTACATGGATTCCAATCGCGATAACTACAACGGCTCTTATCAGACCTCTTCGGGCCGAGCGTGGATCAATGAAGAAACCGGCGCTGCGCGAATGTTGCGTTACAACGCTGAAGCCGACCAGACCCAGCGCGGCCTGGACCTGACGCTGCAGGGGCCTTTTTCCCTGTTCGGGCGCACCCACGAGTTCATCACCGGTTTCAACTATCAGGATTACAAGAACGATCACACCGGTTATGACGTAGGCAACACAACCGTCAACTTCTATGACTGGGACAACTACCTGCCTCGGCCTACCGATACTGGCGCACTGGGGGAAATTCTCGACATCAAGAGCAGCCAGCGAGGCGCCTACGCGGCATTCAAGTTCAACCTGATGGACGACCTCAACGTAATCGTGGGCGCGCGCACCTCCGACTATGACTACGACTATTACTACTGGCCTACTACGAACGTCAAAATGCACGAGCGGGGTGAAGTAACACCGTACGCGGGCATCATCTATGACCTGACCCCCGAGCAATCGGTGTACGCCAGCTATACCGATATCTTCAAGCCACAATCCAACCTCGATCGTAACGGTTCGGTCATTGGCCCTGTCATAGGCAGCAACTACGAAGTAGGCTGGAAAGGGGCGTTCTACGACGGGCGTCTGAACGCCAGTACGGCATTGTTCCTGGTCAAGCGTGACAACCTGGCGGTGCAGGATGGCGACGCGATCGTGCCAGGCACGCTCGACCAGCAAGCCTACAAGGGCGCAAAGGGTACCGAAACCAAGGGTATCGACCTGGAACTGTCGGGTGAGGTACTGCCTGGTTGGCAGGTCATGACCAGCTACAGCCATGCCCGCACGGAGGACGCCGATGGCGTGCGCCAGCTGACGCAGTACTCCATGGACACCTTCCGCTTCTGGAACACCTATCGCTTCCAGGGTGACTGGAACAGGCTGACGGTGGGTGGCGGGGTGTCCTGGAACTCCAGCATGTCGCTCTACTACAACAGCCTCAAAGCCCGAGCCACCCAGGATGACTACACGGTTGCCAGCCTGATGGCGCGCTATCAGGTCACCGACCATCTGGCCGCCACCCTGAACCTGAACAACATCTTCGACGAGAAGTACTACTCGGGTATCGGCGGCAGTGTTGGCCATTACGGTGACCCGCGTAATGCCACCATGAGCCTGCGCTACGACTTCTAGGCCGACAGCCACCTGTACCGTTGTAGTCGAAGCGGCGTCATCCACACAGGATGACGCCGCTTTTTTTCGTCTCGGTGACGGCACTGCCGACATGAAAAACCTGTGGGGCCCAGGTTGAAGGTGGGCCCCACAGGTCATTCAGCTGGGCTTGGCGGATCAGCCCGGGACCGGCTCCGCCACCAGCCTGGCCGCCAGCCCCTCGATCACGTCCCGATGTTTGAGGATGTCATAGTGACCCGCTGCAACCGTGTGGTTCTCGCGGCTTCCGTGAACCGCGAAACGTTGGCCATGGTCACCAGCCCACCAGCACAAGGCAGCGGCACGGGTCGTCGGCAATGCCGGCAAGCGCTCCGACAACGCCTTCAGTTGCATCGCCACGGCAAAGGTGTGGGCCAGTTCGGCGCTTTCTACACTGGCGAAGGCCGACGATGCCCGCAGCCCCGAGCGTACCTCATCGATCAGCCGCTCAAGCAGCGGAACACCACTGCCCGGCGCAACGGCCGGCAGCGCCACCTGCTCCTTGGCCAGCCCCAGCAGCACACTCAGGAAGCTGCCAAGGTCGTCACTCCAGTCCGCAGCCGGCGTTGCCGACGCACCGGTGGGGATGAAACTGTCGACCAGGCCAAGCATCGATACTTGCTGGCCCTGGGCTTCCAGCTCCTGGGCCACCAGCACCGCCAGCGTGCCACCCAGCGACCAGCCGGCAAGCTGGTATGGCCCTTCGGGCTGCTTCTGGCGAATGTACTGGGCATAGTCGATCGCCATGGCCTGCAACGAATCATCCTGCCAGTTGCGATCGAGCAGCATGCGGCATTGCACGCCGTAAACGCTGCAATGCCCTTCCAGTCGACGCGCCAGCGGCTCGTAGTCGAACACCGTGCCAAAGCCTGCATGCAGGCAGAACAGAGGCCTGGCCCCGGCTACCCGGCTGTTGAGCAGCAGCAGCGGATCAAGGGCGACTTCGGCATCGGTATAGCCGGAAAGCTCGCCAATGGTGGGCCTGGCCATGACATCACGCAGTTTCAGCTCGATCGACAGGTCGGGCCGCGCTCGTACCTTCGACAGCATCTTCAGCACACGCAACGAATCGCCCCCCAACTCGAAGAAGTTGTCATCGACACCGACTTCATCCACTTCCAGCACTTCCTGCCAGATAGCCGCCAATGCCCTCTCCGTGTCATCACGCGGAGCCACCCGCGCCGGTCGCGCGGCCAACTCCGGGGCCGGCAGCGCATTGCGATCGATCTTGCCGTTGGGCGTGAGTGGTAACGCCGGCAGCACTACCCACTGGGTCGGTACCATGTAGTCCGGCAGGTCGGCACGCAAGGCGTCACGCAATGGTGTGGCGGAAGTCGCCCCATTGCTGGTGACCAGATAAGCCACCAGTTGCTTGCCGGTAGCGCCCTCCCGGGCCACCACCACGGCATCCCGCACATCCGCCAGGTTCCGCAGCCGTGCTTCGATTTCCCCGGGCTCGATGCGGAAACCGCGAACCTTCAACTGGTTGTCCAGGCGGCCGATGAAGTCGATCACGCCATCGGCCCGACGACGCACCCGGTCACCGGTGCGGTACAGCCGCCCGCCCTGGGCAAACGGGTCGGCGACAAAGCGCTCGGCGGTCAGTGACGGGCGCTGGTGATACCCGCGCGCTACACCCTCGCCACCAATGTAGAGCTCCCCGGCCACGCCATCGGGCACCGGGTTCAGGCCCTGGTCCAGTACATGCAGCGTGCGTTGGCCAACCCGCTCACCGATCGGCGCGTACACCGCCTGGCATGACTGCTGTGCCGATACTTTCCACAACAGGGGGGTCACGACCGTTTCCGTAGGCCCGTAGCCATTGGTCAGGAACTGCGGGCGCAAGGTCCGCTTGACCAGCTCGAACAGTGCATCGGGCACCGCGTCACCGCCAAAGCAATAGATACGCACCGGCGGTGCAACCTCCTGCCGGGTTTGCGCGAACTCGGCCAGTTGCTGCAGGTACGCCGGCGGGAAGCAGGCAATGTCGATGCGTTCGGCATGCAGTACCTGCCAGGTCTGCTCGGCAGTCCACAGCTGGCTATCGCGCACCACCAGGCAACCGCCCGACGACAAGGTCGACAGCCAGCGCTCCTGGGCACCATCGAAAGCGAACGACATGAACAACAGCTCACGAGTGCTTTCATCCATCTGGTAAAGGCGGGCGATTGCCTGGCAGTGCATGCCGATCTGCCCATGGCTGACCGCCACGCCCTTGGGTTTGCCGGTGGAGCCGGAGGTGTAGATCAGGTACGCCAGGTTGGCGTCGTGCACCAGCACCTGGGGGGCATCGGACGGCAGGCTGGCGATAGCCAGAAGGTCCAGCTCCACGCAGTGCTCCACGCCGGCAAAACGCTGGCGCAAGCCGCTGCTGGTCAGCAGCAGGTGCATGGCCGAATCCTCGACAATCCACTGCAAGCGATCCTGCGGGTAGTCGATATCCAGCGGCACATAGGCGGCGCCGGTTTTCATCACTGCCAGGAAAGCCACGATCACCTCCACCGAGCGTTCCAGGGCGATGCCGACCGTAACCTCCGGGCGCGCGCCCAAGGCAATCAGGTGGTGTGCCAGGCGGTTGGCACGCTCATCCAGTTGGGCATAGCTCAACTGTCGCTCGCCACAGGCCACCGCGATTGCCTCGGGCCGCGCCTGGGCATGCCGGCCGATCAGCTCGGCCAGCCTGGGCATGGCCCGCTCGCGTGGCTGCAGGGCATTGCGAGCCTGGGCCTGCTGCGCTTGCGCCGGGGTCAGCATGTCCAGGCTGCCCACGGTGGCGTCAGGGTTGTCGAGCATGCCCGCGAGCAGCCGTTCGAAACTGCCACGAATGCTGTCGGTGGCTTGCTCCGTGAAGCGGTTGCGCAAGTAGAGGAACTCGACCGAGAGCGTCTCGCCCAGATGCACCGCCAGGTCCATGGCGTAGTTGGTCACGTCGCGGTTGCTCACCTCACCGAACTGCAGCGAGCCACCCCCGCCCTCTTGCAGGCGCTCGTCCACCGGGTAGTTCTCGAATACCACGATGCTGTCGAACAATGCTTGCCCGGCCTGCCCCGCCCAGCGCTGCACATCGGCCAAGGCTGCATGTTCGTGGTCCCGCAGTTCCAGGTTGTAGGCCTGCAGTTGCTGCAGCCAGTCGACAATCCGTTGCTGCGGTTGAGGCGTCTGCACCACCGGCAAGGTGTTGATGAACAACCCCAGCATTTCGTCGGCGCCGGGCAAGCCGGCCGGCCGGCCGGCCACGGTGGCGCCGAAGCACACCGTGGCTTGCCCGGTATAGCGCTGAAGCAGCAGCAGCCAGGTCGCTTGGATCAAGGTGTTGGCAGTGATGCGCAGGCGCTGGGCCTGCTCACGCAGTTGCCGGGTACGCGAGGCATCCCAGCGCAGGTACAGCGCGGCGTGCCCCTGCAGGTCTGCCGACGGGCGAGCCGCCAGGCTGTCCGCCAGCCAGGTAGGGCTTTCCAGCTCTTGCAGCTTGCCTCGCCAGAACTGCTCCAGCGCCGCCTTGGGTTGCCCGGCAAGCCAGCGGATGTAATCGCCAAACCGCCCTGCCGGTGCTCGTGCAGGGTGACCATGGTAGGTCTGCAACACCTCACCGAGCAGTCGTGAAGTGCTCCAGCCGTCCATCAGAATGTGATGACGGGTCCACAGCAGGTGCAGACGCTCGTCGTCCAGCCGCACCAGCGTCAGGCGCATCAACGGCGCGACACTCAGGTCCAGGCCTTGTGCGGCGTCGGCCTCGGCCAGCGCCTGCAGCATCTGCGCACTCACCGGGCGGTCGCGCCAGTCATGCACGACCACCGGCAATTCGACCTTGCGGTAGACAAGCTGCAAAGGCTCGGCCAGGTGGGGCGCCGACCAGAACGCACTGCGCAGGATATCGTGGCAGCCGATCACCTGCTGCCAGGCTGCCACGAACCGATCGATTTCCAGACCTTTGACTTCCACCGACGTCTGGTTGATGTAAAGCGCGCCTTCAGGCCCCTGTAGCGAATGGAACAGCATGCCCTGCTGCATCGGCGACAGTGGGTAGATATCGGCCACCTGCCGTGCAACTGCCGGCAGGTCATCCAGTTGCTGTTGGCTCAGCGCGGCCAGTGGGAAGTCCGAAGGCGTTACACCACGGTTGCCAGGCTCGCAGCAATGAGCGATGAGCGCGCCAAGCTCTGCGGCATAGTCATCTGCCAACCGCTGCATGACCGCCGTGTCGTAGCGCTGCGCACTGAAGGTCCAGCCAAGTTTCAGCTCGCCGCCATATACCTGGCCGTTCAGGGCGATCTGGCTATCGAGCGGCGCATCGGCCGGTTTGGCCGCACCACCGTATTCCCGGGCGGGTGCGAACAAGCCCGACTGCTCGTCGAAGCTACCGTCGAACTGCCCGAGGTAGTTGAACACGATCTCCCCCTGAGGCAACGCAGCCAGGGCCTCACGCGCACCAGTCGGCCCCATGTACTTCAGCGCGCCATAGCCCAGGCCTTTGTTCGGCACGGCCCGCAGCTGCTCCTTGACCGCCTTGATCGATTCGCCGATGCCCCCCAAGGGGCTCAACTTCACTGGGTACATGCTGGTGAACCAGCCCACCGTGCGGCTCAGGTCAATGTCATCGAACAGGTCTTCCCGGCCATGGCCTTCCAGCCTGACCAGCACCTGTGGCTGCTCGGTCCAGCGGGCGATCACTCGAGCCAGGGCTGTCAGCAGCAGGTCATTGATCTGCGTGCGATAGGCCGCCGGGGCATCGTGCAACAACTGCCGCGTGGCCTCGCGGCCCAGCCGCGTACTGACCGACGCTGCGTGCTGCTGCTGGTTGCCGCCCAGCGCATTGGCGCACGGCAGATGGTCGCTGGTGCCCTGCAACTGCGCTTGCCAGTAGGCAAGTTCCGCTTGCAGCGCCTCACTTTGGGCATAGGCCTGCAACTGCTGCGCCCAGGCCTTGTAGGCGCTGGTCTTGGCTGGCAATTGCACCGGCTGCCGGTTGCCCAGGGCCTGGTAGGCCTGTTGCAGGTCCTCCAGCAACAGGCGCCACGACACACCATCTACCGCCAGGTGATGAATGACCAGCAGCAGACGCTGGCTGCCATCGGGCAGGCTGGCCAGCAACGCACGGACCAGCGAGCCTTGCTGCAGGTCCAGGCTGCGTTGGGCCTGGTCAGCGAGTACGGCCAACGCCTCCTCGTCCGCGCAGGCATGCTCCCAGAGTATCCGGGCCTGTTGCTGTGGCTTGTATTCCGCTTGCCAGGCCCCCGCCTGCTGCTCGAAGCCCAGGCGCAGTGCATCATGATGGGCGACCAGTGCCAGCAACGCATCGTGCAGGCGGTTCGCCTGCAGGGGTTCGCTGGGTGTCAGCATAACCGACTGGTTCCAGTGCCCGCGCTGGCCAATATCGGCCTCGAAGAACCAGTGCTGAATCGGTGTCAGCGGTGTGCTGCCCGTGATCGGCCCTTGTTCGCTCGCACCTGCGACAACACGCCGTGCCACCGTGGCCAGGCCTTGTACGGTCTGATGCTGGAACAATTGCTTGGGGGTGAACTGTACGCCGGCCTGACGGGCCTTGCCCACGACCTGCAGGGAAACGATGGAGTCGCCACCCAGTTCGAAAAAGTTGTCGTCCAGGCCCACCCGGTCCAGCTTCAACACATCGGCCCAGATCGCCGCGATCTGTTGTTCCAGTTCACTCTGCGGGGCCACGTAGGCCGCTTGCAGCAGGCTGGCGTCCGGCTGCGGCAGCGCACGGCGGTCCAGCTTGCCGTTGGCGGTCAACGGCAGCTTGGCCAGGAACAGCAGGTGGGCCGGCACCATGTAGTCCGGCAAACCGGCCTTGAGCGCCTCGCGCAGGCTGTTGCGCAATGCGCCTTCGTCTTGCGTGCTGTCGACAGGCACCACATACCCCACCAACTGCTTGCCGCCAGGGCCGTCCTGGGCCAGCACCACACCCTGGGCCACGCTGGCCTGCGCTTGCAGCCGCGCCTCGATCTCGCCCAGCTCGATGCGAAAACCTCGAATCTTCACCTGATGGTCGATCCGTCCCAGGTACTCCACCACTCCCGCGCCGCCGTAGCGGGCCAGGTCGCCCGAGCGATACAGGCGGCCACCCTGGCTGTCGAACGGGTTCGGCACGAAGCGCTCGGCGGTCAGCCCCGGGCGCCCGTGATAGCCCCGCGCCAGGCCGGCCTGGCCGATCACCAGTTCGCCATGGCTGCCCGGGGCCACCGGGTTCAGCGCGGCATCCAGCAGATACCACGACAGGTCCGGGATCACCTCGCCGATCGGGCTGCTCGCGCCCTTGGTCAGGTCGGCCTTGGTGATCGGCCGGTAGGTCACATGCACCGTGGTTTCGGTGATGCCGTACATGTTGATCAGCCGTGGCTGCTGGTCGCCGAATACCTCGAACCAGGGAGCGAGGCTGCTCACGTCCAGCGCTTCACCGCCGAACACCACGTGCCGCAGGGCCAGGCCCTGCCCCTGCCGCGCTGCCGCGCAAGCCACCGGGATCAACTGGCGGAACGCCGACGGCGTCTGGTTCAGGACCGTCACCTGCTCGCGCTGCAGCAGCGCATGGAAGTCCTCGGTGGAACGTGCCACATCCTTGGCCACCATCACCGCCCGGCCGCCGTACAGCAGCGCGCCGAACAGCTCCCATACCGAGAAGTCGAAAGCGTAGGAGTGGAACACCGTCCACACATCGCTGGCATCGAAGCGGAACCAGTCCTGCGTCGCCGCGAACAGGCGGACCACGTTCTGGTGCGGCAGCAGCGTGCCCTTGGGCTTGCCGGTGGAGCCGGAGGTGTAGATCACGTAGGCCAGGTTCTGCGGGGCTACTGCAACCCCGGGGTTGGCGTCGCTGTAGCTGGCCAGAGCCTGCTCATCCAGCTCCAGGCACTCGATAGCGGCCGGAATTGGCAGCACCTGGCGCAGGTGCGACTGAGTCAGCAGCAAGGCAATGCCACTGTCGGCGAACATGTAGCTGAGGCGGTCCTCTGGGTACTCCGGGTCCAGCGGCACATAGGCGCCACCGGCCTTGAGGATACCCAGCAGGCCGATGACCATTTCCAGGCTGCGCTCCATGGCGATGCCCACCAGCACATCAGGGCCAACGCCACGCTCGATCAACTTGTGCGCCAGCTGGTTGGCCCGACGGTTCAGCTCGCCATAGCTCAGGGTCTGCTCGCCGAAAGTGACTGCCGGCGCCTCGGGAGCGGCGGCCACCCGGGCCTCGATCAGTTCATGAATGGTTCGCTCATCCGGGAAGGCGACGGTGTTGCGGTTCCAGTCACGCAGCACGGCTTGCTGCTCGTCTTCGCCGAGCAACGGCAGCTCGCTGATACGCTGGCCCGGTTGGCGCACGATAGCTTCCAGCAGGTTGACCCAATGCCGCGCCATGCGCTCGATGGTGCTGGCGTCGAACAGGTCGGTGGCGTAGATCAACGAAGCCCCGATGCCCTGTTCATGCTCGGAGGTGTCCAAAGCCAGGTCGAACTTGGCGGTGTGGTTGTCCCAGGCCAACGCCTCCATCTCCAGCCCTGCTATACGTCGGGGCTCGCCCTTGGCCTGGGTCTGGTGGTTGTACAGCACTTGAAACAGCGGGTTGTAACTGAGGTTGCGCTCCGGTTGCAGCGCATCGACCAACTGCTCGAACGGCAGGTCCTGGTGGGCCTGGGCACCCAGGGCTCGTTGCTTGACCTGTTGCAGCAGCTCGCCGAAGGTCAGCTGCACATCGAACTCGGCACGCAGCACCTGGGTGTTGACGAAGAAGCCGATCAGGCGCTCGGTCTCGACCCGGTTGCGGTTGGCAATCGGTACCCCAACGCGGATGTCCGCCTGGCCCGAGTAGCGATGCAGCAGGGTCTGGAAGCTGGCCAGCAACAGCATGAAAGGCGTCACGCCCTGCTGCTGGGCAACCCGTTTCAGGTGGGTGGCCAGCTCATCGTCCAGCACGATCGGCAACCGTGCCCCTCTGTGACTTGGCATGGCCGGGCGCGGATGGTCCAGCGGCAGCTCCAGCACCGGTTGCTCATCACCCAATTGTTCGGTCCAGTAAGCCAGTTGCCGTGCCTGTTCGCCAGCTTCCATCCAGCTACGCTGCCAGATGGCATAGTCGGCATACTGGATCGGCAGGGCCGGCAGTTGCGGCACCTGGCCCTGGCTGAAACCTTGATAGAACTGTACCAGCTCATTGACCAGCACCGGCATCGACCAGCCATCGGCGACGATATGGTGCAGGGTCAGTACCAGCACATGCTGGTCCGCCGCCAGGCGCAGCAGCCGGGCCCGCAGCAGCGGCCCCTGCTCCAGGTCGAACGGTATCCCCGCTTCGGTCTCGACCCAGGCCCGCACCGCGGCCTCGTCGGCGTGCGCCTGCTCCTCGATGAGCAGGTCGAACGGCATCTGGCCATGAATGACCTGCACCGCCTGCTCACCGTCGCGACGGAACGTGGTACGCAGGGTTTCATGTCGCTCGATCAGGGCCTCGAAGGCCAGTTGCAGAGCTGTGGTGTTCAGAGCCCCCTTGAATTTCAAGGCAGCCGGGATGTTGTAGGTGGCACTGGCAGGCTCCCATTGCCACAGGAACCACTGCCGTTGCTGGGCGTATGAAAGCGCCGGCAATGGATGCTCGCCGCGCACCTCGGGGATCGGCAACTGGGCCAGGCTCATGCCCTTCGCCGCCAGTTTCTCGAGGAAGAGTTTGCGCTGTGGCAGCGGCAGGCCGATGAAGCGCTGCACCAGAGCCATGTTTCTGTTATCCGTTTGCATTTCAGACTGCCTCAAGCTCGCTCATGAAGTCCTGGAGTTCATCCAGGTCTGCATCGCTATGGGTATTCAAGCCATTGATCATTGCTGCGTAGTCCTGCAGCGTTTGCGCCTGGAACAACAACGCCAGGGGCAGGCTCGTGCCAAGCTCGACCTGTAGCCGCGCCATGACCTGGGTTGCCAGCAAGGAGTGCCCGCCCAGTTCGAAGAAGTTGTCGCCCAGGCCGACCCGCTCCAGCTTCAACACATCGGCCCAGATCGCCGCGATCCGTTGCTCCAGTTCGCTTTGTGGTGCGAGGTAGTCACGCTGCAACTGGCTGGCATCCGGTTGCGGCAGCGCACGGCGGTCCAGCTTGCCGTTGGCGGTCAACGGCAGCTTGGCCAGGAACAGCAGGTGGGCCGGCACCATGTAGTCCGGCAGGCTCGCCTTCAGCGCAGTACGCAGCGCTTCACGCTCGGCAGCCTGGGCCTCGATGCTGGCCATCACGGCTGCATCGGCAGGCACCACATACCCCACCAGCTGCTTGCCGCCAGGGCCGTCCTGGGCCAGCACCACTCCTTGGGCCACGCTGGCCTGCGCCTGCAACCGCGCCTCGATCTCGCCCAGCTCGATGCGAAAACCTCGAATCTTCACCTGATGGTCGATCCGTCCCAGGTACTCCACCACTCCCGCGCCGCCGTAGCGGGCCAGGTCGCCCGAGCGATACAGCCGGCCACCCTGGCTGTCGAACGGGTTCGGCACGAAGCGCTCGGCGGTCAGCCCCGGGCGCCCGTGATAGCCCCGCGCCAGGCCGGCCTGGCCGATCACCAGTTCGCCGTGGCTGCCCGGGGCCACCGGGTTCAGCGCGGCATCCAGCAGGTACCACGACAGGTCCGGGATCACCTCGCCGATCGGGCTGCTCGCACCCTTGGCCAGGTCGGCCTTGGTGATCGGCCGGTGGGTCACGTGTACCGTGGTTTCGGTGATGCCGTACATGTTGATCAGCCGTGGCTGCTGATCACCAAACGCTTCGAACCAGGGGGCGAGGCTGCTCACATCCAGCGCTTCACCGCCGAACACCACATGCCGCAGGGCCAGGCCCTGCCCCTGCCCCTGCCGCGCTGCCGCGCAGGCCACCGGGATCAACTGGCGGAACGCCGACGGCGTCTGGTTCAGCACCGTCACCTGCTCGCGCTGCAGCAGCGCATGGAAGTCCTCGGTGGAACGTGCCACATCCTTGGCCACCATCACCGCCCGGCCGCCGTACAGCAGCGCGCCGAACAGCTCCCATACCGAGAAGTCGAAGGCGTAGGAGTGGAACACCGTCCACACGTCACTGGCATCGAAGCGGAACCACGCCTGCGTCGCCGCAAACAGCCGGACCACGTTCTGGTGCGGCAGCAGCGTGCCCTTGGGCTTGCCGGTGGAGCCGGAGGTGTAGATCACGTAGGCCAGGTTCTGCGGGGCTACTTCGATGTTCGGGTTGGCATCGCTGTAGCCGGTCAGGTCTTCGACATCCAGATCCAGGCTGTGCAGGCCAACCGGGATCGGCAGGGCTTTGCGCAGGTGCGACTGGGTCAGCAGCAAGGCAATGCCACTGTCGGCGAACATGTAGCTGAGGCGGTCCTCTGGGTACTCCGGGTCCAGCGGCACATAGGCGCCACCGGCCTTGAGAATCCCCAGCAGGCCGATGACCATTTCCAGGCTGCGCTCCATGGCGATGCCCACCAGCACGTCAGGGCCAACGCCACGCTCGATCAACTTGTGCGCCAGCCGGTTGGCCCTGCGGTTCAGCTCGCCGTAGCTCAGGGTCTGCTCGCCGAAAGTGACTGCCGGGGCCTCGGGGGCAGCCGCCACCCGGGCCTCGATCAGCTCGTGAATGCTGCGTTCATCCGGGAAAGCGACGGTGTTGCGATTCCAGTCATGCAGTACTGCCTGCTGCTCCTCCTCGCCCAGTAACGGCAGCTCGCTGATACGCTGGCCCGGTTGGCGCACGATGGCTTCCAGCAGGTTGACCCAATGCCGCGCCATGCGCTCGATGGTCCTGGCGTCGAAGAGATCAGTGGCATAGGTCAGCGCCGCACCGATCCCTTGCTCGGCTTCGTAGGTATCCAGGCTCAGGTCGAACTTGGCTGTGTTCGTGCTCCAGTCCAGGCCGGACATTTCCAGGCCCGGCAAGCGGTGCTGGCTACCCTTGAGTTCTGTCTGGTGGTTGTACAACACCTGGAACAATGGGTTGTGCCCAAGGTTGCGCTCCGGCTGCAAGGCTTCGACCAACTGCTCGAACGGCAGGTCCTGATGGGCCTGCGCGCCCAGGACACGTTGCCTGACCTGTTGCAGCAGCTCGCCGAAAGTCAGCTGCACATCGAACTCGGCACGCAGCACCTGGGTGTTGACGAAGAAGCCGATCAGGCGCTCGGTCTCGACCCGGTTGCGGTTGGCCGTGGGCACACCAACACGGATATCGACCTGGCCCGAGTAGCGATGCAGCAAGGTCTGGAAGCTGGCCAGCAACAGCATGAACGGCGTCACGCCCTGCTGCTGGGCAACGCGCTTCAGGTTGGTGACCAACTCATCGTCCAGCACGATCGGTAACCGCGCCCCTCTGTGGCTCGGTACAGCCGGGCGCGGATGATCCAAGGGCAGTTCCAGCACCGGCTGCTCATCACCCAGTTGTTCGGTCCAGTAGGCCAGCTGCCGCGCCTGCTCGCCGGCTTCCATCCAGTTGCGCTGCCACACGGCGAAGTCCGCGTACTGGATCGGCAGGACCGGCAGTGTCGGCTCCTGGCCCTGGCTGTAGCCCGCATACAGTTGCACCAGCTCATCGACCAGCACTGGCATCGACCAGCCGTCGGCGACGATATGGTGCAGGGTCAGTACCAGCACATGCTGGTCCGCCGCCAGGCGCAGCAGCCGGGCGCGCAGCAGCGGCCCCTGCTCCAGGTCGAACGGTTGCCCGGCTTCGGCTTCGACCCAGGCACGCACAGCGGCCTCATCGGCGTGCGCCTGCTCCTCGATGGCCAGCGCGAACGGCACCTGGGCATGAACGACCTGCACCGCCTGCTCGCCGTCCAGGCGGAAGGTGGTGCGCAGGGTTTCGTGACGCTCGATCAAGGCGCCGAAGGCTTGCTGCAGGGCAGCGATATCCAGCGCCCCGGCCAGCTTCAGTGCTGCCGGAATGTTGTAGGTGGCACTGTGCGGTGCCCATTGCCACAGGAACCACTGCCGTTGCTGGGCGTAGGAAAGCGCCAGTGGTTGCTCCCGAGAAACCCGTGCAATACCGGTAGAGCCAGCTCGCTCACCTTGCGCTGCAAGCCTGGCGAAGTCGGCCAGGCTCGACGTTTCGAACAGCACGCGCAACTGCAGCTCCACGCCCAGGCTCTGACGTACCCGGGAGATCACCTGGACGGCGAGCAAGGAGTGCCCACCCAGTTCGAAGAAGTTGTCGCCCAGGCCGACCCGCTCCAGCTTCAGCACATCGGCCCAGATCGCCGCGATCCGTTGTTCCAGCTCACTCTGCGGGGCCACGTAGGCCGCTTGCAGCAGGCTGGCGTCCGGCTGCGGCAGCGCACGGCGGTCCAGCTTGCCGTTGGCGGTCAACGGCAGCTTGGCCAGGAACAGCAGGTGGGCCGGCACCATGTAGTCCGGCAAACCGGCCTTGAGCGCCTCGCGCAGGCTGTTGCGCAATGCGCCTTCGTCTTGCGTGCTGTCGACAGGCACCACATACCCCACCAACTGCTTGCCGCCAGGGCCGTCCTGGGCCAGCACCACACCCTGGGCCACGCTGGCCTGCGCTTGCAGCCGCGCCTCGATCTCGCCCAGCTCGATGCGAAAACCTCGGATCTTCACCTGATGGTCGATCCGCCCCAGGTACTCCACCACTCCCGCGCCGCCGTAGCGGGCCAGGTCGCCCGAGCGGTACAGGCGACCACCCTGGCTGTCGAACGGGTTCGGCACGAAGCGCTCGGCGGTCAGCCCCGGGCGCCCGTGATACCCCCGCGCCAGGCCGGCCTGGCCGATCACCAGTTCGCCGTGGCTGCCCGGGGCCACCGGGTTCAGCGCAGCATCCAGCAGGTACCACGACAGGTCCGGAATCACCTCGCCGATCGGGCTGCTCGCACCCTTGGCCAGGTCGGCCTTGGTGATCGGCCGGTAGGTCACGTGTACCGTGGTCTCGGTGATGCCGTACATGTTGATCAGCCGTGGCTGCTGATCACCAAACGCTTCGAACCAGGGGGCGAGGCTGCTCACATCCAGCGCTTCACCGCCGAACACCACATGCCGCAGGGCCAGGCCCTGCCCCTGCCGCGCTGCCGCGCAGGCCACCGGGATCAACTGGCGGAACGCCGACGGCGTCTGGTTCAGCACCGTGACCTGCTCACGCTGCAGCAGCGCATGGAAGTCCTCGCTGGAACGAGCCACGTCCTTGGCCACCATCACCGCCCGGCCGCCATACAGCAGCGCGCCGAACAGCTCCCACACCGAGAAGTCGAAGGCGTAGGAGTGGAACACCGTCCACACATCGCTGGCATCGAAGCGGAACCACGCCTGCGTCGCCGCGAACAACCGGACCACGTTCTGGTGCGGCAGCAGCGTGCCCTTGGGCTTGCCGGTAGAGCCGGAGGTGTAGATCACGTAGGCCAGGTTCTGCGGGGCCACTTCGATATTCGGATTGGCATCGCTGTAGCTGGCCAGAACCTGCTCATCCAGCTCCAGGCACTCGATAGCGGCCGGAATTGGCAGCACCTCGCGCAGGTGCGACTGGGTCAGCAGCAAGGCAATGCCACTGTCGGCGAACATGTAGCTGAGGCGGTCTTGTGGGTATTCCGGGTCCAGCGGCACATAGGCGCCACCGGCCTTGAGGATACCCAGCAGGCCGATGACCATTTCCAGGCTGCGCTCCATGGCGATGCCCACCAGCACATCAGGGCCAACGCCACGCTCGATCAACTTGTGCGCCAGCTGGTTGGCCCTGCGGTTCAGCTCACCATAGCTCAGGGTCTGCTCGCCGAAGGTGACCGCCGGCGCCTCGGGGGCAGCGGCCACCCGGGCCTCGATCAGCTCATGAATGCTGCGCTCATCCGGGAAGGCGGCTGTGTTGCGGTTCCAGTCATGCAGCACTGCCTGCTGCTCGTCCTCGCCCAGCAACGGCAGCTCACTGATACGCTGGCCCGGTTGGCGCACGATGGCTTCGAGCAGGTTGACCCAGTGCCGCGCCATGCGCTCGATGGTGCTGGCGTCGAACAGATCAGTGGCATAGGTCAGCGCCGCACCGATCCCTTGCTCGGCTTCGTAGGTATCCAGGCTCAGGTCGAACTTGGCTGTGTTCGTGCTCCAGTCCAGGCCGGACATTTCCAGGCCCGGCAAGCGGT
>Ga0247821_10000695_pt1 | contig 18680 bp, 15 predicted proteins | sample 13C_Glycerol_Day_FD_192481 | JGI IMG/M metagenome (GOLD analysis project Ga0247821, IMG submission 192481) | Soil microbial communities from agricultural site in Penn Yan, New York, United States - 13C_Glycerol_Day14 | ecosystem: Environmental > Terrestrial > Soil > Agricultural land | place... | reverse complement strand
GGCCCCACCACAGCTGGCGGCTGATGCACCAGTCCTGGATGTCGCGCATCCAGGAGAAGTACATGTTCTCGTACTGCTTGGGTACGAACTGGATGCGGCCGTCTTCGACAGCGGCGATCGCCGGTTCGGCCAGCGGCTTGGTCGAAACGTACCACTGGTCGGTCAGCCACGGTTCGATGACGGTGCCGGAGCGGTCGCCTTTCGGCACTTTCAGGGCGTGGTCGTCGACGCTGACCAGCAGGCCGGCGGCGTCGAAGTCGGCAACGATCTGCTTGCGCGCGACGAAACGGTCAAGACCGGCGTACTGGGCAGGCAGGGTGGCGTCGACACTTTCGTTGACGCTGCCGTCGAGGTTGAACACCTGGGCGGCCGGCAATACGAAGGCGTTCTTGTCGAAGATGTTCAGCAGCGGCAGGTTGTGACGCTTGCCGACTTCGTAGTCATTGAAGTCGTGGGCCGGGGTGATTTTCACACAGCCGGTGCCGAATTCAGGGTCGCAGTAGTCGTCACCGATGATCGGGATGCGGCGGCCAACCAGTGGCAGCTCGACGAACTTGCCGATCAGCGCCTTGTAGCGCTCGTCTTCGGGGTTCACGGCCACGGCGGCGTCGCCGAGCATGGTTTCCGGACGGGTGGTGGCAACGATCAGGTAGTCTTTGCCGTCGGCGGTCTTGGCGCCGTCAGCCAGCGGGTAGCGCAGGTTCCACAGGTGACCTTTCTCGTCGTGGTTTTCCACTTCAAGGTCGGAGATCGCCGTGTGCAGCTTGGTGTCCCAGTTGACCAGGCGCTTGCCGCGGTAGATCAGGCCGTCTTCATGCAGGCGCACGAAGGCTTCCTTGACCGCTTCGGACAGGCCGTCGTCCATGGTGAAGCGCTCGCGGCTCCAGTCGACCGAGGAGCCCAGGCGACGGATCTGGCGGCTGATGTTGCCACCGGACTGGTCTTTCCATTCCCAGACTTTTTCCAGGAATTTTTCGCGACCCAGGTCGTGGCGGCTCTGGCCTTTGGCCTCGAGCTGACGCTCGACCAGCATCTGCGTGGCGATACCAGCGTGGTCGGTTCCCGGCTGCCACAGGGTGTTGCGGCCCTGCATGCGGCGGAAACGGATCAGGGCATCCATGATCGCGTTATTGAAACCATGACCCATGTGCAGGCTGCCGGTGACGTTCGGCGGTGGAATCATGATGGTGTAGGAATCGCCCGCGCCTTGCGGAGCGAAGTAATTCTCGGACTCCCAGGTGTTGTACCAGGAAGTTTCAATAGCGTGCGGCTGGTAGGTCTTATCCATGCGCGGCGGGACCCTATGGCATTTATTCAGGAAAGCCGAGCAGTATAACGGGGATAAGTGCCGGGGCGTAGCATGAGGTGATGGCAGGAGGCAAAAACATCGCGGGGCAAGTCGAATCGTCCCGCGATGGGTTCAATTATGGGTTAAGCAGACGCTCAAGGCGGGCATCAAGACGGCGCTTGATCTCGTTCTCGATGTGCGGGGTAAAGTCGTTGATCACGTCCTGCATGATCAACTGAGCGGCAGCGCGCAGTTCGGCATCCAGATGCAGCAGGGTTTCCTGGCGTTTTGCCTGCGGGTCGAGCGGCGGTTCTGGCGTAGGCGCTGGAGCAACCACAGGTGCAGGCTCAGCCTCTTCGAGCAGCAGCGGAATCTGCTCTTCAACTGTGTCGGTCAGCAGCGGCGGTTCAAGGGATTCGTCGCCCAGCAGTTGGCGGATCGACTCGAGGTCGTCCAGCAGGTGTGCAGATTGGGGCAGGGGAGTGGGTTTATCCATCGTCTTCAGAGTCGCTGTAAGCGGTGATCCTGCAGAGCATAGCCCTGTTCGCGGTAGAAACGGAAACTCTCTCGGGCAGCCTGACGAATCGTTGGCTCCTCGACCACGATCTCGGCAATGCGGGCAAAGCGGGCGGCGAACGGCGCAACCTTGAGGTCGAGGTTGATCAGCAGGTCCTGGTGGCTACCGGGATCGTCTCCCAAACCCAGTACCACAGTGCCCTGAGGCTGTTCTTCGGCAGCATTGTGCGGCACGAAAGCTTCACCCTTGAAGGCCCACAGGCGGGCATCCAGTTCATCGCGCTGGGCGGCGTCGCTGCAGTGCAGGTAGACCTGATGCCCCATGCGCCAAGCCTTTTCGCAGAGCTTGCAGGCGAAATCCAGGCGCGCCGAGGGCGCGTCGCTGGGCAGAATATAGAAGTCAACTTTGCTCATGGTCAGCTTGCCAGCCGTCTACATCCGGGAACGTAGACGGCCGGCACTCACTCAGGCGTTGGCGCGGTCGAGCAGGTACTGGGTCAGCAGCGGCACCGGACGGCCAGTGGCGCCCTTGTCCTTGCCGCCACTGATCCAGGCGGTGCCGGCGATATCCAGGTGGGCCCAGTTATAGGCCTTGGCAAAGCGCGACAGGAAGCAACCGGCGGTGATGCTGCCGGCCTTCGGGCCGCCGATGTTGGCGATGTCGGCGAACGGGCTGTCCAGCTGTTCCTGGTACTCGTCGAACAGCGGCAGTTGCCAGGCACGGTCGTCGGCTCGCTTGCCGGCGTCGAGCAACTGGTTGACCAGCTCGTCGTTGTTACCCATCAGGCCCGAGGTGTGGCTGCCCAGGGCGACAATGCAGGCGCCGGTCAGGGTGGCGATGTCGACCACCGCCTGAGGCTTGAAGCGTTCGGCATAGGTCAGGGTATCGCACAGCACCAGGCGGCCTTCGGCGTCGGTGTTGAGGATCTCGACGGTCTGCCCGCTCATGGTGGTGACGATATCGCCCGGACGGGTGGCGCCGCCGCTTGGCATGTTTTCGGCACAGGCCAGCAGGCACACCAGGTTGATCGGCAGTTGCAGCTCAAGTACCGCGCGCAGGGTGCCGAAGACACTGGCTGCACCGCCCATGTCGAACTTCATTTCATCCATGCCGGCGCCAGGTTTGAGGCTGATGCCGCCGGTGTCGAAAGTGATGCCCTTGCCGACCAGCACGAACGGTTTCTCGCTCTTCTTGCCGCCCTGGTAGTTGAGCACGATCAGGCGTGGCGGCTGGTCGCTGCCCTGGCCAACGGCGTAGAACGCGCCCATGCCCAGATCCTTGATCTTTTTCTCGTCGAGCACTTCGACTTTCAGGCCCTTGAAGGCTTTGCCCATGCCCTTGGCCTGCTCGGCCAGGTAGCTTGGGTGGCAAACGTTGGGTGGCAGGTTGCCCAGGTCGCGGGCAAAGCTCATGCCGGCCGCAATCGCGCGGGCGTGCTTGACGGCGCGCTCGACGTCGGCGGCACCGGCCTTGTCGGCCAGCAGGGTGATTTTCTTCAGGGCGCGGGGTTCGGCCTTCTTGCTTTTGAACTGGTCGAAGACGTATTCACCGTCGAGCAGGGTTTCGGCCAGCAGGCGCGACTTGCCATAAAAGGCATCGCGGCCGCTGACGGCGACATCGTCCAGCGCCAGTACCGCGTCGCTGCCGTTGAGGCCCTTGAGCACTGCCAGCACGCTGGCAACCACTTTGCGCCAGCTGCGATCGCCCAGTTCGCTGTCTTTGCCGGTGCCGACCAGCAGCACGCGCTCGGCCTTGAGGTTGGGCAGGCTTTGCAGCAGCAGGGTCTGGCCCGGCTTGCCGGTCAGGTCGCCACGCTTGAGCACGGCACTGATGGCACCGCCGCAGGCTTCGTCGATGGCCTTGGCGCTGGCGCCGAGTTTGCGGCCTTCCGCGACTGCGAGCACCAGCGTGGCGGTTTTCAAGGATGCAGCGGCTACGCTTTTTACAACCAGTTCCATGTCAGGTTCCCCGAATGATCTGTCTTTGTGCGCTGTCTGTGCAGGCACTTTAAGCGAGCTGGCCGCGTGGTCGCGTGCCAGTGAGAAAGCCGCCAGTTTGAGCCTGCTCGGACCGACCTGACAACCCCGTTAATGAAGCATTGTGCATCGCCAGTGACAGGCACGGCCAATCACAGGATAATGCGCCAACTTTTGTGCGGGTTCGCTCTGGCGGGTCAGCAACTATCTTGGCTGTTATGGATTCTTTGTTTGGCTGTCCGAGCCTGACAACCCAGGAGTGTCTGGTTTGATCGTCTTCCGATATCTGTCCCGCGAGGTCCTGGTGACCTTGAGTGCCGTCAGCGCTGTGCTGCTGGTGATCATCATGAGCGGGCGCTTCATCAAATACCTGGCCCAGGCGGCCCAGGGCATACTCGACCCGGGTGTGCTGTTTCTGATCATGGGCTATCGCCTGCCGGGGTTCCTGCAGTTGATCCTGCCGCTGGGCTTGTTCCTGGGGATCCTGCTGGCCTACGGCCGGCTGTACCTGGAAAGCGAGATGACCGTGCTGTCGGCCACCGGCATGAGCCAGCAGCGTCTGCTGGGCATGACCATGGCACCGGCCGCCCTGGTGGCCTTGCTGGTCGCCTGGTTGAGCCTGGGCCTGGCGCCGCAGGGGGTCACCCAGGTAGCGCAGATCATCAACCAGCAGGACGCCCTGACCGAATTCGATACCCTGGTGCCAGGGCGATTCCAGACCCTGCGCGATGGCTCCCGGGTGACCTACACCGAGCAATTGTCCGAAGACCGCGGCAACCTGGCGGGTGTGTTCATTTCCGAGAAGCGTTTCTCCTCGGACAAGTCCAAGGAGCGTGCGCCTTCGGTGCTGGTCGCTGAAAAAGGTCGTCAGGAAGTCGGTGCCGACGGCAACCGCTACCTGATTCTGGAGAACGGTTACCGTTATGACGGTAATCCGGGGCAGGCCGATTACCGCGCGATCAAGTACGACACCTATGGCGTGCTGTTGCCCAAGCCTGAAGTCAGTGAGGAAGTCACTGATCGCGAGGCTATCCCGACCTCCGAACTGTTTGGCAGCGATGGCCGCCGTGAGCGTGCCGAGCTGCAATGGCGCCTGTCGTTGCCGTTGCTGGTGTTCGTGGTAACCCTGCTGGCGGTGCCGCTGTCACGGGTCAATCCCCGTCAAGGCCGTTTCCTCAAGCTGCTGCCGGCCATTCTTCTGTATATGGCGTACCTGACCATGCTGATCGCTGTACGTGGCGCCCTGGAAAAAGGCAAGTTGCCGATCGGTCTGGGGATGTGGTGGGTGCACGGCCTGTTCCTGCTCATCGGCCTTGGGCTGATGTATTGGGAACCGCTACGCCTCAAGCGTGCCGCGCGTCGTGCGGAGGTGGCCCATGGTTAAGCTCGACCGTTACATCGGCAAGAGCGTGCTGCTGGCCATTCTTGCCGTGCTCGGCATCATTCTGGGCCTGGCGTCGTTGTTTGCCTTCATCGACGAGATGGGCGATATCAGCGACAGCTATACCCTGATGGATGCGGGCAATTTCGTTTTGCTGACCGCGCCACGGCGTCTTTACGACATGCTGCCGATGGCCGCCCTGATCGGCTGCCTGATCGGTCTGGGCAGCCTTGCCAGCAGCAGTGAGCTGACCATCATGCGCGCTGCCGGGGTGTCGATCGGACGCATCGTCTGGGCGGTGATGAAGCCGATGCTGGTGCTGATGCTGGCCGGTATCCTGATTGGCGAATACCTGGCACCTGTGACCGAGAACAAGGCCCAGGCTGATCGTTCGCTGGCTCAGGGCAGCGGCGAGGCCCAGAGCTCCAAGCGCGGCATGTGGCATCGCCAGGGCGAAGAGTTCGTGCACATCAACTCGGTGCAGCCCAACGGCCTGTTGTATGGCGTGACCCGCTATCGTTTCGACAACGAGCGTCACCTGGTTACCTCCAGCTTTGCCCGTCGTGCCCAGTACCAGGAAGATCACTGGCAATTGAGCGACGTGACCACCACCTATTTCCGTGGCGATCACACCGAAGTGGTCAAGGCGCCTGCAGAGCGCTGGGACGTTACCGTCACGCCGCAACTGCTCAATACCGTGGTGCTGGCACCTGATTCCCTGTCGATCAGCGGGCTGTGGCAGTACATCCACTACCTGTCTGACCAGGGCCTGAACAACGCCCGTTACTGGCTGGCATTCTGGACCAAAGTGCTGCAGCCGATGGTGACGGCGGCGCTGGTGCTGATGGCTATCTCGTTCATCTTTGGTCCGCTGCGTTCGGTGACCCTGGGTCAGCGGGTCTTTACCGGTGTACTGGTGGGCTTCGTGTTCCGTATCGCCCAGGACTTGCTCGGGCCATCGAGCCAGGTGTTCGGCTTTCCGCCGTTGCTGGCGGTGGTGATACCGGCGGCGATCTGTGCCGGGGCTGGCTGGTGGATGTTGCGACGCGCGGGTTAAACGTTGCGGGCATGAAAAAGCCGACCTTAGGGTCGGCTTTTTTTTGGGGAGTTGAGGCTGCGAGCTTATCCAGTTTGTGTGGCGATGCTGCCGGCCCCTTCCGCCTTTACGGCGGCCTACTTTTTTCTTGGAAAAAGTAGGCAAAACCGCTGGCTCCTGCATCCGGCCCTACGCTGCGCTTCGGGTCCCCTCGCTACGGTGTCTTCCAGGGGCATCGCGGCCTACGACTTGCTTCGCCAAGTCTACGGCTCGCGAACTTCGGCTAAGGCCGAAGGGTGCTGCGCACCAGCCCCCTCCAGACACCTCCACTCGGCCTCCTGAAGTCGCAAAGTTACGGGCGGCGCCTGCACTGGCGTATCTTCGAAATCAGACTCTGGCGCAACCAGTCTGAGGCCATCGCGGGATAAGCCCGCGAGCAAAGTAAGTAACGATTCGCTCTCGCTCTCGTTCTTGATCTTCATTCGCGTAAGTTCAGGCGCTGCGGACTGCGACTTCAGGAGGCCGAGCGTAGGTACCTGTAGGGGCCGGTGCGCAGCACCTTCGGCGTAGCCGAAGAACGCGAGCCGTAGACTTGGCGAAGCAAGTCGTAGGCCGCGTGGCCCCGGAAGGTGCCGTAGCGAGGGGACCCGGAGCGCAGCGTAGGGCCGGATGCAGGAGCGAGCGGTTTTGCCTACTTTTTCCAAGAAAAAAGTAGGCCGCCGTAAGGGCGGAAGGGGCCGGCAGCGGCGCCACACAAAATGGATAAGCTCACAGCCACAACAACCTTCCAAGGATTCCGTGAAGAGTCTTTCTGTGTCGCTTATTTTTTCGCTTTGGGCAACTGCACCAACTGCGTATCGGAGTAGATGTCATGCCAGGCACGCTGGCGCTTGTCGAACAGCGACCAGATGAAACCCAGACCCAGGCACAGCCACGAGGCGATGGCGACGACAAAACGCAGCAGGGCCTGCCACAGACTGATAGCGCTGCCATCGGCATTCTGTACGCGAATGCGCCACACCTGCATGCCCAGGGTCTGTCCACCGTGGGTCCAGAACTTGGCGAAGAAGCCAAACAGAGCGAACAGCAGAATGGTCGACAACAGTGGGTCGCCGTCCAGGGCGCCGGCTTCGGTCAGCTGACGCATGCGCGCTTCACCGATGATCGCCATCTGGATCATCTTGTACACGCCAGCAGTAACGATCAGCAGCGCGGTGCACAACAGGAAATCGTAGAACATGGCGGCCAGGCGCCGACCGAAGCCGACAACCGGGAAATCGCCCTGGGGCTGCAACAACTGCTTGGGCATACACGGGCCCTCCTTGGGCAAAACGGCCATTCTACGGAATTACGCGCCCAAGTCGTTGCCCTGTGACACGGTTTGTCTTTCACGCCCTTATCGCGGGGCAAGCCCGCTCCCACAGGCACAAAAAAGCCCCTGCTGTTGCCAGCAGGGGCTTTTTATATCGGGAATCAGGCTTCCGCGATAACTTCGTCAGCCTGCATGCCTTTCTGGCCTTGCACGGCGATGAAGGTCACTTTCTGGCCTTCTTTCAGGCTCTTGAAGCCGTTGCCCTGAATAGCGCGGAAGTGTACGAACAGATCCGGACCGCTTTCTGGAGTGATGAAACCAAAACCTTTCTCGTCGTTAAACCACTTGACGGTACCGCTCTGACGTTGGGACATTGTCTTATTTCCTTTGAAACTTAGAATTAGTAACAGCTTCTTCCAAATGAAAGAGTACTGGGCTGGGTTGCAGGAAAGTAAGAGACGTCGAACGGGTTGTAGCAAATCTCAGCGCTACTGCCCAGGTCACGAACCATAGCGACCCATGCAAACACAGTGCAGTGACTCTACGCTAACTCTGTCGGCAAAAACAAGCCCTCAAAGCCGCTCCGGCTCTACCTTTTAGCAGCCGTTCGGTCGATTTTTTCCTGCTCATTCCAGCGCGTGCGGCGACGCTTTTCGAAAGTAATAAAACGCGTTCGAATTCGAAAATCCGAACGCGTTCATGACACAAAGTTTCAACTAACGATTCAGCCGCGGTAGTAGCGCTGTGCAACGAATGGCATCTTGCTGACTTTCATTGCAACACGCTTTCCGCGAACAATCGCCCAGACTGCTGTTTCCAGTGCAGTATGGGCTGCATCCAGGTAACCCATTGCCACCGGTGCATTCAGGCTCGGTCCGAAGCCACCGCTGCAAACAGTACCGATGACGGTGCCTGCTTCGTCGACGATCTCAGCGCCTTCACGTACCGGGGTACGCTCCTGCGGCAGCAGGCCTACGCGTTTACGCGCAACACCGGATTGCTGCTGGGCAAAGATCGCTGCGGCACCCGGGAAGCCACCGGCACGTTCGCCATCGGCACGACGCACTTTGGAGATGGCCCAGAGCAGGCTGGCTTCGATCGGTGTGGTCTGTGTGTTCATGTCGTGGCCGTACAGGCACAGGCCGGCTTCCAGGCGCAGCGAGTCGCGAGCGCCAAGGCCGATGGCGGCGACTTCCGGTTCGGCCAGCAGGCGGCGAGCGAGTTCTTCGGCTTTATCGGCTGGAACCGAGATCTCGAAGCCGTCTTCACCGGTGTAGCCCGAGCGGCTCACATAGCAGTCGGCACCCAGCAGTTGTACCGGTTGGAACTGCATGAAGGTCATCTGTGCAACGGCAGGTGCCAGACGCTCCAGCACCTTGACCGCTGCCGGGCCTTGCAGGGCCAGCAGGGCGCGCTCTTCGAACAGCGGTTGAATCTGGCACTGCTCGCCGATGTGCTTGCGCAGGTGGGCCAGGTCCTGGTCCTTGCAAGCGGCGTTGACCACCAGGAACAGTTCATCGTTACCCAGGTTGGCGACCATCAGGTCGTCGAGGATGCCGCCGTGTTCATTGGTGAACATCGCGTAGCGCTGCATGCCCACTGGCAAGTCGATGATGTCGACCGGCACCAGGGTTTCCAGGGCCTTGGCCGCATTGGCACCGCTCAGGCGGATCTGGCCCATGTGCGAGACGTCGAACAGGCCGGCCTGATCGCGGCTGTGCAGATGCTCTTTCATCACCCCCAGCGGGTACTGGACCGGCATGTCGTAGCCGGCGAACGGCACCATGCGCGCTCCCAGTTCCAGGTGCAGGGCGTGCAGCGGGGTCTTGAGCAGTGTTTCGGTGGACATTGATGACTCCTTGGGGCTTTAGAGGGTGTCAGCATTCGATGATGTTGACGGCCAGACCGCCGCGGGCGGTCTCCTTGTATTTGCTTTTCATGTCGGCGCCGGTCTGGCGCATGGTGCGAATCACCTTGTCGAGGGAGACGAAGTGCTGACCGTCGCCACGCAGGGCCATGCGCACCGCATTGATGGCCTTGACCGAGCCCATGGCGTTGCGCTCGATGCACGGCACCTGAACCAGCCCGCCGATCGGATCGCAGGTCAGGCCCAGGTTGTGTTCCATACCGATCTCGGCGGCGTTCTCGACCTGCTGCACGCTGCCGCCCATGACTTCACACAGGGCGCCGGCTGCCATCGAACACGCCACTCCCACCTCGCCCTGGCAGCCGACTTCGGCGCCGGAAATCGAGGCGTTTTCTTTATAGAGAATGCCGATTGCGGCCGCGGTCAGCAGAAAACGCACCACGCCGTCTTCGTTGGCGCCGGGGATGAAGCGCATGTAGTAGTGCAGCACAGCCGGGACGATGCCGGCGGCGCCATTGGTGGGGGCGGTGACCACCCGTCCGCCAAAGGCGTTTTCTTCATTCACGGCCAGGGCGTAGAGGTTGACCCAGTCCAGCACCGAAAGCGCGTCACGCAAACTCGCCTCCGGATTGCTGCACAGCTGGCGATAGAGTGCAGCGGCGCGGCGTCTGACCTTGAGCCCGCCCGGCAGGATGCCCTCATTGCGGCAACCGGCAGCGACGCAGTCCTGCATCACTTGCCAGATCCGCAGCAAGCCGCTGCGGGTTTCGCTTTCCGGGCGCCAGGCCGCTTCATTGGCCAGCATGATCTGGCTGATCGACTGGTTCTGCGCGGCGCAATGGCCGAGCAGTTCCTTGGCGGTCTTGAACGGGAAGGGCAGCACCGTACTGTCTTCGACGATACGGTCGGCACCGGCGGCATCTTCATCGACGACAAAACCACCGCCCACCGAGTAGTACTCACGGCTGCGGATCTGCAGACCGGCGTGGTCGAAGGCGCGGAAAATCATGCCGTTGGGGTGATAGGCCAAAGGCTTGCGAATCATCGTCAGGTGCTGTTTTTCGACGAAGCCGATGTCGTGCTCGCCCAGCAACTTTAGCCGTCCAGTGCTGCGGATGGTGTGCAGGCGGGCGGCAATGCTTTCGGTGTCGACGCTGTCGGGGTGCTCGCCCTCAAGGCCCAGAAGCACAGCCTTGTCGCTGCCATGCCCTTTGCCAGTGGCACCAAGCGAGCCATAAAGCTCGGCCTTGACGCTGACCGTGGCGGCCAGCAGACCGTCGCGACGCAGGCCTTCAGCAAAACGCGCAGCGGCGCGCATGGGGCCTACGGTATGGGAACTGGAGGGGCCGATGCCGATCTTGAACAGGTCGAAGACGCTTAGTGACATGGTCGTACCCTCATTGATGGTCAAGAGCGTCGCCGGCTATGCCGGCTCCCACAGGGTCTGCAGTGTTCACAAAACCTGTGGGAGCTGGCCTTGCCAGCGATGAGGCCCTCAAGCCGGACTCAGACGTCCTGGTAGCTCTCGATCGACGGGCAGGCGCACACCAGGTTACGGTCGCCAAACACGTTGTCGACGCGACCGACCGGCGGCCAGTATTTGCCTTCCACCAGCGTCGCCAGCGGGTACACCGCCTGTTCGCGGCTGTAGGGATGGCTCCACTCACCGGCGATTTCAGCGGCCGTATGCGGCGCGTTTTTCAGCGGGTTGTCGTCCTTGTCCAGGCTGCCGTTTTCCACCGCGCGAATCTCTTCGCGGATGCGGATCATCGCCTCGCAGAAGCGATCCAGTTCTTCTTTGGACTCGCTTTCGGTCGGTTCGATCATCAACGTACCGGCCACCGGGAACGACATGGTCGGGGCGTGGAAACCGAAGTCGATCAGGCGCTTGGCCACGTCGTCGACGCTGATGCCGCTGCTGTCCTTGAGCGGGCGCAGGTCAAGGATGCACTCGTGTGCCACCAGGCCATTGCTGCCGGTGTACAACACAGGATAGTGCTCTTCCAGGCGGCGGGCGATGTAGTTGGCGTTGAGGATCGCCATCTGCGAGGCACGCTTGAGCCCGGCGCCACCCATCATACGAATGTACATCCAGGTGATCGGCAGGATGCTGGCGCTGCCGAACGGTGCGGCACAGACCGCGCCCTGTTTGTTTTCCATGTGCGCATGACCCGGCAGGAACGGCGCCAGGTGCGATTTGACACCGATCGGGCCGACGCCCGGGCCGCCACCGCCGTGCGGAATGCAGAAGGTCTTGTGCAGGTTCAGGTGCGAGACGTCGCCACCGAACTTGCCCGGGGCGCAGAGGCCGACCATGGCGTTCATGTTGGCGCCGTCGATGTACACCTGGCCGCCGTTGTCGTGGATGATCGCGCAGATTTCGCCGATGGCTTCTTCGAACACGCCATGGGTCGACGGGTAGGTGATCATCAGCGCCGCGAGGTGTTCGCGGTGCTCGATGGCCTTGGCGCGCAGGTCGTCGATATCGACGTTGCCACGGGCGTCGCAGGCGGTCACCACCACGCGCATACCGGCCATATGGGCGGTAGCCGGGTTGGTACCGTGGGCCGAGGACGGGATCAGGCAGATGTCGCGGCGGGCGTCGCCACGGCTCTGGTGGTAGGCGCGGATGGCCAGCAGACCTGCGTACTCGCCCTGGGAACCGGCGTTGGGCTGCAGCGACACGGCGTCATAGCCGGTGGCGGCGCAGAGCATGGCCTCCAGCTCGTCGGTCAGTTGCTGGTAGCCCTGGCTCTGTGCGGCAGGTGCGAACGGGTGCAGGTTGCCGAATTCGGCCCAGGTCACCGGAATCATTTCGCTGGCGGCGTTGAGCTTCATGGTGCACGAACCCAGCGGGATCATGGTGCGGTCCAGCGCCAGGTCCTTGTCGGCCAGACGGCGCAGGTAGCGCATCAGCTCGGTTTCGCTGTGGTAGCGGTTGAACACCGGGTGCTCGAGGATCGCCGACTGGCGCAGCAGGGCGGCAGGCAGCTGGACCTGAACGCTGGCAGCCAGGGTGCTGAATGCAGGCACGGCTTTACCGTCGGCAAACAGTTGCCACAGCGCCTCGACGTCAGCCTGGGTGCTGGTTTCATCCAGCGACAGACCCAGGCGCTGGGCGTCGATCTGGCGCAGGTTCAGGCGCTGGGACCGGGCCTTGTCGTGCAGGCTCGCGGTAGCGTCGCCGGTGGCCAGGGTCAGGGTGTCGAAGAACGCTGCGGTTTCGACGCTGACGCCGAGTTGCTTGAGGCCGGCAGCGAGGATCGCGGTCAGGGCGTGGGTGCGCTGGGCGATCTGCTTCAGGCCCTGCGGACCGTGGTAGACGGCGTACATGCTGGCGATGTTGGCCAGCAGTACCTGGGCGGTGCAGATGTTGCTGGTGGCTTTCTCGCGACGGATATGTTGCTCGCGGGTCTGCATGGCCAGGCGCAGGGCGGTCTTGCCGAAGCGGTCGATGGACACGCCGACCAGGCGGCCAGGCATGTCACGCTTGAACGCATCGCGGGTGGAGAAGTAGGCCGCGTGCGGGCCACCGAAGCCCAGCGGTACACCGAAGCGCTGGGCGCTACCGATGGCGACGTCGGCACCGAACTCGCCGGGCGGGGTCAGCAGGGTCAGGGCCAGCAGATCGGCGGCAACGGCGACCAGGGCGTTGGCAGCGTGCAAGCGCGCGACCAGTTCGCTGTAGTCGAACACTTCACCATTGCTGGCCGGGTATTGCAGCAGGGCGCCAAAGAAGGCGCTGACATCATCGAGTTCGCGCTCGTCACCGACCACCACTTCGATCCCCAGCGGCTCGGCACGGGTACGCAATACGTCGAGGGTTTGCGGGTGGCAATGCACGGAGGCGAAGAAGGCGTGGCTGCTCTTGTTCTTGCTCAGGCGTTTGCAGAAGGTCATGGCTTCGGCGGCGGCGGTGGCTTCGTCGAGCAGCGAGGCGTTGGCGATCGGCAGGCCGGTGAGGTCGCTGATCAGGGTCTGGAAGTTGAGCAGTGCTTCCAGGCGGCCCTGGGAAATCTCTGGCTGGTACGGGGTGTAGGCGGTGTACCAGGCCGGGTTTTCCAGCAGGTTGCGCAGGATCGGTGCCGGGGTATGGCAGTTGTAGTAACCCTGGCCGATGAAGCTCTTGAACAGCTGGTTGTTGCCGGCGATGGCCTTGAGCGACGCCAGGGCGTCGGCTTCGCTTTGCCCTTCGCCCAGTTCCAGCACGCTGGTGCCCTTGATGCTGTCAGGGATGACGGCGGCGCTCATGGCTTCCAGGGAGTCGAAACCCAGGGTGGCAAGCATTTGCTGCTCGTCAGCCTGGCGCGGGCCGATATGACGGGCGATGAATTCGTTGGCAGTGCCGAGGTTGATGGTCATGGCGAATCCTCAGGCGTCAGCGTTGGCTTTGATCAGGCGGTCGTAGGCATCCTGGTCGAGCAGTTGCGCAACGGCACCTGCATCGGCCGGGATGAAGCGGAAGAACCAGCCTTCGCCCAGCGGATCTTCGTTGACCAGTTCAGGGTTGCCTTCGAGTTTGTCGTTGACCGCGACCACTTCACCGGTCAGCGGCATGTAGACGCCGCTGGCAGCTTTTACCGATTCAACGGTCGACGCTTCGGCGCCCTTTTCGTAGCTCTGCAGCTCCGGCAGTTGCACATAAACCACGTCGCCCAGGGCGTTCTGAGCGAAGGCGGTAATCCCGACGGTGACGCTGCCGTCAGCTTCAGTACGCAGCCATTCGTGATCTTCGGTAAAACGCAACTCGCTCATGGAAACTCCTCAAGGGTAGGCGTGGCTCAGGTTCGGCACTGAGCACTGATAATGAGGAGTTCCTTAGCAATTTCGCGGCCATTTATAAAAAATTCATATAAATCAATAAGATAGATTTTGTGCGTGGCAATAAAAAATCATCGGTGTAGCGAAATCGATACACCTGAGGGCAAGAAAAAAACATCAAGGGGATCAAAACCTTGCAGCACAGCGCTCGCACTGGCCTGTACTGAAATCGTTACGCTGTATCGATTTCAGTACAGGCGTGGATCGCTTTCAGGACTTGGCCGGGATCCCGTATTTGCGCAGGCGGTGTGCGATGGCCGTGTGCGAAGTCTGCAGGCGGTTGGCCAATTGGCGGGTAGAGGGGTAGGTGATGTAAAGCTTTTCCAGCAGGGTACGTTCGAAATCTTCCACCGCCTGCTCCAGGCTATCCACATCGCCACTCTGTTCGCGGGCTACCGAGGTGCCGGCGATGTCCAGATCGCCGATGTCGACCAGGCTGCTTTCGCAAATGGCTGCCGCGCGGAAGATCACGTTCTGCAGCTGGCGCACATTGCCGGGCCAGCGGTTGCCGAGCAGCGCCGCATACGTGCCCGGGGCCAGGCGGCACAGCGGGCGCTGGATCTGGGTGCAGGCCTGCTGCATGAAGTAGCCGGCCAGCAGCAGGATGTCCTGGCCGCGTTCGCGTAGCGGCGGCACTTGCAGGTTGAGTACGTTCAGGCGGTAGAACAGATCTTCGCGAAAGCTGCCATCGGCGACCATTTTCTCCAGGTCGCGGTGCGTGGCGCTGAGGATCCGCACATTGACCTTTACTTCGCGATCGCCACCGACCCGGCGAAAGCTGCCGTCGTTGAGAAACCGCAGGAGCTTGGCCTGCAGGTACGGCGACATTTCACCGATCTCGTCGAGGAACACCGTGCCCTGGTTGGCCAGTTCCATCAGGCCTGGTTTACCGCCGCGCTGGGCGCCGGTGAAGGCGCCAGGGGCATAGCCGAACAGTTCGCTCTCGGCGAGGTTTTCCGGCAGCGCTGCGCAGTTCAGCGCCAGGAACGGCGCACTGTGACGGCTGCTGATGGCGTGGCAGGCGCGGGCTACCAGCTCTTTGCCGGTACCGGTTTCACCATGGATCAGCAACGGCGCATCGAGGGCCGCCACGCGCAGGGCGCGGGCCTTGAGGGTGCGGATCGGCGGCGAGTCGCCAAGCAGGGCATCGAAGCCTTCGGCGTGATCGTGGTGCAAGGCCGACAGCCGTTCACCGATGCGGTTGGGCTGGTACAGGGTCAACAGGGCACCGGCGTTGGTGATCGGGGTGGCATCGAGCAACAGGGTCTGGCCGTTGAGCACCACTTCGCGCATGGGCAGGCGGAAACCCTGTTCGATCAGCGCCTCGAGCAGACTGGGGTCGTCAAACAGATCGACCACCGAGCGATCCGAGGGCTCCTGACCGCACAGGGCCACCAGTGCCGGGTTGGCCAGCAGTACGTGACCGGCGCTGTCCAGGGCTAACACCGGGTCGCTCATGGCGGCGAGCAGGGCATCGAGCTGCAGGTGGCGGCGCTGGCCGGGAAGGATGTCGACGACCCGCACCGATTGCACCCCGTGCACGTTCAACAGGGCATCGTGCAGCTCTTCGAGGACGTGCGGGCTGAGGGTCGGGGCGTCGATGTAAACGTTGGGCGGCACCATCTCCACGGCGTCCAGGTTGAGGTTGCGGGCACCGAGCAGGGCCAGTACTTCCTGGGTGATACCGACGCGGTCGATGAAGCTGACGTGGATGCGCATGGGGAAACGGGTTCAAGGCTGCCGAAGACGGCAAGTATGCCTTAAATCGCGGGGCAAGCCCGCTCCCACTGTGGGAGCGGGTTTACCCCGCGATGAGGTCCGAGTGGTTACTCGAAATGTTCTGGCTTGATGGGGTCGCCGGATTTCATGTTCAGCTGTGTGCGGATGTCTTCGAACATCAGGTCGTAGTGCTTGTGCACAGAGCCGATGTTGCTCAGGTGTTTGGGAATACCGTACTTCTCAGCGATTTTTGTCACGTTGCTGGCGAAGTTATAGGCTTCCTCCTTGGGCAGGAAGAAGGGCTCCTTCAAGTCTTTGCCTTGAATCGAGCCATGCATCGTGAACTGAATGCCTTTGCCTTTGCTCGGATCCGTGGCGACTTCGTAATCGATATGGAGGTTGTAACTGACGTCGTCCTTCGTCAGTGCATGGCGCTCAATGTGTAGATGACCGGGTTCGAACTGGGCCATGACGGGCTCCTCTAGGGGTTGAAAAGGGCGGACCTGACATCCGCCCAACTGCATCAACGGTAGCTTATTCCAGGCTTGGCCGTAGTGACACGGGTGCCTTTGGTACCTTGGACGATTCCTTCGATATCAGCCAGTGAACCGATGACCGCGACCTTGCCGGTTTCCCGGGCAAATTCGCACGCGGCCTGAACCTTCGGTCCCATGGAGCCGGCGGCGAAACCGAGGCGTTCAAGTTCGTCAGGATGCGCTTCGGCGACGGCTTTCTGGGTAGGTTTGCCCCAGTCGATGTAAGCGCCGTCGACGTCAGTGGCAATGACCAGCAGATCTGCCTCCAGCTGCTGAGCGAGCAGGGACGAGCACAGGTCTTTGTCGATCACCGCCTCTACGCCACTGAGGACCTTGCCGCTCTGGTCGTAGATGGTCGGAATGCCACCGCCACCGGCGCAGATCACCACGGTGCCTTTTTCCAGCAGCCATTTGATCGGACGAATTTCGAAAATCCGCTTTGGTCGAGGGCTGGCTACCACGCGACGGAATTTGTCTCCGTCCGGGGCAATCGCCCAGCCTTTTTCTGCGGCCAGGCGCTCGGCATCTTCTTTGGCGTAAACTGGCCCGATCGGCTTGCTCGGCTTCTGGAAAGCCGGGTCTTTGCCATCGACTTCAACCTGGGTCAGCAGGGTGGCGAACGGCACTTCGAAGGCCAGCAGGTTACCCAGCTCTTGCTCGATGATGTAGCCGATCATGCCTTCGGTTTCAGCCCCGAGGACGTCCAGCGGGTAGGCTTCATCCGGCTTGTAGGATTGCGCCTGCAGCGACAGCAGGCCGACTTGCGGGCCATTGCCGTGCGCGATGACCAGTTCGTTGCCCGGATGGATCTTGGCGATCTGCTCGGTGGCGATGCGGATATTGGCGCGCTGATTGTCCGCAGTCATGGGTTCGCCACGGCGCAGCAGGGCGTTACCGCCCAATGCAACAACGATACGCATGATGATGTCCTTTTAGCATTGGAAGCGAAGCTTGTGTGGGAGCTGGCCTTGCCAGCGATGCAGGCACCGCGCAGTAGTGGATACTGCGCCGATGCCATCGCCGGCAAGGCCGGCTCCCACAGAAGTGAGGGTGTGCTTCCTGAATGGATTACAGGTCGGCGAGGGTCGAAACCAGGATTGCCTTGATGGTGTGCATGCGGTTTTCCGCTTGCTCGAAGGCGATGCAGGCTGGTGATTCGAACACGTCGTCGGTGACTTCGATGCCGTTTTTCAGGTGTGGATACTGTTCAGCGATCTGTTTGCCGACCTTGGTGTCGGAGTTGTGGAACGCTGGCAGGCAGTGCATGAACTTGGTCCGTGGGTTGCCGGTGGCTTTCATCAGCTCGGCGTTGACCTGGTACGGCAGCAGTTGCTGGATACGTTCGGCCCAGGCTTCAACCGGTTCGCCCATCGACACCCAGACGTCGGTGTGGATGAAATCAACGCCCTTGACCGCTGCTTTAGGGTCTTCGGTCAGGGTGATGCGAGCGCCGCTTTCTTCGGCGTAGCCCTTGCAGCGGGCAACCAGGTCGTCGTGTGGCCACAGCGCTTTCGGCGCGCAGATACGCACGTCCATACCGAGTTTGGAGCCGACCAGCAGCAGCGAGTTGCCCATGTTGTTGCGCGCGTCGCCCAGGTAGGCGTAGCTGATCTCGTGGATCGGCTTGTCGGCGTGCTCACGCATGGTCAGTACGTCGGCGATCATCTGGGTCGGGTGGTATTCATCGGTCAGGCCGTTGAACACCGGGACGCCGGCGAACTTGGCCAGCTCTTCGACGATTTCCTGTTTGAAGCCACGGTACTCGATGGCGTCATACATACGGCCGAGGACCCGTGCGGTGTCCTTCATGCTTTCTTTGTGGCCGATCTGCGAGGAGTTAGGGTCGATGTAGGTGACGTTGGCGCCCTGGTCGTAGGCGGCTACTTCAAAAGCGCAACGGGTGCGGGTCGAGGTTTTCTCGAAAATCAGCGCAATGTTGTTGCCTTTGAGGTGCTGCTGCTCGGTGCCGGTGTACTTGGCACGTTTCAGGTCGCGGGACAGGTCCAGCAGGTAGCGCAACTCGCGAGGGGTGTGGTGTTCCAGGCTCAGCAGGTTACGGTTGTGGATGTTGAACGCCATGATGATTCTCCTTGGATTCGGTGATCGGCCCGGCCGGCACCGGGTAGGTGCGGCCGGGTTGATGGTCGTTTTAGTAGTCGATAGGGTCGCGAACGATTGGGCAGGTCATGCAGTGACCGCCGCCGCGACCGCGGCCCAGTTCGCCGGC
>Ga0247821_10000694_pt1 | contig 18704 bp, 16 predicted proteins | sample 13C_Glycerol_Day_FD_192481 | JGI IMG/M metagenome (GOLD analysis project Ga0247821, IMG submission 192481) | Soil microbial communities from agricultural site in Penn Yan, New York, United States - 13C_Glycerol_Day14 | ecosystem: Environmental > Terrestrial > Soil > Agricultural land | place... | reverse complement strand
CGGTACGTCGGGCTCTTCGTCCGCGGCTCGCTCCTCCGAGGCCCGGTCGTCCGGGGTGGCGGGGGAGGCGAAGGCCGGCGGCTCGGCGGGACGCTCGACGGCGCGGACGGACGGCCGGGGCGCCGGAGGCTGGTCGACAGGTACGTCGATCAGGGTCGGCTCCTCGTCCGGGTCCGGCACTGATTGCACGCGCCGCGGGCCACGCTCCACCTCCCGTGCAGCGTCCCGCGCGACCTCCCGGGGGAATTCGCGCGGCTGCTCTCGACCGTTGTCGCGAGTGACCTCACGGGTCTCCCGACCGAACTCGCGGCCGTCGCGGGAAACCGGGTGGTTTCGACGCCGTAGCGCGATGGTGTCCTCGAAGCCCGCCTCGTAACTGTCGGCGCCGTGGTCAGGGGCGATCAGCGGGTCGATGTCCGCGACCGCGGCCAGCCGCCGCTCACCGGGCTGCGGCTGAACGGGCGTCGGCATCACCTGCGCCTGCTCGCCGACCAGCCAGCGCGCCTCGTCGTCGTCAGGCACCGCGTACCGCCCGGGGGCGTCGTACGCGAACATGGCGATCTTCTCTTCCTTCTGCTCCGTCCCGGAGTCCTCGCTGTCCTCGGACTCGACGAAGTACGACACGCGGACGGCCCAGCGGCCGTCCTCACGGCGCCATGCGTCCCACTCGGCCGACGCCGGGTCGATCTGGCGCGTGCGCAGCCGATCGGTGACCCAGGCGCCGAGGTTGCGGGTCGGGGCGTCGCCGCCACCACGACGGCGGACGGACGCGCGCTGTGCGAGGCTGGCGATGTGGTCGCGCTCGGCGAGGACCGGGCCGGCGAACGCCATCACGCGTTCCATCGGCATCTGGGCGACGGCTGCGACCGCCTCGGGACTTTCGCCGGCGCGGATACGAGCCTGGATGTCTCGTGGGCGCAGCGCGCTCTCCATTTGAATCTCCAGCTGGCCGAGTCGGGCACGGTCGCCGCGGAGGGCCGCACGCAACCGGTCGTCGACCGGAACGGCGAACTCCTCACCCGTCTCTGCCATCGCCAGGACGAGTTGGGTTCCGTCCTGGCTCAGACCGACGAGCCTCGCCTCGCGCATTGACCTTGTTCTCCTGTGCGGTTCTAGACAGTCTCTCCCGGACGCTGGGCCTGACCAAGACCGGCGCGCCGTGCCGCGCGGTCATTGTGGAGGTTACGTCACGAAAACACATCTTGCCTGGTCACCAGGGTCCTCCTGATCACACCAGTCACACTAGTCACAACACGGTGTGACAGCTAACCGACTTGTCAATTCGTGAAGGCCGAACGCACCGCAAGCGCACGCTTCAGGTCGTCCGCGCCGTCGCCGACGGACCGCCGGATGCCGGCCGCCACGGACTCGTCGGCGATCAGGTCGGCGGCCCGGTCGACCACCCGCTGCTCGACCGTGTACCGGGGGAACGCCAGCTTCGCGCTGGTCGCGACGACCCAGCCGGAGCGGAGCTTCTCGGTGCCGGCGATCTCCGCGAAGTACCGGTCGACGTACGGCGCCGTGACCGCGGCCTGCGTCGGATGCCAGAACCCCTCGCACGCGGCGTACAGCTCGTAGTTCGCCAGGTCCGCATCGGTGGTGATCTGCGTCCAGGCCCGCTCCTTGGCCTCGGCCGTCGGCAGCGCGGACCGGCACCGGGTGGCGTGCACGACGCCTTCGGACGAGGAGTCCCGCTCGACCTCGGCGTCGATGTCGGCCTCGCTGATCGCGCCGAGCCGGGCCAGGTGCAGCGTCACGATCCAGCGCAGGTCGGCGTCCATCGTCACGCCCTCGGGTACGCCGTCACCGGCGAGCCAGCCCTTCAGCAGGTCGGCGTCGTCGGTGAACCGCGCGAACCCGCGCGCCACCGACAGCTGCACGCTGCTCCCGGCCTCGACGGTCTCCAGCCGCGCACGCAGTACGTCGGCCAGCTGCCCGCGGTACGGCTCGTACGGCAGATAGACACCGAGCAGGTGCGTGCCCGACCAGTTCAGCAGCGTGCCGACCGCGATGTCGCTGGTCTCGGTCGGCAGCATGCCGAGCACCACGTCGAAGCCGACCTTCGGGTCGAGCTCCGCGTCGGCGACCGCGTCCCGCACGCTGTTGAGGATGACGGCGCGGGTGACGCCGTCGTCGATCTTCGGCAGCAGCGCCGCGAGGTTCTCCAGGCTGACGGCGTCGAGCCGGATCTTCGCCCAGCTGTCGTCACCGGCGTCCGGGATCACGACCGCGAGCGACGGGTCCAGGTCGACGTCCACCTCGTCGGCGTCGATCAGCACGTCGGCCGTGGTCCGGTTCCCGTCGGTGTCGTACCCGCCGACGGTGAGCTTGTGCGGCCGTGCCGCCGGGTACGCCTCGGGTGCCTTGCGGTGCAGCTTGATGCCGGTGGCGGTCCGGGACACGCTGATCGTGTCGAGCCCGGCCGTCCGCAGCCAGGCCTGCGCCCAGTCGTCGAGATCGGCCGCGCCGGCCTCGGTCCACTTCGCGACCAGGTCGGCGAAGGTGGCGTTGCCGAACTCGTTGGCGGCGATGTGCGCGTTGACGCCGGCCAGGAAGACGTCGTCGCCGAGGTACGCCGCGAGCTGCTTCAGGACCGCGGCGCCCTTGGCGTAGGAGATGCCGTCGAAGTCGTCGAGCGACGCGAGCGCGTCCTTGACCGCGTCGGCGGCCACCGGGTGCGTCGAGGACCGCTGGTCGGCCTGCAGGCCCCACCACTTGCGGATGTAGGCGAAGTCGATCCAGTTGTCGGTGTACCGGGTCGCCTCGGTCGAGACCCGGTGCGCCATGTACTCGGCGAACGACTCGTTCAGCCAGAGGTCGTTCCACCACTTCATCGTCACGGTGTCGCCGAACCACTGGTGCGCCATCTCGTGCACGATCGTCCGCGCGCGGCTGCTGCGCTCGCCGTCGGTGACCGCCGAGCGGAACACCATCGGGTCCCGGAACGTGACGCAGCCCGGGTTCTCCATCGCGCCCGCGTTGAACTCCGGCACGAAGGCCTGGTGGTACTCGCCGAACGGGTACCGGTAGCCGAACATCCGGTGGTAGGCGTCGAAGGACTGCTTGGTGACCTCGAAGATGTCCGCGGCCTCGCGCTCGAGGGCGTCCTTCAGCGACTGCCGCGAGACGACGCTGAGGTTGATCCCGTCGTGCTCGTCGGTGATCTGGAAGTACGGTCCGGCGACGACGGTGACGAAGTACGTCGACAGCGGCTTGGTCTCGGCGAGCTCCCAGCGGCCGGGGGAGACCTGCGTGGAGGCGCCGTTGCCGAGCACCAGCCAGTCCTGCGGTGCGGTCACCATCATCCGGTACGGCGCCTTGAGGTCGGGCTGGTCGAAGCAGGCGAAGATCCGCGGGGCGGCGTCGAGGAACGACATCGCGTAGGTGTAGGTGAGTCCGTCGGCGGCGTCGACCGCGCGGTGCAGCCCCTCGCCGTCGTGCGAGTACAGCATCGAGGCGACCACGACGAGTTCGTTGTCCGGCTGCAGGCCGGTCAGCTCGAGCCGTCCGTCGTTCAGCCCGGCGACGTCGACCGCCGTACCGTTCAGCGTCACCGAGATCAGCTCGTCGGGTTTCACGTCCAGCCAGGTGGACGGATCGGTGGCCCGGAACCTGATCGTGGTGGTGGACCCGAACGTCCGATCGCCCTGGGTGAGGTCGAGATCGACGTCGTACGACTGGACGGAGAGCGCGGCGGCCCGAGTGCGGGCGCCGTCGACGGTGAGACTCGGCATGGGGGTCACTGTATGCCGTGATTAGGCTGAGCACATGAGCGAGCGGAGCGAGGTCATCATCAAGCACAGGCGGCTTCGTGCCTCATCCGCGCCCGGAGCGAAGCGAGGACGTGGATGAGTGCTATGGAGTACCGGCAGCTGGGCGACTCCGGTCTCACGGTGAGCGTTGTCGGGCTGGGCTGCAACAACTTCGGCCGGCGGCTCGACGCGGGCCGGACCGAGGCCGTGGTGAACGCCGCGGTCGACGCGGGCATCACGTTGTTCGACACCGCGGACATCTACCGGGGCGAGCACGGGTTCAGCGAGGAACTGCTCGGCAAGGCGCTCGGGTCGCGCCGCGACGAGGTCGTGATCGCGACCAAGTTCGGCGGCGACATGGGCGGGGTGAACGGCCCCGACTGGGGCGTCCGCGGCTCCCGCCGGTACATCCGCAAGGCGGTCGAGTCGAGCCTGCAGCGGCTCGGCACCGACTGGATCGACCTCTACCAGCTGCACTTCCCGGACCCGGTGACGCCGATCGAGGAGACCCTGGCGGCGCTGTCCGAGCTGGTTGCCGAAGGCAAGGTCAGGTACGTCGGCAGCTCGCAGTTCGCGGCCTGGCAGGTCGTCGACGCCGACTGGACCGCCCGGACGAACGGTCTGGAGCACTTCGTCAGCGCCCAGAACCAGTACTCGCTGCTCGAGCGCGACGTCGAGGACGAACTGGTCCCGGCCTGTGAGCACCTCGGCCTCGGCATCCTGCCGTTCTTCCCGCTCGCGTCGGGTCTGCTCACCGGCAAGTACAAGCGCGGTACGACGGCGCCGGAAGGCACCCGGCTGGCGACGCAGCCCGAGCGACTGGCCCACGCGGACTTCGACAAGATCGAGGCCCTCGAGACGTTCGCGGCCGAGCGCGACCTGACGATGATCGACGTCGCGATCGGCGGTCTCGCAGCCCAGCCGGCGGTGGCGTCGGTGATCGCGGGCGCCACCAGCCCCGACCAGATCGCGCAGAACGTCCGGGCCGGCCTGTGGGAGCCGACGGCCGCCGACCTCGCCGCACTGGACGACCTGACGTGACACTGATTCTCCTGCCGCCGTCCGAGGGCAAGACCGGACGGTCGCGCGGTCGTGCGGTGGACTTCGCGACGCTGTCGTTCCCGGAGCTGAACCCGGTCCGCGAGCAGGTCCTCGAGACCTTGGCGAAGGTGTCCGCGTCGGCCGACGCGCACGATGTTCTCGAGGTCGGCGCCTCGCTGCGCGACGAGGTCGAGCGCAACACCCGCTGGCGCACCGAGCCGTCCGTGCCGGTGTCCGAGCTGTACTCCGGTGTTCTGTACGACGCCCTCGGCTACTCGACGCTGTCGGCGGGCTCGAAGCGCCGGGCCGCGAATCGGCTGCTGGTCATCTCGGCCGCCTGGGGTGCGCTGCGACCGGGCGACCGCGTCCCGCCGTACCGGCTCTCGATGGGGACGACGCTGCCTGGCCACGGACCGCTCGCATCGGTCTGGCGCGATCCGCTGAGCGCCGCGCTGGCCGACGTGGACGGAGTGATCGTGGACTGCCGCTCCTCGACGTACGTCGCGGCATGGCGGCCGAGCGGCGACCAGGCGGACAAGTGGGTGTCGGTGAACGTCGTCCGGGAACGCGGCGGCGTGCGCTCGGTCGTCTCGCACAACGCCAAGCACACCCGCGGTCTGGTGGCGCGGCACCTGCTGGAGTCCGGCAAGGACCCGGGTACGCCGAAGTCGCTGCACAAGCTGATCGGTGAGCGGTGGAACGCCGAGCTGGACCGCGCGGCCGCAGGGTGGACCCTGACCGTCGTCGAACACGACTGACGTTCACTGGACTGTAACTGGTGAGTGGTTTTCTACGGTGCGTGACCGGGGAAGGCTGAGGGCAGCAACGTTCAGGGGGGATTCCGCCCTACCTCGGAGGCCTGACCGATGCGACGCATCATCACACTTGTGCTCACCCTCGTGGTGGCAACCACCGCCTGGGCTGTCGGCGTCCAGCCGGCGCTGGCCTACCCGCCGACCCCGCCGTCGGCGAGCACCGCGGCCAGTCAGCTCGCCAGTCTCACCGTGAAGGCGGAAGGCTCGACGAGCGGCTACAGCCGGGACCTCTTCCCGCACTGGATCATCCAGTCCGGGACCTGCGACACCCGCGAGCAGGTGCTGAAGCGCGACGGTACCGGCGTCACTGTCGACAGCAGCTGTCACCCGACCGCCGGGAAGTGGTACAGCGTGTACGACGCGGTGTGGGTGACCGATTCCTCGTCGGTCGACATCGATCACATCGTGCCGCTGGCCGAGGCATGGAAATCCGGTGCGAACGCCTGGACGACCGCCCGGCGTCAGCAGTTCGCGAACGACCTGACGATCGCGCAGCTGATCGCGGTCTCGGCGTCCAGCAACCGATCGAAGGGTGACTCGGACCCGTCGGAGTGGAAGCCGACCAACACGTCGGTGCACTGCATCTACGCGCGCGAGTGGATCTGGGTGAAGTACACCTACGGCCTGTCGTTGCAGTCCGCGGAGAAGACGGCCCTCACGCAGATGCTCGGCACCTGCTAGTCCTCGAGGAGGTGGCGGCGCTGGGCGTGGATGCCGGCCTGGAAACGGGTCCGCGCGCCCAGCGTCTCCATCAACTCGGCCACCCGCCGGCCGACCGTGCGGCTGCTCAACGCGAGCTGCCGCGCGATCGCGTCGTCCTTGAACCCGGCGGCAAGCAGCGTCATCAGCCGGGCGTCGGTCGGGTCGGCCTTCGCGGCTGGGACCACCGGCACGGCCTGGTCCCAGAGCAGCCAGAACATCTCGATCAGCGCGTCCAGCAGCGCACACGGATGCACGACCAGCGCGCTGTCGACCAGTTGGTCAACTGAGAGAGGCAGTAGGGCGATCTTCCGGTCGAACACGGCCAGCTTCATCGGCACCTGCGGATGCACGCGTGACGTCTCACCGGCGTCCGCCGCGCTGTACGCCTCGTCGACACCGCCCGGGATGTCGAGCGAGTCGGGGGAGTAGATGCCGTGCACGACGACGCCCTCGCCGAGGAGTCCTCGCACGGTGCTGTCCGATTCGTCGGCCTGAGCGGCGTACGGCGGCCGGTCGAGCACCAGGAGCTGATGACTGGTGCCGTTGAGAAGCTGTGCGAACCGGGCGGCGATCGCCTCCTGCCCGACGATCACCTCGACCAGATTCTCCGGCCGGTACTGCTCCTGGGTGCTCAGCTCGGACAGCAGCACCCGGGCCTCGGCGCGGACACGGTCCAGCTCGGCCCGCCGTACGGCGACCAGCGCGTCGACCGCGACATCCGGACGGGTCGGGAGCAGCCGCACCGGGTCGTCGGAGGTACTCGTCAGCAGACCGAGCTTCTCGAGGCGGCCGACGGTGGCGACGACGTCCTGCTCGTCCCGGCCGAGGCGCTCGGCGAGCTCACGGATGTCGCAGCCCGGGGCCGACAGCAGCGCCCGGTAGGCCTCCTCATCGGGTTCGTCCACCCCAACCGACTCCAGCATTCGAACAGGCTATCTCGTCGGTTGGACGGCCTCGACCGGTTTGGCGACTTCGCGCCATGTCCGGGATAGGTCAGCGTACTGCCGGGTGCTGCCAGGTGCACGGACCCCTCAGGTGGGGTATGTCTGACGGTGCCGGGCGCGCGCGGATCGAACAGGGGACGTTCGGTCAAGCCTCAACGCGCGCGCCCGACCTTCGCTTCACCCGCAGGTAGCTGCGCCAGATCATCTGTTGCAGCATCAGCGTGACCACTCCGGCGGCTGTCATCCCGGCGAGGTTGATGCCGAGCTGCGCCGCCGATCCGCCGATCTGGTGCGGCGCCCAGAGCGCAATCGACAGGGCGAGGTCACCGGCGGCCGGGACGGTCGTCACCGAGATGAAGACGCCGACCAGTGCGTTGCCCCGGCCCGCGGTCTGCGACAGGACGCCGGCGCACCCGGCCAGGACGGCGACGACGGCCGACCAGCGGTCGGGTCGCCAGATGAAGCCTGTCAGCGGCCGGTCCGCCGTCACGTCGGCGGTGTCGACCCAGCCGACGGCGCGCGCCAGCAAGGCGGCTACCACCGTGATGGCGATCGCGATGACGAAGCCCTTGACCAGGAGTGCCAGGGACCGCCGGGTCAGACCGCTCTTGCGCAGGAACAGGCCGACCGCGAGCGCGGCGACGACACCGAACTCGGGGCCGACGACCATGGCGCCGACGACGAGGATCGAGGAGTCGGTGATCACGGCGACCGACGCGATCATCGTCGCCAGCGTGAGGAACACGTAGTACGACCAGGAGCCGCCGGCCTCGTTGTAGGCCTGGTCGACGACGGCGTCCCAGATCACCGCGTCGTCGGGTGCGCCGGGCGCCGCCTTCTCCGCGGCCTGTGCGTTCCGCGACGGCGCCGCGTCGACCACGCTGACCGCGACCGCGCCGTCGTCGTACAGGCCCTCGGACTTGAGGAAGGCCAGGACGTCCGAGGTGGCCTCGCGGGTCACGTCGCACTCGACGACATCGCCCTCCGGCCGGTGCGCGGCGCCGGGCAGCCGGACGATGCTGGTGACCCGCGGATCGGCGACGAGCGTGTCCAGGACGCGCTCGCTGCGGTCCGATGGGACGATGAGACGAAGGTGCATCACGGGCCACATGCTGTCAGGCCGCCGGTCACCTTCCGGTCATGGCCTCGCCCATGCACCCCCGGATATGGTCCACTGACGCACCGGATCCAGGGAGGCACAATGAGTGAGCGAAGCGAGCTCATCAAACAACACAGTGTGCTCGTGCCTCATCCGCGCCCGCAGCGAAGCGAGGACGTGGATGAGTGACAGTACGGCTGCCGCCAGGGCGAGCGCGGGCGAGCGTCCCGAGCTGAAGCGGGTGATGGGGCCCGGGCTCCTGCTGCTGTTCGTGGTCGGCGACATCCTCGGCACCGGCGTCTACGCGCTGACCGGCAAGGTGGCCGGCGAGGTCGGCGGCGCGGTGTGGCTGCCGTTCCTGTGCGCGTTCGTGGTCGCGCTGCTGACCGCGACCAGCTACCTGGAGCTCGTCACGAAGTACCCCAAGGCCGGCGGCGCCGCGGTCTACACGCACAAGGCGTTCGGCATCCATTTCCTGACCTTCCTGCTGACGTTCGCGGTGATGTGCTCGGGCCTGACCTCGGCGTCCAGCGCGTCGAAGGCGTTCGCGGCGAACTTCTTCTCCGCGGCGCACATCGACCCCGACCGCGGCGCGCTGCTGATGATCACCGCGCTCGCGTTCATGACCCTGATCGCGCTGGTGAACCTGCGCGGCGTCGGCGAGAGCGTGAAGGCGAACGTGGTCCTGACCTGCGTCGAGCTCAGCGGTCTGCTGATCGTGATCGGGATCGGCGCCTGGGCGCTGATCGGCGGCGACGGCGACACCTCCCGGCTGACCGAGTTCCACGTCCCCGAGGGCGAGTCGGGGTTCGGCGCGGTGACCGCCGCGACCGCGCTGGCGTTCTTCGCGATGGTCGGCTTCGAGGACTCGGTGAACATGGCCGAGGAGACCAAGGACCCGGTCCGGATCTTCCCGCGGATGATGCTGATCGGCCTGTGCATCACCGGTGTGATCTACGTGCTGGTCGCGATCTCCGCGGTCGCGCTGGTCTCGCCGGACGAGCTGAACAAGGGCGCCACGCCGCTGCTGAAGGTCGTCCAGGCCGGTGCGCCCGGGTTCCCGCTCGAGGTGTTCGCGTGGATCACGATGTTCGCGGTCGCGAACTCGGCGCTGATCAACATGCTGATGGCCAGCCGGCTGCTGTACGGGATGTCGCACGAGCAGGTGCTGCCCGGTCCGCTCGGCCGGGTGCTGCGCCGCCGCCGGACGCCGTACATCGCGATCCTGTTCACCACGCTGCTCTCCTTCGCCCTGATCGGGTACGCCGACCTCGCGGCGCTCGGCGGGACGACGGCGTTCCTGCTGCTGTGCGTCTTCGCGATCGTGAATGTCGCGGTGCTGGTGCTGCGCCGGGACCCGGTCGAGCACAAGCACTTCCATGCGCCGACCGCGCTGCCAGTGCTGGGCGCCGTGCTGTGCGTCTACCTGGCGAGCCCGTTGTCCGGGCGGGCGTCGGCCGACTACAAGATCGCCGGCTGGCTGATGCTGGTCGGCGTCGGGCTGTGGGCACTCACGTGGCTGCTCAACAAGTACGTGTTCAACCGGCACGCCGATTTCGACCCGTCGCACCTCGATCAACAGGGGCCGGTGAACTGACCGGCAGGTACGCCGCGACCACCACGGTCACCAGGGCCAGGGCTCCGGTGGCGACAGCGATCCAGCCGAGTGCGGGGTAGCCCGCACCGGCGTCGATCGCCAGGCCGCCGAGCCACGGCCCGGCCGTGATGCCCACGTTGAACGCGGAGAAGTTCGTCGCGGTCGCGAGCGTCGGGGCGTCACCGGCCAGGCCGAACACCCGGGCGTTCAGAGCCGGGTTGGCGGCGAACCCGAAGCCGCCGAGCAGCGCGGTCACCGTGATCGCCGCGGCCGGGTCGCCGGCGGCCAGCGCCAGTACGGCGGACAGCAGGATCAGCCCTGTGATGCTGATGAACAACGTGTGGAACGGCAGCGCATCGGCGAATCGGCCGCCGATGGTGATCCCGATGAAGGAGCCGAGGCCGTACAGGGCGAGGACGGCGGGGACCGCGCCGTCCGGCAGGCCGGTGGTCCGGGTGAGCAGCGGCGCCAGGTAGCTGAAGACGACAAGGATCGTGGCGGTCACCAGGGCTGTCGTGGCGAAGGCCAGCCAGAGTCGTGCGTTGCGGAGGCCCCGGAGTTCGTCGGCGAGCCGGGGTGCGCTCGCGGGATCGAGCCGGTCGGCCGGGACGGTGGCCAGCACGCCGGACATCGCGAGGACGCACAGGCCGGCGACGGTCCAGAACGCGGATTGCCACCCCAGATGCTGACCCAGGACAGTGCCCAGCGGGAGCCCGACGATGGTCGCGATCGTCAGGCCGCCTGTCACGACGCTCATCGCACGGGCGCGGCTGGTCGCCGGTACGAGGTTCACGACGGTCACCGCGGCGACGGACCAGAACCCGGCGTACACGAACGCGCCGGCGATCCGGGTCGCGAGCAACACCGCGTAGCTCGAGGTCAGCGCGCCGGCGACGTGGGTGAGCGCGAAGACTCCGAGGAAGACGAGCAACGCCGTACGGCGGGACCAGGTGAGCGTCGCGACCGCGAGGACCGGAGCGCCGACGAGCATGCCGAGCGCGAACGCCGAGATCAGCAACCCGGCCCGGGGGATCGAGACGTGCAGGTCGCTCGCGAGTTCGGGCAGCAGTCCGGCGAGCATCAGCTCGGACGTGCCCTGCGCGAAGATGCTCAGCCCAAGGACATAGACAGCGATCGGCATCGTTCCCCCTCACTCCGACGAGTGCCACTCGCAGTATCACAGATATCACTGTCCGCTGTCGCCGCGCCTGTCCCGGACTGAGACTTGGGGGAGTACGGCATCGTAGAGACATGAGCTTTCAGACCCCGGCGAAGCGATCTGGGCGGAGTGTGGACACCGCCAAGATCGGTAGCGGGCTGAAGCTGCTCGTCGCGCTGGTGGGGCTGATGTGGCTGTCCGAGGTCGTCGACACGGCGATGAACGGCGCGCTGGACCAGTACGGGATCATCTCCCGTGAGCCGCGCGGCCTGGTCGGCATCCTCACCGCGCCGTTCCTGCACCTCGGGTTCGGGCACCTGATCTCGAACACGCTGCCGCTGGTCACCCTCGGCGCGCTGATCGCGGTCAGCGGCGCGGCCCGGCTGTTCGCGGTGACCGCGATCGTGACGGTGATCGGCGGCTTCGGCACCTGGCTGATCTCACCGCCGAACACGATCACGATCGGCGCCAGCGGCCTGGTCTTCGGGTACGCGTCGTACCTGATCCTCCGCGGGCTGTTCAACCGGCGGCTCGGTCAGGTGCTGCTGGGCATCCTCGTCGTGATGGTGTGGGGCAGCGCGCTGCTCGGCGGGCTGCTGCCGCAGGACGGGATCTCCTGGCAGGGCCACCTGTTCGGCGGTATCGCCGGGGTGCTCGCGGCCTGGGTGCTGGCGGACGACAAGCAGCAGCGCGTCAAATGAGCGTGCTCGGGTCCGTGTTGGCCCCGCAGACCACCACGACGACCCGCTCGTCGGCCGCTGGTTCGTAGGCACCTGAGGTCAAGGCCGCGTACGCCGTGGCGCCGCCGTGCTCGGCTGCCAGGTGGTACGTGTGCCACAACTGTTTGCGGGCGGCAATGATCGCCTCGTCGTCCACCAGGACGGATTGCACGTGATGGCCCTGGACTGCCTCGAACGCGAGATCGCCCAAGCGGCGGGCTCCGAGCGAGTCGGCCGCGACCCCGCCGACCGATCCATCCGCGGGCTGCCCTGCACGCAGGGCGCGGTGCATCGTGGGTGCTTGCGCCGGCTCGACGCCGATGACCTGGGCATTGGCGCCGATCGCGGTGGCGATGCCTGCGATCAGGCCGCCGCCGCCGACGGCGACCAGGACCGTGTCGAAGCCGCCGGCCTGCTCGAGCAGTTCGAGGCCGACGGTGCCTTGGCCGGCGACGATCTCGGGCTGGTCGTAGGCGTGGACGAGCAGTGCGCCCGTCTCCTCCCGCTCGGCGAGCGCCGCCTGGTACGCCTCGGCGTACTCGGATCCGACCTGCACGATGTCCGCCTCGAGCGTGCGCAGCTTGCCGAGCTTCGCGGCCGGCGTCGTTTCCGGTACGAAGATCCGGGCAGGTACGCCGAGTTCGCGGGCCGCGTACGCCGCGGCCAGCCCGTGGTTGCCGCCGGAGGCCGCGACGATGCCCTGGCCGGTCAGCTCGCCGCTGTCCTTCGCGGTCAGCAGGCGGTTGAACGCGCCGCGCGGCTTGAAGGAGCCGGTGTGCTGGAGCAGTTCGAGCTTGAACGTGAGGCCGGGCGCCACCGGGATCACCGGGGTACGCCGCACCCGCCCGGCGATCCGTTCCGCGGCGCGCTGGACGTCGTCGAGGCTTACTGTCATGCCCCAACCCTGCCACGATGGGAACCAGCCGACGGTTGGGAGGCCAGGCAATGGCTGGGATGGGCGCGTACGAGGAGAGCTACCGGCGGAGCCTGGACGACCCGCACGGATTCTGGCTCGAAGCCGCGGAGGCGATCACCTGGACGCGGCCGCCGACCCGCGCGATCGACGCCGCCCACGCCCCTATCTTCCGCTGGTTTCCCGACGGCGAGCTGAACACGTCGTACAACGCCCTCGACCGGCACGTCGAGGCCGGTGACGGGCAGCGGACCGCCCTGATCTACGACTCGCCCGTCACCGGGAGCGGCCGCACGTACACCTACGCGCAACTGCGGGACGAGGTGGCGGAGTTCGCCGGCGCGCTCGCGTCGCTCGGGGTCGGCAAGGGCGACCGCGTGATCGTCTACATGCCGATGATCCCGGAAGCAGTCGTCGCGATGCTGGCCTGCGCTCGCCTGGGAGCCATCCACTCGGTGGTGTTCGGCGGCTTCGCGCCACGCGAGCTGGCGGCCCGGATCGAGGACGCCGGCCCTCGCGTGATCGTCGCGGCGTCGTGCGGCATCGAGCCGACCCGCGTGGTCGAGTACAAGCCGATCATCGACGAAGCGCTGACGATCTCCTCCCACCAGCCGGAGCACACGATCGTGTTCCAGCGCGAGCAGGCCCCGGCCGAGCTCGGTGAGCGCGACATCGACTGGACCACGCTCACCGCAAAGGCCCAGCCGGCCGGACCGGTGCAGGTCGCGGCCACCGACCCGCTCTACATCCTCTACACCTCCGGTACGACGGGCAGGCCGAAAGGTGTCGTCCGCGACAACGGCGGCCACGCGGTCGCACTGGCCTGGACGATGCGCAACGTGTACGACATCGGCCCGGGCGACGTGTGGTGGACCGCCTCCGACGTCGGCTGGGTGGTCGGGCACTCGTACATCGTCTACGCACCGCTACTGGTCGGCGCGACCACGATCCTGTACGAAGGCAAGCCCGTCGGTACGCCGGACGCGGGCGCGTTCTGGCGGGTCATCTCCGAGCACGGAGCGAAGGCGCTGTTCACCGCGCCGACCGCCTTCCGGGCGATCAAGAAGGTCGACCCGGAGGCCGCCGAGCTGGCGAAGTACCCGATCGACAGGTTCCGGACGCTGTTCCTGGCGGGGGAGCGGCTCGACCCGGAGACGTACCACTGGGCGCACCAGCACCTCGGCGTACCGGTGGTCGACCACTGGTGGCAGACCGAGACCGGCTGGCCGATCGCCGCGAACCCGCGCGGGCTGGAGCCGCTGCCGACCAAGCCGGGGTCGGCGACGGTGCCGATGCCGGGCTGGAACGTGCAGATCCTCGACGCCTACGGCAAGGAGCTGCTGCCGCACGAGGAAGGCGCGATCGCGATCAAGCTGCCGCTGCCGCCCGGCGCGCTGCCGACGCTGTGGGGCGACGACCAGCGCTACATCGACAGCTACCTGAAGGAGTACGACGGCTACTACCTGACCGGCGACGGCGGGTTCATCGACGACGACGGCTACATCTTCGTGATGGGCCGCACCGACGACGTCATCAACGTGGCCGGCCACCGGTTGTCGACCGGTTCGATCGAGGCCGTCGTGGCGGCGAACCCGGCGGTGGCCGAGTGCGCGGTGATCGGCGTGCACGACCCGCTGAAGGGTCAGTTGCCGCGCGCGTTCGTCGTACTGAAGGCCGGTGCGACGGTCCCCGAGGACGTGCTGCGCGACGAGCTCGTGGCCGCCGTACGGCGGGAGATCGGGCCGGTCGCCGCGTTCCGGGACGTGTCGGTCGTCGACGCGCTGCCGAAGACCCGCTCGGGCAAGATCCTGCGCCGGACGATGCGCGGGATCGCGGACGGCCGCGACGAGCCGGTCCCGTCGACGATCGAGGACGCCGCGGTGCTCGACGCGCTACGCCCGGTCCTGCGCGGCCAGGAAGGCTAGAACGGCGGGACTCGCCACCGACCGGAACTCGTGGAAGTAGGCGTGCCGCGCGCCAGGGATCAGCTCGGCCCGCGCGCCCGGGATCCGGTCGGCGAGCAGTTGCGCGTTCGCGACCGGGCTGAAGACGTCGTCGGTGCCGTGCAGGATCAGCGTGGGCGCCGTGATGCTCGGCAGCCCGTCCCACGCGTCATGCCGGTTGCTGGCCACCAGATGGCGGCCTTTGGCGTACGGCGGCATGCCCGTGTCACCGAGCACGTAGTACGGGCCGGGGTTGTGGGAGAGCCACTCCGGTGTGTACATGAGCTCGAGCAGGACACGGTCGCTGCGCGCCGGGTCGGCCAGCGCCTTACGGATCTCCTGGCTGCGTTCGTACCCGTGCTCGGCGCCTGGTGACGTGCAGCCGAGAACCAGCTTGCCGACCCGATCCGGCGCATCAATGGCGAGCCACTGCGCGACACGGCCGCCCATCGAGGTCCCGTAGATGTCTGCGCGGTCCAGGCCGAGTGCGTCAAGTACGGCGATCACGTCCTGCGCGAACCCGCGCGTGCTGTACGGCTCGTCGGGCTTGTCGCTGTCACCCGTCCCGCGCCAGTCCAGGGTGATCAGCCGCCGTCCTCCGAAATCGGGAAGGATCGGATCCCACCACGTGTGGTTGTTCGACTGACCGGCCAGCAGGACAAGTGGTTGCCCCTCGCCACGAACCTGATAGGCGATCTTCGTCCCGTCAACAGCTGCCGCGTGTGGCACAGAGATAGTGTGCAGGTATGCGAGTCGTGATTGCTGGTGGACACGGTCAGATCGCCCTGCGGTTGACGCGGTTGCTGAGCGCCGACGGGCACCAGGTCGTCGGCGTGGTGCGGAACCCGGACCACGAGGCCGACATCGCCGCCGCCGGCGGGCAGGCCGCCGTCCTGGACCTCGAACAGGCCGACGCCGGCGCCGTGGCCGAGGTGCTGTCCGGCGCGGACGTGGCGATCTTCGCGGCCGGCGCCGGGCCCGGCAGCGGCAACGCGCGCAAGGACACCGTCGACCGCGGCGCGGCCGCGCTGTTCGCCGACGCTGCCGAGCAGGCCGGCGTCCGGCGGCACCTCCAGGTCGGCTCGATGGGCGCCGACCGCGCCGAGTCACTCACCGACGACTCGACGTTCACGATCTACCTGAAGGCCAAGTGGGCCGCCGAGGAGGACCTCCGGGCGCGCGACCTGGACTGGACGGTCCTGCGGCCGGGCGGCCTGACCGACGACCCCGGCACCGGCACGGTGTACCTCGCCGACAAGACCGGCAACGGCCGGATCACCCGCGACGACGTGGCGCTGGTGCTGGCCGGTCTCTGTGACACTCCGGCCGCGATCGGCCGGACGCTCGAGCTCGTCGCCGGGGACACCCCGGTCCGCGAGGCCCTCGAGAACCTCTGAAGTTGCCACAAGCAACAGAATGCGACGGGACGGCGACATATGGCAGACACACTCCGGCAGGTGACCTTCGAGCGCCTGGTGAACAGCAGCTACGAGGTGCGGAACGCCCGCGGCGGGAGCATCCGGGTCGGCTCCGGCGGGGCCGACACCGACTTCACGCCGGTCGAGCTGCTGCTGGCTGCGATCGGGACCTGCTCGGCGATCGACGTCGACATCGTGGTGAGCCGCCGGTCCGAGCCGACCGAGTTCAGCGCGGTGGTCCGCGGTGACAAGATCCGGGACCCCGAGGAGGGCAACCGGATGGAGAACCTCGCGGTCGAGTTCACCATCAACTTCCCCGAGGGTGAGGACGGCGACAAAGCCCGCGAGGCCCTGCCGCGCGCGGTGAAGATGTCCCACGACCGGCTGTGCACGGTCAGCCGCACGGTCGAGCTCGGCACCCCGGTCACCACGACCGTCAACGACTGAGGCGGCTCGCCGGACTCAGGAACTCGGTGGCCGGCCGGAGGCGCGTGTGCAGCAGTTCCTGGGTCCGCCGGCTATCGAGCCGGATGTCGGACGGCGCACCCGGGACCGAGGGCAGCGTGTCCGGATCCAGGCCGTCGCGGATCGCGATCCGGCGCCCCAGCTCGAGTCGGCTCAGCGCCTCCGGCCCCGCGACGTGCGCGACCCCGGCGACGTCCGAGGTGAGCAGTTCGAGCAGCGCCGCCGCCAGATCCGCGACGTGGACCGGACAGCGGATGTTGGCGGTGTAGAACGCGCCGGGCTCGCCGGCCGCCAACCGGCGTACCCGTAGCTCCTCCTCCGACAGGCCGTCGGATCCGATGATGAGCGACGTACGTGCGATGACGGCCTTGGGCAGGATCGCCTGGATCGCCGTCTCGGCCGCCGCCTTGGCCGCGCCGTACGGCGTCGTCGGGCACGGCAGCTCGTACTCCTCGAACGCGGCGGCCCGCGGTCCGAACACGGCATCGCTCGACACGAACACGAGCCGCGCACCGCCCGCTGCCAGCGCGACGTTCACCGCTCCGTCGGTCGTCGTCGCCCAGTCGTCCTGCTTGTACGCGGTGTGGATGATCCCGTCCGGCCGGACATCGCGGATCACCGCCCGCACCTCGTCCCGGCGCCGTACGTCGAGCTTCACCCCGCCCGGCACGGTCTGCGAGTGGAACGCCGGCACGACCTCGTGGTCGGCGGCACGCAGCAGTTGACGCCCCAGGAGACCGGTGGCCCCAGTGACGAGCAACCTCACCTGGCCACTGTATGACGTTCGAGCCGCCAACCGGCAGTCCGCGTGGCACGCTTCACGCCTGGTCGGTCACCGGCTTTTGCGGTCCGCGGTAGCGCTGCGTCTGCGAGTAGACCAGGTTGGTCGTCGTACTGCCGAAGTCGGTCAGCTCGTTGACGAGCTCCTCCAGGTGCGGCATCGACGCGGCCGCGACCTTCAGCGTGTAGCAGTCGTCGCCGGTGGTCCGCAGGCATTCCAGGATCTCGCGGCGCTCGGCCAGCAGCCGGCGCAGCGGCTCGTGCTTGTTGCCCGGGTACTTCAGCCGGACGACGGCCAGCACCGGGTAGCCGACCTTCGTCAGGTCGACCTCCGCGCGGTAGCCGGTGATGACGCCGATCGACTCGAGCCGGCGCACCCGCTCGGTGGTGGCCGACGCGCTCAGGTTGACCCGCCGGCCGAGCTCGGTGAGCGACAGCCGGGCGTCGTCCTGCAGCTCGTTCAGGATCGTCCAGTCGATCGGATCGAGAGTCTCGGTCATACGGTCAATCTACCGTCGATTCCCCGGCAGATGGTGCCGTACGCCGGGAGGAATCTCTTCAGCAGCGGCCCCTCGCCTGGATAGCCTGAGGGCGTGGAACTTGGAGTGAACGTACCGAACTTCGGCCCGGGGACGAACCCGGCGCGGCTGCGGGACTGGGCCGGCGTCGTGGAAGGTCTCGGCTACGAGCTGCTGATGGTGTCGGACCACGTGGTGATCACGCCGGACGTCGCGGAGCAGTACCCGGCGCCGTTCTACGAGCCGTTCACCACGCTCAGCTGGCTGGCCGGGATCACGTCCCGGGTCCGGCTGGGGACGACGGTGCTGATCGCGCCGTACCGGCACCCGTTGCTGGTGGCAAGGATGGCGGCGAACCTGCACGCGTTGAGCGGCGGCCGGCTGGTGCTCGGCGTCGGGGTCGGCTGGGCGCGCGGCGAGTTCGAGGCGCTCGGCGCGGAGCACGCGCGGCGCGGCCGCCGGACCGACGAGATCCTCGCCGAGGTGCGCCGGGCGTGGGCCGACACCGCCGACTACGGCGACGGGCAGATCCCGATCTGGGTCGGCGGCTCGAGCCCGGCGGCACTGCGGCGGACCGTGCGGTACGGCGACGCGTGGCATCCGTTGCGGCAGACGATGGACGACCTACGGGACGGACTCGACCGGCTGCGGACGACCGCGGCATCGCTCGACAGGCCGGCGCCGGCGTTCGCGCCGCGGATCCTGCTCCGGCTCACCGACAAGCCGCTGCGCGACGACGAGCGGGTGGCCGGCGAAGGCTCGACCGATCAGGTCGTGCAGGACCTCGCCGTCCTGCGGGAGCTCGGCGCGCAGAGCGTCGTCCTCGACCCGTTCGTCGG
>Ga0247821_10000693_pt1 | contig 18727 bp, 15 predicted proteins | sample 13C_Glycerol_Day_FD_192481 | JGI IMG/M metagenome (GOLD analysis project Ga0247821, IMG submission 192481) | Soil microbial communities from agricultural site in Penn Yan, New York, United States - 13C_Glycerol_Day14 | ecosystem: Environmental > Terrestrial > Soil > Agricultural land | place... | reverse complement strand
GTAATAGAACGGATCGTCGACGGAATGGGCAATCACGGCACGGCTACGGTTGGGTGACAAGGATACTGGTTATACATACAGACCCCACTTCAACGCAACTGCCCCGCCTGCCATTGATCGGACAGACTGCCGCGCTATGCTCACCTCTGCAGGGCCTGGCTCAACAGACCCAACCCATGCTGCAAGTCGCCCTGCTGGCCGCAGGACCATCCCAGGCGCAAGTGCCGGGGATACTGGCCCTGCAGGCTGAACAACTCACCCGGGGTGATCACCAACCCCTGGTCCAGCAGGCGCTGGAACAGCTGGCGGGTGTCCACGGGGGCACGCACCTGTGCCCAGATGCTGGCCCCGCCAGCCGGCATCTGGAACTGCAACTGCGCCCCCAGGTGCACCTGCATCTGCCGGTACAGGTGGCTGACACGCTCGCGCATGCGCCCGCGCATATGCTCAAGGTGCAGGTCGACCTTGCCCTTGGCGTACAACCGCGCCACCGCTTGCTGGCGTAACGGCGGCAGGCGGAAGCCGCGGGCCAGGAAGCGGCGTTGCAAGGCCCGTCGGGCGTGGCGGGCCAACAGGTAGGCAAAGGGGACTTCGACCCCGACCGTGCGCTCCAGCGAGGAAAACACCAGCAGGCGCTCCGGATCGACAACATCGCGCAGGCATGCCGTGGGGCGAGTGAAGCAATACTCGGCGTCCAGATCGTTGTCCAGCAACCACGCCCCATGGCGGTCGAGCAACGCAGCGATAGCCGGGTGCTGTGCGGCCGGTATCAGGCTGCCGTGAGGGCAGTTCAGCTGCGACGACAGCATCACCAGGCGCACCGATTCGCGCGTCAGCAGTCCGGCAAAGCGCTCCAGGTCCAGTGAGCCATCGTCGCCAAGCGGCAGCTCGATGACCCGCAGTCCGGTCATTCGCAGGATCCCCAGCAAGCGCCAGGAACAAGGCGTCGCCACCAGTATCGGGCTGCCGCCCAGGTCCAGGGCCGCCACCAGCGTCTCGAACAGCGAGCACAGGTCCACCGCCAGGTACACGTCTTCGGCATTCCAGCAGCGATGCACCGAGCGCGTGTAACGTGCCGCCAGTGCCGTACGCAGCTCCAGCTCGCCATAGGGATGAACCTGCGCGCCCGCACGTGGGTACTGGCGTAGCAACTGGCGCTCGATGCCCAGCAGGCTTGCTTCCAGTGACGGCAAGGCGTGGGTGCCATGGGGGGCCATCAACTGCGCCGCACCGGCCTGCTGCAGCGTCTGCAGCAGCTGCTCGGCACCGGTCACAGGCACCCCGGCATCCGTGCCCCTGGCAAAATACCCGGACTTGGGCACCGACTGCACGCGCCCCTCGTGTTCGAGCAGGGAGTAGGCGTACTGAACGGTCGAGATCGACACTTCCAGACGCCTGGCCAGGTCACGCAACGACGGCAACTTGCCGTTGCTGCCCGGCGCCATGGGGGTGATCAGCTCCATCAGGTAGCGATACACCGCCTGGTAGGCAAACTCGCCGCTTTTCGTCGAGCGCTTCATCAACGGCGACCGGCCGACCAGCCCCGGACCATCCCGGCAGTTGCGCCACCGGGCGGCAGATGGCGCAGGTCGGCGCCGCGCACCTGCAGCCCGGCCAGCAGCGGTGCCGGTGATTCACGTCCATAGAGCAGCTGCAGCATCGGCAGCGGCAGGCCGCTGATATCCGCCAGCCACTGCTTCACCGGCCCCGGTGCCGGCTGTCCCTGCAAGGCCTGGTGCAGGTAAGGCAACGCCACCAGCATGCCCGGGTGACACCTGCGCAGAAACGCTTCCAGTCGCCGTCCCCGCCCCACGAAAGGCGCGAACAACTGACAGACCAGTTGCGCTTCGCTCAGCCCGTAGGCCTGCTGGGCGAATTCGTCGGCCTCCTTGCGCCGCTGCTCACCCGCCTCACCCGGGCGCCAGCGCCCCAGTACCGCGCGTTGCAAGGTGTCAGGCAGGGCCTTTTGCTGCATCGCCCTGCGGGTCTGGCTCAGATAACGTTCAATGCCATCGCGGTACTCGCCGTCGTCGACAAACTCCGCCTGCAAGCCTTGCAGGTGGGCCAGCAAGAGCGGGTTGGCAATACCGAACTGCCGGCAGGGGTCGGCCTGTTCATCCACCCGATACCCCAGGAATTCGCTCAGCCGCTCGCCGTGGGGCGTGTCACGGTCAAACACCAGGTCATCGATGGTGATAAAGCGCAGCACCGGTCCGCAACAGTCGCTGTCGGTCACCGGTTGTGGTTGCTGCTCCTGCCCCAACAACCAGGCCAGGTAGTGCCTGCGCCAGTCGCTCATGGCATCGAGCAAGGAGGCGGCGCAGCTGTGGATCGGTCGGACCCCCAGCAGGTCGGCATGGCGTAGCGAGCGGCGGCTCCAGGCCAGGTAGCGGCGTCGATCGGACAGTGGGTCGGCACTGATGATGGCGTCCACCCCGCCCTTCCAGCGCAAGGCCTGGCGTCCCAGTTCCACCAGGTGCAGATAGCCATGACTGGCGAAATTGGCCGCGGCCGTGGTCACGCCCGACATATGCCCGAGCATCAGCCACTCATGCCGCTCCGCCTGTTGCTGACGGGCCGAAGGCGCTCGTCGACTGTCGAAGGTCATCAATTGCCCGGCATCGAGCACCAGCAGTTCGATGCGCGGGTCGTCGTGCATGAACAGCACCGAGTAGGTGTTTTCGATATTGCCCAGCACCGTACTACTCATCCCGGCCTGGCGTGCCGTGGCGATCCGCAGCTGGAAGGTGCCCGGCGAGCGCGCGGCGATGCTCAATTGCGCCGCCCGCAGGCACGCCAGTGCCTGCGCGCCGTACTGACTGCCATCGAACACGAACATCAGGCGCAGGCCCTTGATGCGCTCCAACCCACCGGCAGCCACAATCAGTCGCTGAATCAACAACTGCAACGAAGCGCGTTGTGCCTGCGACAGGTGTTCAAGCAATCGTTGCAACACTTGTTGATAAATGTACTGCATGGCCTGGTCGTGAATACTGCCCATAACGCTCACCCGAATTTCAGTTACGCCCACATGAACAACACGCGCCTGCGAAGTTGCTCAAGCAGCAGAATAGGAATCCACTAAAAGTCCTAGGATATTTCCCACAACTACTTACATAAAGGAACAATCACCCCCCAGGCCAGCGCAGTACCCGTGCTGCCTTGAGCCCATTCAGCCCTGCCGTTTCCATTACAACTCACTCCTTGAGTTTTCATATGAACGGTTATTATCGGGCGTTATCAACTGAATAGAAGATACAGAATACGGTAAAAAAACAGTTCAGATTCGCACCATCGCCCGTGAAGAATCAGACAACCGCTGATGCTGTTTACTCTGACTTGAACAGCGTGAAAAATCCGCCCCCTGGAAGAAAAATGTAAAGTTGAAGTTTCCGAAAAGCACTTAGGAAACAGGCAAAAAAAAGCCCGAGCAATGCTCGGGCCTGTTGAACAGAACCAGACACTCAGGCGTCGGCAAGTTCCAGCACCAGACGTCCGCCGCACGGGCATTCGTCCATGTAACGATGGGCCTCGACCACACGCTCGAACGGATAGACCTTGATGATCTGCGGCGTCAGCAACTGGTCGGCGGTGAACTGGTTGATATCACGCAGCGCCCGCTGCAAGGCCACCTGATCCTGGCAGATGCCCAGCTCCGGCTTGCCGGTGAAGTTACCGATACAGTGGACGAAGAACTGAATGTTCTTCTGGAACGCCGCACAGGCCGGGAATGGCGTCTGGTTGCCGCCCTGCAGGCCATACAGCACCAGGCTGCCGCGCGGCGCCAGGACATCGCCGAGCAGCGACATCTGCGGGCCGCCCAGGCCGTCGAGGACCATGTCGACGCCACGGTTATCGGTGTACTTGTTGATCTGCATGAGCAGGTCCTGCTCTTCGGTGACGATGACCTTGTCGGCGCCAAGCTCCAGCAGATAGTCGCGCTCTTCGGGGTCCTTGGTGGCGGCGAACACTTTGATGCCCAGGGCCTTGCCCATCTGCACGAAAGCGGGGCCGGCGCAATGGCTGGCATCGGTGACCAGGGCGGTCTGGCCGGCCTTGGCACGGGCCAGGTCGACAAAGGCGAAATAGGCGATCAGCAACGGCGTGTAATGCACGCTGGCTTCGATCGGGGTCAGGATGTCCGGGTAGCGGGTCACAGCGTTGCGCGGCAAGACGATGATCTCACCGTACACCGGGTAATCATTGGCACTGCTGGCCGGAAAGCTGGCGACCTTGTCGCCCACCGCCAGGTCGTCGACGCCTTCACCCACGGCGGTGACCACACCGGCCATTTCATGACCCATGCCGGCCGGCAGGTGTGCCTGGGTCGGTGCCAGGTTCTGGCGCCAGAGCACGTCGTACCAGCTGATGCCGATCGCCTGCACACGGATCTGCACCTCGCCGGCAGCCGGCAGCCGCTCGGCCTGCTCCTCGACTTTGAGCACCTCGGCCGGGCCGAACTTGTGGAAACGGATCATGCGGGACATCGCAAACCTCGCCTAGTGAACCTCTAATACCCTGAACTCTATCCGGGCTTTTATGGTTAGACCATCCGTGGCCATTAATAGTCGACATGCCTGTCATTGATTGATGCCGAAACCGCACCCGGCAAATTATGCGGTGCAGGGTAGCAGCCTTTACCCTTAAGATTCACCCCTGCCCCCTTCGTCCTGTGAAGCCGAGCCGATGAACCGTAACGACTTGCGTCGCGTCGACCTGAACCTGCTGATCGTCTTCGAGACCCTGATGCATGAGCGTAGCGTAACCCGCGCCGCGGAAAAGCTGTTCCTCGGCCAGCCCGCCATCAGCGCCGCACTGTCGCGCTTGCGCAACCTGTTCGACGACCCGCTGTTCGTGCGCACCGGGCGCAGCATGGAGCCCTCGGCGCGGGCCATGGAAATCTTCGCCCTGCTGTCGCCGGCCCTGGATTCGATTTCAACGGCCGTCAGCCGCGCCGCCGACTTCGACCCGGCCACCAGCACCGCAGTGTTTCGCATCGGCCTGTCCGACGATGCCGAGTTCGCGCTGTTGCCGCAGTTGCTCAAGCGCGTGCGCGCCGAGGCGCCCGGCATCGTCCTGGTGGTCCGCCGGGTCAACTACCTGCTGATGCCGGCGCTGCTGGCCAGCGGCGAGATCTCGGTGGGCGTGAGCTGGACCAACGACCTGCCGGCCAACGCCAAGCGCAAGGTACTGCGCCGCAGCAAGCCCAAGGTGCTGCGCGCCGACAGCATGCCCGGCAGCCTGAGCCTGGACGACTTCTGTGCCCGCCCCCATGCGCTGGTGTCCTTTGCCGGCGACCTGGGCGGGTTCATGGACGAGATCCTGGAAAAACACGGGCGCAAGCGCCATGTGGTCCTGGCCGTGCCGCAGTTCAACGGCCTGGGCAGCCTGCTGTCGGGCACCGACATCATCGCCACCGTGCCCGACTACACCGCCGAGGCCCTGACCGCCGCCGGCGGCCTGCGCGCCGAGGACCCGCCGCTGGAGGTGCAGACGTTCGAGTTGCACATGGCCTGGCGCGGGTCGCAGGACAATGACCCGGGAGAGCGGTGGTTGCGGTCGAGGATCCAGATGTTCTTCGGCGACCCTGACAGCCTTTGACCGAAACAACATCGTTACCAGGCTCAAGTGCGCAGCCTTGCCCTGGCCGACATGGCCAGGGCAAGCACTGCTCCCCTTCGACTCATCCCGACGCCAACCACCGCTCATTGGCTTTCAATGTGCGGCTGGAGGGCTCCAACTCCCCGATCCGCTCCAACCGCGCGCGTACGATGTTGCGGCTGATGCCTAGCAGGCGTCCGGTCTGCAACTGGTTGCCGTGGCAGTAGTGGTAGGCCGTGCGGAACACCGCTTCCTCAATGTGCTGGAAAAGGTCGGGCAGGTTGCGCTCGTACAAGGCCAGCAATGCGGCATCCAGGCTCGCCTCGGTGGGCGTTGCCGGCAGCGCCTCATGACGGGTCGGGGCGGTGCGCATGTCGGCCAGGTGCAGATCGCCCGGCTGCACCTGTTGCTGGCGGCACACCAGCAGCGCGTGGTGGATGGCGTTTTCCAGCTCACGGATGTTGCCCGGCCAGCTATGCCCGAGCAATTTGCGCTCGGCCTCAGGGGTCAAGGCGGCGCGCTGATAGCCCAGGCGCTGGCAATGCGCTTCGACGAAGAACCGGGCCAGCGGCAGGATATCGCCTGGGCGCTCGCGCAGCGGCGGCAGGCGGATGGTCGCCACGTGCAGGCGGTAGAACAGGTCCTCGCGAAAATGCCCGGCCACCACCGCATCGGCCAGGTTGACGTTGGTCGCCGCCACAAGGCGCACATCGATGGGGATGGCACTACGCGAACCCAGACGCACCACTTCGCGCTCCTGCAACACACGCAGCAGCTTCACCTGCATGTTCAGCGGCAGATCGCCGATCTCGTCGAGAAACAGCGTGCCGCCGTTGGCCGCCTCGAACCAACCGGCCTTGCTGCTGGTGGCCCCGGTGAAGGCGCCCTTCTCGTGGCCGAACAGCTCGCTCTCCACCAGGCTTTCCGGGAAGGCGCCGCAGTTCACGGCAACGAACGGCGCCCGGGCGCGTCGACTCAGTTGGTGGATATGGCGGGCCACCAGCTCCTTGCCGGTACCGGTCTCGCCGATGACCAGCGCATTGGCCTCGCTGGGCGCCAGACGCTCGATGCGACTGAGCAGCTCGCGCGAACGTGGGTCTTCGAAGACCAGCACGGTGGCACGCACCGATTTGCTCAGTTCACGGGCGTGGGGGTGGGTGAGCAGCGACATGGCGGCAGGGTCCTTTGGCATGCAATGGGCCGATAATGCCTGAAAACCCTTATTACAAAATAATTATATATATTCATTTACTTATAACCAAAGCAACACTGCTGCCCCAGCAGCACAGCAGCAGCAACCCTTGCTGCCTGCGCAGATCCACAGGCCCTGCCCGCGCAGTGCGCTTCAAAGGCAAAAACCTATAAATATCAATTGCTTAAGTCATAAAAACAAAAACCGGTACGGTTGTTGCCGTTACCCCAATGCGTCCTGACAAAAAGGATGCGCCGGATGCCATGCGCGCCAGCCAACGGACGCACGCACCGTCATTACGACTACGCAGCGCAACGCCGCTGCACGACGTCCGTTTCGCCATTGGGGATCAGCATGTTCAAACGCACCGCACTTTCCATCGCCGTCGCCCTGGGGGGGCTGCCAGCACTGACGGCGCTGGCCGACGAAACCCTCACGCCCAGTGAGTCGACCACTGTCGACAGCACCGGCTCCACTTTGTCCAAAGTGATGGTCACCGCGCAAAAGCGCGAAGAGACCGCCCAGGAAATACCCGCTTCGATTTCCGTGCTCAGCGGCGACAAGATCCGCGACAGCTCATTGCAATCGGCCAACGAGGTCACCCGCTTCATCCCCAACGCCTCCGCCGGCACCACCGAGGGCCATGGTCGGCCACGCTGGTGGATCCGTGGCCTGGGCACCGGTGATCAGGGCGCCAACACCGTGAGCCCGGTGGGCATCTACGTCGACGACGTGTACATCGCCAACATCAGCGCCACGGGTTTTCCGCTGTTCGACCAGGAGCGCGTCGAGGTCCTGCGCGGCCCGCAGGGCACCCTCTGGGGCAAGAACACCACCGCCGGGGCGATCAACTTCATCTCCCGCAAGCCCACCTTCGAGCGCTCGGGCTATGCCAAGGCCGGCTACGGCGACTATGACGACCGCGTACTCGAAGGGGCCATCAGCGACGCCCTGGTTACCGACCGCCTGGCCGCACGCTTGTCGTTTCGCCACCAGGGCCGCGACGGCTACAACGAGAACATCGCCGACAGCAACGACCGTGGCGCGCTCGAGGATGATGCCGCGCGCCTGCAGTTTCTGACCTACATCAACGACGACCTGGAGGCCAACCTCAATGTGCACGCGCGCAGCTACCACGACACCGGGGGCTATAGCACCGTGAGCTACGGCTTGCGCCCGGATGGCACCAATCAATTCGGCTACCGGATCGACCCCAAGCAAGGCAAGGTCAACTACAACGCCAAATACCAGGTGCAAATCGACCAGGTGGGCAGCAACCTCAACCTCAACTGGCAGCTGGGTGACCTGACGCTGACCTCCATCAGCGCATTCGAGCACTTCACCCGGGACGGTTTCAGCGATTCGGACAACACCCCCCAGGAGCTGCAACGCAGCTACGCCTACGCCGACAGTCAGCAGTGGTCCCAGGAACTGCGCCTGGCCTCACCGCGCGAGGACCGTCTGAACTGGGTCGTGGGCCTGCACTACTTCAACGAAGACCTCGACTCACGCAACGCCAGCGCAGCGCTGGACAACCCCTTCATCCCCCGTTACTACAACAACCTCGACTACAACCAAGGCACCGAGAGCTACGCGATTTTCGGTAGCAGCACATTCCGTTTCACCGAGGATTTCAGCGTCACCGCCGGCCTGCGCTGGACCCGCGAGACCAAGGACATCGACCTGCGCCGCGTGCAGAACCAGGGCCAGGCGAACTTCTCCAACAGCGACTGGTGGAAGCCGAGCAGCGTGTCCACCCCGTTGGTGGCCAATGCCGTGCAGGACGAGCAGAACACCTGGAGCGACTGGACCTACGACCTCACGCCGCAATACCAGATCTCCGACAACGCCCGGGTGTATCTGCGTTATGCCTATGGCTTCCGCTCCGGCGGCTACAACACCGGCGCCACCAGCCAAGCGACCGTGGCCACGGTGGACCCGGAGTACCTGACCTCCTACGAGCTGGGCATGAAGTCCGAGTGGCTGGACGGGCGCCTGAACGCCAACGCCGCGCTGTTCTACTACGACTACGAAGACATCCAGTTGAACATCGTCAGCGCGGTGAACAACCAGACCGTCTCGCGACTGGCTAACGGCGCCGAGGGCGAGGCCTACGGCGCCGAGTTCGAGCTCGAAGCGGTGCCAGTACAGAACCTGCACCTGAACTTCGCCCTGGGTCTCTTGCACACCGAGTTCACCGACTACACCTCCGGCACCAGCGACTACTCGGGCAACAAGTTCGTCCGCGCGCCCAACGTCTCGGCGGTGATCGGCGCGGACTACCGCATCCCGCTGGAGGTCGGCGGCGCGCTGGTGCTGGCTACCGACTGGAACACCCGCAGCCGCCAATACTTCTTCTCCAACGACCAGAGCCAGAACATGCGTACCGGCGGCTACACCCTGGGCAACGCGCGGGTCACCTACGAGCTGCCCGGCGACACCACCCAGGTGAGCGCCTACGTCAGCAACCTGACCGACAAGGAGTACCGCAATCACACCCTGCCGGGCGGCTTCCAGACCGCTGGCGTGATGTTCGGCGACCCGCGCACCTTCGGCGTCTCCGTCACCACCGAATTCTGACCCCACCGCCCGCGGCGCCTGCCGCGGGCCTGCCTGAGGAATACATCATGTCCACCCCTTCCCTGCCCCGGCTGTTGCGTCACCTGCTGCTGCCCCTGGCGCTGTTCACTGCCCAGGCCCAGGCGGCCGAACCCCAGACCGTGCGCATCGCCACCGTGGCCTACGCCAATGCCGGCAAGATCATCTTCAACGGTCCGGCCTACGTGATGGATCGCGACAAGGTGCTGGAGCAACAACTGGCCCAGCGCAACATCAAGCTCGAATGGGTGCCGGCCGCCACCGCCTCGGTGGGGACGTTCGTCAACGAGGAGTTCACCAACCGGCGCATCGACTTCGCCTTCTATGGTGACCTGCCATCGATCATCGCCAATGCCTCGGGCGTTTCCACCCAACTGATCGTGCCGGGTGGCAGTGGCAACAACGTGTACCTGGTGGTTCCGCCGGGGTCATCGGTCAAATCCATCGCCGACCTCAAGGGCAAGCGCATCGCCCTGCACCGTGGTCGGCCCTGGGAGCTGTCGTTCGCCAAGTTGTTGGAGGCCAACCAGCTGGGCTTCGACGACTTTCGCATCTTCAACCTCAACCCCCAGGCGGGTGCCGCTGCCCTTAGCGCGGGGCGTGTCGATGCGCTCTTTACCCTGAGTGACGCGTACCTGCTGGAGGACAAACAGGTCGGGAGGATCATCTGGTCGAGCAAGCAGGCACCGGCCGACTGGAAGATGCGCGCCGAACTCTGGGGCGCGAAGGAATTCATCGCCCAGCAGCCGGAAATTACCCAACTGGTGGTCGACGCCTACCTCAAGGCTGCTCACTGGACAGCGCAGCCACAGAACCAGGCGGCGTACCAGGCCTACCAGGCACAGTCCGGGCAGCCCTTGAGCGTGTTGCAGCGCGAGGCCGAGGGGCAGCCGTGGGCGCAGCACTTCAGCCCGTTGTATGACCAGGCTTTGCGCCAGCATTACACCGACGCCATCGCCTATGCCCTGGAAGCCCGGTTGATTCGTGGTGATGTGAACGTGGATGAATTGCTGGAGCCGAAATTCGTGCAGCAAGGTTTGCAGGATCTGCAGCTGCAGGACTACTGGAAAGCGGCTGCGCCGACGGCGGCCATCCAGCCCTGACCTGATATCGCGGGGCAAGCCCGCTCCCACCTGTGGGAGCGGGCTTGTCCCGCGAATGGGCCGCAAAGCGGCCCCCCTGTCCTCAGGCGGCAGGCTCCAGCAGCTTTTGCCCCTGGGCCCACAGGCCAGTCATCTTCCACTGCTGTTCCAGCACCCCTGGGCCGAACTCCTGCGAGCCGCCGAACAGCTCAGCCAACCCCTGGAAGTAAGCACCCTCCTCGATCAGCAGAATCAACTTGGACACCTGCAGCAGGTCCTCACCCCAGAAGGTGGCGCCGCCGTTGGCTTCGAGAATGGCCGGGGTATGCGGGTTCTCCTCGATACGCTCGACGATGAACGCCTGTTCAGGCTGGCGGCGGTCGATGTAGATCGGCAGCTCCCGCGCCAGGGTCACCCGCTGCGACGCCGCGTAGCGAATCGGCAGCACCCGGTGCGCACTGGCCCAGCCGCCCAGGTACGGGGTGTGTACGTGGATCACCACATTCACCTCCGGGCGCCGCTGGAACACCTCGGCATAACGCTGGCCGTTACCCCCGGCCTTGCGCCCGCTCAGGGGCGAGCTGCCATCGGCGGTCTCGTCCAGCACCACCTCGCCGGCATGGCTGGCGACCACCGCGCGAATCGCCGGGTCATCGGCCCAGGGGCCTGGGGCATGCAGGGCAATCACCAGGTCGGTGTCCGGCACCCGCAGGTAAGCCTGGTAGGTGTTGGTGGCAGTCAGCGTGCGGGTATCGCGCAGCACCTGGAAGGCCTTGGCGAAATCGCGCCGTGCGCGGTCGAGCTGGCTGAGCAGTGCCGGGGTGATTCGATGGGACATGGTGAAACTCCTCTGTAGTGCCTCGGAAGTCGGGCTGCCACTGCCTCAGCAGAAGTTGTGCCACCCAAAAAAGCCAAGGGTTTTCAATGCCTTGCGCACCTCTACCCAGCGTTCAAGCGCTATTGAGGGCCCTACCTGCTGCCGCGCCAGCAGCGATTGCTGGCCAGGTGTTGCTGGATCAGCAATCGTGCCTCCGAGCACGCCTCGACGTCCGCTGCAGCCCTTGCCGTACAAGGCTTCCAGGCTTTCGGCACAGCCCTTGCTCAATGACTTGGCAAGCCTGCGGTGGATGCACCCGGGCCTTCCTTCACGCAGCCACTGGAGCACTGTCATGAGCACCGAATTCTTCTGGCGCCTACCCCTGGGTAGCGACGGCCCTTACCTGGCCACCGACAAGAACAACCGCGGCGCCCCGACCTACCGCCCGGGCAACATTGCCCCCGGCCGCCTGCCTGACGGCGAGGCGGACGGCTTCACCTACATCGACTACATCGCCCAAGTGGCCAAGGCCGCCGAGATCGCCGGTTTCGAAGGCGCCCTGCTGCCCACCGGACCAGAGCCGTGGATCGCCGCTGCGGCGCTGGCCCGGGAAACCCGCCGCATCAAGTTCCTGGTCGCCTTCCAGGCCACCTGGACCCTGCCGGCCTATGTCGCCCAGCAGGCCGCGATCCTGCAGAACCTCAGCCATGGCCGCCTGGAGTGGAACATCATCACCGGCGGCAACCCGGCCAGCCAGCGCGCCAATGGCGACTTCCTCGAGCACGACAAACGCTACCAGCGTACCGGTGAGTTCCTCGACATCATCGACGGCCTGTGGCGCAACGAGCAGTTCAACTACCAGGGCGATATCTACCAGCTGGAGAACGGCGCACTGCCGCCAGGCCTCAGGCATGAGCGCAAGCCGAACATCTACTTCTCCGGCTTCTCCGACGCCGCGCTGGACGTCGCGGCACGCCACGCCGATGTCTACCTGAACTGGGCAGAACCCGTGGACAAGCTCAAGCCGCACCTGGAGCGCGTGCGCGAGCTTGCCGACAAGCAAGGCCGCCAGGTGCGCTTCGGCATTCGCATCGACCTGTTCGCCCGCGAAACCGAAGAAGCCGCCTGGAGCGAACTGCGCAAGCAGTACGAGCGCATCGACACGCGCACCAGCGCCGCCATCAAGCACTTCGCCAGCGGCTCCGACTCGGTGGGCGCCGCCCGCCAGAGTGCGTATCACCAACACCTAGAACGCTTCGACGACCTGATCCTGGGGCCCAACCTCTGGGCCGGCTTCGGCAAGGCCAAACCAGGGCCGACCGTGGGCCTGGTGGGCAGCCACGAGAACGTCGCCGAACGCCTGGCCGAATACCGTGATGCCGGTTTCTCGACCTTCATCCTGGCCGGCAACCCGCACCTGGAAGAGGCCCTGCGCATCGGCCAGGAAGTGCTGCCGCTGGTGCAGGCCCGTCGCCAGACGCAAGACGACCAACCCACCGCGCTGAAGGCCAGCGCCTGACCCCTGCAAGGAGCCGCACATCATGAGTCAACCGCTCGATACTCTCTGGTACACCCGTTGCCCCGTGCCCACCGGGCTTGGCATCGCCTTGCAAAAAGGCTGGCTGGAACAGGCCCTGGGCGACCAGGGCACGCGCATCCAGTCGCTGCGTGAGTCGGCCAGCCAGGCGGTGCGTGAATCGCATTTCGACCACAGCCTGCAGAATTCGGTGCGCCACGGCGGCAGCATCCCGGCCATCTGGGCCCGCGCCAGCGGACGTGAAACCCGGGTGATCGGCCTGTCCTGGGCCGACGAGGTGCAGTTGATCCTCAGCCTGCCAGACAGCGACATTCGCACCGTCAAGGACCTCAAGGGTCGGCGCTTCGGCCTGCCGCACTGGACCGGCGCGCAGATCGACTTCACCCGCGCCCAGGCCATCCGCGGCCTGGAAAACGCCCTGCGCCTGGAAGGCCTGGAGGTGAAGGATGTGGAGCTGGTGGACTTCATCCAGGGCGGCACTTTCAGTGACGAAGCGCCACAGCGTGTCGCCGGCCTCGGCGCCTTCGGCGGCAGCCGCCGTGGCGGGCAGAACCCGGAACTCACCGGGCTGCTGCGCGGCGAGGTGGACGCGATCTTCCTCAAGGGCGCCCACGCGGTGCAACTGGCCCAGCAGTTCGGCCTGCACACGGTAATCGACACCGGCTCCCACCCCGAGCCACTGGTGCGCTCGAACAACGGCACGCCGCGCACCCTGAGCGTCGACCAGCACCTGCTCGACCAGCATCTGGACAGCGCCGTGGGCATCCTCGGTGCGGTACTGCGCGCCGAGGAATGGGCCCATACCCACCCCGAAGACACCCGCCGCTACCTCGCCCGCGAGTCCAACAGCAGCGAGTACTGGGTGGTGCAGGCCTACGGCGAGGACGCCCACCAGCGCCTGCGTACCGAACTCGACGAGCGCGCCACCACGGCCCTGCAGGACTTCACCGACTTCCTGCACCGTTGGCGCTTCATCCCTGAGCGCTTCGATGTGCGCGACTGGATCGACCCGCGCCCGCTGCAAGCCCTGCGCAGCGCCGTCGCCAAGCGCGCCAGCTGAGCATCGCCCGGCCCCGGCGCAAGCCCGGGGCCGACTGCCCACCCGCACAAGGCTCATGCATGAACAACCCACTCGACACCCTCTGGTACACCCACAGTCCGGTACCCACGGGGCTCGGCATCGCCGTCGAATCCGGCCGCCTGGCCCGGGCCTTCCAGCCCTGGGGCACGCGTATCCAGGCCCTGCGCGAATCCTCGGACCGTGAAGTGCGCGAGGCGCACTTCGACCACCACCTGCGCAACTCAGTGCGCCACGGTGGCAACATCCCGGCCATCTGGGCCCGCGCCAGCGGACGCGACACCCGTGTACTGGGGCTGTCGTGGAGCGACGAGGTGCAACTGATCGTCACCACCGCCGACAGCCCGGTACGCGGCATCCGCGACCTGCGCAACCGCCGCTTCGGCGTACCCAAGTGGGCCAACGTGCAGATCGACTTCACCCGCGCCCAGGCCATTCGCGGCCTGGAAAACGCCCTGCGCCTGGAAGGCCTGAGCCTCCACGACGTGGAGCAGGTGGACTACCCCTATGGCGGCACCTACAGCGACGACCCGGTGCGCCACGTGCACGGCGCCCAGGTCAGCCTCGGCAACCGCGTGCGCCAGCGCAACAACGAACTCATCGGACTTCTGCGTGGCGACATCGACGCGATCTTCCTCAAGGGCGCCCACGGCCTGCACCTGGCCGACGAGTTCGGCCTGCGGGTGGTGGTCGATATCGGCTCGCACCCCGACCCGCTGGTGCGCGCCAACATCGGCACGCCGCGTACCCTGACCGTCGACCAGCACCTGCTGGACCAGCACTTCGACGCCGCGGTGCTGATCCTCGACAGCGTGCTGCGCGCCGAGCAGTGGGCCTGGGCCCACCCCGAGGAGACCCGCCGCTTCCTCGCCCGCGAACTGAACACCAGCGAATACTGGGTCGCCGCCGCCTACGGCGAGGACGCCCACCTGCGCCTGCGCACCAACCTGGCCGAGCGCTCGATCGAGGCATTGCAGGACCTCACGGACTTCCTCGAACGCTGGGGCTTCATTCCGCACCGCTTCGACGTGCGCCAGTGGATCGAGCCACGGCCGCTTGCGCACCTGCTGGAGAACATCAATGTCGCCATCTAGGCCGCAAGGCTTCATCGCCAGCTTCATGTTCCTGGCGACCTTCAGTGGCGCCACCATCGGCATGGCGAAAATCGTCACCACGCTGTACGCCCTGCACCTGGGCGCCAGCCCCCTGCAATTGGGAGTGATCTCGGCCATGGAGTCGCTGGGCATGGTGCTGCTGACCCTGCCGGCGGGCTTCGTCATTGCCCGATTCGGTGCGCGCCGGGTGTACTTTCTGGCAAGCGTAGGGCCGCTGCTGCTGAACCTGGCGATCCCGCTGTTCGCCAACTGGATCTGGCTGGCCGTGGCGCGTCTGCTGATCGGCCTGTGCATTCCGTTTCGCATTGTCGCCATGAACAGCGCCTTCTTGCGCCAGCTGCGTCACATCGGCCGCGACAAGGCCGGTTGGTACCGCGGCGCGCTTACCCTTGGCATGGGCCTGCTCGGCCCGCTGCTGGGCAATGCCCTAAGCGGTGGCAGCTTCACCCTGGGCTTCGTGGTGATCGGCCTGTGCTTCGGCCTGATGGCCGTGTACAGCCTCGGCTTCTGGGAGCAGGAAGACCCAGTCGAGCCCGTCGCCGGACTGGACGGCGGCATCCTCGCCCAGTCACGCGCCCTGCTCGGCCACACCGAGGTGGCCGAGAGCTGCGTGATCGAGCTGCTGTGCGGCGCCACCGGCGCACTATTCGGCACCTTCGTCATCGTGCTGGCCATGGAGGTCGCCCAGCTCAGCCAGGAGCACGCCGTAAGCCTGGTGATGATCCAGGGCGTGGCGGCGGTGCTCGGCCTGTTCGGCCTCGGTCATCTGGTGCAGCGCGCAGGCCGACGCTCGACCTACCTCGCCAGCCTGACCTTGGTGGTGGCGGGCCTGCTGTTGCTCGGCCGTGGCCAGGGCTATGCCTGGCTGGCCCTGGGGACCGTGCTGTTGAGCCTTGCCAGCGCCCTGGCGCACCTGGTGAACATGGCGCAGATGGGCGAATCATCGCTGGACAAGAGCAAACTCTCGGGCCTGTTCAACCTTGCCGGAATGTTCGGCGGCTGCGCCGGTGCCTTGCTCGGGGGGGTGATCAGCCATTGGATCGGCACGGCGAATCTGTTCTTGGCGTGGATCCCGCTGGTGCTGCTCACCGCCCTGTTCTGCTGGCTGCGCCACCTGCGGCGCGGCTCTACCCGCGTTATCACCGTGGAGGGCTGACCCGATGCGCAAGATTCCCCTGCATCACCTGACGTTGTTCATCTCGCCCCTGGCCCTGCTGGCGGCCTGGGTACTTGTGGCCGACAGCGGCGCCTTCCCGCGCCAGTTGCTGGTGCCGCCGCGGGAGGTCTGGCAGACCTTCGAGGAGTTGCTGGCCAGCGGTGAATTGCGCGAGCACCTTGGAAGCAGTTTGTCGCGCCTGGCCCTGGGCTTTGTGCTCGGCGCACTTGGCGGCCTGGCCTTCGGCACCGCCATGGCCCTGTCGCCCAGCGTCGAGGCCTACTGCGGGCCGCTGTTCCATACCTTGCGCCAGGTGCCCTCGATCGCCCTGATCCCGATGTTCATCCTGTTCTTCGGTGTCGAAGAAACCTTCAAGATCGTGATCGTCACCAAGGCCAGCTTCTTCCCCATAGCCCTGGCCACCTGCGAAGGCGTGCGCGGTATCCCGCGCAGCTACTTCGAGGTTGCCCGGGTGTACCGCCTGCCACTGCCGACACTGCTCGCCGAGGTCGCCTTCCCCGCCGCCGCGCCGCCGATCCTCACCGGCCTGCGCATCGGCCTGAGCCGCGCCTGGATGGTGCTGGTGGCCGCCGAGCTGCTGGCCGCCGACAGTGGTCTTGGGCAGATGATCGAGATGAGCCGGCAGATGCTGCGCATCGATGTGGTGATGGTCGGCGTGCTGGTGACTGGCCTTGTGGGCTTCACCCTCGACCAAGGTTTACGTCTGCTGGAGCGGCGCGTATTGCGCTGGAAACCCCTATGAATCGACTGATTGCATTACTGCGCCATGGCCGCGGGTTGGTCTTGCCGCTGTTGTTGATCGCCGCCTGGGAGGCCGCCTCGCGACAAGGCGCCAGCCAGGCCTACGCCTTCGTGCCGCTGCAGCGCATCGGCGAAGGCCTGGTGGATCTGCTGGCCAGCGGCGAGTTGTGGCTGAGCGTGCAGGCCAGCCTGCAACGCACCTGCCTGGGGCTGCTGTTCGGCGTGCTGGCAGGTTTTGCGCTGGGCGCCGGCATGGCCTCGTCGCGCTGGCTGGACCGGCTGCTCGCGCCGCTGTTCCACGGCCTGCGCCAGGTACCCATCCTCGGCCTGATCCCACTGCTGGCGCTGTGGTTCGGCAGCGGCGAAGTGACCAAGGTGCTGATCGTCTCGCTGGCTGCCTTCTACCCCATGGCACTCAATGCCTTCGAAGGCTTCAGCCATGTGGAAAAACGCTACCGCGAAGTCGGCCGCCTGTATGCCCTGTCGCCCTGGCAGCAGTTCGTGCAAATCCTGCTGCCTGGCGCCCTGCCGAGCCTGTGCAACGGTGTGCTGCATGCGCTGGCCTTCGCCTGGGTCAGCTCGGTGGGCAGCGAGCTGTTCCTCTCCACCGGCATGGGCCTTGGCAACCTGATGATGAACGCCGAAACCGGCTCACGCATGGAGATCATCGTGATCGGCGTGCTGTGCATCGGCCTGCTCGGCTACGCCATGAACCAACTGTTTTCGCGCCTCAGCCGGCACCTGCTGCGCTGGCGCGCCCTTCGTCGATAGGTGACCGCGATGACCGCACTGCTCAACTCTCTTCTTCCCGCCTACACCCTCGGCCAACCCGGCGCCCTGGAGATTCGTGGGCTGAACAAGCATTACCAACTCGACGGCAAACCCTTGCAGGTACTCAAGGGCATCGACCTGCAAGTGTTGCCCGGCGAGTTCGTGTGCATCGTCGGCGCCAGTGGCTGCGGCAAGTCTTCGCTATTACGGCTGATCGTGGGCCTGGAACAGGACTACGACGGGCAGATCCGCCTGGATGGCGAAAACGTGCAAGGTACCAGCCTGGAGCGGGGTCTTGTGTTCCAGGACCATCGCCTGTTCCCCTGGAAAACCGTGGAGCAGAACGTGGCCCTGGCACTCAAGCCCCTGCGTCTGAGCAAGCGCGAAAAAGCCGAGCGGGTTGCCGAGCACTTGGCGCTGGTGGGCCTGCAAGGCTTCGAGCATGCCTACCCGCACCAACTCTCCGGCGGCATGGCCCAGCGCGCCGCCATTGCCCGGGCATTGATCACCCGGCCCAAGCTGCTGTTGCTGGACGAGCCTTTCGGTGCTCTGGATGCCCTGACCCGTATCCACCTGCAACGCGAGTTGCAACGCATCTGGCTGCAACAGGGCAGCAGCATGATCATGGTGACCCACGATGTGGAAGAGGCACTCTACCTCGGCGACCGGGTGATCGTCATGGACCCTCGCCCCGGACGCATCCGCTTTGAGGTACGCGTGGACCTGCCGCATCCGCGCGAGCGGCACGCGCCGCGCTTGCAAAAGCTGCGTGACGAATTGCTGGCCGAACTTACCGGCGCCTGATCATGTTGGGAGATCCAGTCAGCCGTTGAGGAGACTTACGCCAGTTGACCGCTGCTCCCCGTTTCCCCGGGGCAGCGCCGTTGTCAGAAGGCGAAGCAGGAGCAGCCCAGCGCCCCCCAGAACCCCTGGAAGTCACTCACCGGCACGCTGGAATACCGCGCCTTCTCATGGCTGTGAGCATGAACCCCGCAAGGCCCCACGCACTGGTGCACCG
>Ga0247821_10000690_pt1 | contig 18741 bp, 15 predicted proteins | sample 13C_Glycerol_Day_FD_192481 | JGI IMG/M metagenome (GOLD analysis project Ga0247821, IMG submission 192481) | Soil microbial communities from agricultural site in Penn Yan, New York, United States - 13C_Glycerol_Day14 | ecosystem: Environmental > Terrestrial > Soil > Agricultural land | place... | reverse complement strand
GGGCCGCGAAGCGGCCCCAAATTACACAACTGCAGGCATTATGTTCCAGCGCGATTAGATGGGTTCGGCCCACATGTCGTATTCGTCGGCATCCACCACGCGGCAACGCACCTTGTCACCCGGCTTGAAACCGTGGTCGCCATCGATGAACACGCTGCCATCGATCTCCGGGGCGTCGAAGAAGCTGCGGCCAACCGAACCTTGCTCTTCCACTTCATCGATCAGTACGTCGATTTCCTTGCCGATGCGCAGTTGCAGGCGGGCGGCGCTGATGGCCTGCTGGTGGGCCATGAAGCGGTCCCAACGGTCCTGCTTGACGTCGTCCGGCACTTCTTCCAGGCCCAGGTCGTTGGCCGGGGCGCCTTCCACCGGCGAGTACTGGAAGCAGCCCACGCGGTCCAGCTGGGCTTCGGTCAGCCAGTCCAGCAGGTATTGGAAGTCTTCTTCGGTCTCGCCCGGGAAACCGACGATGAAGGTGGAGCGAATCACCAGCTCCGGGCACTGCTCGCGCCAGTTCTTGATACGCGCCAGGGTGCGGTCTTCGAACGCCGGGCGCTTCATGGCCTTGAGCACTTTCGGGCTGGCGTGCTGGAACGGGATGTCCAGGTACGGCAGGATCTTGCCGGCGGCCATCAGCGGGATCACGTCGTCGACGTTCGGGTATGGGTAAACGTAATGCAGGCGTACCCAGGCACCCAGGCTGCTCAGTGCTTCGCACAGTTCGAGCATGCGGGTCTTGACCGGGCGGCCGTTCCAGAAGTCGGTCTTGTACTTGACGTCGACGCCATAGGCGCTGGTGTCCTGGGAAATCACCAGGATTTCCTTGACCCCGGCCTTGACCAGGCGCTCGGCCTCGCTCAGCACTTCGCCGACCGGGCGGCTGACCAGCTTGCCGCGCATGGACGGGATGATGCAGAAGCTGCAGCTGTGGTTGCAGCCTTCGGAAATCTTCAGGTACGCATAGTGGCGCGGGGTCAGCTTGACGCCCTGCGGCGGCACCAGGTCGATCAGCGGGTTGTGGTCCTGGCGTGGCGGCACCACTTCGTGCACGGCGTTGACCACCTGCTCGTACTGCTGCGGGCCGGTGACCGACAGCACGCTCGGGTGCACGTCACGGATGCTGCCTTCCTCGACACCCATGCAGCCGGTGACGATGACTTTGCCGTTTTCCTTGATCGCTTCGCCGATCACTTCCAGCGACTCGGCCTTGGCGCTATCGATGAAACCGCAGGTGTTGACCACCACCACGTCGGCGTCCTCGTAGGTGGGCACGACTTCATAGCCTTCCATGCGCAGCTGGGTCAGGATGCGCTCGGAATCGACCAGGGCTTTTGGGCAACCCAGGCTTACGAAACCTACCTTGGGGGTGGCGGGCGTGGTGGACATGACTAACCTCGGTATTGAATGCAGGTCGCCCGACCGGAATCGGGGGCGATCTTGACGGGCGCTTTTGGCGCCTCTGATCAAAAAGTGCGCAATTCTAGCGAGCGCAGGGTCGCTTGACCAGCAGAAATGCGACGAACGCTGCGCTATGCTTCGCGCCATTGCGTCGGGGGTATCGGTATCACCTGGCGCATGGGGAATTCTACTGGCCTTGCAAGGCCGTCTGCGGGAGTGTTCGATGGTTCAGGCAAGCAGTCACGCCGAGGGCGGGCACGAGGGGAAGCAGGGCGCGACGCGGTCGCTGAGCCTGCTCGTGGCAGCGGTCGGGGTAGTTTATGGCGATATCGGTACCAGCCCGTTGTATACCCTCAAGGAAGTCTTCAGCGGCGGGTACGGAGTACCGGTCAACCATGACGGCGTGCTGGGGATCCTGTCGCTGATCCTGTGGTCGCTGCTGTGGGTTGTGTCGTTCAAATACGTGATGTTCATCCTGCGCGCCGACAACCAGGGCGAGGGCGGCACCATGGCGTTGACCGCACTGGCGCGGCGGGCCACGGCGGCCTATCCGAGGTTGCGCACGTTGATGGTGGTTTGCGGGTTGATCGGCGCTTCGTTGTTCTATGGCGACAGCATGATCACCCCGGCGGTGTCGGTGCTGTCGGCGGTAGAGGGCATGGGCCTGGCGTTCGAGGGTATCGACCACTGGGTGGTGCCGATTTCGCTGGTGATATTGGTGGCGCTGTTCCTGGTGCAAAAGCACGGCACCGACAAGATCGGCAAGCTGTTCGGCCCGATCATGGTCATCTGGTTCGTGGCGCTGGGTGCGCTGGGGGTGCATGGCATTTCGCAGAGCCCGGAAGTACTCAAGGCATTCAACCCGATCTGGGCGGTGAACTTCTTCGTGGTTCACCCCGGCATGGGTGTCGCCATTCTCGGTGCGGTGGTGCTGGCGCTGACCGGTGCCGAGGCGTTGTACGCCGACATGGGCCACTTTGGCCGCAAGCCGATCGCCCGGGCCTGGTTTGCCTTGGTACTGCCGGGGCTGGTGCTCAACTACTTTGGCCAGGGCGCGTTACTGCTGCAAGACCCCGAGGCGGCACGTAACCCGTTCTACCTGCTGGCGCCGGGCTGGGCGCTGCTGCCGATGGTCGGTTTGGCTACCATGGCCACGGTGATCGCTTCGCAGGCGGTGATCTCAGGGGCGTTCTCCCTGACCCGCCAGGCCATTCAGCTGGGCTACATTCCCCGGATGCAGGTCCAGCATACCTCCAGCGACGAACAGGGGCAGATCTACATCGGCGCAATCAACTGGTCGCTGATGGTCGGCGTGGTACTGCTGGTGGTCGGTTTCGAGTCGTCCGGAGCCCTTGCGGCGGCCTACGGCGTGGCGGTGACCGGTACCATGCTGATGACCACCATCCTGGTCTCGGCGGTGATGCTGCTGCTGTGGAAGTGGCCACCGGTGCTGGCAGTGCCGATCCTGCTGGGCTTCCTGTTCGTCGACGGGCTGTTCTTTGCCGCCAACGTGCCGAAGATCGCCCAGGGCGGTGCCTTCCCGGTATTGGCCGGGGGCGTGCTGTACCTGTTGATGAGCACCTGGAAGCGCGGCAAGCAAATCCTGATGGAGCGTATCGACGAAGGCGCGCTGCCACTGCAGCTGTTCATCAGCAGCATACGCATTCAGCCGCCGCACCGGGTCGAAGGCACGGCGGTGTTCCTCACGGCGCGCTCCGATGCGGTGCCCCATGCGCTGTTGCACAACATGTTGCATAACCAGGTGCTGCACAGTCAGGTCGTGCTGTTGACGGTTGTCAGTGAGGACCGGCCACGGGTACCGGAGCAGGAGCGTTTCGAAGTGGAGGCTTATGGCGACGGGTTCTTCCGCGTGCTGCTGCACTTTGGCTTCATGGACGAACCGGATGTGCCGGCGGCGCTGAAGCTTTGCCACCTGGAAGAGCTGGACTTCAGCCCGATGCGCACCACCTACTTCCTCAGCCGCGAGACCGTGATCGCCTCACGGCTGGAGGGGATGTCGCGCTGGCGGGGCAACCTGTTTGCGTTCCTGCTGAAGAATGCCAACGGCAACTTGCGCTTCTTCAACCTGCCGTTGAACCGGGTGATCGAGCTGGGGACCCAGGTCGAGATCTGAGGTGCAATACAGATTTCAAGGCAGTACCCGCTCCCACATGGACCGCATAGCTTTCAAAGCTTGCGCTGTACCTGTGGGAGCGGGTTTACCCGCGAATGGGTCGCAAGGTCTTATCAGTTCTGCTCAGCCACGCTGGACTTGCCCTGGCGTGTCTCGATCTCGCCGATCAGGCGCTTGGCCAATGCCGGGTAGTTTTCGTCGAAGTGGTGCCCCCCTGGCAGCTTCAGGCGTTCACCCACCGCAGTCTTGTCGGTGCAGCCGCTCTCGTCGGTTTCTTCCACACCATACACGCACACCACCTTGGAAGCCGGCAGCCTGGCCATTTCAGGCCCGGTTGGCGCTTCCTGGCCTTCCTTGCCCAGCCAGCCCTCGACTTCGATCTCGAAGCTGCCACTGCGGGCAAAGGCCAGCAGCATCACCGCGTCGATACGCTGCTGGTCCTCGGCCGGCAGGCGGTTGTAGATCGCCGGCAGCACGTCGGCGCCGAACGAATAGCCGGTCAGCACGAAGCGCTTGGTGCCCCACTTCTGCCGATAGTGCTGCATCAGCTCGGACAGGTCGGCGGCGCTTTGTTCCGGAGTCTTGTGCTGCCAGTAGTAGCGCAACGTATCGATGCCGACCACCGGGTAGCCAAGCTTGGCCATTTCCCCGGCCACGTCGCGGTCCAGGTCCCGCCAGCCACCATCACCGGAAAGGAACAGGGTGACCGTGTCGGTAGTCTGCCCGGCCGGCACCTCGACCACCGGGATGGCCAGGGCGTTGCCATCATGGCCGACCAGGGCCTGGGTCAGTTGGGCCTTGAGCACTTGTGGCAGGTGGATGTCGTAGTCGCTGATGCTGGTTTCGGCATTCGCCTGGTCGCGCACGAAAGCGGCGCTGGCGTCATCCGGGTTGTCGTTCCAGGCGACGTTCCAGTGGCCATGGGCGGCCGACTTCGGCAGCGGTGCCTGGCAGCCGGGCTGTTCCAGGCTGAAGTCCACGGAAATCGCCCGCGCCTTGTCGTTGTTCTGGCTGGCCAGCCAGCGCCAGGCCTGGGCGGCGCCAGGGCCGATGCCGGCGACCAGGGTCGGCTTTTCCGACAACTGGCCCAGGGCCTGGTCTAGGGCCTGTTGCTGCTTGCTGCAGTCGTTGGGCGGCACGATCACCTGTACCAGTTGCGCTTCGCCGGCCTGTGCCAGGTCCAGCAGTTGCCTGTCGGTCAGCGCCTGGTCCTGAGGGACACCGATGGCCACCCGGGCTTTGGGGTGCACGCCTGGGGTCACGCGGGTGATAGGGGTGCCATTGATGCTCAGTTGTTCCAGGCGCGCCTCGGGGGCCGGGCGCGTCCATAGCCAGAACGCCAGCGCGCCTCCCAGGGCGGCCAACAGCAGGGGAACCAGCAGGTACAGCCAAAAGCGTCGGGTCATCAACGTTTCACCAATCCAGTCAGGCCGCCTGCAATCAGGGCGGCGGTGTCGGCCAGTGCCACCAGCGGGTCGAGCCCGGCCGGCACGGCCATGTAGCGGGGTTCCCAGTCCGGTTGGAACTTGTCCTTGAAGCGTCGAAGCCCCTGGAAGTTGTAAAGCTGCTCGCCACGGCGGAACACCATCGAGCCCAGGCGCTGGGTCAAGGGCGCGCCACGCCGCGGCTGCAGCCCGGAAAGCGGCACCATGCCCAGGCTGAAGCGGGCGTAGTCATGGCTTTTGTAGTGCAGGATCAGGCCGATCATCATGAATTCCATGGTCAGCTTCGGGGCTTCGGGGTGGGCCCGCATCAGGTCAAGGCTGGCCAGTTCATTGCCATGGGTTTCAAGCAGGTTGGCGAAAGCCACCGGGCGGCCCTGGAAGCGGATCAGGGCAATGCGAAAATGCTGCAGGTACTCAGGGCTGAAGCGCCCCAGCGAGAAGCCTTTCTCACGCACGTTCTTGCCGCCGAGCCAGGCGTCGGAAATTTCCTTCAGCTCTGCCAGCGGAGCATGCCCGGGTTCGTGGATCTCCAGGCTCAGGCCGTCACGACCGCCACGGTTCCAGGTGTAGCGCAAGTCCTTCATCTCCTTGCCCTTGGCTTCGAGGTCGAAGCGGCGCAAGTCGACCCGGGCTTCTTCGCCCAGCTTCAGCGCGGTCAGGCCGATGTCCATGTAGAACGGCAGGTTCTCGGCGCGCACCTGATAGAACACCGGGCGGGCATGGTGCAGGTCGCACAGGTCGCGGAACTGCCAGATCATCTCGGCGCGCTCCTGGGCCGGGCCGATCGGGTCGTACAAGGCCACCAGGCTGCGACCGCGACGGGCGTACATGAGGAAGGCGTTGTCAGCAGGGTGGAACAACAGCGCCTTGTCGCCGGTCAGCGCCAGGCCGCCATCGGGCTGGTCAGAGGCCAGCAGAATGCGGTTGGCCCGCTGCAGTTCCTGTTCATCGGGCAGGTGGATTACCGGTGGTGCCGTGCGCAGCAGCCAGGTCAGGGCCACCGCCGCCAGCAGCAAGGCGCTGCCCATTGCGGCGCGCAGGCCGCGCGGGGCGTCGGCATCGAGGGTGAACTGCCACCACAGCTGATGGCTGTAGGGCACATCCTGGTAGGCGAACAGCAACAGCCACACCGATGCGCCCACCACACAGGCGCTGGCCACCAGAAACACCGGCGAGAACGGCAACTCGAGCAAGCGGCTGGGGCGGTAGAAGGAGCGGCGGAACAGAGCGAGCAGGGTGGCAGTAAGGGTCAGCAGGCAGGCCTCTTCCCAATCGAAGCCCTTGAGCAGCGACAGCAGGGCGCCGACCAGCAACAGCACGGTGGTCAGCAGCCAGGCGGCGGACAGGCGCCGGCGCAGGCCCTGGGCCAGCAGCAGGCACAGCACGCCGATCAGGCTGGCGCCGAAGTGCGAGGCGTCGATCAGGCGGTGCGGTACCAGGAAACCCATGTGCTCCAGGCGGGTGTCGATCTCCGGCGTGGCCCCGGAGAAAAGCAGCACCACCCCGGACAGGAACACCAGGATCGACAGGATCGGCGCAGCCAGCCCGGAAGCGGCCTTGATAGCCTGTTGCGCGAACAGCAGGCGCCGGGCTTCGTTGGCCAACAGCAGCACGCAGGCCAGCAGCAGCGGCAGTACCACGTAGATCAGCCGATACAGCAGCAGTGCTGCTGCCAGCGGCGCCGCGCCGAGTTGGTCGGCAAACGCTGCCAGCAGGATCGCTTCGAACACCCCGACGCCGCCCGGTACGTGGCTGAGCACACCTGCGGCCAAGGCCAGCAAATACACCAGGACAAAGGCACCAAATGGCGGTGCTTCGGGCAGCAGCAGATACAGCACGGTGGCGGCAGCCGCGACATCCAGTGCGGTGATCAGCAGTTGCAGGGCGGTCAGGCGGGCGCTGGGCAGGCGTAGTGTGCGCCGGCCTAGCTGTACCAGCAGGTTATCGGCCAGTGGTTGTTCGGCCAGGCGCCGGCGGTACAGGCCGAACACCAGCACGCTGCACAGCACCAGCACGGCTATGGCGATACCCGCCAGCAAGCCCGTCGCCAGACCCAGTGCGGCCGAGGCCGCCGGCAGGTCGCTCAGGGTCGCCAAGGCGGCCAGGGGCGGTAGCGCACAGCCCAGCGATAGGCTGGCGAACACGCTCATCCGCGCCACTTCGCCTGCGCCGACCCCTTGCCGCGCATACAGGCGGTAGCGCACCGAACCTCCCGACAGCATCGACAGGCCGATGGCGTTGCCGATGGCAAAGGCACTGAAGCCGCCCAGCAGCAGGCTGGGCAGCGGCAGTTTCACACCGGCATAGCGGCTGGCCGACCACTCGTAACCCAGCAGAATCAGGAAGCCGGCCACGGTTGCCAGCAAGGCACCGAGCAGTGCCTGGGTCGGTACGCTGAGCATGGCATCGTGCAAGGCATAGATATCCAACTCGCTCAACAGGTGGCGGCAGGCGATCAAGGCCATGGTGAACAACACCAGGGTCACTGCCAGGCTGATGGGCTGACGGTAGCGGCTCAAGCGCTCGAGCAAGGGCAGGCGTTGCACGGCCCCCGGCAGCGCCGAGGCGAGCGGCGCTGCCGGTTCTGGGTTTGGCGAAGTCATTGGTTGCCTCGGGCATGCAGCGCGAGGAGAGGGGAAGGTGCGGCCAAGTGAAAGTCCCTTAGAAAAACGTATCCCCATGTTACTCCGGGCTCGGGCGCTTGCAGTGGCCTGGCCGGGTTAAAGATAGTTCATCCAAGGCACGCCCTTTCTAGCCAGGGGGTGGCTGAGGGGGCGAGGGAATTCGAGGCGAGGAAAAAGCAGAGGGGCGAAAACGACAAACCCCGCGCTGCTGTTACACAGGCGGGGTTTGTTCTGACGAATATGGTTGCGGGAGCCGGATTTGAACCGACGACCTTCGGGTTATGAGCCCGACGAGCTACCAGGCTGCTCCATCCCGCGTCAGAGGTGCGCATTCTACAGCTTGGCGATTGGTTGTCAAGCTTTTTGAACTTCAGGCTAGCGATGCACATTTTCAGAGGCAAAGAAAAAGGCCACTGTGTATACAGTGGCCTTTTCTTGAATCTGGTTGCGGGAGCCGGATTTGAACCGACGACCTTCGGGTTATGAGCCCGACGAGCTACCAGGCTGCTCCATCCCGCGTCAGTGGGGCGGATTCTACAGCTTGTGGCGGGTGTGTCAAGCGCTAACGTTTGATTTCTCGACACTTTTTGCTGGCAGAGGTTTTCTGCGCACAAAGAAAAAGGCCACTGCGTTAACAGTGGCCTTTTCTCGAATCTGGTTGCGGGAGCCGGATTTGAACCGACGACCTTCGGGTTATGAGCCCGACGAGCTACCAGGCTGCTCCATCCCGCGCCTGTGAGATCGAATTCTACGGATTCTCTTCCCATTGTCAAGCAAATGTTCTGGAAAAACCTTTTTTGTTCAACCCCTTAGCGTATTCAAATGTATGCAGCTCAGGCACGGTGGGGCTTTCAGGCCGATTATCGTGTGCCGAAGCGGGTGAGCTGTTTCACAACAGTACGCATGCGATACTATCTGTATGAATTTACAGTGCTGACGGTCATCCATGTCCTTGCGCAAGATCATCCACGTCGACTGCGATTGCTTCTACGCCGCGATCGAAATGCGTGACGACCCGCGCCTGGCCGGGCGGCCCATGGCGGTGGGGGGCTCGGCCGACCATCGTGGGGTCATCGCCACCTGCAACTATGAGGCGCGTGCCTACGGCGTGCGTTCGGCCATGTCGTCGCGGCACGCGCTGAAACTGTGCCCGGACCTGCTGATCGTCAAGCCGCGCTTCGAGGCCTACCGTGAGGCCTCGCGGGAAATCCACACGATCTTCCGCGACTACACCGAGCTGATCGAGCCGCTGTCACTGGACGAGGCCTATCTGGATGTGAGCGACAGCCAATGGTACTCGGGCAGCGCCACGCGCATTGCCGAAGATATCCGCCGCCGCGTCGCCCGCACCCTGCATATCACTGTCTCGGCCGGCGTGGCGCCTAACAAGTTCCTGGCCAAGATCGCCAGTGACTGGCGCAAGCCCAATGGCCTGTTCGTGATTACCCCGGACGAAGTGGAGGCATTTGTTGCGGCCCTGCCGGTGGCCAGGTTGCACGGGGTGGGCAAGGTAACGGCAGACAAGATGGCGCGGTTGGGTATCGAAACCTGCCTGGAGCTGCGCGAATGGTCGCGTCTGGCGCTGGTGCGCGAGTTCGGCAGCTTTGGCGAGCGGTTGTGGGGGCTGGCGCGGGGTATCGATGAGCGTGCGGTACACAATGACAGCCGCCGGCAGTCGGTCAGCGTGGAAAACACCTACGACACCGACCTGCCGGACCTGGCCAGTTGCCTGGCACGGCTGCCCGAACTGCTGGAAAGCCTGAACCAGCGTATCGCCCGCATGGACAGTAGTTACCGGCCGGAAAAGCCCTTCGTCAAGGTCAAGTTCCATGACTTCAGCCAGACCACCATGGAGCAGGCGGGGGCGGGCAGAGACCTTGAGAGTTATCGCCAGTTGCTGGGGCAGGCGTTTGCCCGTGGTGGCAAGCCGGTACGCTTGTTGGGGGTGGGCGTGAGGCTGCGCGACTTGCGCGGGGCGCATGAGCAGCTGGAGCTGTTCCCGCCTGAATAAAAGGCCTGGGCCTGGCTGCACGGCCCCCTGTGGGAGCGGCCTTGTGTCGCGAAAGGGCCGCGCGGCGGCCCCAGGATTACAGCTGTGATGCATCAATTGTCGGGGCTGCTCTGCAGCCCTTTCGCGACACAAGGCCGCTCCCACAAGGGGATGCGTTGCCGCAGCAGTTACTGCGCGCCCGGGTCAGCCACCAACCTGCCAGTGGCCTTGGTCAGCGACTGCAGAAACTCCTGCTGCAACTCCGGGTCGTTGCGGGTCAGTTCGATCAGGCTCTGTTCCATTTCACTGGCTTCCTCTTCCAGGCCCAGTTCGGACAAGCGCTTGACCCGGTGTACCCATTGGCCGACATCGTCATCTTCGAGGTCATCGAAGATCAGTTCATGGGCTTCGAGCAGCTTGTTGCGCAGGGTGGCGCTGACCAGCAGGCTGGCATCGCCACGTACCGCGTTGTCCTCGTCCAGCACCTGCAGGTGCAGGGTACCGATGTGGTTGAGGTTCTGCTCGGAGAACGGGCTGTCGAGCAGGTTCAGGCGCAGCACGCCGTTCCTGTCGGTGGTCAGCTCGTGGGTCATCTTGCCAGCCTTCACCTCGACCAGGCGCTCGCTCCAGGGCAGGCTGGTAGATTCCTCGCGCTTGCCTTTCTGCACTTCGCTGATCCCGGCCAGGTTCTGCTGGGCACGGCCGTTGGACGGCACGTTCATGAACGGGTTGAGCCCGTCCACGCCGTAGCTGAGCCAGTCGTGGGTGATGCTTTCCGGCAGGTTGCCCAGGGCGAACACATTGACCACGTTGGCACCCACGCCTGCCACCACAGCCACCGCACCCAGCGGGATCTCGTAGATCTCCCGCCAGGGTTGGTAAGGCGTATAGCGGTCATAGCTGCGGGTGACTTCGAATTCGGTGACTTCGAAGCGCTTCTGCTCATGCACGCGCACACGCCGTTGCGGAAGCTCCATCACCTTCGGCTCGCCGACATCGATCTGCAGGGTGTGCTCGAGCAGCTTGCGCTCGACGCGCTCCTCATGGTCGCTGCGCTGGGACATCTGGTTGGCGCAGCCACTGACGAGCAGGGCGCCGCACAGTGCGGCGCCCCCCAGGGGAAAGGTACTTCGCTTGAACATGATCACTCGTGCATTGGTTATCAGCGGCGAACGCGGGCCTGCAGGAAGGTCAGCACTTCATCGAGCGGCAACGCTTGGGCGTCCTGCTCTGTGCGGTGCTTGTACTCCAGGTTGCCTTCGGCCAGGCCGCGATCGCTGACGACGACGCGGTGCGGGATGCCGATCAGTTCCATGTCGGCAAACTTGATGCCTGGGCTGGTCTTCTTGTCACGGTCGTCCAGCAGCACTTCGTAGCCGGCAGCAGTCAGTTCGGCGTACAGCTTGTCGGTCGCCTCGCGAACCACCTCGGTTTCGTAGCGCAGCGGGACCAGGGCGATCTGGAACGGAGCCAGGGCGTCGTTCCAGATGATGCCCTTGTCGTCATAGCTCTGCTCGATGGCAGCTGCGACCACGCGGGACACACCGATGCCGTAGCAGCCCATGGACAGGGTGACCGGCTTGCCGTTCTCGCCCAGTACCTGGCACTTCAGCGCCTCGCTGTACTTGGTGCCAAGCTGGAAGATGTGGCCCACTTCGATGCCGCGCTTGATCACCAGGGTACCCTGGCCGTCCGGGCTCGGGTCGCCTTCGACCACGTTACGCAGGTCGGCGACCTGTGGAACCGGCAGGTCGCGCTCCCAGTTCACGCCGAAGTAGTGCTTGTCGTCGATGTTGGCGCCGATGCCGAAGTCGCTCATCAGGGCAACCGAACGGTCGATGATGATTTCCAGCGGCAGGTTCAGCGGGCCGAGCGAACCTGCGCCAGCACCGATGGCCTCGCGCAGTTCGGCGTCGCTGGCCATCACCAGCGGGTCGGCAACCTGTTCCAGCTTGGCGGCCTTGATTTCGTTGAGCTCATGGTCGCCACGCACGATCAGTGCAACCAGCTTGCCCTCTTCGGCGCCGCGCACGATCAGGGTCTTGACGGTCTTCTCGATCGGCAGGCCGAAGTTTTCCACCAGCTGGGCGATAGTCTTGGCGTTCGGCGTGTCGACCAGGCGCAGCTCCTCGGTAGGGGCCGGGCGCACGGTTTCACGCGGGATGGCTTCGGCCTTCTCGATGTTGGCGGCGTAGTCGGAGCTGTCGCTGAAGATCACATCGTCTTCGCCAGACTCGGCCAGCACGTGGAACTCGTGCGAGTAGCTGCCACCGATGGAGCCGGTGTCGGCCTGCACCGGGCGGAAGTCCAGGCCCAGGCGGGTGAAGATATTGGTGTACGCCTGATGCATGCGATCGTAGGTTTCCTGCAGGGAAGCCTGGTCGGCATGGAACGAGTAGGCGTCCTTCATGATGAACTCGCGGCCGCGCATCAAGCCGAAGCGCGGGCGGATCTCGTCACGGAACTTGGTCTGGATCTGGTACATGTTGAGCGGCAGCTGTTTATAGCTGGACAGCTCGTTGCGGGCCAGGTCGGTGATCACTTCTTCGTGGGTCGGGCCGACGCAGAAGTCGCGCTGGTGGCGATCCTTCAGGCGCAGCAGCTCGGGGCCGTACTGTTCCCAGCGGCCGGATTCCTGCCACAGTTCGGCGGGCTGGATGCTGGGCATCAGCACTTCCAGGGCGCCGGCGGCGTTCATTTCCTCACGCACCACGGCCTCGACCTTGCGCATCACCCGCAAGCCCATCGGCAGCCAGGTGTACAGGCCGGAGGCCAGTTTGCGGATCATGCCGGCACGCAGCATGAGCTGATGGCTGATGACCACTGCGTCGGCAGGGGTTTCTTTCTGGGTGGCGAGCAAATATTGACTGGTGCGCATGGTGAGCCGTGTCGATTGCCTAAGACATTGAAATGACCCCGCATTGTACGGGGGCGAAACGAAGGCGTACAGGATGCCCCAGGGCGTGACACTTGTCAGCCAAGAAAAAGCCCGGCGTGATCGCCGGGCTTTTTCAAGTGCGGGGCACTGCAAGCCAGGCTTACAGGATGCTCAGCGGGTACTCCACGATCAGGCGCAGTTCGTCGATCGATGGGGAATCGTAGTAGGTGCCATCGGAAGAACGGTAGGTAGCCTGACGTACGCGGAAGCTCAGGTCTTTCGCCGGGCCGCTCTGCAGCACGTACTTGATATCGACGTCGCGTTCCCATTCCTTGCCGTTGCTGGTGCCGGTGACGTTGGCATCGGTACCGCGTACATAACGGGTCATGAAGGTCAGGCCCGGAATGCCGTATTCGGCAAAGTTCAGGTCGTAGCGAGCCTGCCAGGACTTCTCGTCTTCGGCGTTGAAGTCGGAACGGGCCACGGAGTTGGCCAGGAAGATGGTGCCGCCACCGTCGATGCCGTAGCCGTAGTCGCCGTCACCGGTAACTTTCTGGTAGGCCAGGGTGAAGGTGTGAGCGCCGATGTTGTAGGCGCCCGACAGGCTGAACGCGCGGTTGTCCAGTTTGTCGCCATCGAATGCGCGGTACTCGGCCGAGCCTTCGCTCTTGGTGTCATAGATGTTGAAGTCGAACACCAGGCCTTGCTTGTCCGAGATCGGCAGTGCCCAGTTGACGTTGGCGTAGTACTTGCGCCAGTAGTCTTCAACCTTCGAGTAGTACAGGCTGGTGCTGAGGTTGTCGGTGAAGGCGTAGGTACCACCTACCACGTTGGCTTCCTTCAGGTGGAAACTGTCGCGGTCGGTCTGCTCCTGGGCGGTCAGGCTGGTGAAATGACCAGCGTGCAGGGTCAGGCCCTCGATCTCGTTGCTGGTGATCAGGGTGCCCTGGGCGATTTCTGGCAGCAGGCGGCTGTCGTCGGTGGCGAAGACCGGCAGAGCGGTGAACTGGTCACCCACTTTCAGCACGGTGTCGGAGATGCGGAATTTGACCGCGCCGCCGCCCTTGGAGTAGTCATCCTGCGAACGGCCGTCGGAGCCGGTCGGGAACAGGCCGGTACCGGCGCGGCCCTTGCCGCTGTCCAGTTTCAGGCCGAGCATGCCGATGGCATCCACACCCACACCCACGGTGCCCTGGGTGAAGCCGGACTCGAAGGTGCCGAGGAAGCCCAGGCCGGTCTCTTCGCGACGGCTCTGGCCGCCTTCGTTGTTACGGAAGTCACGGCTGAAGTACAGCATGCGGGTCTTGACGTTCAGCTTGCTGTCTTCGATGAAACCTTTGGACTCGTCCTGGGAAGAGGCCAATGCCAACTGCGAGGTCCCTGCCGCAACGGCCAGGGCGATCATGCTCCACTTCATCACGCGCATCGTGATTTGCTCCTTTGGTTTTTAGGAAGAGTACCGCTGCGTCCAAGTGTTTTAGTTATATGGGGCAGCTCTTTCTTGTTATGTCGGCGAAAATGTATAGCACGCTGACTGTTGTTGGCGATATGGGTATAAACATCCTTTGCGGAACTTTTTCACCATGTCGCTTTCAGGTATTTCCATGTCGCAAATCACGCCCGATTCAAGGGCCGTTCAACACCAGCGCTGTTTCTTTCACCGTAATGAATCTGTAACTACCGATTCCGGTTGGGAAACTCCCTGGTAACCAATGCCGCTGTTGTCATTTGTCGCGTACACCTGTCGATGCAGATGTCGTGCCGACTTGGCGTGAAAGGAATGCAACAAGCGTGCTCAAAATTCGCAACGCTTCATGAAATTTTCACAAAACCAGCTACCGGGGGTCGGAAAGTGCCGTAAATACGGGGCGGGAGCCGCCTGGCGAGGTATCACAGTCAAGAATCATTAAAATTTGAAAAGCTGTCATGAAAGTCAATGTGTTACCGCAACTTGTTCATGCAGTGTCACCTGTGGGGTGGCAAGTGGGGTGCCAGGTGTATCGGCAGCCTCATTTTGGTGCGAAAAGTAGCGCTGTGTTACCGGGAACGTGCAGGGTATCCTTGCAGGCCTGTTTTCCGCGTGAAGCGGGTTGGTTCTGCCTGAAGGAGATTTGCCGTGTTCGTCCTCGATTCGCGTTTGCAGCAGGATTCGCTGGTGCTGGGGGAATTTGCGCTGTGCCAGTTGCTGCTGAGCAAGGATGCCAACTATCCATGGTTCATCCTGGTGCCCAAGCGCGCCGGCATCAGCGAACTGTTCGAGCTCGATGTCGCGGAGCAGCAGCAGTTGTGGCAGGAAACCACCCTGCTGGCCGAAGCGCTGAAGGCCAGCTACGGCGCCGACAAGATGAATGTGGCCACCCTGGGCAATGTGGTCAGCCAGTTGCACATGCATGTGATCGTGCGCCAGCGCGACGACGCCGCCTGGCCGGCACCAGTGTGGGGCAAGTGCCCGGCAGTGGCCTACACCGATGAGCAGGTCGAAGCCATTCGCCAACGCCTGCGTGAACTGAAACTCGATGGTTACACAGAGGCCTGATATGTCGTTGGAAATGCGAATGGTCGAGCTGGAAACCCGTCAGGCGTTCCAGGATGACACCATCCAGGCGCTGAATGACGTGGTGGTCGAGCAGGGGCGGGTGATCGAACGGCTGCAGTTGCAGATGGCCGAGCTGATCAAGCGTTACGAAGAGATGGTTGGCCAGTACGGCAGCGAAGGGGACGAGGCGCCGCCGCCTCATTATTAATACCTGAAACTACTGCACCCACGTTGAGCGCACACGAACCCTGTGGGAGCGGGCAAGCCCGCTCCCACAGGGGGGAGTCAGCGGCGGGTTACCGCAACCACATCCTCGGCCTGCAGGCCCTTGTCACGGTGCATAACGGAAAACTCCACGCGCTGGCCTTCCACAAGGATGCGGTGGCCTTCGCCGCGAATGGCGCGAAAGTGCACGAAGATATCATCGCCCGAGTCGCGGGAGATGAAGCCGAAGCCTTTGGATGTGTTGAACCACTTCACGGTACCGGTATCACGATTGCCGGCATCCTGCGCTGCGTGCTGGCTGGCGCGGACCTTGCGAGGGCTGCGGGCAAAGCCCACGGCCAGGTGCACGGCCACGGCCAGTGCTGCGCAGACCAGTGCGGCCAGGTTGCCCATTTCCGGGCGGGCCAGCAGTGTCAGGGTCTGCAGCACCACGGCCACTACCAGCAGGGCGCACGCCAGGTGCTGCAACTGCTGCCGCGCGCCGCGGTAGTACAGTGGCACGACCGGGGCCAGGACGAGGTTGAGCAGGCCGAGCAGGGCCAGGTAGACCGCGTCGGGTTGTTGCAGGAAGGGTGACGCATCGGTTTTCAGGCTGGGTATGAGCGATAGCAGCAAGGCTGCCACGCCCGTCACCAGATGGACGATCTTGAACATGGGGGTTGGCTCACAGTTATAAGGCCGATCACAGGAAGAGCTGGCTGCACGGTGCGCATGAGGTGTAGGGCGCGAAAACGTGACAGGCCAGCCTATGCACCCGGCAATGACAATCTGCACGGGTGGCACCGTGCCTATTTAACAGTAAAGCCGCAGGGTACTCAAACCGCAGGGCGCGCGGAGCGATGTGTTGCGCCATGTCACATGCGGCGGGCGCCAAGTGTTGCTACAGTGGTCGGCACCCGCTTGGGTCTCAAGCCTTATGGAAAGGGGAACTTCATGGCAATCGATATCGGTATCAGTGAAGAAGATCGCAAGTCCATCGTCGATGGGCTGTCCCGGCTGTTGTCGGATACCTACGTGCTGTATCTGAAAACCCATAACTTCCACTGGAACGTCACCGGTCCGTCGTTCCGCACCCTGCACCTGATGTTCGAAGAGCAGTACAACGAACTGGCGCTTGCGGTCGACTCGATCGCCGAGCGCATTCGTGCCCTGGGCTTCCCGGCACCCGGGTCCTATGCATTTTATGCACGGCACTCATCGATCAAGGAGGAGGAAGGGGTACCGCCTGCCGACGAGATGATCCGCCAGCTGGTGCAGGGCCAGGAGGCCGTGGTGCGTACCGCGCGCAGCATCTTCCCGGTGGTGGACAAGGTCAGTGACGAGCCGACCGCCGACCTGCTGACCCAGCGCATGCAGGTGCACGAGAAAACCGCCTGGATGCTGCGGGTGCTGCTCGACGGTAATTAAGTTCACAAATTCGTCCGGTCTGCACTGATCCTTGTGGGAGCGGCCTTGTGTCGCGATGGGCTGCGCAGCAGCCCCAAGATTGCAGCCTTAGCAAAGAATGCCGGGGCTGCTGCGCAGCCCATCGCGACACAAGGCCGCTCCCACAGGTCCTGTTAAGGCCTTATGTATTTTGTGCGGGAAGATTTTGCCGCTGCTTCAAGCTCGCCGATCAGCGCTTCATAGGCCACCTGGTACCTGTGACGAGGAAGTGTGGCGCATGATGCAAGCAAGCAAGCGTGTGGCTGGCCAGGGGCGTTGGCCGGATAAACAGTGCATCGACCCGTTCAAGGCGGATTTCGACATGCTGCAGACCCAGCCGGTGTCGCGCTCGGTGCGGCTCAACGGTTTTTCCACCTGCCTGCGGCTGGAAGCCGTCTACTGGGGTATCCTGGAGCGCATCGCCGCGGCAAACCGCTGCTCGGTCAGCGCGGTGCTGTCCTACGTGGACCGCGAGGTGCATCTGCGACAGGGTGGGGTGCGCAACTTCAGCGGGCTGATCCGTGTTATCTGCGTCGCCTGGCTGCTGGACCCGCCAAGTGCGCGCTGATCGCCTGGCGGGCTGCGCAGTGCTTGCTAACCATATATAATCCCGCTTTTTGCTGCCCCGGCAGCCAGCGTTGTGGTTGACGAGAGACACCCATGCCCCTTTATGACTATCAATGTGCATCCTGCGAGCACCGCATGGAAGTGCTGCAGAAGATCAGCGCCGCGCCGCTGACCGATTGCCCGGCCTGCCAGGCGCCGGCGCTGAAGAAACTGCTGTCGGTGCCAGGCTTCCGCCTGAGTGGTAACGGTTGGTACGAAACCGACTTCAAGACCGGGGCAAAAAAGAATCTGGCAGGCGGCGACAAGGCCGACTGAGTTGAATGCTGTGACCGGGTCTTGCAGTATTAGCCCTCTGCGGGCGGCCAAGGCCTCCACCGAATACACGAATCACGAGAAGCGAAACCACCATCATGATGCGCAGCCATTATTGCGGCCAACTGAACGAGAGCCTGGACGGCCAGGAAGTCACCCTTTGCGGCTGGGTCCATCGTCGCCGCGACCACGGCGGGGTGATCTTCCTCGACATCCGTGACCGCGAAGGCATGGCCCAGGTCGTGTTCGACCCGGATCGCGCCGAAACCTTCGCCGCCGCCGACCGCGTGCGCAGCGAATACGTCGTGCAGATCACCGGCAAGGTTCGCAAGCGCCCTGAAGGTGCGGTGAATGCCAACATGGCTTCCGGCGCCATCGAGATCCTCGGCTACCAGCTGAACGTGCTCAACGAAGCGGAAACCCCGCCGTTCCCGCTGAACGAATACTCCGACGTCGGCGAGGAAACTCGCCTGCGCTACCGTTTCATCGACCTGCGTCGCCCGGAAATGGCCGACAAGCTGCGCCTGCGTTCGCGCATCACCAGCAGCATTCGTCGCTTCCTCGACGAAAACGGCTTCCTCGACGTCGAGACGCCGATCCTGACCCGTGCCACCCCGGAAGGCGCGCGTGACTACCTGGTGCCTAGCCGTACCCACGCCGGCAGCTTCTTCGCCCTGCCGCAGTCGCCGCAGCTGTTCAAGCAGCTGCTGATGGTCGCCGGCTTCGACCGCTACTACCAGATCGCCAAGTGCTTCCGTGACGAAGACCTGCGTGCCGACCGCCAGCCGGAATTCACCCAGATCGACATCGAGACCAGCTTCCTCGATGAAAGCGAGATCATGGGCCTGACCGAAAGCATGATCCGCAAGCTGTTCAAGGAAGTGCTGGACCTGGAATTCGGCGACTTCCCGCACATGACCTTCGAAGAGGCCATGCGCCGCTACGGCTCCGACAAGCCGGACCTGCGTATTCCGCTGGAACTGGTCGACGTTGCCGACCAGCTCAAGGACGTCGACTTCAAGGTGTTCGCCGGCCCGGCCAACGATCCGAAGTGCCGCGTTACCGCCCTGCGCCTGCCAGGCGGCGCCAGCATGCCGCGCAGCAAGATCGACGAGTACACCAAGTTCGTCGGCATCTACGGTGCCAAGGGCCTGGCCTACATCAAGGTCAACGAGCGCGCCAAGGGCGTCGAAGGCCTGCAGTCGCC
>Ga0247821_10000688_pt1 | contig 18782 bp, 17 predicted proteins | sample 13C_Glycerol_Day_FD_192481 | JGI IMG/M metagenome (GOLD analysis project Ga0247821, IMG submission 192481) | Soil microbial communities from agricultural site in Penn Yan, New York, United States - 13C_Glycerol_Day14 | ecosystem: Environmental > Terrestrial > Soil > Agricultural land | place... | reverse complement strand
CTCCTACTTTGAGCTGGCATAAAAAAACCCACCGCAGGGGTGGGTTTTTCATTCGGCTAACGCTTAGCTTTTTGGCGAATCAACCGCAGCCTGCTGCTGCGCCTGACCCGTCTGCTCGTACCAGCCGCCACCGAGGGCCTTGTACAGGTTGACCTCGCTGACCAGCTGCGACAGACGATCGCTGATCAACGCCTGCTGGGTGTTGAACAGCTGACGCTGGGCGTCGAGGAAGGTCAGGTTGCTGTCGACACCAATGCGGTAGCGACGCTCGGCCAGGCGGTAGTAGTCCTGGTTGGCGGCGACCAGGTCGCGCTGGGCCTGCAGCTGATCGTTGAAGGTCTTGCGCGCGGCGAGGCCATCGGAGACTTCCTGGAAGGCGGTCTGGATGGTTTTCTCGTATTTCGCGACGTTGATGTCCTTCTGGATCTTCGAGTAGTCGAGGCTGGCGCGCAGGGCACCGGCGTTGAAGATCGGCAGGTTGATCTGCGGCTGGAACAGCCAGGTGCCCGATCCACCCTTGAACAGCCCACCCATGTCGGGGCTCAGGGTCCCGGCGTTGGCGGTCAGGCTGATGCTTGGGAAGAACGCTGCACGGGCCGCACCGATGTTGGCGTTGGCGGCCTTGAGCAGGTGCTCGGCTTCCTGGATGTCCGGACGACGTTGCAGCACCTCGGACGGCAAGCCGGCCGGTACTTCGGCCAGCACATCGCTGTCCAGGCTGCGCGCCGCCGGCAGGTCGGCCGGCAGGCCGGTGCCGACCAGCACGGTCAGGCTGTTCAGGTCCTGGGCGACCAGGCGCTGGTACTGGGCCAGCTTGACCCGGGCACCTTCAACCGAGGTACGCGCCTGGCTCAGGTCCAGGGCCGAAGCCACACCCACTTCGTTGCTGCGCAAGGTCAGCGCGTAGCTTTCCTCGTACGTCTTGAGGGTGTCTTCGGTCAGCTTGAGCAGGGCCTGGTCGGCCTGCCAGGTGAAGTAGGCGTTGGCAACGCTGGCCACCAGGCTGATCTGGGTAGAACGCCGGGCCTCTTCGCTGGACAGGTAGATTTCCAGTTGCTGCTCGGTGAGGCTGCGCACCCGACCGAACAGGTCCAGCTCGTAGGAGCTCACCCCGAGGGTGGCCGAGTACTGGCTGGTGATCTCGGAGTCACCGGTCTGCGACAAGTTGGCCGGCATCCGCTGGCGGCTGCCGCTGCCATTGGCGCTGACTGCCGGGAACAGGTCAGCCCGCTGGATGCGGTACTGCGCCCGGTAGGCATCGATGTTCAGTGCCGCGACCCGAAGGTCGCGGTTGTTGACCAGCGAGGCCTGGATCAGTTGCTGCAGCGCCGGGTCATTGAAGAACTGACGCCAGCCCTGCTCGGCGGCGGCCACATCCGCCGACTCGGTCGGCGAATAGGCAGGGCCTTGCGGCCACTGCGCGGCCACCGGCGAGTCCGGGGTCTGGTAGTCGGGGATCAGCGAGCAGCCGCCAAGAATGAAAGCGGTTACCGCCAGGGACAACAGGGACTTACTCATTGCCCAGCCTCATAGCGTGGAGTTTCAGGTGCGGCGTCTTCTTCAGGCTTCTTGCTGCCGAACATCGACGACACGGTAACGAAGAACAGCGGTACCCAGAAGATGGCCAGTACGGTGGCGGTCAGCATGCCGCCGATTACCCCGGTACCGATCGCATGCTGGCTGCCCGAGCCCGCACCGCTGGAGATAGCCAACGGTACCACGCCGAGAATGAACGCCAGCGAGGTCATGATGATCGGCCGCAGACGCATCCGGCAGGCTTCGATGGCCGCATCGATCAGGCTGCGGCCCTGCTCATGCAGTTCCTTGGCGAATTCGACGATCAGGATCGCGTTCTTCGCCGCCAGACCGATGGTGGTCAACAGGCCCACCTGGAAGTACACGTCGTTGGACAGGCCGCGCAGGCTGGTTGCCAGCAGCGCACCGATGATCCCCAGCGGTACCACGAGCATGACCGCGATCGGAATCGACCAGCTTTCATACAGCGCCGCCAGGCACAGGAACACCATCAGCAGCGACAGGGCGTACAGCGCCGGCGCCTGGGAGCCCGACAGGCGCTCCTCGTACGACAGGCCGGTCCAGGAGTAGCCGATACCTGCCGGCAGTTGCGCGGCAATACGCTCTACCTCGAGCATGGCCTCACCGGTACTGTAGCCAGGCGCCGGTGCACCGAGGATTTCCATGGCTTCCACACCGTTGTAACGCGACAGCTTCGGTGCACCGTAGATCCATTCGCCGGTGGCGAAGGAGGAGAACGGCACCATCTCGCCGGCGGCGTTGCGCACGTACCACTTCTGCAGGTCTTCCGGGCTCATCCGCGAGCCAGGCTCACCCTGGATGTACACCTTCTTGACCCGACCGCGGTCGATGAAGTCGTTGACGTAGCTGGCACCCAGGGCAATCGACAGGGTGTTGTTGATGTCGGCAATGGTCACGCCCAGGGCACTGGCGCGCTCGTCGTCGACGGTCAGCTGGTACTGCGGTTCATCGTTCAGACCGTTCGGACGTACTGCCGAGAGGATCTTGCTTTGGGCTGCGAGGCCCAGGAACTGGTTACGCGCTTCCATCAGCTTGTCGTGGCCGACACCGGCACGGTCTTGCAGGAACACGTCGAAACCGGTGGCGTTACCCAGCTCCAGTACCGCAGGCGGGGCAAAGGCAAACACCATCGCGTCGCGGAAGCTGAAGAAGTGCTGTTGGGCACGGGCTGCCAGGTTGAACACGTTGTTCTCGGCAGAACGCTCGCCCCACGGCTTGAGCATGATGAAGGCCATGCCCGAGCTCTGGCCGCGACCGGCGAAGTTGAAGCCGTTTACGGTGAACACCGAGGCAACGGTATCGGCTTCCTTGTCGAGCAGGTAGGCACGCATTTCATCGATCACCACCTGGGTCCGTTCGGCACTGGAGCCGGCCGGGGTCTGCACCTGGGCGAAGAGTACGCCCTGGTCTTCCTCGGGGAGGAACGCGGTGGGGATGCGCATGAACAGCCAGATCATGCCGACCATGATCAGCAGGTAGGCCAGCAGGTACGGCGCCTTGTGACGCAGGATGTTGCCCACGCCGCGCTCGTAGCTTTTGACGCTGCGGTCGAAGTTGCGGTTGAACCAGCCGAAGAAGCCGCGCTTTGGCGTGCCATGCTCACCCTTTGGAATCGGCTTGAGCATGGTGGCGCACAGGGCCGGGGTGAAGATCAACGCAACGATGACCGACAGGGCCATGGCCGACACGATGGTGATGGAGAACTGCTTGTAGATCACACCGGTGGAGCCACCGAAGAACGCCATGGGCAGCAGTACCGCCGAGAGCACCAGGGCGATACCGACCAGGGCGCCCTGGATCTGGCCCATGGACTTCTTGGTGGCCTCCTTGGGTGACAGGCCCTCTTCGGCCATTACCCGTTCGACGTTCTCCACCACGACGATCGCATCGTCCACCAGCAAGCCGATGGCAAGCACCATGCCGAACATGGTCAGGGTGTTGATACTGAAGCCCGCCGCGGCCAGGATGCCGAAGGTGCCGAGCAGTACCACGGGCACGGTCATGGTGGTGATGATGGTGGCGCGGAAGTTCTGCAGGAACAGGTACATCACCAGGAACACCAGCACGATCGCTTCGATCAGGGTGTGGATTACCCCGCTGATCGACTCGGTCACAACGGGCGTGGTGTCGTACGGGAACACCGCCTTCATGCCTTCAGGGAAGAAGGGTTCCAGGTCGCTGATGGTCTTGCGCAGGGCTTTGGCGGTGTCCAGGGCGTTGGCCCCGGTTGCCAGCTTGACCGCCAGACCGGAGGCCGGCTTGCCGTTGAACTGGGCGCTGACGGCGTAGTTCTCACCGCCAAGGCCTACGGTGGCGACATCTTTCAGGCGTACTTGCGAGCCGTCACGGTTGACCTTGAGCAGGATCTTCTCGAACTGCTCGGCGGTCTGCAGACGGGTCTTGCCGATGATGGTGGCGTTCAGTTGCTGGCCGGGCAGGGCAGGCAGGCCGCCAAGCTGGCCGGACGATACCTGGACGTTCTGTGCCGCCACGGCGGTGCGCACATCGACCGGGGTCAGCTGGAACTTGTTCAGCTTGGCCGGATCGAGCCAGATGCGCATTGCGTACTGGGCACCGAACACCTGGAAGTCACCGACACCCGCGGTACGCGAGATCGGGTCCTGCATGTTGGAGACGATGTAGTTGGCCAGGTCGTCCTTGGACATGCTGCCGTCTTCGGATACCAGGCCGATCACCAGCAGGAAGTTCTTCACTGCCTTGGTCACGCGGATACCCTGCTGCTGTACTTCTTGCGGCAGCAGCGGGGTAGCCAGGTTCAGCTTGTTCTGCACCTGGACCTGGGCGGTGTCGGGGTTGGTCCCCTGCTCGAAGGTCGCGGTGATGGTCATGCTGCCGTCGGAGTTACTTTCCGACGATACATAACGCAGGTTGTCGATACCGTTGAGCTGCTGCTCGATCACCTGTACCACGGTGTCCTGCACGGTTTGCGCCGAGGCGCCCGGGTAGGTCACGGCGATGGCGATGGCCGGCGGCGCGATGCTTGGGTACTGGTTGATTGGCAACTTCAGGATCGACAATGCGCCGACCAGCATGATCACCAAGGCGATCACCCAGGCAAAGATCGGGCGATCGATAAAAAATCTCGACATGGTTTACTCCCCTTTGGCCCCTGCAGTCTTTGCATTGGCCTGGGTTGGCTGAGCAGGCTTGACGTTGGTGGCTTCGCTGACCTTGACCTCGATACCCGGCTTAACGAACTGCAAGCCTTCGGTGATCACGCGGTCACCGGCGTTCAGGCCTTCGGAGATCAGCCAGTCGCTACCGACGGTACGCGTGGCCTTGAGTTGGCGCAGCTCGACCTTGTTCTCCTGGTTGACGATCAGGGCGGTTGGCTGGCCCTTGAGGTCGCGGGTCACGCCTTGTTGCGGGGCGAGGATCGCCTGGGCGTTGACACCGGCCTTCAGCCGCGCGTGGACGAACATGCCGGGCAGCAAGTTGTGCTCAGGGTTCGGGAACACGGCGCGCAGGGTCACGGAGCCGGTGGTCGGGTCGACCGAGACTTCCGAGAACTCCAGGCGGCCTTCCTGGCGATAGGTGCTGCCGTCTTCCAGGGTCAGGGTGACCTTGGCGGCGTTGTCGCCGACTTTCTGCAGCTGGCCGCTTTCCAGTTCACGGCGCAGCTTGAGCAGCTCTGCCGAAGACTGGGTGACGTCGACGTAGATCGGGTCAAGCTGCTGGATCACCGCCATGGCGTCGGCCTGGCCGTTGTTGACCAGCGCGCCTTCAGTGACTGCTGAGCGACCGATACGGCCACTCAGCGGCGCCAGGACCTTGGTGTAGCGCAGGTCGATCTGGGCGCTGCGCAGTGCAGCCTCAGCTTGCAAACGTTTGGCTTGTGCGTCGTCGTATTCCTGGCGGCTGACCGCTTGTTCGGCTACCAGCTGCTTGTAGCGCTCGGACAGCGAACGGGTCGATTGCAGGTTGGCCTGAGCGCTTGCCAGGGTCGCTTCGTACACCGAAGGATCGATCTGGTAGAGCTGCTGGCCTTCCTTGACCTCGGTGCCTTCCTTGAACAGGCGCTTGAGGATGATGCCGTTGACCTGTGGGCGCACTTCGGCGATCCGGTAGGCAGTGGTACGCCCCGGCAGATCGGAGGTGAGGGTATAGGCTTGAGTTTGCAGGGTGACGACGCCGACCTGAGGAACTTGCGCTACTGGCGCGGCCTCTTCCTTTTTACAGCCGCTGAGCAGTGTTGCCAGGGCGACGGCGGATACCAGAGCGGTAACAGCTGGCTTGAATTGCATGAAGATCCTCGGGTCGCAAGAGCTGAAGACGCTCAAGAATAAATGGAAAGGATGCGAATAGAAAAAAAGTTGCTGTGTGGATAAATAGCTTGCTAAGGAATATACTTACATTCATGGTTGTTTGTAAATACCTTGCAGGCGATGCCCCACGTCGTCGCAAGCCCAGAATCTAACCGGTAACAACCTGTAAAAAGTTGATCCGGCTCAGCCCCCAGGTGCCCGTGCATGCACCCGGGTTTTGATGAGGTCGTACTGCCATGGTCCGTCGAACCAAAGAAGAAGCCCAGGAAACCCGCGCCCAGATTCTGGAAGCTGCGGAAAAGGCCTTCTACAAGCGCGGAGTAGCGCGAACCACGTTGGCGGATATCGCCAAGCTTGCCGGCGTTACCCGTGGTGCTATCTATTGGCACTTCAATGACAAGGCCGAGCTGGTCGAAGCCATGCTCGATAGCCTGCACGAGCCCCTTGACGCCCTGGCCCGAGCCAGTGAAAGCGAAGAGGAGCTTGATCCGCTTGGCTGCATGCGCAAGTTGCTGGTCCAGTTGATGCACCAGATGGTGCTTGATCCGAAAACCCGGCGAATCAATGAAATTCTGCATCACAAGTGCGAGTTCACCGACGATATGTGCGAGATTCGCCAGCAACGGCAGACCTCGACGGTGGAGTGTCATGCCCATATCGCGTTGTCGCTGGGCAATGCAGTGAAGCGCGGGCAATTGCCCGCCGATGTAGATCCCGAGCGTGCAGCGATGGCGATCTACTTCTATATCGATGGCCTGATTCGCCGCTGGCTGCTGTTGCCGGAAAGTTTCGACCTCTTGGGTGAAGCGGAGCACTGGGTCGATACTGGGCTGGATATGCTGCGCTTGAGTCCGACCTTGCGCAAATGACACTTTGTGAAGGTTTGTGATGATTTGTTTCCACAGCCTTCACTCATATTCCTACTGCCGTCCGCGCAATTGCCTATCCGGTAATGCCAATGCCGCTGTCAGCCCGAGCAGTGAGACCATCGCGCTGCCGAGCAACAGATTGCGGAACGTCATCGTCAGCTCTTCCTGAATCTGCAGGTTCGGCTCGCCCGCCTTGAGGCTGCCGAGCAGCGCATCTCCGGCCAGGCTCAGGCCTCCGTCCTGCAACATCGCCAGCAACAGTGCCGACATGCATGCCACGCCCATGGCGCCGCCCAGTGAGCGGAACAGGTTGGTGGTGCTGGTGGCCACGCCGATATCCCGCGGCTCCACCGCGCTCTGGGTCGCCACCAGCGAGGTGGGGAACTGCAAGCCCGAGGCAATCCCGGTCAGGATCATGAACAGGCCACTGAGCCAGGCGGCCTGGGGAGGCGTGAACGCCATGCCGACAATGGCGAACGGCATCAGCAATGCACCGCCCAGTATCTGGGGTTTGAAGCGACCGGTGAAACTGGTGAGCCGCCCCCCGCAATAGGCACCGATCGGCAAGCCGATGGCCAGCGGCAGCAGGTGCAGGGCCGCGCTGTCGGCGCCTGCGCCGGTAATGCTCTGGTAGCGCAGCGGCATCAGCATGGTCAGGGAGATGGCCTGGAAACTGGTGAAGAAAATGGTGCACCAGCACAGGGTGGCGACGGGATTGGAGAACAGCTTCAGTGGCAGCAAGGGCTCAGGCGCACGGCGTTCATGAAGTATGAACACCCACAACCCGACCAGCGCGCAGAGCAGCAGGCTGGCAACTTCAAAAGCGTGCCAGGGGTGCCCCTGACCGATCAGGGTGATGCCCAGCAGCAAGCTGCTCAAACCGAAAATCAGCAGGGCGGCGCCCACGTAGTCGACCCGCGCCTGACCTTGCGGCACCATCAGGGTTCGCAGCGCACGGCGGGTGACCCACCAGGCCGTCAGCCCCAGCGGCAGGTTCAGCCAGAACACCCAGCGCCAGGACAGGTACTCGGTCAGATACCCGCCCAATACCGGTCCCGTGACACTGGCCAGCGCATACATGCTGCTGAAATAACCCTGGTAGCGGCCGCGCTCCCGTGGCGGCACGAAGTCGCCGATGATCGCCTGGCTGACCGAGACCATACCGCCGGCACCAATCCCTTGCAGCACACGCGCCAACACCAGTTGTTCCATGTTCTGGGCCAGCGCGCAGAACAGTGACGCCAGGGTAAACAGCGCGGTGCCGGTGAGGATCATCCGCCGCCTGCCGTACAGGTCACCGAGCTTGCCGTAGATCGGCACGGCCACGGTCATGGCGACCATGTAGCCCGAAATCACCCAGGCCAGCAGGCCGACATCATTGAATTGCGCGGAGATCGCCGGCATCGACACGGCGACAATGGTCTGGTCCAGCGCGCCAAGGAAAATCGCCAGCATCAGGGCGACAAGCACACTGCGCAGCACGGGTTGCGGGGTATTGAGTTGCGTCACAGGCCAGCTCGGAAGGCAGGGTTGTTCCGCAGGCTTGTGCTGCGGAAGTGAGTGCTGGCCAGTCTACTCGATAGCTTGCTAAGCGTCTGCCCCGGAATTACCTCAGGGCGCTCAGGGTTGCGGTGTGCGGCACGCAATGGGCAAGGCTGCAACTGGCTGCCGAATAGGGCTGATGTCGAGCCATTTCGACGCGATAGGCGGCTGCGGCGTAGAGCCCGACCACCGAGACGATGGCAAACACAACGGCGCACTTTCTGGATTTGAGGCCCATGATGCTCACCTCTTTCAACGGCACACAGGTGCTATTCAAAGCATAGGTCAGCTTTTCCAGGAGTGCCCGGGCTAGAGCAGATCGCGGTCCCATTCCGGCTCGGCGGTAAAACGCTCGGCGAGAAAGTCGAGCATGCTGCGCAAGGTGGCCGGCATGTGCTTGCGCGAGGTGTAGACGGCGGTCAGGTTCAGGTCCTGCGGGCGGGCCTGGGGCAGCAGGCGAACCAGTTCGCCACTGCGCAGGGCGGCGGCGGTCTGGTAGGTCGGCAGCATGGCAATACCGGCGCCGGCCAGCGCCGCACGTTGCAGGGTCATGGCCTCGTTGGCGCTGATGTTGCCCTGCACCGGCACCGACACCACGTCGCCTTCCACGTCGAATTGCCAGAGGCTGCGGCCGAAGTAGGAGTGGGTCAGGCAATTGTGCCGGACCAGGTCCTGGACCTGCTCAGGGGCCGGGTGTTCGCGCAGGTAGGCAGGGGAGGCGCAGATCACCGAGCGGCAGACGCTCAGGCGGCGGGCGATCAGGTTGGGGTCAAGCTCGTTGCTGGTGCGGATGGCCAGGTCGATGCGCTCGTCCACCAGGTTGACCGTACGATCGAGCATCTGCAGGTCGATCTTCACCCCGGGATAGCGTTTGACGTAGTCGGCCAGCGCATCCATCAACTGCGCCTGGCCAAACGAGGTGCTGACACTGATGCGCAACTCGCCCCGTGGCGTATCGTTTGGTGCGCTCACCACCGCTTGCAGATCGCCCGCCAGTTCCAGCATCTGCCGACAGCGCGGCAAGGTTTCCTGGCCGGCGGCGGTCAGGCTCAGGCGGCGTGTGGTGCGTTGCATCAGGCGGGCCCCGACCCAGTCCTCAAGCGCTGCCAGGTAGCGTGAAACCACCGGCCGTGAAAGGTCCAGGTGCTCAGCCGCCGCCGACTGGCTACCCAGGTCGACCACGCTGACGAACACCCGCATAGCGGTCAGACGATCCATGATTTGCCCGATTCAAGAAACAAACTATGTCCGATCTTCGCATTTTTTGTATCGGTTCGTGCAACTAAGCTGTTGCTCATTGCTCACCCACAGGAATTGCTTGATGCGTCGTTCATTCTCCTTTCGCCGCTTGCTGCTGGCTTTCGCCACCCTGGGGGCGCTGGCCCAGGCCAATGCTGCCGAGCAGCCGCTGCAGCTGGATGTCTTCAACCCGGGGGCGGATGCCTTGTTCCCGGTCAGCTCGGTCATCGTCAGTGGCAAGCATGACGCCATTCTGGTCGATGCCCAGTTCGGCAAAGGCCAGGCGGAACAGGTCCTGGCCCGGCTGCGGGCCAGCGGCAAGCAGTTGACCACCATCTACATCAGCCATGGCGATCCGGACTATTACTTCGGCTTGCAGACCCTGACCGACGCCTATCCTCATGCCAGGGTCGTGGCCTCGGCGGCAACGGTGGCGCACATCAAACAGACCATGGACGGCAAACTGGCCTACTGGGGCCCGCAGATGGGCGCCGACAAACCGGACAGGCTGGTGGTGCCGGGCATCCTGGAAGGCAATCAACTGGTGCTTGAAGGGCAGCCGTTGCAAGTGATCGGCCTCGATGGTCCGCAGCCGGATCGCAGCTTCGTCTGGATCCCCTCGATCAAGGCGGTCGTCGGCGGTGTGGTGGTCGCGCAAAACCTTCATGTGTGGATGGCCGACACCCAGACGGCGCAGTCGCACAAGGACTGGCTGGCGACCCTTGCGCGCATCGAACAGCTCAAGCCGCAGGTTGTGGTGCCCGGGCATTACCTGGGACAGCCCGGCACGTCGCTTGAAGCGGTTCACTTTACCGCTGGCTACATCCGCGCGTTCGACCAGGAAACCGCCAAGGCCGGCAATGCCGCCGAGCTGATTGCGGCGATGAAAAAACGTTACCCGGACCTGGGTGAGGTGAGCTCGCTTGAGCTCGGCGCCAAGGTCGCCAAGGGCGAGATGAAGTGGTAGGCAACATTCAATCCTGACTGGAGGTGTTTCATGAGCAACATTGCAATCATTGGGGCGACCGGACGTGCAGGCAGCCAATTGCTGGAAGAAGCGCTGCGTCGTGGTCATCGCGTCACCGCCATCGCCCGTGATCCGTCGAAGCTGCAGGGCCGGGAAGGTGTGAAGACCGTGGCATTGGATGTCAGCGATGCCGCGGCGCTGGAGCAGGCGTTGGCTGGGCATGACGTGGTGCTCAGCGCGGCGCATTTTTCCAGCATCAAGCCCCAGGCGATCATCGAGCCGGTGAAGAAGGCCGGGGTCAAGCGCCTGTTGGTGGTTGGCGGGGCAGGCAGTTTGCTGCTGCCGTCGGGGCACAAGGTCATCGACAGCCCGGATTTCCCGGAAGCCTATAAGGCCGAAGCCACCGCCGGCGGTCATTACCTCGACACCCTGCGCCAGGAAAAGGAGCTGGACTGGACCTTCCTGTCACCCTCGGCCGAGTTCGTCGAAGGGCCGCGCACCGGTCGCTACAACATCGGCAAGGACCACTTGCTCATTGGTGACGATGGCAAGAGCTGGATCAGCTTCGCCGACTACGCCATCGCCATGCTCGATGAAGTGGAAAAGCCTGCTCATTCGCGTCAGCGCTTCACTGTTGGAGCGGTGTGACGGGGTGATTGCTTTCGCGGGGCGAGCCCGCTCCTACAGGACGGTGCGGGCGCGATCACACAGCCAGTCGAGCAATTCCTGCAAGGCCGGCGACGCCGCGCCTTGCGGGCGCACCAGGTAATAGGCCTGGCCGGTGTTGACCTTGAGCGGGAAGGGGGTTATCAACCGCCCGCAGCGCAGGTCATCACCGATCAGCGACCAATCGCCGATCGCCACCCCGGTCCCCTGCGAGGCCATGGACATGGCCATGTCCAGGGTCTCGAAGTGCTGGTTCTTGCCATGTCCAGACAGGTGGGCACCGGCCGCCCCGAGCCAGACATTCCAGTCGTGCTGATCGCGGGTCGGGTGCAGCAGCATGTGCTGCTCCAGGTCCGCCAATTGTCGCAACGGCACCGGGCCCGCAAGCAATTGCGGCGCGCACACCGGCGTCAATTGTTCATCGAACAACTTCATTTTGTGCAAGCCGTGGTTGGGCGCCGCGCCATACACCACGGCCGCATCGAAGACTTCCCGGCGAAAGTCCACACCGTGCTGCACCGTGGTGGTCAGCTCCACCGGCACATCCGGGCGCAATGCCTGCCACTCCATCAGCCGTGGCAACAGCCAGCGCATGACACACGTGGGCGCCTTGAGTTGCAGGGTGGCGCTGCGTTCGCCGACTTGCTGCACCCCTTCCTCGATCAGTGCGAACACCTGCTGGACCCGTGGCAGCCAGTCCTGGCCTTCACGGGTCAGGCTCAGGCCGCGGGCCTGGCGCAGGAACAAGGCATAGCCCAGATGCTCTTCGAGGCCGGCGATCTGTCGGCTGACGGCCCCCTGGGTGATGTGCAGCAATTGCGCTGCGCGCGTGAAGTTGCAGCACTGGGCGGTGACCAGAAAGGTGTGCAGGGCGGGCAGGGGAGGCAGGCGTTTCATTGAGAGGTCAGCCATGATCTGTGGACATGGCTAGTATGAGCTTTTATGCATTGTGCCGGTAGCGGGCCGGCGGTCCAATAAAGCCTGTTTTCAGCACAACAACAGGCACACGAACATGGCGACTTGCGGCGAAGTACTGGTCAAACTCCTTGAAGGCTATGGCGTGGACCATGTCTTCGGAATTCCCGGCGTGCATACCGTCGAACTCTACCGGGGGCTGGCGCGCTCTTCCATCCGGCACATCACCCCGCGCCATGAGCAAGGCGCAGGCTTCATGGCTGACGGCTATTCCCGTACCCGTGGCAAGCCCGGCGTGTGCTTCATCATTACCGGCCCTGGCATGACCAACATCACCACCGCCATGGGCCAGGCCTATGCCGACTCGATCCCGATGCTGGTGATTTCCAGCGTGCAGTCGCGCAATGCGCTGGGTGGCGGACGCGGCAAGCTGCACGAACTGCCGGCCCAGGGCAGCCTGGTGGCCGGTGTCGCCGCCTTCTCGCATACGCTGATGTGCGCCGATGACCTGCCGATGGTGCTGGCCCGCGCCTTCGCCGTATTCGACGGTGCCCGGCCGCGTCCGGTGCATATCGAGATTCCGCTGGATGTACTGGTTGAAGACGCCGACCACCTGCTGGCCAGTGCACCGGTACGGGTTGCCCGTGCCGGTGCCGCCCCGGCGCCAGTGGCGCAGATGGCTGCCTTGCTGGCCGGCGCGCGCCGACCGCTGATCCTCGCTGGTGGCGGCGCCATCGACGCCAGCGCCGCGCTGACCCGCCTGGCCGAGTACCTGCAGGCACCGGTGGCCCTGACCATCAATGCCAAGGGCGTGCTGCCCTCCAGCCATCCGCTGCAAATCGGTTCGACCCAGTCGCTGGTGGCCACCCGCGCCCTGGTGGCCGAGGCGGACGTGGTGCTGGCCATCGGTACCGAGCTTGCCGAAACCGATTACGACGTCACCTTCAAAGGCGGCTTCGAGATCCCGGGCCGCTTGCTGCGTATCGACATCGACCCGGACCAGACCGTGCGCAACTATCCGCCGGAGGTTGCCCTGGTGGCTGACGCCACGGTCGCCACCGATGCCTTGCTGGTGGCCCTGGCCGAACTGCCGGCGCCCGTGCGCGGCAGTGACTGGGGCGCCAGTCGCGCCGAGCGCTTGCGTGCAACGCTGCTGGCCGACTGGGACCTGCCGATGCACAGCCAGACGCGCATGCTCAAGACCCTGCTCGACACCCTGCCGGGCGCGATTCTGGTCGGCGACTCGACCCAGCCGGTCTACACCGGCAACCTGACCCTGGACATGGACCAGCCGCGTCGCTGGTTCAATGCCTCGACCGGCTACGGCACCCTGGGCTACGCCTTGCCGGCGGCCATGGGGGCCTGGCTGGGCAGTGCTGAAGCCATCAACGAGCGGGCGCCGGTGGTCTGCCTGATTGGCGATGGTGGCCTGCAGTTCACCCTGCCCGAGTTGGCCAGTGCCACCGAAGCGCAGGTGCCGCTGATCGTGCTGCTGTGGAACAACCAGGGCTACGAAGAAATCAAGAAATACATGGTCAACCGCGCCATTGAGCCGGTAGGCGTGGATATCCACACCCCGGACTTCATCGGTGTGGCCAAAGCGCTCGGTTGCGCCGCCGAGACCGTGGCGGGCGTCGAGCCGTTGCGTGCAGCACTGCGCCTGGCGTGCGACCGCAAGGGCCCAAGCCTGATCGAAATCGACCAGCAACAGTGGCAGCAGGCGGTGCAAGCATGATGAAGCTGCCAGGTCTCTACATTGACGGTGTGTGGCAACACGGCTCGCATCCGCTGATGGTGATCAATCCGAGCAACGAGCAGTTGCTGGCTGAAGTGGCCGGCGGCGACGGGGCCGCCGTGGACCGCGCCGCAGTGGCGGCCAAGGCCGCCTTTGGCGCCTGGTCGGGCAGCAGCGGCGCCGCGCGCGCCAAGGTGCTGCGGGCCATCGCCGAGGGTGTCGAGCAACGCCGTGAGCGCTTGGAGTTTCTGCAGGCCAGCAACAACGGCAAGCCGCAGGGCGAAGCGCAGTTGGATGTCGACGATGTGATCGCCACCTTCCGTTACTACGCCGAACTGGCCGATGGCCTGGACGCCGCGCAGGACAGCGCGGTGGCACTGCCCAGCGACGACTTTGTCGCCCGCCTGCGACGTGAGCCTTGTGGTGTGGTGGGGCTGATCGTGCCGTGGAACTTCCCGATGGTCACCACGGCCTGGAAGCTGGCGCCTGCCCTGGCAGCCGGCTGCTGCGTGGTCCTCAAGCCGTCGGAAGTCACCCCGCTGGCGGAGCTGGAACTGGCGGCGATCATTGCCGAAGCCGGCTTGCCGCAGGGCGTGTTCAACCTGGTGTGCGGCACCGGGATCGCCGTAGGCGCCCCGCTGGCTGCGGACCCGCGCATCGCCAAGATTTCGTTTACCGGCAGCAACGCGGTGGGTGTGCAGGTCATGCAGCGCGCCGCTGAAACCATCAAGGGCGTAAGCCTGGAGCTGGGCGGCAAATCCTCATTGCTGGTGCTGGAGGATGCCGACCTTGAATTGGCGGTTGAGCTGGCCTGCCTGGGCGGCTTTTTCAACGCTGGGCAAATGTGCTCGGCAACCAGCCGGGTGTTGGTCGCCGAGGCCCTGTACCCGGACTTTATCGCCCGTTTGAAAACGCGCACTGAGGCGATCCGGGTCGGCGAGCCGTTCACCGGCGATAGCGAAATGGGCCCCTTGGTGAACGCCTTGCAGTACCAGCGCGTGCAAGGCCATATCGCAGCGGGCCTGGAGGCCGGTGCCCGGTTGCTGTGCGGTGGAGAGCGTCCGCTGGATCTACCCTGCGGCTATTTCATCAGCCCTACGGTGTTCACCGACGTGCCGCTGGACAGCGCGCTGTGGCGCCAGGAGGTTTTTGGCCCGGTGCTGTGTGTGCGGCCGGTGGCCGATGAAGCCGAGGCAGTTGCCCTGGCCAATGACAGCGAGTTCGGCCTGGTGTCCAGTGTCATCAGCAAGGACCTGGATGCCGCTGAGCGGGTCGCGAACGCCTTGCAGGCGGGTTTGGTGTGGATCAACGCACCGCAGGTGATCTTCCCGCAGACCGCCTGGGGAGGTTACAAGCAGAGCAGCATCGGGCGGGAACTCGGGCCTTGGGGCTTGAGTGCGTTCCAGGAAATCAAGCATGTGGTGCGGGCCGTGTAGGAGCGGGCTTTCCCCGTGATAGCGTGTTCCAGGCAATACCAGACGGGCTGGATGTACCGGCCTCTCGCGGGGCAAGCCCGCTCCTACAGGGTGCTGCGCAAGCGTGCCAGATCGCGTACCGGCGGCGCGCCATACAGGCGGCTGTACTCGCGGCTGAATTGCGACGGGCTCTCATACCCGACCCGATACCCGGCCACCGCCGCCTCCAGCCCGTCATTGAGCATCAGCCGCCGCGCCTCCTGCAGGCGCAGCTGCTTCTGGTATTGCAGCGGGCTCATGGAGGTGACTGCCTTGAAGCGGTGGTGCAGGGTCGAACTGCTCAGGTTCACTTCCCGGGCCAGGTCATCGATACGCAGCGGGCGATGAAAATGCTGGTTCAGCCATTCGATGGCCTGGCACACCCGATGGGTCTGGCTGCTGGACATGGCAATCTCATACAGCCGGCAACCCTGCGGCCCGCGTAACAGGCGGTAGAGGATTTCGCGGCGGATCAGCGGCGCCAGTACCGGGATGTCCTTGGGCGTATCCAGCAGGCGCATCAGGCGCAGCAAGGCATCGAGCAATTGCGGATCGGTGCGTTCCACATACAGGCCCCTGCCCGAAGGCAGCCCCGGCACGCCCATGGGCCCAGCCTCGGCGATCAGGCTGTTGATCTGCGCAGGATCGATGTTCATCCGCACACCAAGGCTCGGGTTCTCCGGGCTCGCCTCCAGCAACACACCACTGATGGGCAATGCCACCGACAGCACCATGTAGTGCAGCGGGTCATAGACGTAGCGCTCATCGCCCAGGCAAATCTCCTTGCTGCCGTGGGCAAGGATGCACAGCGCCGGCTGGGCCAGGGCCGACATCGAGCGGACACTTTCGGTGTACTGCACCAGGTACAGGTCTTCGATAGCCGATTCGACGCTGGAGGCGCTCGGGGCATGGCGACGCACCAGGTCCGCCAGCTCCTGGCGCTGCTGTTCCAGTGCGGGATCGAGGATCAGGCGGTCGGGGGTGGCAGTGGTCATGGCGGCGCTTCCGGATAAGAACCTGTGCAGCATAGGTTTGTGCAAGCAGTGGCGCTAGCCGGATGCTGTCGTCTGCTTGCCTGATCCTGCCGTGCGCAGGATCAGGCAAGCGCACGACAGGAATGGCCTAACGGCACGCGCGAGGCGTCGCCTAACCTGTGCAGCCTGGCAACAACAACTGGCTGCTCTAGGAGAGATGCTCATGACCTCGTCGCATTCGGTCACCCACCTTGCTTTTATCCGGGCCAGCAGCGGTCGTTCAGTGGAACTGGGCGAGCGCTTGCGCCAACTGCTCGAGCCGTCGAGACAGGCACCGGGCTGCCTGCACTTCAACCTGCAACAGTCCCAGGTCGATGCCGATCTGTGGCTGTTGAGCGGTTTCTGGAGCGATCACCAGGCGATGAGCGGTTACTTTGCCTCGCCGACGCTGGACCTGTTCGGCGAGCTGGTTCAGGCCCAGGTGGTCGCCAGCCTCGACCTGCATACCTTTGGCGAGCCGTCTGCGGGTTAGAATGGTGCTTTCAGGCAACCGATGTGGATTTGAGGCACATGGCACGTAAAGAGTTTTCGCAGTTTGAAGCCGTTTCGGCAGCCGTGCGCGGTGAAGACGGCTATAACGCAGCAATCGCCGTCAAAGGCCTGGGCGCCACTGGCGCACCGCGCTTTCACAAAGTCCTTGAAGGGCAGACCTTCAAGACCGCACTGGCCGCTGACGAAGCGGCCTGCGCCGAGCTTGAGCGCCTGCAGGGCGTCAGCGACGACGCCGAGCTGGTCTGGTAATCAGCCGTTGACCTGCGGGCGGGCCATCTTGAACAGGTTGCCCAGCTCGAAGTAGTCCGCAGGACCACCCCCACGCAAGATCGGCTGCGCCGCGGCGGTATCGTAGATGCCGTCCTTGAGCAGATGCTCGGCAATATGCACCGCCACCACTTCCCCCAGGATCAACCAGCTCGGCACCAGCACCTGGTCAGCCCGTTGCAGCTGGATGATCTGGGTGACCTTGCATTCAAACGACACCGGGCTTTCCTGCACCCGAGGTACGGCAATCACCTTGGAGGCCACGGGGGTCAGACCACTCAGGGCGAACTCGTCGACCTCGGGCGAAACGGCGGCGCAGCTCTGGTTCATGGCATCGGCCAGCGGGCGCGTGGCCAGGTTCCAGGCGAACTCACCGGTCTTCTCGATGTTGTTCAGGCTGTCTTTGCGGCCGACGCTGGAGAAGCCGATGATCGGCGGGATGTAATTGAAAGCGTTGAAAAAGCTGTAGGGCGCAAGGTTCAGTCGGCCTTCGGCATCCTGGGAGGAAATCCAGCCGATGGGGCGCGGGCCGACGATGGCATTGAAAGGGTCGTGGGGCAGGCCGTGGCCTTTTGCGGGTTCGTAGTAGTACATCTGCGCTGGCCGTAAGGCCTTCCCTGTGAGAAAGCGCCTAGTGTGCCAAGGCTTGACCTGGCTGAAAACGATTAAGCCCGGCCGAAGCCGGGCTGACTGCATCCCATCAGCGGTTAGCTGATGCGGTGGGCCTGGGTGCGATCGAAGCCATCTTCTGCGAAGCGGGCACCGCCAGTGCGGTCAAAGCCGTCTTCGGCGAATTGGGCGGCACCGGTGCGATCGAAGCCGTCTTCGGCGAATTTGGCAGCGCCGGTGCGATCAAAACCATCTTCTGCATACGTAGCCGACTGGGTCTGGATGGCGCTGAAGCTGTGGGCGTTGGTGCGGTCGAAGCCATCTTCGGCGAAAGCGTTGGCAGCCAGTACCGAGAAGGCCAGGGTCAGGATCAGTTTGCTTTTCATGGTCGTTGCTCCGGGGTGGTGAGGGTTGTTTGTTTCTATGGGTTCAATGCTACGCCGATTAAATTGATTAAAAAGCGCAAAAATATGCGCTTAATAATCGGTTAATTCGATGTATGTTCGCGGGGCAAGCCCGCTCCTACCGGTAGGAGCGGGCTTGCCCCGCGATCCACATCCCCACGATGAATCCACCGGATTAATTGCCCGTTAAACGAAAAAAGGGGCGTCCATCGCTGGACGCCCCTTTTTTGCTGGCGTTGGCCGACGCCTCAGTCAGTGGTGATTCGCGAATGTTTCTGGGTGTCCTTCATGAACAGGTACACCAGCAGCGAACAGGCGATACAGGCAGTCACGTACCAGTAGAAACCGGTTTCCATGCCGATGCTCTTGAACCACAGCGCGATGTATTCAGCGGTGCCGCCGAAGATCGACACGGTCAGTGCATAAGGCAGACCGACGCCCAGGGCGCGGATCTCGGTGGGGAACAGTTCGGCTTTGACCACGGCGTTGATCGAGGTGTAGCCGCTGACGATGATCAGCGCCGCCATGATCAGGAAGAACGCGCCCCACCAGCTCTGGATGGTGTGCAGGGTGGTCAGGATCGGGACGGTGAACAGGGTACCCAGCACGCCGAAGGCGATCAGGATCGGGCGACGGCCGATCTTGTCGGACAGGGTGCCGATGATCGGCTGCAGGCACATGAACAGGAACAGCGTGGCCGCCGAAATGGTGGTCGAGTCGCTGATGCTCATGCCCACCGTGTTCAC
>Ga0247821_10000686_pt1 | contig 18805 bp, 14 predicted proteins | sample 13C_Glycerol_Day_FD_192481 | JGI IMG/M metagenome (GOLD analysis project Ga0247821, IMG submission 192481) | Soil microbial communities from agricultural site in Penn Yan, New York, United States - 13C_Glycerol_Day14 | ecosystem: Environmental > Terrestrial > Soil > Agricultural land | place... | reverse complement strand
CGGCCACCTCGTCGAAGCCTTCCTCGCGCGCCGTCTTGGCCATGCCCGGGTACATGTCGGTGTACTCGTGCGTTTCGCCGGCCACGGCGGCCTTGAGGTTGTCGCGGGTGGCGCCGATCGGCAGGCCGGTGGCGGGGTCGCCGCACTGCTCCAGCCACTCCAGGTGGCCGTGCGCATGGCCCGTCTCGCCCTCCGCCGTGGAGCGGAACAGCGCCGCCACGTCGTTCTGGCCTTCCACGTCCGCCTTGTTCGCGAAGTAGAGATAGCGCCGGTTGGCCTGCGATTCGCCGGCGAACGCGGCCTTCAGGTTCTCTTCCGTCTTGGACCCCTTGAGTGATGCCATCAGAGTTGCTCCTGTATGGTTGGTCGGTAGGAAAAAGCGGCGCCTCGGACGGGCACGTCCGGAGGACCGCCTCAATGTAGCGCCGCCGCCGCGATGCGGCCCAATAGACCTTGACTAACGGTCCGATAGCCGCCATCGCGGGCCCGCCCGGTCGCGCTTCGCCCGCCCAAGGCATTACGGTATAGTAAATGCGTTACGCATTGTTGAACGCAGGAGAGACTCATGGCCGCCGTCCTGAAAGACGCGGGCGCCCTGCCCGCGCCCGCGCCGATCCAGCAGCTCCACCATTACGCCTACCGCGCCCGCGACGCGGAGGAGACCCGCCACTTCTACGAGGACATCCTGGGCCTGCCGCTCTACCACATCATCCAGAGCGACCACGTGCCCAGCACCGGCGAGTACTGCCCGTACACGCACTTCTTCTTCCGCCTGCAGGACGGCTCGTTCATCGCCTTCTTCGACCTGGGCGACGACCAGGCCTGCGAGCCCTCGCCCAACACGCCCAAGTGGGTCAACCACATCTCCTTCCGCGTCGATTCCATGCAGGCGCTCAAGGACATGAAGGCGCGGCTGGAAGCGCACGGCGTCGAGGTGCTGGGCATCACCGACCACCACATCTTCCACAGCATCTACTTCTTCGACCCCAACGGCGTGCGCCTCGAGCTCACGGCCCAGCTGGCCGATGAGTTCCAGATGCTGCAGGAGAGCAAGACGGCCCACGCACGCCTGGACGAATGGACGGCGCGCAAGGAACAGTGGCGGCGCGAGCGCGCCGAAGGCAAGGCGGCCCAGCCGCTCAAGCCGCAGCAGAACGACCGCCCGGAGTACTCGAAGAAATAAGCCCATGGACGAGTTGCGCACCGGCTACGCCGACACCACGTTCAGCAACGGCTACGAGTTCACCCAGGGCCGCGGCTACCACCTGCCCGAGTACCCGTTCACCGCGCCCGCCGAGCTGCTCGAGGGCCGCTCGGGCGAACACCCCATCGTCATCGTCGGCGCGGGCCTGGCCGGGCTGACCGCCGCCTGCGCGCTGGCAACGTACGGCGTCCCCGCCGTCGTGCTGGACGAGGACAACACGGTGGGCGTCAAGGGTGCCTCCTCGCGCGGCATCTGCTACACGCAGAAGTCGCTGGAGATCTTCCACCGCCTGGGCGTGTACGAGCGCATCGCGCGCAAGGGGATCCAGTGGAGCGTGGGCCGCACCTTCGCCGGCAAGGACGAGGTGTACTCGTTCGATCTCCGGCAGCAGAGCGCCTACAACCTCTCGACCCAGCCGCCCTTCATCAACATCCAGCAGTTCTACATCGAGGGCTACCTGGTCGAGCGCATCCAGGAACTCGGCGGCGTGGAGCTGCGCTGGATGAACCGCGTCACCGGCTTCGAGCAGGACGCCGGCGGTGCCACGCTGTCGGTCACCACGCCCGCGGGCGACTACAAGATCCGCGCCGGGCACGTCATCGACGCCAGCGGCTCGCGCAGCCCCTTCCGCCAGTGGGCGGGCGCGGCGGTCACGGCGCGCAAGGGCGACGACCGCTGGTGCATCGCCGACGTGCGCTTCTCCAAGCATCCGCCGGTGGAGCGCCACACCTGGATCGAGGCGCCGTTCAACGAGAACCGCGCGGTCTGGCAGCACCTGATGGGCGACGACGTCTGGCGCATCGACTACCAGATGGCGCCCAACTGCGACCCCGAGGAGGTCAGCCGCGAGGAGGTGGTGCGGGAGCGCCTGCGCCGCCAGTTCGGGCCCGACTGCGAAGTGGAGATCGTGTGGGTCGGCCCGTATGCGTACCGCAGCGAATGCGTGGACGCGATGCGGCACGGCCGCCTCTATTTCGTCGGCGACGCGGCCAAGGTGGTCAGCCCCTTCGGCGCGCGCGGCGGCAACACGGGCGTGGCCGACGCCGACAACCTGGCGTGGAAGCTGGCGGCGGTGCAGAAGGGCCGGGCGCCCGAGGCGCTGCTCGACAGCTACCACGAGGAGCGCCACGAGGCGGCCCAGCAGAACGTGCTGGTCACCGACCGCACCGCGCGCTTCCTGCGGCCGGCCGACGGCATCGAGAAGGTGTTCCGCACCGCGGCCGTCGGGTTGGCCAGGCAGTTCCCGTTCGCGCGCCAGCTGGTCAACACCGGCCGCATGGCCATCGCCAACCCGTACACGCGGTCCAGCGTCTGCGAAAAGACCGGCGGCCAGTCGGTGCAGAACGTCGCCTTCCAGTGGCCCGACGGTTCGCACGGCGTGGTCAACGAGCTGCTGCAGTGGGCCGACGGCCGGCTGCTGCTGCTGGTGTTCGGCGACCCCGGCCGCGCCGGCCTGGCGCGGCTGCGCGAGCTGGTGCAGGCGGCGCCGCTTCGCTGCGTGCAGGTGCTCGGTCCCAGCGACCGTCCCGGCGCGCTGGAGCACGTGCGCGACCCCGAAGGCCACCTGCAGGGCGCCTGCCACGTGTTCGGCCATGCCTGGGCGCTGGTTCGGCCCGACAGCTACGTGGCCGCCACCGGCGAGAGCGTGGACGCGGCCGTGATCCAGGCCGTGGCGCGCGCCCTGGCCGCGAACGGAGACGCCTGATGAAGATGCCGACTTCCATGAAGACCACCCTCAACTTCCAGGACGCCGACGCCTTCTACGAGCAGTTGCTCGACGCCCACCAGGGCCTGGACCGCGACCGCTCGGAGCTGCTCAACGCCCGGCTCATCCTGCTGCTGGCCAACCAGGTCGGCGACACCGAGGTCTTGCGCGAGTGCGTACGGGCGGCCGCCCGCCTGCCCGAATAAAATCGGGGCTTCCCCCCATCACCCATCAGAGCGGCATCCTCGGGTGCCGCTTTCGTTTTCCGCCATGAGCGACACCCCTGCCCAGCCCGGCCTGAACAGCCTGCCCAAGTCCTTCGAACCCGCCGCCATCGAGGCACGCTGGGGCCCGGTCTGGGAGCAGCGCGGCTACGGCCGCGCCGGCTTCCGCGGCACGGGCGCGCCCCAGGACGGCGAGCCCTCCTTCGCCATCCAGCTGCCGCCGCCCAACGTGACCGGCACGCTGCACATGGGCCACGCGTTCAACCAGACCATCATGGACAGCCTGACCCGCTACCACCGGATGCGCGGGTTCAACACGCTGTGGGTGCCGGGCACCGACCACGCGGGCATCGCCACGCAGATCGTGGTGGAGCGCCAGCTGCAGCAGCAGGGCCAGAGCCGCCACGACCTCGGCCGCAAGAACTTCGTCCAGCGCGTGTGGGAGTGGAAGCAGCAGTCGGGCAACACCATCACCATGCAGATGCGCCGCATGGGCGACAGCGTGGACTGGTCGCACGAGTACTTCACGATGGACGACAACCTGTCGAAGATCGTGACCGAGACCTTCGTCCGCCTCTACCAGCAGGGCCTGATCTACCGCGGCAAGCGGCTGGTCAACTGGGACCCCGAGCTCAAGACCGCGGTCAGCGACCTGGAGGTCGAGAGCGAGGAGGAGGACGGCTTCCTCTGGCACATCAACTACCCGCTCAGTGACGGCAGCGGCGCGCTGACCGTCGCCACCACCCGCCCCGAGACCATGCTGGGCGACGTGGCCGTGATGGTCCATCCCGAGGACGAGCGCTACCGCCACCTGGTCGGCAAGACGGTGAAGCTGCCGCTGTGCGACCGCGAGATCCCGGTGATCGCCGACGAGTACGTCGACCGCGAGTTCGGCACCGGCGTCGTCAAGGTCACGCCCGCGCACGACACCAACGACTACGCCGTCGGCCAGCGCCACGGCCTGCCGATGATCGGCGTGCTGACGCTGGACGCGAAGATCAACGACAACGCGCCGGCCGCGTATCGTGGCCTCGACCGCTTCGAGGCCCGCAAGAAGGTCGTGGCCGACCTCGAGGCGCAAGGCCTGCTCGTCGAGACCAGGAAGCACAAGCTGATGGTGCCGCGCTGCGCCCGCACCGGGCAGGTGATCGAGCCCATGCTCACCGACCAGTGGTTCGTGGCGATGACGAAGGTCGGCGAAGGCGACGCCACCGGGAAGTCGATCACGCAGAAGGCCATCGACGCGGTGCAGTCGGGCCAGGTGCGCTTCGTGCCCGAGAACTGGGTCAACACGTACAACCAGTGGATGAACAACATCCAGGACTGGTGCATCTCGCGCCAGCTCTGGTGGGGCCACCAGATCCCGGCCTGGTACGACGAGCAGGGCAACGTGTACGTCGCCCGCAGCGAGCAGGAAGCCCAGGCCCAGGCGCCGGGCAGGCAGCTTCGCCGCGACGAGGACGTGCTCGACACCTGGTACTCGTCGGCGCTGGTGCCGTTCTCCACGCTCGGCTGGCCCGACAAGACGCGCGACCTCGAGCTGTACCTGCCCTCGACGGTGCTGGTGACCGGCTACGACATCATCTTCTTCTGGGTCGCCCGGATGATCATGATGACGACCCACTTCACCGGCCAGGTGCCGTTCCGCGACGTGTACATCCACGGCCTGGTGCGCGACTCGCATGGCAAGAAGATGAGCAAGTCCGAGGGCAACGTGCTCGACCCGGTGGACCTGATCGACGGCATCGCGCTGCCGCCGCTGCTCGAGAAGCGCACCACGGGCCTGCGCAAGCCCGAGACCGCGCCCCAGGTGCGCAAGAACACCGAGAAGGAATTCCCCGAAGGCATCCCGGCCTACGGCGCCGACGCGCTGCGCTTCACCTTCGCGTCGCTGGCCTCGCTGGGCCGCAGCATCAACTTCGACGCCAAGCGCTGCGAGGGCTACCGCAACTTCTGCAACAAGCTCTGGAACGCCTCGCTGTTCGTGCTGATGAACTGCGAGGGCCAGGACTGCGGCCTGAAGGAGCACACCAAGGCCGAGTGCCAGCCGGGCGGCTCCGCGCACGGCTACATGAAGTTCTCGCAGGCCGACCGCTGGATCAGCTCGGCGCTGCAGAAGGCGGAAGCGGAGGTGGCCCGGGGCTTCGCCGACTACCGCCTCGACAACGTCGCCACCGCGGTCTACGACTTCGTCTGGAACCAGTACTGCGACTGGTACCTGGAGATCGCCAAGGTGCAGATCCGCCATGGCGGCGAGGCCGAGCAGCGTGCCACCCGCCGCACGCTGATCCGCACGCTGGAAGCCATCCTGCGGCTGGCGCATCCGGTGATCCCGTTCATCACCGAGGAGCTCTGGCAGAAGGTCGCGCCCGTCGCGGGCATTTCCGGCGAATCGGTGAGCACCGCGCGCTATCCGCAGGCGCAGCCCGAGAAGATCGACGAGGCCGCCATCGCCTACGTCGACCGGCTCAAGGCCATGGTGGACAGCTGCCGCCAGCTGCGCGGCGAGCTCAACGTCTCGCCCGGCACGCGGCTGCCGCTGCTGGTGTCCGGCGACACCGCCTTCCTGCGCGAGGTCGCGCCGGTGCTGCAGGCGCTCGCGCGCCTCTCCGAAGTGAAGGTGTTCGACGACGAGGCCTCCTGGGCCGCGGCGGCCCAGGCCGCGCCGGTGGCCGTCGTCGGCGACGCGCACCTGTGCCTCTTCATGGAGATCGACGTGGCCGCCGAGAAGGCGCGCCTGTCCAAGGAAGCGGCGCGCATCGAAGGCGAACTCACCAAGGCCAACGGCAAGCTGTCCAACCAGGCCTTCGTGGCCAAGGCTCCGCCGGCGGTGATCGACCAGGAGCGCAAGCGCATCGCCGACTTCACCGTCACGCTGGAACGGCTGAAGCAGCAACTCGCGCGTCTCGGTTCGAATTGACACACCGCGGCTGAGACATATTTCTGCTGGGCGCGAGACGGCGCCTACGCATCCCCCTCGCCATCTCCTACACACACGTCGGCGCCCGCCGACGTCGTCGTAGGACCGCGCCTCCCTCGCGCTTCTACTGAGATGTTCCGCATGCGGCGCCTCGGGCGCGTTCCGCACGGATCAGTTCCCCGTCCGTGTGCCTGCACACGCACCGCACGGTTGAGACTTCCTAGACTGTTTCGCAGGCGTTCAAGAGGAAACGCTTTGTAGAAAGCCAACGTGCTGTGAGGGAGGACACCATGGCGCAACTGCTCTTCGAAGGCTCCGTCGGCCCAGCCGCCCGCCAGGCCCCCACCGCCCGGCTGCCGTTCTCGCTGTCGGGGCTGCTGACCGGCTCCGGCCAGTGGGGCTTGCGCGCCGGCGTGGAACGCAGCCGGCCCGAAACGCCGCGCGGCAAGGTGCTCTGCGTGGTGGGCACGCGGCCCGAGGCGATCAAGATGGCGCCCGTGATCCTGGCGCTGCGCCAGCAGCCCGGCATCGACTGCCGCGTCCTCGCCACCGCGCAGCACCGCCAGATGCTGGACCAGGTGCTGGACTTCTTCCGCATCGCGCCCGACATCGACCTGGACCTGATGCGCCCCAACCAGAACCTCGCGGAGCTGACCTCGCGGCTGATGTCCACCCTGGACCGCGTGCTCGCCGAGGAAGCCCCCGACGTCGTGCTGGCCCAGGGCGACACCACCACGGTGATGGCCGTGGCCCTGGCCTGCTTCTACCGCCGCATCCCCTTCGGCCACGTCGAGGCGGGGCTGCGCACCGGCGACATGGACAACCCGTTCCCCGAGGAAGCCAACCGCGTGATCGCCAGCCGCCTGGCGCGCTGGCACTTCGCGCCGACGGCGGGCTCGCGCAACAACCTGCTGAAGGAAGGCGTGGCCGCTGACGACGTCTTCGTCACGGGCAACACCGTGATCGACGCGCTGCTGGCCACCGCCGCCCGCCCCGACGCCCGGCTGCCGGTGTCGCTCGCCGAGGACCGCCGGATGGTGCTGGTCACCGCCCACCGCCGCGAGAACTTCGGCGAGCCCTTCCGGCAGATCTGCCGCGCGGTCGAGAAGCTCGCGCGGGCCTATCCGGACACGGCTTTCCTGTACCCGGTGCATCCGAACCCGAACGTGCGCGACGTGGCGCACCGCGCCCTGGGCGACCTGCCCAACGTCCACCTCTGCCCGCCGATGGACTACGCGCCCTTCGTCGCGGCGATGAAGCGCGCCCACTTCATCATCAGCGACTCGGGCGGGGTGCAGGAGGAGGCGCCCGCGCTCGGCAAGCCGGTGCTGGTGCTGCGCGACGAGACCGAGCGGCCCGAGGCCGTGGAGGAAGGCGTGGTCAGGCTGGTAGGCCCGCACTGCGACGCGATCGTGGAGCACGCGCGCCGCCTGATGGAGGACGAGGCCGCCTACCGGAGCATGGCGCGCGGCGTCTCGCCCTACGGCGACGGCAAGGCTTCGGCGCGGATCGTCGACGTCATCGCGCAGCACCTGCACGCGAAACGAGGCGCGGGGGCAACAGCCCGCATTGCGCCTGCGGGAGCGCTCTGCTAGAAACAAAGCCGCAGCGTGCGACAACTGTCGGCGGTCAGATCACCTGCAAAAGAACGCGCCGGCCACAACAAGTTCGAGGGGTTTTTCCAATCATGTCGATCCGAAGCGCGGCCGCCGTGGCCGTCGTCGCCCTTGCGGGCACTTCCGCGGCGTTCGCCGCCGCCGATGTCGGCGTCGAGTACAGCCACACCGACGACTACGCCGGCTTCGGCGCCATCGACCACGTCGCGGTCGGAATCACGGTGCCGTTCTCCGACAAGTTCAAGTCCACGCTGAAGCTGGAGCGCCGCGAGCAGGAGGCGGTGCCCGGCAACCGCGGCGCCAAGGGCAACTTCGTCGAAGGCATCTTCAACTACGACCTGGGCACGTCGCTCTACGGCATGACCCGCATCGGCTTCACCGACGAGAACACGCTGTTCGTCGACGACTCGCTGTACCAGGAGTTCGGCTGGAAGACCGGCCAGGTCGGCCCGGCCTTCCTGGACCTGAACGCCGGCATCGGCACCCGCAAGTTCACGACCGGCCGCGAGACCTTCGTATCCTTCGGGCCGACCTTCTCCTGGTCCAACGGCGCGCTGTGGCTTCGCCGCGAGCAGTCCGCCACCGGCGGCGGCTACCGCCACCTGGTCACGGTGCGCCAGGAATTCCTGCCCGGCTGGCACGTCGAGGCCTTCGCCCTCGACGAGAAGCGCAGGAAGTACACCCTGCCCATCGGCCCGGGCGTCACCGGCACCGATTTCGAGGGCCAGCGCTACTCGCTGGGCGTCGGCCACCAGCTGACGCAGACGCTGTCGCTGCATGCCCGCGCCGAGAAGGTGTCGCTCGAGAAGGTCGGCACGCCGGGCAAGTACTACGCGCCCAAGGGCTACAGCCTGGGCCTGAACTACAAGTTCTGAGGCACTCGGCAGCACCCACCGGCGAGAGAGCAGTACCGTGACCCAGTGGCTCCTCGTCGGCAAGCGGTGGATCCTGCTGCTGCCCGCCCTGCTCGCGGTCACCACGCTGTCGGCCGCCTCGGTCACCGCGTGGGAGCCCAGCCTCCACGTCGACCTGAGCACCCCGACCGCGATCATCTGGATCTTCGTGAGCGTCGTGGCCATCGCGCCGGCGGTGCTGTTCATGCTGGCGGGGCTGGCGCGGTCGCTCTCGCGGCGGCCGGCCGTCGCATCGCAGCCCGCCCGCGAACCGGTGACGCGCTTCGTCGTCATCGTCCCGGCGTACAACGAAGAGAAGGTCATCTCCAACTCGGTCGGCTCGCTGCTGGCGCAGGACTATCCGCGCGAGCTGTTCACCGTGACCGTGGCCTGCAACGGCTGGGACCGCACCGCGAGCATCGCGCGTGAGATGGGCGCGCAGGTCCACGAGACGCGGCAGAAGGGCATCGGCAAGTCCGCCGCCATCGACGAGACCATGCACGCGCTGGCGCCCGCGCCCCAGGCGTACATCGTCATCTTCGACGCCGACAACCTGGTCTCGCGCGGCTTCCTGCGCGCGATGGATGCGGAGATCCAGGCCTCCGGCGCCCTCGCGCTGCAAGGCAACCACCAGCCGCTGACCGCTTCGGACAACATGGTCTCGGTCGGCATCCGCGCGGCCTACCGCGCGTCGTCGATGTTCTACAGCGTGGGCCGCAGCTTCCTCCTGCGCAGCGCCCTGCTCTGCGGCACCGGGTTCTCGGTGCAGGCCGGCCTCTTCGCCTCGATCTGGTCCAAGGTGCGCACCCAGACCGAGGACATCGAATCCAACGCGCTGCTGCAGCTGGACCACCAGCTGGGCGTGGTGTGGGTCGAGGCCGCCGAGTTCTTCGACGAGAAGCCCGACCAGGTGGTGATCGCCATCCGCCAGCGCGTGCGCTGGATGGTGGGCCACTTCCATGCGTCGCAGCTCTACACCTGGCCGCTGATCAAGCACGCCTTCCGGCATCGCTCGCTGCGTTCGCTGGAACTGGCGATCTACTACCTGTTCCCGCTCGCGCTGTTCCTCTCCACGGCCTGGTACCTGCTCGCGCTGCCGGCCATCGCCGTGGGCCTGGGCCATTTCCATCCGGAGGCGGTGGCGATGACGGTGGCGGGCACCGCGCTCGGAATGATCTACATCGTGGCCATGCCCGCCCTCGCCTGCCTGATCGAGCAGCGCTCGCTGCGGCCGCGCGCGCTGGCGGTGATGCTGCGCGAGACGCTGGCCGCGCTGCTCATCTCGCTCCTGGTCTGGTCCATCGCCATCCTGCTGGCCGCGGCGTGCCTGCGCCGGCGCGACTGGATCTTCCACACGCCGCACAAGGCGGCGGTGCCGCTGCCACGGCCATGAGGCGCCGCGATTTCTGTTCGTCCATGGCCCTGGCGCTCGCCGCCCAGGGCGCGCGGGCGGACGAATCCCCGGCCGGAAAGATCGTGCTCGCGCGCCGGCGCTTCCGCGCCTGGTTGCGATCGCTCGAGCGGCCCGGGTCGCGCGGCCTGTACCCGTACATGGTGAGCGGCAACGGCCGCCACCTGTCCGGCCTCTCGCCGCTGGCCAGCGCCGACGTGGCGGTCTGGGCGCTGGGTTCCGGCGACGACGAGCTGGGCCTGCAAATCGCGAACGGCCTGGTGCACTGGCAGCGCGAGGTCGAGCGCCAGTTCCCGGCCCGGGTGCATGGCGGACTGCCCAGTGACCTCAAGGCCGACGGCGGCGGCTGGAAACCGGGCGATGCCTTCTACGCCGGCGACAACCTCATCTGCATGGCCGTGCTGGCGCGGGCCTACGTGGCTTCGGGCAAGGACCGGTTCGCGCAGGCCGCGCTGAAGATCGCGCGCTGGATGCGCGGCTCCCTGCTCGACGGCCGCCGCGCCGGCGTCTGGGCCCGCAACTACGGGCCGCCGATGCACTACATGACGGCGGCCGGCGCCTTCGACAACGCCATCCACACCGCGGTCGACTACCTGTGGCTGGGCGCGCTGCGCGAGGTCGACCTGCTCGATCCGCAAGGCGGCTGGGCGCAGATGGAGACCGAAGCCTCCGGCTTCCTGGCCACGGGCCAGAGCGCCTTCGGCAGCTGGTACTCGTTCTGGCGCCCCGACAAGCCCGGCGCCGCCGCGGGCCAATGGCACTGGTACCGCGGCACCGACGTCACCGTCGGCGACGACAACCTGCGCGCCGCGCTCGCCGCGCACCGATACGGCCGCGCGGAGCAGGTGCGCGGCTTCCTGGAATGGCTCAAGCCGGTCGACGACACCTTCGTGAACGGCTACCTCGATCCGCTCACCGGCCGCGCGAAGTTCCTGCCGGCCGACGCGCCCTACTTCGACCTGGTCTGCACCGGCCTCCTGCGCACGCTGCACGAGCGCCTGGGCCAGCGCGAGGCCGCGGCCCGCTGCGAAGCCGCCGTGCTGCGCTGGCAGGCCGAGGACGGCGGCTGGCACTGGGGCCGCCGCCAGGCCGACATGCAGCCGCTGCAGGACGAACGCGCGGTGATCACCGGCGTCTGGGCCGTGGGCACCGCGATCTGATCCCAGCGATCACGCGGGCGGCCGGCGCAGCCGGATCAACTCCAGCAACCGCTCGAACGAAGCGTCGTACTGCCCTTCCAGGCTGCGAAGTTCGGACGAGAGGCGATCCAGCGTCTCGTCCGGTGGTCGATCCTGGCGCTGCCGCAGCTGCTGCTTGAACAGCCGCAGCCGCAACCGCTGCTCGTCCCACTGCCGGAAGCCGGCCTGCAACTGCTGGTCGAGCGGATCCATGGCGACCTCCTACGTCTTCATCCGGTCCTCTCACCCGTCACGTGCCGGATCATCGAGACGATCTGGCGCGGATCGGCCAGCGACGGGGCCATGCCCCAGCGCCGGTGCGCGTCGTTGCCGATGCGCACCATCCCCACGTGCCGGCCCTCCTGCCGGTCGACCTGCGCATCGGGGTCGTAGAAGCCGAGGGCGAACCGCAGCTGCTCGATGTCCCCGGGCGCGCCTGTCAGGAACAGCCAGCCCGGCTGCACCGCATGCGACTTCGCGTACGCGGCCAGCTCGCGCGCCGAGTCCTGCTCCGGCTTCAGCGTGATCGAGTACATGAAGATGTCCTTGCCCACGCGGTCGCCCAGCATCTGCTGCACGCGCAGCAGGTTGTGCGTGGTCGGCGGGCAGGTGTTGGTGCAGCCCGCGTACATCATGTTGATCACCACCAGCTTGTCGCGCAGCAGGTCGTCGTAGAAGCGCACCTTCCTGCCGGTGTGCGTCTCGAGGACGACGTTCGGAATGCCCGCCGCGTTGCCGCTGCCGCCGGAACCCGGCGACGACACGCGCCGCTTCTCGCCGGGGCGGGACAGCAGGGCCACGCCCGTGCCCACCAGTGCGGCCGCGCCCGCGGCGGCCAGTTGGAGTCTTCGTACGTCCATGGCCCGCTCCTCAGACGATGTCCCAGCGGACCATCATGGCGTGGTCCTCGTGGGTGAGGTTGTGGCAATGCATCATGTACTTGCCCTTGAAGTCGCGGAACCGCATCAGCACCCGGATCGTCATGCCCTCGCCGACGACGAAGACGTCCTTGCGCCCCCGCTCGTGGGCGGGGATGGGCACCGGCACGCCGTCCACGGCCTTGCTCAGGATCACGCCTTCCTCGAAGTGGATGTGGATCGGGTGCTGCCAGCCGTTGTCCGGATTGGACAGCTCCCAGATCTCGGCGCTGCCCAGCCTTGGCGTGGCGCGGGCCTCGAAGACGTTGAAGAACTGCTCGTTGACGGCCCACATGCCGCCCGAGCGCGCGAACACGAAGCGGCGCACCGGGAGCGCGGCGAGCTCACCCGCGCCCGGCAGCGGCCGCATCGGGCGCAGCAAGGTCGGGACCTTGCTCATGTCCGGCTCCGGCGGATTGCGGTCGACCACCAGCTTCAGCACGCGGGTGCCGGGCGCACGCGACCTGTCCGGCCGGCGGGTCGAGGTCTGCTCGAGCAGGTTCACCAGGTACAGCTCGGTGCCCAGCGGGAACCGGGCGAAGTCGATGACGATGTCCGCGCGCTCCGCCGGCGCGAAGCGCACGCTGGTCTGGTTCTGCAGCGGGGCGGGCAGCAGGTTGCCGTCGTTGGCGATGTACGTGAACGGATAGATCACGTTGGCCGACTTGTTCTGCAGCACCATCTCGTAGAAGCGCGTCGGCCCGCCGTTCAGCAGGCGGAAGCGGTACTTGCGCCGCGCCACCTTCAGCACGGGCTCGATCTTCCCGTTGCACAGGATCTTGTCGCCCAGCACGCCTTCCGGATTGAGCTGGTCGAAGGTGACCAGGCCGTTCACGTCGAAGCGGCGGTCCGCGAAGGTGAGCGGGTAGTCGTAGGCGCCGCTCGGCAGGCGCAGCCCGCTCTGCTCGCTGCCGGAATCGAGCTCGTCGAAGATGTTGTAGCGTCCGACCAGGCCCTTGAGCACGTTGGGCGCCGTCACGCCCTCGGTGTGGTCGTGGTACCAGAGCGTGCCCAGCGCCTCGCGCGGGTCGCCGATGCCGCCGAACTCGTCGAAGCCGGCATAGAGGTTGGGATAGAAGTGGTCGCGGAAGGCACCGGGGCCGGTCAGCGTCGGCCCCTTGCGGGTCGCGCTGTAGTAGTCGCCGGTGAAGCCATCGCTCTCCGACGGCGTGTGCAGGTTGTGCAGGTGCGTGGTGATCTCGGGCGAGCCGAAACCGGTGTGCAGTTGCGGCAGCCGGTTGTGGATGCGGCAGATGATGGGCTCGCCGTAGCGCGCATGGATGGTCGGCCCGGGCGTGACCGCGTCGGGCATGCCGTTGCCCTGGTAGCCCCAGATCGGCTGCGGCGGGTAATACGGGTTGTCGCCGTTGAACCGCCAGGAAGGGTTCTCCTTGACGATCAGCTGGTGGTAGACCGAGTCCTTGCCGGTGCGGCCCGACCCACCGCAGAGTTCGCCGTAGCGCTGGTGCTCCACGCGCCCGCATTCGCCGCCGGCGGCGTTCGCCCACAGCGTCGGCGAGGGATCCAGCGCAGCCAGCGGCACCAGCGGCGTGTCCTGCAGCGGCAGTTCCTCGACCCACGGCGTGGTCGGCGGACTCGGCGGCAGCACCGGCGGCAGCTGCGCCAGCGCCTTGCGCGGCGTCAGCACGAACGGAGCGGCGCCCGCCGCCACCGAAGCCTTCAGCAACGTGCGGCGACCTGCGTCCGGTGGCACGGTTCCATTCGCAATGAGATCGCGGTTCTTCATGACTACCCCCGTCGGTTTGGAGACACAGGAAAGTTGAACGTCACATCTGCCGGCCGGCCCGGCGCAGGGTGGTGGCGATCGGTTCGAGCAGGTACTGCAGCGCGGTCTGCTTCGAGCCCTCGATGTAGACCTCCGCGGGCATGCCGGCCTGCAGCTTCAGGTCGCCGACCGCGGCGATGGCTTCGGGATCGGCCAGCACCAGGGCGGTGTAGTAGGGGTTGCCGGTCTGGCGGTCGACCAGCCGGTCGGCGGACACGTAGTTCACCTTGCCGCCCACCATCATGGTGTTGCGGTACTTGAAGGCGGTGAACTTCACGCGGGCGCGCTGGCCCAGGTTCACGTTGGCGATGTCCTCCGGCCGCACGCGTGCCTCCACCATCAGCGGCGTGCCGCTGGGCACGATGTCGGCGATGGCCTCGCCCGGGCCCACCACGGCGCCGGCGGAAGTGAACTTGAGGTCGATCACCACGCCGCTGGCAGGCGCCGTCACCACCTGGCGCCGGGCCGCATCGTCCGACTTGCGCTGCTCCTGCTCGATCTCGCCCAGCCGCTGCACGGCCGCCTTGAGCTGGTCGCTCGCCGCCTTGACGTAGTCGTTGCGCGTGGACTGGATCTTCAGGTCGATCTCCGCGAGGCGCTGGTCGGCGCGGGCGAGCTCGCCGCGGCGCTCCTCGAGACGGGCGGCGTAGTCGATCACCGTGGCCTCCATCTGCGAGATGCGGCTGGACGAGATGAAGCCCTCGCGGATCAGGCCGCGGTTGTTCTCGAGGTCGCGCCGCTGCAGCTCCAGCGACTTCTGCGCCTGCGCGATCTGCGCGTTGACCGCGGCGATCTCCTGCTCCACGCGTTCGCGCTGGGTGCGCATCAGGGCGGTGCCGCCGTCCAGCGACTGGCGCTGGGCCTTGAAGAGGCCGCTCTCCTTGGCGATCGCGTCCTCGATGCGTGGGTCCTGCCGGCCCGCCTGCAGCAGGTCGTCCGGAAAGCGCAGTTGCGGCGCCAGCCGCTGCTCGGCCTCCAGGCGGGCCAGCGCGACGCGCTCGACCTGCACGCGGTAGTCGAGCCGGTTGCGGTCGGCCTCCACCCGCATGTCGCCCAGCACCAGGATCGCATCGCCGGCCTTGACGTGCTGGCCGTCACGCACCAGCACTTCGCGCACCGTGCCGCCCTCGAGGTGCTGCACCGGCCGCCGGTTGAGGTCGACCTTCACCACGGCGGGCGCGACCACCGCCATGGCCAGCGGCGCGAGGGCCATCCACAACGCGATGGGCAGCAGCGCGCCCAGCACGATCCAGCATCCGGCCCGCACCAGGCGGCTGGCCTGGCGCTCGGTGTCACGCGGCGGGGCTGCGATGCCCGGGGCGACTGCGATGTCCATGTCGTTCCTCCTCGAGCCGCTCAGGCGGCCTTGCGTTCGACGATCGCCAGGTTCTGGCGCTGCATTTCCTTCATCACCTCGCCGGCCGGGCCGAACTGCTGGATGCGCCCCGCCCCCACGACCATGATCTTGTCGACGTGCGCCATCAGCGATGGCCGGTGCGTGACGACCACCGTGGTCACGCCGGCCTCGCGCAGCGAGCCCATGGCCTGCGCCAGCGCCATCTCGCCGGCGCCGTCGAGGTTGGAGTTGGGTTCGTCCAGCACCACCAGCTGCGGGTTGCCGTAGACGGCGCGCGCGAAGGCGACGCGCTGGCGCTGGCCGGGCGAGAGGCGCACGCCGTGTTCGCCCACGGGCGTGTCGTAGCCGCGCGGAAGCGACAGGATCATCTCGTGCGCGTTGGCGCGCATGGCCGCCGCGACCACCGCCTCGGAATCGACCTGGTCGAGACGGGCGATGTTCTCGGCCACCGTGCCGTCGAACAGCTCCACGTCCTGCGGCACGTAGCCGATGTGCGGCCCGAGGTGCTCGCGCGGCCAGTCGGCCAGGTCGGCGCCGTCGAGCCGCACGCGGCCCGCGCTGGGCGCCCAGACGCCGGTGAGCAGGCGCGCCAGCGTGGACTTGCCGGCCGCGCTCGGCCCGACGATGGCCAGCGCCTCGCCCGCCGCCAGCGCGAAGCTGATGCCGGACAGGATCTGCGTCTCGGCGTTCGGCATGCGGAAGGACACGCCCTCGGCGGTGAGCCGGCCCGCGGGCCGCGGCAGGGCCACGCGCGGTTCCTGGCGCTCGAAGTCCTCGGCCAGCGCCCTCAGGCGCTCGAACGCCGCACGCGCCTCGATCAGCACCCGCCAGCTGCCCACCAGCTGCTCCACCGGCTGCACGGCGCGACCGAGCAGGATGCTGGTGGCGATCATGATGCCGGGCGAAGCCTGCTGGCTCAGGACGAGCCAGGCGCCCAGGGCCAGCATCAGGATCTGGATCACCTGGCGCACGGCCTTGGTCAGCGAGGTGAACGCGGCGGAGCTGCGGCTGGCGCTGGTCTGCATGCGCGCGACCTGGTTCTGCAGGGTGCGCCAGCGCGCCAGCAGGCGCCCGGTCATGCCCAGCGCCTGCAGCACTTCGGCGTTGCGCAGCGAGCTCTCCACGTACTGGGAGGCGCGGCGGCTTTCCTTCTGCAGCGTCTCCAGGTTGCGGCGGCTCATGCGGTCGTTCAGCCAGGCGAGCCCGAGCATCAGGGCCGCCGAGAAGGCCGCCCCGATGCCCAGCGCCGGGTGGAACATCCAGATCACCGCGACGTAGACCACCACCCACGGTGCATCGAACAGCGCGATGAGGCCGGCGGCGGAGAACATGGCGCGCAGCGAGGCCACGTCGCGGATCGCGTCCGTCCTCGTGCCGCCCGGGGAGCGGGTCGCGCGGACGACGACCGCGTTCACCACCGGCGGCGACAGCTGCTCGTCCAGCATCGCGCCGATGACGTTCTGCAGCCGCGTGCGCACGTAGTCGAGGACCATCAGGATCGCCAGGGCGATGCCGGTGCCGGCGAGCAGCACAAGCAGCGTCTCCTGGCTGTTGGTCGAGATGACCCGGTCGAACACCTGGAGGCTGAAGAACGCCGGTGCCAGGAACAGCAGGTTGATCACGAACGAGAAGCCCGCGATCCACCCCATCAGCGGGCGCAGTTCGCCCCAGAGGGATTTCATTGCAGCGTGCCCACCGGTTGTTCGGCCGCGGCCGCCGACACGGCCGCCGCCTCTTCCAGCGTCTTCACGCGCAGCCGCAGGTGCTCGATCGCCACCAGCTGCGCGCCGTAGCTGCGCGTGAGCTGCCTGGCGACGTCGATCAGGGCGTCGATGGCAAGGGTGAGCTCGTCCTTCTTCGCCGTGACCTGCTTGGTGCGCGCCAGGACCAGCGCGGCGACCTCGCGCGGGTCGGAGATCTCGCGGCGCACCGGCTTCGGGTCGGCCGGCGGCGTCGCTTGCTTGGCTTCCTGGGTGATCGCTTGCTCGCTCATGGTTGCTCTCCTCGGTTGTGGGTGGTTGCCCCTGCTCCCATGGGCCGGCGATGCCGTCCCACGGGAGCGAGGTTCCTTGTGTCAGGCCAGGATGAAGTCGGCCTGGTTGATGGCGTTGCCGGCCACGCCGTCGACGCCGTGCAGCGTGATGGACTCGGACCCGATCGTCACCAGCGTGTCGAGGTAGCCGACACCGCCGTCGAAGTCGCCGACGGTGATGGACACCTGCGCGCCGAAGTTGTCGAACGTGATGCCCAGCGCGCTGAGGTCGATCCGGTCCTGGCCGCCGTTGCCGTCGGCGTCGAAGTCGACGATGCGGTCCTGGCCGAACGAGGGCTGGAACACGAAGATGTCGCTCCCCGCGCCGCCGGTCAGGGTGTCGTTGCCGACACCGCCGTTCATCACGTCGCTGCCGTCGCCGCCGTTCATCGCGTCGTTGCCGGCGCCGCCGCTCAAGACGTCGGTGCCCGCGCCGCCGTCCAGCTGGTCGTCGCCGTTGCCGCCGTTCAGCACGTCGTCCCCGTCGTCTCCGGCCAGCGTGTCGGCTCCGTTGCCTCCGACGAGGATGTCGTTGCCTGCGCCCCCGTAGATGACGTCGTCGCCGCCGAGGCCGCTCAGGATGTTGTCCAGCGCGTTGCCGAACATCAGGTTGCCCTGCTCGTTGCCGGTGCCGCTGACGGCCGTGCCGAGCAGCTGCAGGTTCTCGACGTCCGCGGTCAGCGTGTGGCCGTCCACCGTGCTGCGCACCCAGTCGACGCCCTCGCCTGCGGCTTCGGTGACGACGTCCGCCGCGTTGTCCACGAGGTAGGTGTCGTCGCCCGCGCCGCCGGCCATCTGGTCGGCACCGGTGCCGCCGTCCAGGAAGTCGTTGCCCTGGCCGCCAGCCAGCTGGTCGCTTCCGGAACCACCATCCAGGTAGTCGTTGCCCAGGCCGCCATCCAGCTGGTCGTTGCCGGCGTCACCGAGCAGGAGGTCGTCACCGCCGTTGCCGGCCAGGACGTTGTCCAGCCCGTTGCCGGCGATCCGGTTCGCCAGGTCGTTGCCGGTGCCGCTCACCGCGGCGCCCATCAGCTCCAGGTTCTCGGCGTTCGCCGTCAGCGTGTAGCCGGCCAGCGTGCTGCGGACCCAGTCCAGGCCCTGGTCGGCGGCTTCGGTGACCACGTCGCCCGCGTCGTCCACGAGGTAGGTGTCGTCGCCTTCGCCGCCGGCCATCTGGTCATCGCCGGTGCCGCCGTCCAGGAAGTCGTTGCCCTGGCCGCCCGTCATCTGGTCGTTGCCGGCGCCGCCGCTCAGATAGTCGTTGCCCAGGCCGCCGTCCAGCTGGTCGTTGCCGGCGTCTCCCAGCAGGAGGTCGTCGCCGCCGTTGCCCGCCAGGACGTTGTCGAGCGCGTTGCCGGCGATCCGGTTCGCCTGCTCGTTGCCGCTGCCGCTCACGGCCCCGCCGAGCAGCTCCAGGTTCTCCACCTCCGCGGAGAGCGCGTAGCTCGCCGCCGTGCTGCGCACCCAGTCGAGGCCCTCGCCGGCGGCGAGGGCGACGACACCTACGTCGTGGACGACGCGGCGGACGTGATCACCGAGGCCGCCGGCCATCTGGTCGGCGC
>Ga0247821_10000684_pt1 | contig 18826 bp, 17 predicted proteins | sample 13C_Glycerol_Day_FD_192481 | JGI IMG/M metagenome (GOLD analysis project Ga0247821, IMG submission 192481) | Soil microbial communities from agricultural site in Penn Yan, New York, United States - 13C_Glycerol_Day14 | ecosystem: Environmental > Terrestrial > Soil > Agricultural land | place... | reverse complement strand
CGCTGATGGCGTTGCTGGGCATTGGCCTGAAGGTCGCCACCTTGCCGGTGATGGCCCTGGGGGTCGGGGTGGGGGTCGACTACGGCATCTACCTGTACGAGCGGATCCAGCACGAGATGGCGGCCGGCGCCGACCTGCGCGAGGCTTTCTACCAGGCCATGTGCCAGCGTGGCACGGCAGCGGTGTTCACCGCCCTGACCATGTCCATCGGGGTGATCACCTGGGCTTTCGCCCCGCTCAAGTTCCAGGCCGACATGGGCGTGCTGCTGTCGTTCATGTTCCTGGTCAACGTGCTGGGCGCGATTTTCCTGCTGCCGGCGCTGGCCGCCTGGTTCAACCGCGGGCGTCGGTTGGTACGTGCCGCGCCCGCTGTGGAGCACCGTCCATCGCCGATGCACGTTGAAACAAAAATTAACATCTAAAGCCTATTGCCGCGGCGAAGGCCAGACAGGAGACTGGCGAGCGGGGCCCTGGCCCCACCTCCAAGACAATAAAAATAACAAGGGCAGGCCAACGCGCCTTGCCCGAGCAAGGAGACGACTGTGGAAAATCCGGTTCTGACCCACCAAGCGCTGGCCGAACTCGGCCTGGACCTTGCCGACTACGACCGTATGGTGGGCGACATCTATGATGGCGCCCTCGATCCCAAGCCCATGGCCCGCATCCTCGAAAACATGCGCGAGGTGTTCCAGGCCAATTACGTCACCCTGATCCTGCGCGTGCCGGACCAGCCCGACATGGGCGTGATGATCATCGCCGGCGATATCGAAGGCGAGGGCGAGGTCATCTACATGGCCTACCCGCAGACCAACACCCCGTTCGCCAACCAGCCGCTGGACTACGTTTTCACCGTCGACGACATCATGACCTCGACCCAGTGGGAGCAGAGCGCCTACTTCAAGATGCACTGCGGCCCGCAGGGCGTGTACCACGTGATGGGCGCCGACATCTCCACCCCCGATGGCGGCAAGTTGCGCTTTCGCGTGACCCGGACCAAGTCGGCACCGGGCTTCTCGGTCAATGACCGGGCCCTGTGCGCCATGTTCCTGCCACACCTGCGCCGCGCCCTGAACATCCACAACCTGCTCGATCGCAGCGAATCGCTGAGCGAACTCTACGCCCAGGCCATCAGCCGCCTGTCGGTGGCCACCCTGGTGCTCGACGAGAGCGGCGGCGTGCTGCAGATCAATCCGGTGGCCCAGGGCATACTCGCCGGCGGCGACGGCCTCAAGCTGGTGGGCGGGCGCCTGGAAGCCACCTACCCGAGCGACAACCGCGAACTGCAACGCCTGATCCGCTCGGCCTTCACCGAGAACACCCCCAAGAGCGCCGAGGCGATGTCGGTGACCCGGCCGTCCGGGCAGGTCAGCCTGGGCCTGGTGGTGGAGCCCATTCCGTCGCTGGACTGGGCCGACGAGAAGGGCAAGCCTGCTGCCCTGGTGTACATCCGCGATGCGGCCAGCAAGTCGCTGGCCAGCGAAGTGGTGACCAAGCAATTGTTCAACCTGACCAAGGCCGAAACCGCCCTGGCCATGGAACTGGCCAACGGCCTGTCGCTGGAAGAAGCCGCCGAGACCCTGAGCATCCGCCGCAATACCGCCCGTGCCCACCTGCGTTCGATCTTCTCCAAGACCGGCGTACGGCGCCAGACCGAGCTGGTGCGCATCCTGCTCAACAGCGTGGTGGCCCTGGGCAAGCCGCAGGTGAACCTCAAGGTCGCGGAAAAATCCCGGGTGCAGATACCGCCGCTGACCCTGGCGACCCGTCGGCAGGCGTAGTCCGCCCGGACGATGCCGAAGCGGCATTGTGCTGAGGATACTGCCTGGACCTTCCATGGAGACTCACTATGCCAGTTACAGCTATCACCGGCAGCGCCTCGGGTATCGGTGCCGCGGTCAGTGCCGTGTTGCGTGCCGCCGGACACCGGGTCATCGGTATCGATCGTGCCAATGCCGAGGTGCTTGCCGACCTGTCCACCGCCGCCGGACGTGAAGCGGCCGTTGCCGCGGTGCTCGAACAGTGCAACGGCGTGCTCGACGGCCTGGTCTGCTGCGCCGGGGTCGGCGTGACTGCGCCGTCCTGCGGGCTGATCCTGTCGGTCAACTACTTCGGCGTCAGCCAGTTGCTCGACGGCCTGGCCGGGGCGTTGGCCAAGGGCAGCAACCCGGCGGCGCTGGTGATCGGCTCGGTGGCCTCGACCCAGGCCGGTGCCGAACAGCAACCCATGACCGAGCTCATGCTCGGTGGGGACGAGACTGGCGCCTGCGCCCTGGCCGAAGACCTCGCCCAACCCCATGTCGCCTATGCCTGCTCCAAGTACGCGATCACCCAGCAGGCCCGCCGCCTGGCCAAGCCCTGGGCCGAACGGGGCATTCGCCTGAACGTGGTGGCACCTGGCGCGGTCGAGACCCCGCTGCACCAGGCCTCGCTGGACGATGCCCGATTCGGCAAGGCGGTGCGCGACTTCGTTGCGCCGCTGGGCCGTAGTGGCCGTCCGGAGGAAATTGCGACGCTGGTGGCTTTCCTGCAATCGACCCAGGCTTCATTCATCCACGGCAGCGTGGTCTTCATCGACGGCGGCATGGACGCCATGGTCCGCCCGCAACGCTTCTAGAAGGACAGCCCATGAACAAGGTGGCATTCATCACCGGCGCCAGCCGTGGCATCGGTCGTGAAGCGGCGCTGGCCTTTGCCCGCGCCGGCTTCGACCTGGCGATCAGCGCCCGCACCGTCGACGAGGGCGAACAGCACGACCATGCCCTGCGTGATGCGGCGGGCGAGCCGCTGGCCGGCAGCCTCAACAGCACGGCGGCGGCGATCCGGGCACTGGGCCGGCGGGTGCTGGTGGTGCCCATGGACCTGCTCGACAGCGCCTCGGCGCTGGCGGCGTGTGCGCAGGTCATCGCCGAGTACGGGCGGATCGACGTGCTGATCAACAACGCGATCTACCAGGGGCGTGACCTCAACAGCACCTTCCTGGACCTGCAGCCGCAGACCCTTGAGCGGGTATTCCAGGGTTATATGCTGACGCCGTTCCTGCTGACGCGGGCGGTCGCCGAACAGATGCTCGCGCAGGGCGGCGGGGTGGTGATCAACGTCACCTCCGGGGCCGGCGAGAGCGACCCGCCGGTGGCGGCCGACAAGGGTGGCTGGGGCTATGCCTATGGCGCGGGCAAGGCGGCGGTGTCGCGGTTGTCCGGGGTGCTGGCGGTGGAGCTGGGCGAGCGGGGCATCTGTGCCTACACCCTCAACCCTGGGGTGGTGAGTACCGAAGCGCTGAAGGCGACCATCGGTGACAAGGGCGTGATCGCCTTGCGCGCCGGCATTGCACCGCCGCAGGTGCCGGCCGAAGTGATGCTGTGGCTGGCGACCTCGCCTGAGGCGCCGCGGTATCAGCGGCGGACCGTGGCGGCGCAGGTGATTGCGTTGGAGGAGGGCATCGTGGCGGATTGGCGGGAGCGCCAGGCATAGGGCTGCTGCGCAGCCCATCGCAGGCTTCGCCAGCTCCTACAAGGGGGCTCGGCATGTCCGGGACTGATGTGCATCCATCGCAGGCTTCGCCAGCTCCTGCAAGGGGGCTCGGCATGTCCGGGACTGATGTGCATCCATCGCAGGCTTCGCCAGCTCCTACAAGGGGGCTCGGCATGCCTGGGACTGATGTGCATCCATCGCAGGCTTCGCCAGCTCCTGCAAGGGGGCTCGGCATGCCTGGGACTGATGTGCATCCATCGCAGGCTTCGCCAGCTCCTACAGGGTTCTCGACATGTACCGGCCCTGGTGTGGGAGCTGGCGAAGCCTGCGATCGGCCGCGCAGCGGCCGCAATCTGGAAACATAAGGTGCCATTAACCCTGCACCCAGCGTGCCGTTCACAGCTACCTTGAAAACTCCCCCCTCAAGGAGCACGACATGGACCGTCCAGCCTCCCACCGCTTGCGTCGGGGTCGGGTATCGATCCCGGGTCAGGTGTATCTGCTGACCACCACGGTGGAACATCGCCAACCTGTGTTCACTGACTTTCTCTTGGCCAGGATTGTTATCGGGCAATTGCGCTATGCCCAACACAGCAACCTGGCCAGATCATTGGCCTGGGTGCTGATGCCCGATCACCTGCATTGGCTGGTCGAGCTGCAGAGCGGAACGCTGGATGCCTTGATGCGCCGGATGAAATGCCGCAGCACCTGTCTGATCAACAGCACCGGCAAGCGGTATGGCCGCTTATGGCAGAAAGGCTTTCATGACCGGGCCTTGCGTCGGGAGGACGATGTGCCGGCCGTGGCACGGTACATCGTCGCTAATCCATTAAGGGCAGGGCTGGTTTCGCGGGTCGGGGATTACCCGCACTGGGATGCTGTCTGGCTTTGAATCGGGTGAAGGCTGTCGCGGGCTGCGCCCGCTCCCACACGGGCCAGGGTCATCGCGGTGTCTTCGATCATGTCCTCCTGGCCGCCGACCATGCCGCGTCGGCCCATCTCCACGAGGATCTCCCGCGCCGGCACGCCGTACTTCTGCTCGGCGCGCTTGGCGAACAGCAGGAACGAGCCATAGACCCCGGCATAACCCATGGTCAGGGCATCGCGGTCGCTGCGGATGGGGAAGTCCATGATCGGCACCACCAGGTCTTCGGCCACGTCCTGGATGCCGAACACGCTGACGCCGGTCTCGATGCCCATGCGCTCGCACACCGCCACCAGCACTTCCATCGGTGTGTTGCCGGCACCGGCACCGAGCCCCGCGCAGGCCGCATCGATGCGGGTGGCACCGGCGGCGATGGCGGCGATGGAGTTGGCCACGCCCATGGACAGGTTGTGGTGACCATGGAAGCCGATCTCGGTCCCAGGCTTTAGCGCCGCGCGCATGGCCGCCACCCGGGCGCTGACATCATGGGGCAGCAGGTAGCCGGCCGAGTCGGTCAGGTAGATGCAGTTGGCGCCGTAGCTTTCCATCAGCAGGCCCTGCTTGACCAGGCCTTCGGGGCTGTTCATGTGCGCCATCATCAGGAAACCGACGGTGTCCATGCCCAGCTGGCGGGCATGGGCGATGTGCTGTTCGCTGACGTCGGCCTCGGTGCAGTGGGTGGCCACGCGGATGGTGTTGACCCCAAGCTCATGGGCCATTTTCAGGTGGTCGACGGTGCCGATCCCCGGCAGCAGCAGGGCCGAGACCTTGGCGTTTTTCATCAGCGGGATCACCGCCGACAGGTACTCCTCGTCGCTGTGGGCCGGAAAGCCATAGTTGACCGAGCTGCCGCCCAGGCCATCGCCATGGGTGACTTCGATCAGCGGCACGCCGGCCTGGTCCAGGCCGCAGGCGATGTCTTTCATCTGCTGCAGGCTGATGCGGTGGCGCTTGGGGTGCATGCCGTCGCGCAGGCACATGTCGTGGACGGTGATTCGCTTGCCGCTAAGTTCCATGGGCGTTTCCTCAGGCAATGGCAGGTTCGGGGGTGGCGCGCAGCTGCAGGTCGCCCTTGAGGATGTCCTCGGCGAACAGCTCGGCGGTGCGCGCCGCGGCGGCGGTCATGATGTCGAGGTTGCCGGCGTACTTGGGCAGGTAGTCGCCCAGGCCTTCGACTTCCATGTAGATCGATACCCGGTTGCCGTCGAACACCGGGCCGTTGACCAGCTTGTAGCCGGGCACGTAACGCTGGACCTGGACGATCATGGCGTCGATGGCGGCGCGGATGGCAGGCTCGTTCGGTGCCTCGGCGGTCAGGCAGTGCACGGTGTCGCGCATGATCAAGGGCGGCTCGGCCGGGTTGACGATGATGATCGCCTTGCCCTGTTTCGCCCCGCCGACCTGCTCTACGGCGCGGGCGGTGGTGCGGGTGAATTCGTCGATGTTCTTGCGCGTGCCCGGGCCGACCGATTTCGACGCGGCGGTGGCGATGATCTCGGCGTAGTCCACCGCCTGCACACTGGATACCGCGGCCACCAGCGGGATGGTCGCCTGGCCGCCGCAGGTGACCATGTTGACGTTCATCACCCCGGCGGCCAGGTTGGCCTTGAGGTTGACCGGCGGCACGCAGTAGGGGCCGATGGCGCAGGGGGTGAGGTCGATCATCAGCACGCCCAGGGCGTTGAGCTTGCGCGAGTTCTCGGCGTGGACGTAGGCGGAGGTGGCATCGAAGGCGATCTGCACCTGGTCTTCGAGCACATGGGGCAGCAACCCGTCGACGCCCTCGGCGGTGGTTTTCAGGCCCAGTTCACGGGCGCGCTGCAGGCCTTCGGAGCCGGCTTCGATGCCGACCATCCACACCGGCTCCAGCACCTCGCTGCGCAGCAGTTTGTAGAGCAGGTCGGTGCCGATGTTGCCCGGCCCGATCAGCGCACATTTGATCTTCTTGCTCATGGTTCATCACTCCAGGAAAGGGAAGGCGGGCGCGCCCTCAGGCGACGAAGCGCAGGCTGGCGTTGCCCAGGCCGCTCATCGACAGGTTGATGCGATCGCCCGGCACAAGCGGTACCAGCGGCGCCAGGGCGCCGGAGAGAATGATTTCGCCCTGGCGGAAGGGAATGCCCAGCTCGCCCAGGGTGTTGGCCAGCCAGGCCACCGCCGCGCACGGATGGCCCTGTACCGCCGAGCCCAGGCCGCTGCCGGCCGGCTGGCCGTTCTTGAACATCTGCATCTCGACCCGGGCCAGGTCCAGGTCACGCGGGTCGATGCGCTGCTCGCCGAGGGCGAAGACCCCGCAGGAGGCGTTGTCGGCCACGGTGTCCTGGATGCGGATCTGCCAGTTGTCGATGCGCGAGTCGACGATCTCGAAGCACGGCGCCACCGCGGCGCTGGCGGCAAGCACGTCTTCGGCGCGGATACCCGGGCCCTTGAGGTCCTCGCCGAGGATGAAGGCGATCTCGCCCTCGGCCCGTGGCTGGATCAACTGGTAGCGGGCGAAGCTGACTTCACTGGCGTCGTCGACCTGCATGGCATCGGTGAGAAAGCCGAAGTCCGGCTGGTGGACATCGAGCATCTGCTGCACGGCGCGGCTGGTGACGCCGATCTTCTTGCCGATCACTCGCTCGCCCAGGGCTTCGCGGCGCTGCAAGAAGCGCAGGGAAATGCGGTAGGCCTGGTCCAGGCTGATGGCCGGGTGGCGTTGGGTCAGCGGCGCGAGGGTGGTGCGCCCGCGCAAGGCATTGAACAGTTCATCGCCCAGGGCGGTGATCAGGGAGGCATCCATTGGCGGCTCACTCTGTACGGGTGGAATAAAAAAGCCGGTCCCAAGGGTCCAGGGCACCGGCAAAAGGGGACTGTCAGCCGGGCCAGACGCTGCTGTCGGCACCGCCATCGACATCGATGATCTTGCCGGTGACCCAGCCCGAGGCGGGGCTGGCCAGGTACAGCGCGGCAGCGGCGATATCCTCGGGGCTGCCCAGGCACTTGAGCGGCGTGTTGGCTTCCATGGCCTGGCGCATGGCAGTGGGCATGACCTTGTTCAGCGCTTCGGTCAGGGTCGGCCCGGGGGCCACGGCGTTGACCCGCACCAGCGGGGCGAAGTCCTGGGCCAGCAGGCGGGTCAGGTGGCTCAGCGCGGCCTTGGCGGTGCCGTAGGCGCTGAAGTGGCGCTGGGCATAACGGGCGGCCACGGAGCTGATGTTGACGATATTGCCGCCACCGGCCTCGCGCATCAGTGGCACGCACAATTGGCACAGGGCATAGGTGCTGGAGACGTTGAAGCGCAGGATCTCGTCGAACTGCTCCGGGGGCATCGCCAGGGCATCGTTGGGCCCGCCACCGCCGGCGTTGTTGACCAGGTGGGTGATCCGTCCGAAGTGCTCCAGGCTGCGGCGTACCAGGGCCTGGCGCTGTTCGCTGTCGTTGACGTCACAGGCGATGGCCAGGGCGCGACGGCCGAGGCTGCGCACCTCATCGGCGACGCGCTCGATGTCCTCGGCGCTGCGGGCGCTGCAGACCACATCGGCGCCGGCTTCGGCATAGGCCAGGGCGATGGCGCGGCCGATGCCGCGACCACTGCCGGTGACGATGGCGACACTGCCGGGTAGCTGGAAACGTTGCAGGATACTCATTCGGCTGTCCTTTCCTGTGGGTGAGTGGACGCGGGCTTTGCTCGATGGAGCGATTGTTTCCCGGCCTCTTGCAGGCCACATCGTCTCAATGGACTACGGGGGGGGGCCTTGTCGCAGGCTTCGCCAGCTCCCACAGTGGGTGTGTGCTGCCAATACCTGTGGGAGCTGGCGAAGCCTGCGATGGTCCCCCCGTTCTAGTCCGCTTTGACGATGAAGCAAGGCCTGTGCAATCCGATCATCAATCACGGCTCGCGCATTGGCGCTACGAGATTGGGAGAACAAGAAGGATGCACAGCATGCGAGAAAAGACCGAGGAAGAAATCGAACTGCTGGAGCGGGCGCGGCGTTTGCTGCCGGCGCTGCGCGAGCGTTCGGCGCAAGGTGACCGCGAGCTCAAGGTCGCTGACCAAAGCATTGCCGAACTCAAATCGGCAGGGCTGTTGCGCGCCCTGCAACCACGGGCGTTCGGCGGCTATGAAGTGGACCCGCGCACCTTCTTCGAGATCCAGATGATCCTCGCCCAGGGCTGCATGTCCACCGCCTGGGTCTACGGCGTGATGGGCGTGCACCCCTGGCAGCTGGCGCGCTACCCGATCGAGACCCAGCGCGAAGTGTGGGGCGAGGATCACGACACCCTGGTGTCGTCCACCTACATGCCCACCGCCAAGGTCACGGTGGTCGAAGGCGGCTACCGGATCAGCGGGCGCTGGGGCTTCTCCAGTGGCAGCGAGCACTGCCAGTGGGTGCTGCTGGGCGGTATCCTGCCGGCCGACGCCGAGGTGGCCGCCGAGCACGGCACCTTCCTGCTGCCGCGCAGCGACTACCGCATCGAACGCAACTGGGAGGTGCTGGGCCTGCGCGGCACCGGCAGCCACGACATCGTCGTCGAAGACGCCTTCGTGCCGGCGCACCGGGTCCAGCGCACCAACAACTGGACCCTGGAGGCGACCCCGGGGCGCCTGGTCAACACCAACCCGATCTACGCCATTCCCTTTGCCCAGGTGTTCTCCCGCGCGGTGTCGACCTCGGCCATCGGCGCGCTGCAGGGGGCCATCGATCTGTTTCGCGCCAACGCCGCCCAGCACATCGGCAAGCACGGCGCACGCACGGCCGACGACCCGGCGGCGCAAACCGCAGTGGCCGAAGCCACGCTCACGGTCGACAGCCTCAAGCTGGTGCTGGAGCGCAACTACGAGCACCTGATGCAACTGGCCCGTGCCGGTGAGTACCCGGACGTGGAAACCCGTCTGCTGTACCGCTACCAGTCGGCCTATGTCACCAACCTCTGCGCCGAGAAGGTCAACGAACTGCTGCGCTGCATGGCGGCCTCGGGGCTGTACACCAGCAACCCGGTGGCGCGGTTGTTCCGCGACCTGCACCAGGCCCGCGGGCACATCGCCAACAACTACCAGGCCTACGGCCGGGTGCTGGGCGCGGTGCAACTGGGCCTGCCCAACCCCGACCCTTACGTCTGAAGCCTTCGCCCGTCGACCTGCCCGCCCGCCGGGCAGGGGACCCTTGAGAACCGAGCCATGAATGACTTTCTTGCCTTGCGCGTGGCGCGGGTGGTCGAGGAAACGGCCGATGCCCGCTCGCTGATCTTCGATGTGCCCGAGCACCTGGCCGAGCGCTTTCGCTACCAGCCCGGGCAGTTTCTGACCCTGCGCATTCCCTTCGCTGATGACTGGCTGCCGCGCTGCTACTCATTGTCGAGCACACCCTTGCTCGACGAGCCCCTGCGCGTGACGGTCAAGCGCGTGCGCGACGGGCGTGCCTCCAACTGGCTGTGCGGCGAGCTGCAGGAAGGCCAGACCCTGCAGGTGCTGCCGCCGGCCGGGGTGTTCGTGCCGCGCAGCCTGGACGGCGATCTGCTGCTGTTCGGCGGCGGCAGCGGGATCACCCCGGTGCTGTCGATCCTGCGTTCGGCGCTGCTGGCCGGGCAGGGGCGGATCCTGCTGATCTACGCCAACCGCGATGAACAGTCGGTGATCTTTCGCGATGAGCTGCGTTTTCTCGCCGAGGCCCATCCCGAACGCCTGCAGATCATCCACTGGCTGGACGCATTGCAGGGTATCCCCTCGGCTGCGCAACTGGCGGCGCTGGCGCAACCCTTTATCGATGCCCAGGCCTTCATCTGCGGGCCGGGGCCGTTCATGGACACCGCCGTCAGCGCCTTGAAAGGCCTCGGCCTGCCGGCCGGGCGCGTGCACGTCGAGCGCTTCGTGTCCTTGCCGGGCGAGAGCGAAGTGCAACAGGTCGCCGCCAGCGAAGCCGCCGTGGCCGCCCAACTGGCCGTGCGCCTGGACGGCCAGGACCACCAACTGGCCTGCGACAGCGGCGAAACCCTGCTGGCCGCCATGGAGCGTGCCGGCCTCAAACCGCCCAGCGCCTGTCGGGTCGGCGGCTGCGCCTCGTGCATGTGCACCCTGGAAAGCGGCGAGGTCGAACTGCTGATCAACGATGCGCTGGATGCCGACGAACTGGCCGAAGGCTGGATCCTGTCCTGCCAGGCAGTCCCCACCAGCGCGCACCTGCGTATCCGATTCCCCGAGTGATGCCGATGAACGAATTAGCCATGACGATTCCCCGCCTGCTGTTCGACAGCGCCCGGCGCTTTGCCGGACACACGGCGATCGAAGATGAAGGAGTGTGCACCGACTACGCCGAGCTGCCGGAGCTGGCCCTGACCGTTACCCGCGGCCTGATGGCGCTGGGCATCCAGCCGGGTGACCGGGTCGCGGTGTGGGCGCCCAATGGCCGGGCGTGGATTATCGCCGCCCTGGGCATCCATTGCGCCGGTGCCGTGCTGGTGCCGATCAACACGCGCATGAAGGGCGCCGAGGCCGCCGATGTGCTGGCGCGCAGTGGCTGCCGGGTGCTGTTCGTGCAGCAGCGCTTTCTCGATGTCGATTACCCGGCCTTGCTCCAGGCCCATCGACCGGACAGCCTTGAGCACCTGGTGGTGTTCGCCAGTGACGGCGAGCGTCAGGCCTGCGACCTGAGCTTCGAGCAGTTCGTCGCCGGCGCCGCCACCATCGAAGCCGTCACCGCCGAGCGCCGTGCTTTGGCGGTGCAGCCCGAGGCGGTGTGCGACCTGCTGTTCACCTCCGGTACCACCGGCAAGCCCAAGGGCGTGATGAGCGGCCATGGCCAGTGCCTGCGCGCCTTCAGCGAATACGTGCGGGTGATCGGCCTGGTGCCCCAGGATCGCTACCTGATCGTCAACCCGTTCTTCCATGCCTTCGGCTACAAGGCCGGCTGGCTGACCTGCCTGATCGCCGGGGCGACCATCCTGCCCCATGCGGTGTTCGACGCCGAAGCGGTGTTCCAGCGCATCGCCCGCGAGCGCATCAGCGTATTGCCGGGGGCGCCGACCCTGTACCTGTCGCTGCTGGCCCATCCACGCCTGGGCGAAACCGACCTGTCGAGCCTGCGCATCGCCGTGACCGGTTCGGCGAGCATCCCGCCGAGCCTGATCGAGCGCATGCGCAACGAACTGGGTTTCAGTTGCGTGACCACCGCCTATGGCCTGACCGAATGCGGGGGCCTGGCGACCCTGTGCGATCCGCAGGACTCGGCCGAGGTCATCGCCGGCACCAGTGGCCGCCCGCTGGCCGGCACCGAGGTGAGCATCCGCGACCCGCACAACCAGGCGCTGGCCACGGGGCAGACGGGGGAAATCTGCCTGCGCGGCTTCCATGTGATGCAGGGCTACTTCGAGAACCCCGAGGCCACCGCCGAAGCCATCGACCCGCAGGGCTGGCTGCACACCGGCGACGTCGGCCACCTGGATGCGGCGGGCAACCTGATCATCACCGATCGCCTCAAGGACCTGTTCATCGTCGGCGGCTTCAACTGCTACCCGGCGGAAATCGAAGCCATGCTCATCGCCCATCCGGCCATTGCCCAGGTGGCGGTGGTGGGCATTGCCGACGAGCGCATGGGCGAGGTGGGTTGCGCCTGTGTGGTGTTGCGTGAAGGCGCGCAGTTGCAGGAACAGGAGCTGATCGGCTGGAGCCGCGAGCGCATGGCCAACTACAAGGTGCCACGGCAGGTGCGTTTCATGAGTGCGTTGCCGCTGAACCCGTCGGCCAAGGTGGCCAAGAACGAGTTGCGGGCATTGGTGGCGCAGGGCTGAGGTGCGGCTGTGTGGCCAATCGCCGGCTATGCCGGCTCCCACAGGGATTTGTGCCTTGCCAGGATTTGTGGGAGCCGGCGTAGCCGGCGATGGGGCCGGTTGGCCTAGGCCAAATGGATGATGCCCGCACCGCGGCGGCGTTTCACTCTGCACAGGCCTTCACAACAACAAGAAAAGGATCGCTGCATGTCTAGGATCAACGTCGCCACTCACGGCGGGCTGCTGCTCACGCTTACCGTGGCCTGCGCCCAAGCCCACGCCGGCCCACGGCTGGAACTGGGCGAGGACACCACCCTGGATTCGTCGCTGACGGTCAACTACACCGCCTCGATGCGTACCGCCAAACCCGCTCACCAATACCTGAACGACCTCAACAACGATGACGGCACGCGCAACTTCGACCGTGGCGCGCTGCTCACCAACCGCGTCAGCCTGTTCGGCGAGTTGCTGCTCAAGCACGACAACCTTGGCGCCGTGCTGCGCGGCAGTCACTTCTACGACGACGTCTACCACGAGCGCAACGACAACGATTCGCCCGATACGGTGAACAAGATCGGCCGCGCCAACGGCTTCAGCGAGGACACCCGGCGCCTGAGCGGCAGCAAGGCGCGCCTGCTCGACGCTTATGTCTACGGCAACTTCGACGTCGCCGACAGCCAGTACCTGTCGGTCAAGGCCGGCCGCCACCTTGTGGCCTGGGGCGAGAGCCTGTTCTGGGCCAACATCAGCCAGGGCCAGGCGCCGGTGGATGCCACCAAGTTCAACGTCCCCGGCACCGAAGCCAAGGACGCCTACCTGCCAGTGGGCCAGGTGTCGGCGTCCTGGGCGCTGAACGAGGACCTGGCGCTGGTGGGCTTCTACCAGTACGAGTGGGAAAAGACCCAGCTCAACCCGGTGGGCGACTACTTCGGCAGCGACACCTTCGGCCCCGGGGCCGAGTTCTTCCGCCTGGCCCCGGGGGTGATCGACAGCCTGCCCGACACCAGTTTCACCGCCGTCACCTACGCCGGCGACGTCGAGCCCCGCGACAGTGGCCAGTGGGGCCTGGGCGTACGCTACCGGCTCACCGAGAACACCGAGGTCGGCCTGTTCCACTACCGTTATCACGAGCGGGTCGGCGCCTTGTTCTTCGACTTCAGCGGCCAGACCCAGTATTCCTCGCTCAACCGTGTCGGCCGCTATGCCACTGCCGGTGGCGGCCCGGTGTACCGGGTGGGCTACTTCGACGATGTCGAGCTGACCGGGGTCAGTTTCAGTTCCAAGGTCGGTGATTCGGTGCAGTTCGCCGGCGACCTCAGCTACCGCGACGGCGCCGCGGTGTACCTGGACAACGGCGCCCCGGCCCGTGGCCAGCTGTGGCAGGGCAACCTCAACGGCAGCTACATCCTCGGCCCGAGCCTGCTGGCCCAGCAGACCACCTTCATGGCCGAAGTGGTGCACCAGCGCATCGATGGCGTCGACACCCTGCACGTCAGCGGTGGCGGGCCGGGCGTCGACGGCAGCTTCGACAACTTCGAATACAAGACCCAGACCCGCGGCCAGACCCTGCTCGGCATCGGCACCTACATGGACTACCTGGGCATTGCCGATGGCCTGGACTTGACCACCCGCGTGGTCTGGACCCAGAACCTCGACGGCAGCGCCTACCAGGGTCTGGGCCGCGACGAGAAGCGCCTGACCGTCGGCGGCGATTTCAAATACCTGGGCAACTTCCAGGTCGGCCTGACCTACGTCGCCTACCTCAGTTCACCGGACATCGCTCAGGGCCGCCTGCTGGCCGACCGCGATTACCTGTCGTTCAACGCCAAATACACCTTCTGACCGAAAAGGGCCTGCCATGCACACCTCACCCTTCAGCCCGATCACCATCGGCCCGCTGACCCTGAAGAACCGCTTTATCAAGGCGGCCACCAACGAAGGCATGAGCACCCAGGGCCTGCCGTCGCGGCAACTGGTCAAGCTGCACGCTGACCTTGCCCGTGGCGCGGTGGCCCTGACCACCGTGGCCTACTGCGCGGTCAGCCGTGACGGGCGCACCTTGCCCAACCAGCTGACCCTGACCCGCGAGGCGCTGCCGCACTTCAAGGCCCTGACCGACGGCGTGCACCGCGAAGGTGGCCTGGTCAGCGCGCAGATCACCCATGGCGGCTGCTTCACCTTCATGCGCGAGCGCGCCACCCGCTACCCGCTGTCGTCCAGTGGCGGCTTCAACAAGATCGGCATGATGAGCGGCATGTTCTTCAAGCAGGCCATGACTGAAGACGACATGCGCCAGGTGGTCGAGGACTTCGCCCACGGCGCGCGCCTGGCCCGCGAGGCCGGCTTCGACGCGGTGGAAATCCATATGGGCCACGGCTATCTGCTCAGCCAGTTCATCTCGCCGATGTACAACAAGCGCCGCGACCACTACGGCGGCAGCCTGGAGAACCGCCTGCGTTTTCCGCGCAGGGTACTGCGTGCCGTGCTCGACGCGGTGGGGCAGGACCTGGCGGTGATCTGCAAGTACAGCGTCACCGAAGGCGCGCGCGCCGGCAACAGCGCCGAGGACGGGGCGAAGATCGCGCGCATGCTCGAGCAGGAGGGCGCCCACCTGCTGGTGCTCAGCGCCGGGATGAACGCCGAGTCGATCACCACCATGTTCGGCTCCTCGTTCCCCAAGGAAAACCGCGTGCAGCAGAAGAACCCGGTAATCGCCCTGGCCATGAAGATCCAGCGCCTGCGCGACCCCAAGGTGGAGTTCCGCGAGCTGTACCTGCTGGAGCATGCGCGCAAGGTGCGGGCGGCGGTGAAGATGCCATTGGCCTACCTGGGCGGGGCGAAGAGCCTGGCGAGCATCGAGCAGGTGATGGCCGAAGGTTTCGACCTGGTGGCGATGGGCCGGGTGCTGCTGGCCGAGTCGGACTACGTCGCCAAGCTCGCCACCGGTGCCAGCAAGGACTCGATCTGCACCGCCTGCAACCGCTGCGTGGCGATGATGTACACCCCCGGCGGCACCTCCTGCGTGCTCGGCCAGCCCGGCGATGCCGAGCTCAACCGGCAACCGGCGGCAGCGCCCTAGGCGCTGGCACCGGTGTCGAGGTTCAACCGTGGCGCAGGAAGTCCAGGCAGCTGCGGTTGAACAGCTCGCGGTGCTCGACCTGCACCCAGTGGCCGCAGCGGTTGAGCACGATGAAGCGGGCATTGGCCGCGCCGTCGATGATGCGCTGGGCGCCGCTGACCGGGTTGAAGTGGTCGTTGCTGCCCCAGAAACCGAAGATCGGGCACTGCAACTCGCCCAGGCGTGACTCCATGTTCGGCACCTGCATGGTGCTGAACAGGTTCTTCGGTTGCGTGACCGCCACCGCCACTCGTTCCAGCAGCAGGCTTTCCGGCAGGATCGAGTCGTCGAACAGCTGCAGGCGCATCATGCTGCGCATCTCTTCCAGGCCGATGGGGCCGGCATTGAACAGGCTGACCATGCGCACGATGCCTTGCATCTGGAAGTAGGTCTCACGCTCCTCGACGCCGCCCGGTGCCAGCAGGATCAAACGCTCGGCCCGCGCCGGCTGGCGCAGTGCCAGGCCCAGGGCGATGGCCCCGCCCAGGGAGTTGCCCAGCAGCGTGCAGTGCTCGATGTCCAGGGCGTCGAGCACGGCGATGACGTGGTCGATGAAGAAGTCCAGGTGGTACTGCACGTCCTCGGGCTTGTCCGAGCGCCCGAAGCCGGGCAGGTCGAGGACGATATTGCGGTAGCCGGCCTCGACGAACTGCGGGTAGTTGCCCTTGAAATTGCTGAAGCCACTGGCACCCGGGCCGCTGCCATGCAGCCACAGCACCACCGGGCCGCTGCCTTCGTCCAGGTAATGCAGGCGCAGGCCGCTGGGCGTGGTCAGGTAGTGGCCGGTGGGTAGCGGCAGGTCTTCAGGTTGGTTCATCACAAGTCTCCAGAATCGGCGATAGGGTGTGGCGCCAAGGGCCAGGCCACGGCGTGCCTGAAGGGGCAAGGGCGCCGGGCCTGGAGTGCGCAGGGTCGATCGTCCGTTGCCGGGGCAGGGCCGGCATCGTCCATTCAGACCACGGCGGGGGCGTTAGTCCTATCGGACGATGCCCGCTGCGCAGGCGGGGTCTGATCATGACGCTGACCGGCCTGCTGGGATGTCAGCGGGCTTCTACGCACTGCACTGCAGGAGAACGCTATGAAGTTGCTGAACAAAGTCGCCTTTGTCACAGGCGCGGGGCAGGGAATGGGCCAGGCCATGGTTCGCCGTTTTGTCGCCGAAGGCGCCAAGGTGGTGGCGGTGGACCTCAACCAGGCGGCCCTGGTCGACAGCCTGGCAGACCTGGTCGACCTCGACGACCGGGTGCTGGCGCTGGCCTGCAACGTCGCCGACGCGGCCTCGGTGGCCGATGCCATGGGTCAGGTCGAGGCCCGCTTCGGCGGCCTCGACATCCTGGTCAACAACGCAGGTGTCGGTTCCTTCGACAGCTTCCTCGACACCCCGGACGAGAGCTGGGCGCGGGTGCTGGGCGTCAACCTGGGCGGCACCTTCCTGTGCTGTCGCGAAGGCGCCCGGCTGATGGTCAAGGGCGGTCGCAAGGGGGCGATCATCAACCTGTCCAGCACCGCCGCCCTGACCGGCGAAGGCCCGAGCCACTACTGCGCCTCGAAAGCCGGGGTCATGGGCCTGACCCGTTCCATCGCCCGTGAACTGGCGTCCTCGGGCATCCGCGTCAACAGCCTGGTCCCGGGCCCGACCAACACGCCGATGATGGCCGGGGTCGCCGAAGAACACATGCAGGCGATGCTCAAGAACGTGCCGCTGGGGCGCCTGTGCGAGACCGACGAAATCGCCGGGGTGGCGGTGTTCCTGGCCGGCGACGATGCCAGCTTCATCACCGGCCAGAACATTGCGGTCAACGGCGGCATGGCCTTTATCTGAGGGGAAATCGATGAGCAAGCGACTACACGACAAGATCGCCTTTATCACCGGTGCCGGCTCCGGCATCGGCCAGGCCACGGCCCTGCGCTTTGCCCAGGAGGGCGCCACCGTGGTGCTCTGCGGGCGGCGAGCAGAGCCGCTGCAGGAGGTGCTGGAGCAGATTCGTGCGGCGGGCGGGCAGGGCGATATCGCCGTGGCCGACGTCAGTGACGAGCAGGCCTATGTCGGCGCGCTGGAGGCGGCGGCAAAGCGCCACGGGCGCCTGGACATCCTGGTCAACAACGCCATGGCCTACACCTGGGGCGGTATCGACAGCTTGTCCACCGCTGACTGGCACGCCAACTTCAGCACCACGGTCGACGGCACCTTTTGGGGCACCCGCACCGCCATGCGCCTGATGAAAGACCAGGGTGGCGGCGCCATCGTCAACATCGCCTCGATCTGCGGCCTGTTCGGCACCGCCTGGATGGCCGGCTACTCGGCGGCCAAGGCAGCGGTGATCAACTTCAGCCGGGCGGTGGCCAGCGAGGGTGCGGCGCACAACATCCGCTGCAACGTGGTGATCCCGGGCGTGGTCGACACCCCGGCCACCGCCGGTATGCTCAATGACGCCAGGACCCGGGCCAACACCGAAAAGGTCATCCCGATGAAGCGAGTGGGCCTGCCAGTGGAACTGGCCAACGCGATCCTGTTCCTGGCCAGTGATGAGGCGTCCTATGTCACCGGCGCGAGCCTGGCGGTGGATGGCGGGCGCAGTTCCGACCTGTACACGGTGCTGGAATGATGGACATGGACACGACTTCGTTGCAGGCGCGGATCGAGCGCCTGGAATCGCTGGATGCGATCCGTCAGCTGGCCGGCAAATATGCCTTGGCCCTGGACATGCGCGACATGGATGCCATGGCCAACTGTTTCGTTCCGGACGTCAAGGTGGGCCGGGACAGACAGGGGCGTGCGCACTTCAAGGCCTGGCTGGATGAAACCATGCGCCGCCAGTTCCATGGCACCTCGCATCATCTGGGCCAGCACATCATCGAGTTCATCGATGCCGACCATGCCACGGGGGTGGTCTATTCGAAGAACGAGCATGAGACCGGTGCTGAATGGGTGATCATGCAGATGCTGTACTGGGACGATTATGAGCGGGTTGACGGGCGCTGGTGCTTTCGCCGACGGCTGCCGTGCTACTGGTACGCCACCGACCTCAACAAACCGCCGATTGGTGGCATGAAGATGCGCTGGCCGGGGCGTGAGCCCTATGCCGGGAGCTTTCACGAGCTGTTTCCGTCGTGGGATGCGTTCTGGGCGCAGCGACCGGACAAGGATGCCTTGCCGCAGATTGCCGAGCCGGCGCCGCTGGAGCAGTTCCTGGTGACGATGCGGCGCGGGGCGGGGGAGCCGAAGATCCGCGTTCGGTAGCTGACAGGTTTTGCGGCCGTTTCACGGCCGATCGCAGGCTTCGCCAGCTCCCACAGAATGACCGGGGCATACCGGGCACCACTGTAGGAGCTGGCGAAGCCCGCGATGGGCTGCATAGCAGCCCCCGGGCGGCGACCATTGTGGGAGCTGGCGAAGCCTGCGATGGCTGCACAGCAGCCCCTGGGCGGCGGGGATCAATGTGGGAGCTGGCGAAGCCTGCGATGGCTGCACAGCAGCCCCTGGGCGGCGGGGATCATTGTGGGAGCTGGCGAAGCCTGCGATGGGCTGCATAGCAGCCCCAGGCTCAGGCCCGCGCCTCCCGCGG
>Ga0247821_10000679_pt1 | contig 18879 bp, 16 predicted proteins | sample 13C_Glycerol_Day_FD_192481 | JGI IMG/M metagenome (GOLD analysis project Ga0247821, IMG submission 192481) | Soil microbial communities from agricultural site in Penn Yan, New York, United States - 13C_Glycerol_Day14 | ecosystem: Environmental > Terrestrial > Soil > Agricultural land | place... | reverse complement strand
AGAAAGCCGCGCATTGCGCGGCTTTTGGCTTTCTGGCGGCATGGCGCCCAGTTCATGCTGTTGCAGGCACAGCGTTGCGCTTACGGGCGTAAGCCAAAAAGTTCTCAATGTTGTCATTGCAGAGCAGTCCAACAACTTGGGTCACTTCCTCTTTCGGCCATTCCCACCATTGCGAAGCCAGGAGTTCGGCGCGAACGCGCTCGTCAAATCGCCAACCGACCACCCGCGCAGGGTTACCCGCAACGATGGAGTAAGGCGCCACATCCCGGGTAACCACAGTGGATGCCGCAACGACAGCACCTGTTCCCACGGTAACCCCGGACAGGATGGTGCACTGGGAGCACAGCCATACATCGTTGCCGATGATCACATCTCCACGCGAGCCGCCGTAATCACTAATGTGAGCCGCCTCTGACAGCTTGGCCGGGAAAGGATAGGTGGTCACCCAATCCGTCCGGTGGTGCCCGCCCAACACAATAAGTACACCACTGGCGATAGAACTATAGGCACCTATTTTGAGGGTAGTTCCGTCCCCGAAATCCTTGACTGTCGGCAGACCATAGGTCCCTGTACCGTATGCGTACTGAGGGTATTTCTTCTTGAATACATATGCCCCTCGATCAAATTCCGGCACCTGCTTCAAGCGAGCTTTCCGGCGGCGGTTTCTTGCGTTGGGATTACCCCATTTCACATAGAAAATCACAATCAGCAACGAGCAGAGTGATAGCGCCAGGGCGATCCATTCGATCATCTTTTCTCCTTAGGGAATGCGTGGACGGTGTATTGCGCAGTCTCAGCGGCTCGCCGCTGAAAACTACATGTGTTTTCCCACTGTGAAAACTTATAAAGTATCCGGGTTTCACCCAGCAAAGATCATCGCCAAGCGCCGAACGCCCAGTTAAGGATTTGTACAATGAACGCCTCTACAGCACGGCTGACTCCAGACGTGCCCTTCAGCGTCAGCCACTTCGATGACTGCCGCAATGCTGGCTCAGGTTCAGTGTTCATTATCGCCTCTGGCAGCTCGGCAAAAGACTTCCCGTTCCAGGCATTCGCCGATATTCCGATGATCACGATGAACGGCGCGATCTCGATGTTCATCGATACACCGATCAAACCGTTCTTCTATGTCTGCACGGACCGAGATTTCTCCAACCAACAGCCCGAGCTGTTTGCCCAAGCCATGCACAGAAGTGAACGAGTCGCGCTCTGGGAGGATCACTACAACAGCGCCCAGGTTACAACCAGCGGCGAGTTGTACTTTCTGCGCAAGGCGCGCAAGGCAAAGTTTTCCGACCTGTTGCGCAAAGACCACGAACTGATCCGCAACCGGCCCTTTCCAGGCACACGCAAAAAGCCGCTGGGGTTCAGCAAGAACCTGCACCGCGGCTTTTTCGACGCCCGCACCGTGGCGTACGTAGCGCTGCAGATTGCCTACCATGCCGGCTTCAACAAGGTCTTTCTGGTGGGTGTGGACCTTAACCAGAACGCTGGCAGATTTTACGAAAAACTGCACTCCAAGCTGTCACCGTGCGGCCTGGACCAACACTTCGACTCTAGGATTCTGCCATCTTTCGAGTTGATGGCCGAGTCGGTCGTAGGGAAGGACTTCGCGGTCTACAATTTGTCGCCCACGTCCCGCCTTCCGCGCTCGGTCATCCCCTATAAAACCCTCGATGAAGTGCAGGCATTGGTTCACGCAGGTTGATAGTGGCGCAGTGACTGCCGGACGTGCCAATGGCTTGTTCGGCAACCAGCGCAGTGGATAGGCTAGCGCTCTTATTTCATCCGTCGCACTGCGCGGCGTTCGCCAGAGAGTTCCCATGTCCGACAGCCGTCCCGTCGCCCTCGACGAAATCGACCGCCAACTGATCTCGCTGTTACAAATCAACGCCCGCGAAAGCGTCGCCATGCTTGCCCGGCAACTGGGCATTGCCCGCACCACTGTGACCTCGCGGCTGGCGCGTCTGGAAAAGACCAAGGTCATTAGCGGCTACGGGGTACGCCTGGGTCAGCGATTGATCGATGGCGGTCTGCAAGCCTATGTCGGGATCAAAGTGCAGCCACGCTCAGGCAAGGACGTGGTGCGCCGGCTCAGTGCCATGGGCCAGGTTCAGCAGCTGTGTACGGTAAGCGGTGAGTTCGACTATGTCGCCTGGCTACGCAGCGATTCGCCAGAACAACTGGACCAGTTGCTCGACCAGATTGGCAGTATTGATGGCGTGGAAAAAACCACCACCTCAATCATCCTCAGTAGCAAGGTAGATCGCGGCCAACCCGTCTAACGGTAAAACAAGGTCGTCAATATGACAAAGAAACCATACAAACTGACATCCAATACCAAAAATAGACGACACTCTGCTTCTTAATTACGTAAGCATCACCCTCTAAACTGACCGCCAGCGTTTTCCTATACTCAAGCTCCGCATCCTGCGCAGCCCTGGCAAGGTCACCCATGAACAAGAACAATCGCCACCCCGCCGACGGCAAAAAACCTGTCACCATTTTCGGCCCGGACTTTCCCTTCGCCTTTGACGATTGGATTGAGCATCCAGCCGGCCTGGGCAGCATCCCAGCCGCACGTCATGGCGAAGAAGTGGCGATTGTCGGTGCCGGTATCGCAGGCCTGGTGGCAGCCTATGAGTTGATGAAGCTAGGCCTCAAACCGGTAGTCTACGAAGCGTCGAAGATGGGTGGACGCCTGCGCTCGCAGGCCTTCGAAGGCACCGACGGGATCATCGCAGAACTGGGTGGCATGCGCTTCCCGGTGTCGTCCACAGCGTTCTATCACTATGTCGACAAGCTGGGCCTGGAGACCAAACCCTTCCCCAACCCGCTGACCCCGGCATCAGGCAGCACGGTCATCGACCTGGAAGGCCAGACCCATTACGCCGAGAAACTCTCCGACCTGCCCAAGCTGTTCCAGGAAGTCGCCGATGCCTGGGCTGACGCCCTGGAGGATGGCGCCCGCTTCGGCGATATCCAGCAAGCCATTCGTGATCGCGATGTAGCGCGCCTCAAGGAGCTGTGGAACACCTTGGTGCCACTATGGGATGACCGCACGTTCTACGACTTTGTCGCCACCTCCAAGGCCTTTGCCAAGCTCAGTTTCCTGCATAGGGAAGTGTTTGGCCAAGTTGGTTTCGGTACCGGTGGCTGGGACTCGGACTTCCCCAATTCGATGCTGGAAATCTTCCGTGTAGTGATGACCAACTGCGACGACCACCAGCACCTGGTGGTCGGCGGTGTCGAGCAGGTACCGCTGGGTATCTGGCGCCATGTCCCTGAGCGTTGCGCCCACTGGCCCGCAGGTACCAGCCTCAGCACCCTGCACCGTGGCGCTCCGCGCCCGGGAGTCAAGAGCATCGCCCGCGACGCCGATGGACGCCTGGCCGTAACGGACAACTGGGGTGATACCCGCCACTACGCCGCGGTACTTACCACCTGCCAAAGCTGGCTGCTGACAACCCAGATCGAATGCGAAGAATCACTGTTTTCGCAAAAGATGTGGATGGCCCTGGACCGTACCCGTTACATGCAATCATCGAAGACTTTTGTGATGGTCGATCGCCCCTTCTGGAAAGACAAAGATCCAGAAACCGGTCGCGACCTGATGAGCATGACCCTGACTGACCGCCTGACTCGCGGCACCTACCTGTTCGACAACGGTGACGATAAGCCGGGGGTCATTTGCCTGTCTTACTCCTGGATGAGCGATGCGCTGAAGATGCTTCCGCATCCGGTAGAGAAGCGCGTGAAACTGGCCCTCGACGCGCTGAAGAAGATCTATCCGAAAGTCGACATCGCCGGCCACATCATCGGTGATCCGATCACCGTGTCCTGGGAGGCCGACCCGCATTTTCTGGGCGCGTTCAAAGGTGCTCTGCCGGGCCACTACCGCTACAACCAGCGCATGTACGCACACTTCATGCAGCAGGATATGCCCGCCGAACAACGCGGTATTTTCATCGCTGGCGACGACGTATCGTGGACCCCTGCCTGGGTCGAAGGCGCGGTGCAAACCTCGCTCAATGCGGTGTGGGGTATCATGACTCACTTCGGTGGGCATACCCATCCGGACAACCCAGGCCCCGGCGATGTGTTCGACGAACTCGGACCAATCGCCCTCGCCGACTGACGGGAGTAACGTCATGCGCATCGCGTTGTATCAAGGTGCTCCGCAGCCATTGGATGTACCTGGCAACCTCGAGCGCCTGCACCAGCAGGCGCAATTGGCAGCCGCCCGCGGCGCCGATTTGCTGGTATGCCCAGAAATGTTCCTGACCGGCTACAACATCGGCAGCGAAGCCGTTGAGCGCCTGGCCGAGCCCGAAGATGGGCCTTCGGCCATGGCCGTGGTGGAGATCGCCCAGAGCAATCGTATCGCCATTGCCTATGGCTACCCAGAACTGTCCGAGGACGGCCGGGTGTATAACGCCGTGCAATTGATCGACGCCCACGGCAGCAGCCTGTGCAACTACCGCAAGACCCATTTGTTCGGTGGCCTCGACCGGGCAATGTTCAGCCCCGGACCCGACCACTATCCGGTGGTGGAGCTGAACGGCTGGCGCCTGGGCGTACTGATCTGTTACGACATCGAGTTTCCGGAAAATGCCCGGCGCCTGGCGTTGGCGGGTGCTGAGCTGATTCTGGTACCGACGGCCAACATGGTTCCCTACGATTTCATCGCCCAAGTGACCGTTCGCGCTCGCGCCTACGAGAACCAATGCTACCTGGCCTATGCCAACTACTGCGGCGCCGAAAGCGAAATCCACTACTGTGGGCAAAGCAGCATTGTCGGCCCGGACGGCAGCATCCTGGCCATGGCCGGGCGCGACAGCACCCTGCTGCAGGCCGACCTGGAAATACAACGGGTACATGAAGGACGCGCCAACACGCCTTACCTGCACGACCTGCGCCCTGAGTTGTATGGCACTCCGCGTGATCGCGAATAATCCGCTAGCATGACGGTTCGCGCTGCAACGGAACCGTCATGCCCAGCTCTGTGCAACACCTCACTCTCGCCAATGGCCTGCACGTCACCCTGCGCCATGCCCCGCAGCTAAAGCGTTGCGCGGCCGCCGTAAGGGTCATGGTCGGCAGTCATGACGCCCCGCGCGCCTACTCTGGGCTCGCACACTTTCTCGAGCACCTGCTATTTCTCGGCACAGAGCGTTTTCCCCTCGACGATGGCCTGATGCGTTATGTGCAACGGCACGGTGGCCAAGTCAATGCCAGCACCCGTGAGCGCACCACCGATTATTTCTTCGAGGTCCCGCAAGCAGCATTTGCCGGCGGCCTTGAGCGCTTGTGCGAGATGCTCACGCACCCGGTTCTGGAGCAGCAACGGCAGGTGCGTGAACGCGAAGTGATCCATGCCGAATTCATCGCCTGGTCCCGCAATCCCCAGGCTCAGGTGCAGTTCGCTCTGCTGCAACGGGTTTCCAAACACCATCCCCTGAGTGCTTTCCACGCAGGTAACCGCTACAGCCTGCCCGTGCACAGTCGCGACTTTCAATCCGCCTTGCAGGGCTTCCACGAACGCTATTATCAGGCAGGGCAAATGCGCCTCAGCCTGAGTGGACCGCACAGCCTGACGGAGCTTGAGGCGCTGGCTGTCAGTGCGGGAGGCATCGTTGCCACGGGTAAAAGGATCAGGCAGGCAACACCGACAGCACTGACCGATAACAGCCTCGTGCCGCAACTGGTCGGCCAGCAGCTTGAGCTGCTGCAGGCGGTGGAACAACAACCTGCCGGTATGGAGCAGGCCATTGACTATCTGGCCACCTGGTTGACCGACGCACGGGACGGCGGGCTGCTGGCAGCGCTTCGTCAGCGCGATTGGTTGCATTCAATGGCGTTCTCGCCGCTGTACTGCTTTGCCGGTCAAGCGCTACTGCATACGCGCCTGAAGCTCAACGATGCAGCTGTCAGCGACCAGGCCCAGGCGTTGCTGCAGGACTGGTTGAGGTTTTTCCGTACTGCCGAGCGCAGCGCGCTGAACCGGGAATACGCACGCTTGCAAGCCTGCCGCGAACAAACCGCGACAGCGCTAGACCTGGCATGCCGTGACAGTGCCTCTCGGCCTTATCAGGCCCTCAGCGCCGACGCCGAGCAAGCCCTGGACAGTGTGCTCGATAGCCTGCTCGATCACAGCGCGTCATGCACTGAATTCTGGTCTCTACCGGCGCCAGAAACGTTGCTCGACACCCTCGTACCCGACAACAGCAGCACCCCAGTGCCCACTGGCGTATTTTTGAGCCCGCTATTGCCGCCCTCACGCGAGCACGCTGTCGTCTATTTGCGCTGGCAGTTCACTGCGACCGTGCCCGATCAACTCTGGCAGGTCCTCGACCGAGCGTTGCAACCCTTGCGTGAGCGCGCGGCTCGGGTTGGCGTTGCATTGCAATTCGACACCTATGGCGAGATCTGGCAATTACGTTGCGCTGGCGCAGCGGACGCGATGGTCAAGGTGGCCCGTGAGGCCCTGACGCTGCTAGTTCACCCTGACGCTGCCAGCTGGGCCGAAAAGTCCGCGGTTGAATCCGACGCCATGCCGATTCGCGCGTTGCTTCGACAGCTTCCCGAACGCTTGTTAGGTCAAGACCGTGCTGCTTTGCCCACATCCACCTGCAAGCCCGGCGACCTACAAGCCTTATGGGCACAGGCCCGATGGCAGGCCATGGCCACTGGGCTCAACGAACCATCGCAGCAAGCGTTGAATCGAGTCCTGCAGTCTGTTCCTGGGCATCCAGGCGCACATCGCCCAGTGCAGCTCGGCGCTGTGCGCCGCTGGCAATTCCTACCGCCATTGGCCAACGAACACGCCCTGTTACTGTTCTGTCCACTACCTGACGAAGCCTGTGCCCGCTTGCTGGCACAGCAGATCCAAGGGCCGTTCTATCAGCGTCTTCGGGTTGAGTTACAACTGGGCTACGCCGTCTTCAGTACCTTTCGTCAGTTGCATGGCTGCAGTGGCCTACTCCTCGGAGTGCAGTCGCCCAGTGCCAGCCACGAACAGATCCTCACCCACATCCATGCGTTTCTCGCACCTTTGCCATCCACCTTGAGCTGTAACACCGAGGCCCAGCAGGCGCTCGCCGAGCAGCTCAGTGAGGCGACCATGAGCAATGACGACGTCGCGGAATGGGCGTGGCAGGCACAATTAGCCAAGCACAGCAACGCATGCCTGAGCGATCTGCAAGCAGCGATTCTCAGTATTGACGATACAAAACTACGGGAATGCGCCCACGCTCTAATCCACGCCAGACAGGGTTGGCTGTGCCTGGCCAATGGCCTAGCCCCACAAGGCGCTGGCTGGACAATGGCGTGATTCTTACCTGATGTGTAACGGCGTTTATCGTAGATTTAACCATTCGGTTCGTATTTTTTTAGTAAGATAGCGCAATCTCAGCTAATGGAACCCCGCATGCCGTGGGGTGGACTAACAACTAGCTGTCTAACCCAAGCCCCATCCGGAAGGAGTAATCCTATGTGGACAAAACCTGCATTCACTGACCTGCGTATCGGCTTTGAAGTGACCATGTATTTCGCAAGCCGCTGAGTTTGCTTGCGGTACAACGCCTCGGTCAGCCGGGGCGTTTTTATTTCAAGACGCGGCAGGAGTGGCCATGTACATCCAGATTCTAGGTTCCGCCGCCGGTGGCGGCTTCCCGCAGTGGAACTGCAACTGCGTGAACTGCAAAGGCTTTCGCGACGGGACCTTGCGCGCCACAGCGCGTACCCAGTCGTCGATTGCCCTCTCGGACGACGGTGTGCACTGGGTGCTGTGCAACGCCTCGCCGGATATCCGCGCGCAACTGCAAGCCTTCGCGCCCATGCAGCCGGCGCGAGCCCTGCGCGATAGCGGCATCGACGCCATTGTCCTGCTCGACAGCCAGATCGATCACACCACCGGCCTGCTGAGTCTGCGTGAAGGTTGCCCGCATCAAGTGTGGTGCACCGAGATGGTCCATCAGGACCTGAGCAGCGGTTTTCCCCTGTTCACCATGCTCAGCCACTGGAACGGTGGCCTGCAGTGGAACCGCATCGAACTTGAAGGCAGCTTCGTTATCGAGGCCTGCCCGAACCTGCGCTTCACGCCCTTCCCGTTGCGCAGCGCCGCACCACCCTACTCGCCGCACCGTTTCGACCCGCACCCGGGCGACAACCTCGGGCTGATGGTCGAAGACCTGCGCACTGGTGGCAAACTCTTCTACGCCCCAGGCCTGGGCCAGGTGGACGACACGTTGCTGCAGATGATGGCTGAGGCCGATTGCCTGCTGGTCGACGGTACCCTGTGGGAGGATGATGAAATGCAGCGCCGCGGTGTCGGCACCCGCACCGGCCGGGAAATGGGTCACCTGGCACAAAACGGCCCCGGTGGCATGCTTGAAGTGCTGGAAGGCTTCCCTGCGCAGCGCAAGGTGCTTATCCACATCAACAACACCAACCCGATTCTCGATGAAGTCTCGGCCGAACGCGCCGAACTGGATCGCCGTGGTGTCGAAGTTGCCTTCGACGGCATGAGCATCACTCTCTAGCAGGAGCCGACATGAGCGACGCCAAAGCGCTGTCCCCCGCCGAATTCGAACACGCCCTGCGCGCCAAGGGCGCCTACTACCACATCCATCACCCCTACCATGTGGCGATGTATGAAGGCCGCGCCAGCCGCGAACAGATCCAGGGCTGGGTTGCCAACCGCTTCTACTATCAGGTCAACATCCCGCTCAAGGACGCCGCGATCCTCGCCAACTGTCCGGACCGCGAGATTCGCCGCGAGTGGATTCAGCGCCTGCTCGATCATGACGGTGCGCCGGGTGAAGACGGTGGCATCGAGGCGTGGTTGCGTCTCGGCCAGGCCGTCGGCCTCGACCCCGACCAGCTGCGCTCCCAGGAGCTGGTGTTGCCCGGCGTACGTTTCGCCGTCGATGCCTACGTCAACTTCGCCCGCCGCGCCAGCTGGCAGGAAGCGGCCAGCAGTTCGCTGACCGAACTGTTCGCGCCACAGATCCATCAGTCGCGCCTGGACAGCTGGCCGCAGCACTACCCGTGGATCGACCCGGCCGGCTATGAATACTTCCGCACCCGCCTGGGCCAGGCACGTCGCGATGTCGAGCACGGGCTGGCAATCACCCTGCAGCACTACACTACAGTTGAGGGCCAGCAGCGCATGCTGGAGATCCTGCAGTTCAAGCTGGATATTCTCTGGAGCATGCTCGATGCCATGAGCATGGCCTATGAGCTGAACCGACCGCCCTATCACAGTGTCACCAGTGAACGGGTCTGGCACAAAGGAATCGCCCTATGAGTTTTGATCGCGCACTCACCCCGAAATGGCGCCCGGGTTATCGTTTCCAGTACGAACCGGCGCAAAAGGGCCATGTTCTGCTCTACCCCGAGGGCATGATCAAACTCAATGAAAGCGCCGCCTTGATCGGCGGGCTGATCGATGGCCAGCGTGACGTGGCGGCGATCATTGCCGAGCTGGAGCAGCAGTTCCCCGGTGTCCCCGAGCTTGGTGACGATATCGAGCAATTCATGGAGGTCGCCCGTGCCGAACACTGGATCGTCCTTGAGTGACGTACCGGTAAAACCTGAAGTCGGCCTGCCACTGTGGCTGCTCGCCGAGCTGACCTACCGCTGCCCGCTGCAATGCCCGTACTGCTCCAATCCGCTGGATTTCGCTGCCCAGGGTCAGGAGCTGAGTACTGAGCAGTGGTTCAAGGTAATGGCCGAAGCGCGGGAAATGGGCGCCGCGCAGCTGGGCTTTTCCGGTGGTGAGCCGTTGGTGCGCCAGGACCTCGCCGAGTTGATCGGTGAAGGGCGACGCCTGGGTTACTACACCAACCTGATCACCTCCGGTATCGGCCTGACCGAGGCAAAAATCGCCGCTTTCAAAGAGGCAGGGCTGGATCACATCCAGATCAGCTTCCAGGCCAGCGACGAGCAGGTCAACAACCTGCTCGCGGGCTCGAAAAAGGCCTTTGCGCAAAAACTCGAAATGGCCCGGGCGGTCAAAGCCCACGGCTATCCGATGGTGCTGAACTTCGTCACCCACCGGCACAACATCGACAAGATCGACCGCATCATCGAGCTGTGTATCGCCCTCGAAGCCGACTTTGTCGAGTTGGCCACCTGCCAGTTCTATGGCTGGGCGCATTTGAACCGTGTCGGTTTGTTGCCGACCCGCGCACAGCTGGAACGGGCCGAGCGCATCACCAACGAGTACCGGGAACGACTCAAGGCTGCCGGCAACCCGTGCAAGCTGATTTTCGTCACCCCTGACTACTACGAAGAGCGCCCCAAAGGCTGCATGAACGGTTGGGGCAGTGTATTCCTCACGGTGACGCCGGACGGTACCGCGCTGCCGTGCCATGGTGCCCGTCAGTTGCCAGTGCAGTTTCCCAATGTGCGCGAGCACAGCATGCAGCACATCTGGTACGACTCGTTCGGCTTCAACCGCTTTCGCGGTTACGACTGGATGCCCGAACCGTGCCGCTCGTGCGATGAAAAAGAAAAGGACTTCGGCGGCTGCCGCTGCCAGGCTTTCATGCTCACCGGCGACGCCAGCAATGCCGACCCGGTGTGCGGCAAGTCAGCGCACCATGACATCATCCTCAAAGCCCGCGAAGAAGCCGAGCACGCCCAGTTGAACATTGATCAGTTGACCTTCCGCAATGAGCGAAACTCCCGTGTCATCGTCCGCGGCTGAGCGTTTCAGCGCCGAACAGGCGGTGGCTGCCGGCACCGATTTCGCCGAACTGCGCGTCGGTCCGCAGGGTTTGTTCTGGAATGAGTTCCGTCCCCGCGATGGCGCCTGCCGGGTCTGGCACTGGCGCAACGGCCAGGCCCATTGCCTGACGCCAGATGGCTTCAGCGTGCGCAGCCGGGTCTACGAATACGGTGGCGGCAGCTTTTGCCTGAGCGATGAAGGCCTGGTGTTCGTCAACGAAGCCGACCAGCAGCTGTACACCCAGAACCTGTCGGGTGATGTACCCCAACCACTCACCCAAGGCGAGCGCCGTTACGGCGATCTGCGCTGGGCCGAGGGCCAGGTACTGGCGGTGGAGGAAACCCATGGGCCCGATCAGGTCGAACACCGCCTGGTAGCCATCAGTGCACAGCAGCGCGAGGTGCTGGCCGAAGGTGCAGACTTCTACGCCGCCCCCACTCTCAGTGCCGATGGCACGCGCCTGGCGTGGATCGAGTGGAGCCGGCCCAATCAGCCCTGGACCGCCACTCGCCTGCTCTGTCGCGAGCGCATGGACGATGGGCAGTGGGGTGAGCCACGCAATATCGCTGGCAGCGAAGGCCCGGCGCAATCACTGCAACAGCCTCGCTTCGATGGCCGTGGCCGCCTGTATTGCCTGTCCGATCGCAACGGCTTCTGGCAACCCTGGGGCGAAACCGCCCAGGGCTGGAGTGCGCTACCGGCGGTGAACGCCGATCACGCGGCAGCCCCTTGGCAACTGGGCGCCTGTACCTGGCTACCGCTGGGTGAGCATTATTACCTGGCGACCTGGCTCGAAGACGGCTTCAGTCGTCTGGGCTTGAGTCATGCCGATGGCTCCCGACAACGGGTCGAAACCGACTACAGCCGTTTACGCTGCCTGGACCTGGATCAGGATTACCTCTATGCCATCGCCGCGTCGCCTACCCGCCCGTCTGCGGTAATTGCCATCTCCCGCGCGGATCATCGCGTGCAGGTCCTGGCCGGGGGTGCGGCGCCTTTGCCGGCCGAACGTATCAGCCGTCCACAGTCGTTGTGCTATCCCAGCGGCGACGGCACCGCCCATGGTTTCTTCTATCCAGCCATGAACGGCAGCAAACGGCCGCCCTTGATCGTCTTCATCCATGGCGGCCCGACCTCGGCCTGCTACCCGGCGCTCGACCCACGCATCCAGTACTGGACCCAGCGCGGTTTTGCCGTGGCCGACCTCAACTACCGTGGCAGCAGCGGCTACGGCCGAAGCTATCGCCAGGCCCTGCATTTGCGCTGGGGCGAGATCGATGTCGAAGATGCCTGCGCCGTGGTCGAACACCTGGCCGGGCGCGATCTGATCGACCCCACCCAGGCGTTTATCCGTGGCGGCAGTGCCGGTGGCTACACCACCCTGTGTGCCCTGGCCTTTCGTGATGTCTTCCGCGCCGGCGCCAGCCTGTATGGCGTCAGCGATCCCCAGGCGCTGGCCCGGGCCACGCACAAGTTCGAAGGTGATTACCTGGACTGGCTGATCGGCGATCCGCTGGCAGATGCCGAGCGCTACCGGCAACGTACGCCACTCCTGCACGCCTCACAGATCAAGGTGCCGGTGATCTTCTTCCAGGGCGAGCTGGATGCCGTGGTGGTCCCCGAACAGACCCGCTCGATGCTCACCGCGCTCAAGGCCAATGGCATCCGTGCCGAAGGGCATTTCTACCCGTCGGAACGTCATGGGTTTCGCACGGCATCCAATCTGGCTCATGCGCTGGAAGAGGAATGGCGTTTTTATCGTCGAGTGCTAGCGGGCCTTTAGATCGCTATCGCGGGGCAAGCCCGCTCCCACCGGTTTATACCGTTTCTGTGGGAGCGGGCTTGCCCCGCGATGACTCACCGCTTGGCGATGATGTACACCGCATGCACGATGCCCGGAATGTAACCCAGCAACGTCAGCAGAATATTGAGCCAGAAGGCGCCGCCGAAGCCGACCTGCAGAAACACGCCAAGCGGCGGCAGGAGAATGGCGATGATGATGCGGATAAAGTCCATTGGGCAGCTCCCTTCAGTGATGTTCTAAAACAGACTGTAGCGCTGTGCCAGGGTTCAACCTGCAAATCACGGATAAAAAAACGCCCCAAGCCAAAAACTACAGGCCCGGGGCGATGCGCAGGAACGCGAGACGGTTCGGAAAATTCGTGGGGATTAAGGCGGCTCAGGCCGTGGCTTCACGCCGTTGGTGCTCTTGCGCCGAGTGCACGCGGGCGAAGGCCCTGGCCAGGCGCAGGAGCATTTCGTCGATGTTGCCCTTGCTCACCGTCAAGGCTGGCGACAAGCGCAGTACATCGGGCTGCGGGGCGTTGAGCAGCAAGCCTTCCTGCAGCGCTGCCTTGACCAGTTCGGCGGCATTGTCTTCGCTCAGTTGCAGTGCCCACAGCAGGCCCTGACCGCGTACTTCGCGCTGGCCATAACGGCCGGCCAGGCGGCTGAGGCCATCGCGCAGGTGCCGTCCGGAATCCTCGACATGTTCGAAGAAGCCCGGTTCCAGCACCGTCTCCAGCACGGCCAGGCCAGCGGCGCTCATCAACGCGTTACCGTGGTGGCTGCCTTCCAGCTCACCAGCTTCGGCGCAACAGGCACTACCACGGGCCAGCAACGCCGCCAGCGGTACACCACCGCCCAGGCCCTTGCCCAGGGTGATGATGTCGGCGCGCACAGCGTAAGTCTGCTCGGCCAGCAGGGCGCCACAGCGGCCGACACCGGTCTGCACTTCATCGAGAATCAGCAGGATGCCCAGTTCACGGCACAGACGTTCGACACCCTTGAGGTAGGCGGCCGTCGCCGGAATCACCCCGGCCTCGCCCTGAATAGGTTCGAGCATGATCGCCACGGTGCGCGAATCAACGGCGGCGTGCAGCGCTTCGAGGTCGTTGAACGGCACCTTGCTGAAACCCGGCAGGCCCGGCTCGCAGCGATTGCACGGCGACGGATCGGACGCCGACAACGCCCCCAGGCTACGGCCATGGCAACTCTGGCTGGCGGTGATGATGTGATAGGCGCCATTGCGATGCAGCTGGCCCCACTTGCGCGCCAGCTTGATCGCCCCTTCGCAGGCTTCGGCACCGCTGTTGAGCAGGTAGGCCTGGTCGCTGCCGGTGCTCTGGCAGAGAAGATTGACCAACTTCAGCAAACCACGGTTATGAAAACCGGCACCTGGATTGATCAGTGCCTGGGCCTGGCCACTCAGGGCTTTGACCAGCACGCTGGGGCTATGACCGAGGCTGTTGACTGCGCAACCCTGAGTGAAGTCGAGATAGGCGTGGCCTTCACTGTCCCACAGCCAGGAGCCCTGACCGCGCACGAACACCTGCGGCGCACGCTCAGTGGCGGGCATCAGGCAATCGCGTGGCAGTGCTTCCTGAGTGGCTGCGGCAATCGGTAGCGGTTTACGCTCGGCCACCACGGGTGTCGGGCGGCGAAAACTGAACAGATTCATGTTTTCAACCCTTTTGCCAATCCTATGTAAACAACATCAAGATACACAGTGTTCATCGCGCCTTATGGCCCTGCAAGCCTTGTGAATACGGGATAGACTAGGCGCATCGCCGGCTAACAGCCATTTGGTTTTTCGAGCACTTTTGATAAGTATTGCTTATGGATTTTCGCCAACTGCGTTATTTCGTCGCGGTCTACGAAGAAGGCCATGTGGGCCGGGCCGCCGAGCGTCTGTCGTTGTCGCAACCGGCGCTGTCGCAACAGATTCGCCAGCTCGAACACAGCCTCGATGTCAGTCTGTTCGAGCGGGGCAACAAGCGCCTGCTACCGACCCTCGCCGCGCACACCTTGTACAACCACGCCCTGCCCCTGCTCGACGGCTTGCAACGGGCCCGCGAGGCACTGCGCAACTTCAAGGGCCAGTCACTGCGCACCCTGGCCATTGGCGTACTGCAAACCGTACGCCCAAGCCTGGTCCCGCAACTGCTGGACCGTGTGCGCAAGGCCCAACCGCACCTGGTGGTGCAGATCTACGAATTGTCGGGCCTGGAAATCGAACGACGCCTGCTCAATGGCAGCCTGGACATCGGCATCAGCTATTTGCCTCCGCGCCAGCCAGGGCTGCATGGCTTGCTGCTGTACGAAGACGAACTGCAACTTGTAATCCCCAACACGCACCCGCTGCGTGAATTCAAGAAGGTCTCGCTCAAGCAGGCCGCCGAGCTGCCCATGCTCCTGCTCGGCGAAGAGTTCCAGGTACGGCAGATCTGGCAGACGCAGCTGGCCAACCTCGGCCGTCGGCCACAGGTGCAGGCAGAGATGAACAACATGGGCGGGATTCTCGACAGTCTCGGTCACACCTCGCTGGCCACCGTGCTGCCGGGGCGCGCCAAGGAAGTAGTCGGGGATGATCCGGAACTGCTCTGGAAGCCGTTGAGCGAACCACGGGTGCCATTGAAGATAGGCTTGGTGTTTCGCGATGCACAGCGCCAGCAAGCCTCGGTCGAGTTGCTGCGCACGCTGCTGGAAGAGGAAGCCGACCCACGGCAGATCGGGGTTTCGCCGCTGGATGTATTGGGCTGACAACGACCTGATACTTTTCTTCAGGCAAAAGAAAACCCCGCCGAGGCGGGGCTTTGCAGACTGTTTCCCTGACATCCATTTCGCCCCACCATCCTGGCAGGAATCCTTCGTGTCCGTGTTCTGTACTTTGCGCTTCCTGCGCTACGTCCATGTAAGAAGATTAACTGTGGATCCAATCTTTCGATAGAGGCGAAAAGTCACCACGTCGTGTAAGAGATTGCTTACACGACGTGGTGTTGTCAGAACTGTGCCGCATCCAGCAGGTACAGCGACTCGCTACCGGCTTTGACCGACGCGCTGAGCGAGTGGATACGCGGCAGCAGACGGGCGAAATAGAAGCGCGCGGTGCCCAGTTTGCTGGTGTAGAAATCATCTTCACCCTGCTTGGCCAGCGCAGTACGTGCCATCAATGCCCACATGTAGGCATAAGCGGTGTAGCCGAACACCTGCAGGTATTCCACCGACGCTGCGCCGATCTCGTTCGGGTTGTTCTTGGCCCGGTCCAGCACCCAGGCGGTCAGATCGTCGAGGTTGTCCAGGGCGGCGTTGAGCGGTTTGACGAACTCAGCCAGGTCACTGTCGGCACTGGCGGTGAAATGGCGGATCTCGTCGGCGAACAGCTTGTACAGTGCGCCGCCGCTACCCACCACCTTGCGGCCCATCAGGTCCAGGGCCTGGATACCGTTGGTGCCTTCGTAGATCTGGGTGATGCGCACATCACGCACCAGTTGCTCCTGGCCCCACTCGCGAATGTAGCCATGACCGCCGAACACTTGCTGGCCATGTACTGCCGACTCCAGACCGAGGTCGGTGAGGAAGGCTTTGGATACCGGGGTCAGCAGCGCGACGAGGTCTTCGGCGCGCTTGCGGGTGATCGGGTCTTCGCTGAACTTGGCGGTGTCCAGTTGCATGGCAACGTAGGTAGAAAAGGCACGGCCGCCCTCGTTCAGCGCCTTCATGGTCAGCAGCATGCGCCGCACGTCCGGGTGAACGATGATCGGGTCAGCGACCTTGTCCTTGGCTTGCGGGCCGGTAGGTGAACGGCTTTGCAGACGGTCACGGGCGTACTCGATGGCATTCTGGTAAGAGCGCTCAGCCGAAGCCAGACCCTGGATACCGACGCCCAGACGCTCGTAGTTCATCATGGTGAACATCGCCGCCAGGCCCTTGTTCGGCTCGCCGACCAGGTAACCCACGGCCTCGTCGAAGTTCATCACACAGGTGGCCGAAGCCTGGATGCCCATCTTGTGCTCAATCGAACCGCAGTTGACCGGGTTGCGTGCGCCCAGGCTGCCATCGGCGTTAACCATGAACTTGGGCACCAGAAACAGGGAAATGCCCTTCGGCCCGGCTGGCGCATCCGGCAGCTTGGCCAGCACCAGGTGGATGATGTTTTCAGTCAGGTCGTGCTCACCGCCGGTAATGAAGATCTTGGTGCCACTGACTTTGTAGCTGCCATCAGCTTGCGGCTCGGCCTTGGTGCGGATGATGCCCAGGTCGGTTCCCGCGTGTGGCTCGGTCAGGCACATGGAACCTGCCCAGATACCGGCATACATATTCGGCAGGTAGGTTTCCTTGAGCTCGTCGCTGGCGTGGGCGTTGATCGACAGACAGGCACCTGCGGTCAGCATCGGGTACAGGCCGAAGGCCAGGCTCGACGAGTTGACCATCTCCTCGACCTGAGCCGAGATCACCTTGGGCATACCCATGCCGCCGTAGGCCGGATCACCACCCACACCGACCCAGCCGCCTTCAGCGTAGGTCTTGTAGGCATCGATAAAACCGGCTGGCGTGCGCACGGCACCGTTGTCCCAATGGCAGCCTTCTTCGTCACCGCTGCGGCTCAGCGGCGCGATGCTCTTGCCAGTGACCTTGCCGGCCTCCTCCAGCACCGCCAGGGCGGTCTCTTCATCGACCGCTTCGGCCAGGCCCGGCAATTGCGCCCAGAGCTTGGAAACTTCGAAGACTTCATTGAGGACGAAGCGCATATCGCGCAGGGGCGCTTTATAGTCAGCCATGGCAACCTCTCACACTAGAGTCGGGGGCGGTCCCACAGGACCGCTTCACTGTTATGCAGCCAGTGTAACCGAACAACTTTTGCGAGACATAGGGTCATCTGGCGACCAGATAGTCACTTTCGGTCACGCCGTGCGCACGGCACCGCGCTTGGCTTGATGACCGTAGGCCATGACGCAGTTACGTCCCGCGCCCTTGGCGTTGTAGAGCGCCTGGTCCGCCGATTTGAGCACTTCGTCGGGTGACCGGTGATCGCTCAAGCGCTCACTGACACCAATGCTGATGGTCACCGACACACTCGATGCAGCCGACGCCCCACGGCGCTGACGACCTTGCTGATCGTCCTGGGGACGGTTGTCTTGATTGCGCAGCTGGATGTTGTAGTTGGCGATCACTTCGCGCACCGCTTCCAGATGCGGCATGCACTCCTCAATGCTCTTGGCGGCGAACACCAGGGCGAATTCCTCACCGCCATAGCGATAGGCCCGACCGCCTCCCGTCACCTTGGACAGCTTGCTGGCCACCAGGCGCAGTACCTGGTCACCGACATCATGGCCATGGGTGTCGTTGAATTTCTTGAAGTGATCGACATCCGTCATCGCCAGCACATAGTTACGGCCCAGACGCTGCATCCGCTCGTTGAGCGCCCGGCGCCCCGGCAAGCCGGTGAGCTCATCACGAAAGGCCATCTGGTAGGCCTCGTGAGAAACCGCCGCAGCGATCATCAGCATCACCTGGCTGCACATGATGTTCAGGGTGAAGGGCAGGATGAAGGTCTGTGGCAGCATCCAGAAAATCCCGATCAGACCGATGATCTGTGCGGCATGCAGCGGTCTGGGTTCACGCAGGTACTGCACCACGAGCAGGACGAAGGCGATGAAGAACACCGGGTAAGCCAGCTGGATCAAGCTCATCCACTGACCATGCAGCGACGGCCAGCGAATCTCGGCCAACCAGCCCAACAATGCCTGTGGAAAACTTTGCTCCAGGCCCAGGGCGACACTGCCGACCGCCAGCAACACGGCAAAACGCGCGACCATATCCTGGAACAGGTGCGTGCGCTCCTGCCAGGCGCCGTAAAGGGCAAACATCAGCGGCAGCAACAGACAGACCAAATGGAACACCACCGCCGCATCTTCCCGGACACGGCCATTGTCACGGTAGAAGTCAGTCTGGGTGTCGAGCAGGAAATAGGCGATGTACACCGTGAGCATCAGAAACAGTTCGCGCTGGCGGCGATACACGGCGCAGTAGGCGCCACCCAGCAACAGCACCAACGTAGGCAGGACATTGAACAGCGACGTGAAGAAGACGCTGAGGTCTCTCACATAAGCGGCGGCGAGCCCTGAAACCAGCAGACAGACAGACGGCAGGAAGTGGCTCGGGCGTACAGCGGATAAACGAAACAAGGGTAATCTCCGACCCGGCAGATCAATAATGGCATTGTGCCTTTAACCTATCGGCAGCGCACATGAATAAATGAATTCACTTGGTCGGAAACTGTGGGTAATTGCCCCACAGGCAAAAAAAAACGCCTGCCGGTAAGGGCAGGCGTTTTCGTTACAGCGGATGACTCAGTACGAGAG
>Ga0247821_10000677_pt1 | contig 18890 bp, 16 predicted proteins | sample 13C_Glycerol_Day_FD_192481 | JGI IMG/M metagenome (GOLD analysis project Ga0247821, IMG submission 192481) | Soil microbial communities from agricultural site in Penn Yan, New York, United States - 13C_Glycerol_Day14 | ecosystem: Environmental > Terrestrial > Soil > Agricultural land | place... | reverse complement strand
TCGCCGAACTGCTGGCGGCCGCCGCCTACTCCGCCGGCCGCCAGCAGTTCGGCGACGCGCTGACCGCCCTCCCCACGGTGCGCCAGTCGCTGCTCGCCCAGGCCTCCGGCAGCGCGATCGCCCTCGCGGCCGCGGTGGCCGTGGCCGACGACCCGGTCCGTTCCCTCTCGGCCGCACGCGAGGCCTGCGACGGCGCGATCACCGTGGCGGCCGCCGCACTTCAGTCGCACGGCGGCTACGGCTACCTCGCCGAGTACCCGGCCGAGCGGTACCTGCGCGACGCGGTCTCCCTGCGCGCCGCCGCCGACCTCCAGGGCGCCGCCGTCACCACCGCGCGCACCCTGGTGGGCCTCGCCCCGGCCACCTCCATTCGGAAGGACGGATGATGACCACGAGTCAGAGCGTTACCCCGCTGACCGATCTCCTCGACGGCCAGCACACCCCGGTCACCGACGTCGACGCCGAGGCATGGCGGGACGCCGGCTGGTGGGAGGAGCGGTCGATCCGCTCCCTGCTGACCGACGCGGCGCAGGCCCATCCGGACCGTGTGGCGCTCGTGGGACACCGCACCGGCGGCAACCGGGTGAGCCGCACCTACGCCGAGTTCGACGCGAACGCCCACCACGCGGCGAGCGTCTTCGCCTCCCTGGGAGTCGCCCGGGGCGACGCCGTCGTCCTGATGCTTCCCAACTGGGTCGAGTATCCCGAGATGGTCTTCGGCATCAACGAGCTCGGCGCTGTCTACGCCGGGATCCCGGTGGCGTACGGCGAACGCCAGGCCGCCGCGATCCTTCGCCGCAGCAAGGCCAAGGTCCTGGTCATCCCGCGGCGGTGGCGCAGCACCGAGCACCTCGAGCTCTCCCGCAGGCTGCGGGTCGGCATACCGACGCTCGAGCACGTCGTCGTCCTCGACGACGACGCCTCGGACCTCCGCGACGGCGAGTCGCTCTGGTCGAGCCACACCGGCGTGCCGACGCGGACGTTCCCCGACCCCGTACCCAGCCGCATCTGCTACCTCGGCTTCACCTCCGGCACCACCGGTGAGCCGAAGGGCGCGATGCACAGTCACAACACGCTCATCTACGCCGTCCGCCGCCAGGCCGAGCACATCGGTCCACAGGTGTACGGCGCCCCGATGGTGCACCTGGTCGCCTCGCCGGTCGGCCACCACACCGGTTTCGCATGGGGCATCGTGCTGACGGTGCTGCTCGCGGGCACCGCGGTGCATGTCGACCGGTGGGACCCGGTCTGGGGCGTACGGGTGATCCGCGAGGAGGGCGTCACGGCGTTCTTCGGCGCTCCCACCTTCCTCCAGGACATGATGCGCACCGACCTCGCGGGCGACCCGGACTGTCCGCTGGAATGCCTGGTGATCGCCGGCTCCCCGGTGCCCCGCAATCTTCCCGCGCGTGCCCAGGAGGCCCTCGGGGCCTACATCGCCCCCGCGTGGGGCCTCACCGAGTGCAGCATCATGAGCTCCTGCACGCCCGACGAGCCGGCCGCGATCCAGCGCACCGACGGGTCGATCTTCGACGGCTCCGAGGTCCGCGTCGTCGGGCCCGACGGCCGCGACGTACCGCCCGGCGAGGTCGGCGACCTGCTCATGCGGGGGCCGGGTGTCGTCTACGGCTACTACGACCGGCCGGACGCCACCGACGACGCCTACCTGCCCGGCCTGTGGTTCAGGACCGGCGACCGGGCCAGCCTGGATGAGCACGGCTGGCTCTCCCTGCGCGGGCGTACCAAGGACATCATCATCCGCGGCGGGGAGAACATCCCGGTCACCGATGTCGAGTCGGTCCTCTTCGACCACCCCGACGTGGTCAACGCGGCCGTGGTCGGCATCCCCGACGAGCGGCTCGGCGAGCGGATCTGCGCGGTGCTGGTGACCCGTGCCGGCGCACCGGAGCCGACGGTGGCCAGCCTGGCGGACTATCTGCTCGCCCAGGGCCTGTCCAAGCACTACCTCCCCGAGCGGGTGGTCAACGCGCCCGAGCTGCCGATGACCCCGAGCGGGAAGATCCAGAAGTTCAAGCTGCGGGAGATGATCGCGTGAACGCCGCCCTGCCCCTCGACGGCATCAAGGTCCTCGACCTCTCCACCCTTCTCCCCGGCCCCCTGGCGACGCTGATGCTGGCCGAGGCCGGCGCCGACGTGGTGAAGCTCGAACGGCCGGGCCGGGGCGACGAGATGCGCACCTACGACCCGAAGTTCGGCGAGGCGAGCGCCAACTACGCCGTGCTCAACCGGGGCAAGCGGGCCTACGGCGTCGACTTCAAGGACCCCGCCCAGCGCGACCGGGTCCTGGAACTGGCCGCCGAGGCCGACGTGGTCATGGAGCAGTTCCGGCCGGGAGTCGCCGACCGGCTCGGTCTGGGACACGACGCCGTTCGCGCGGTCAACCCCGACGTCGTGTACTGCTCGATCACCGGCTACGGGCCGACCGGGCCGCACGCCCAGCGGGCCGGACACGACCTCAACTACCTGGCGGAGTCCGGTCTCCTCGGAGTCGTCACCGACAGTACGGGCGCACCGGGACTGCCGGTCACCGTTCTCGCGGACATCGCCGCCGGGACCTACCCGGCGGTCGTCAACATCCTGCTCGCCCTGCGGCAGCGCGACCGCACGGGCGAGGGCACACACCTCCAGGTGTCGATGACCCACAACCTCCAGGTCCTCGGCTACGGCTACTTCGCGGCCCACCAGGCCGGCGCCGGCTGGCCGAAGCCGGGCGCCGAGCAGCTCACCGGCGGCAGCCCGCGCTACCACGTCTACCCGACCTCCGACGGCCGCCACATCGCCTGCGCCGCGCTGGAGCAGAAGTTCTGGGAGCGCCTCGTCCAACTGGTCGGACTGGACGAGAAGTTCCACGACGACGCGGGACAGGAGGAGGACGTCGTCACGGCGCTCGCCGCTCGGTTCGCAGCCGAGACCAGCGATCACTGGCGAAGCGTGCTGGACGGTGAGGACGTCTGCACCGTGGTCGTCGCCACCTTCGACGAGGCGGTCGACGCGGGACTCGTCGACGTCGACGCCCCCGAGCGGGTGTCCGCGCCCGGTGGTGACGCGTCGTTCGCGACCCTGCCCAGCCCCGTCTCCGCCGCGCTCCGGCGCGCGCCCGGCACCGCCCCCTACCCCTCACTGGCCGAGCTCGGCGACGCGTCGCCCTGGGCCTGACCGCCCGGCCCCACACATTTCACCAAGGAGTCAACGATGCGTGCTGTACTCGTCAAGGAGTTCGGTCCCCCCTCCGGTCTCGTGGTCGAGGAGGTGCCCGACCTGGTACCGGGGCCCGGTGAGGTCGTCATCGGGGTCGGCGCGGTGAGTGTCAACTTCCCGGACGCCCTCGTGGTCGAGGGGACCTACCAGAACCTGCCGCAGCGCCCGTTCAGCCCGGGCAAGGAGGCGGCCGGACGCGTGATCGCGGTGGGCGAGGGCGTCGAGCGAATCACCGTCGGCCGGCGGGTACTGGCCCTGGTCGAGTACGGCGGTTACGCCGAACAGCTGTCCGTCCCCGAGGAGCTGGTCATGGAGCTTCCCGACGAGATGAGTGACGAGGAGGCGGCGGCCTTCGGCCTGGTGTACTCCACGGCCTACTTCGGCCTGCTCCGGCGCGGTCAGCTGCGGTCCGGTGAGACGGTGCTCGTCACCGGCGCCGGTGGCGGGGTCGGATCCGCCGGCGTGCAGCTCGCCAAGGCCCGGGGTGCCCGGGTCATCGCTCTCGCCCAGGACGCCGGCAAGGGCGAACTGGCCCGCCGGCAGGGCGCCGACGTGGTGCTCACCTCGACTCCGGAGACACTGCGCGACGACCTCCTCGCCGCCACCGACGGCAAGGGCGTCGACGTGGTGCTGGAGATGCTGGGCGGCGACTACCTCACCCAGATCATCCGGGCCACCGCGTGGGAGGGCAGGATCGTCGTCGTCGGTTTCGCTTCCGGCGGGCAGAACCCGATCAAGCCCGGTCACCTGCTGGTCAAGAGCATCAGCGTGGTGGGCCTGCAGAGCAGCGACTACCGGGACCGGCACCCCGAGCTGATGCGGTCGACCATGGCCGAGATGTTCGACCTGTTCGTGCGGGGCAAGCTCAACGCGGCCGTCGACAGGACGTTCCCGCTGGAGAGGGCCGGTGACGCCCTGCAGTACGTGAGGGAAGGCAAGGTCAAGGGCAAGGTCGTCCTCACCACCGGCACGGGCGGCGGAGCGGGGCGATGACGCTCTGGTTCGACGACCTGGTCGTGGGCCGCTCCTGGAGCAGCCCGTCGAGGACCATCACGGAGGCCGACGTCGGTGCCTTCGCCGGGCTCACCGGTGACCGGTTCCCGCTGCACACCAGCGGGGAATTCGCCAAGGGGACGCCGTTCGGCACCCGGATCGCCCACGGCCTGCTCGGACTCTCCTTCGCCCACGGGCTGATGTGGGCACGCACGGGTGAACTCGACCAGTCGGTGATCGCCTTCCTCGGCATCAGTGACTGGCGGTTCACCGCCCCGATCCACTTCGGTGACACCCTGCACGTCGACTACGCCGTGACCGCCCGGCGTCCGTCGTCCTCGCACTCCGACCGCGGGATAGTGGAGTTCGAGGCCCACGTCGTCAACCAGCACGGCACCGTGGTCCAGCACGGTCTGAAGAGCATGCTCATCTCCAAGGAGCACGCCGCATGAACCACGCCTTCCTCTATGCCGCCGCGCGGACGCCGTTCGGGCGCTTCGGAGGCGCCCTCGCCGAAGTCCGCCCCGACGATCTCGCCGCGACCGCCCTGACCGGCGTGCTCGGCAAGGTGCCCTCCCTCGATCCGGCGTGCGTCGGCGATGTCGTCTACGGCAACGCCAACGGCGCCGGGGAGGACAACCGGAACGTCGCGCGGATGGCGGTGCTGCTGGCCGGGCTGCCGGTCTCGGTACCGGGGTCGACGGTCAACCGGCTCTGCGGCTCGTCGCTGGACGCCGCGATGACCGCCTCACGCGCCGTCGAGTGCGGGGACGCCGACATCGTCGTGGCCGGGGGCGTCGAGTCGATGACCCGCGCGCCCTGGGTGCTGCCCAAACCAGCCAAGGGCTATCCGGCCGGGAACGTCACCGCCGCGTCGACGACGCTCGGCTGGCGGCTGGTCAACGAGCGGATGCCCCAGGAGTGGACCGCTTCGCTGGGCGAGTGCAACGAGCAGCTCGCCGACCGGTTCGCGATCTCCCGTGAGCGGCAGGACGGCTTCGCCGCCCGGTCACACCAACTGGCCCACGCGGCCTGGGAGTCCGGCCACTACGACGATCTCGTGGTGCCCGTGCCCGAGACGGGGCTCACCCGTGACGAGGGCATCCGGCCCGGCTCGACGCCAGGAACGCTGGCCGGGCTGAAACCCTCCTTCCGCACCGGCGGATCGATCACGGCTGGCAACGCCTCTCCGCTCAATGACGGCGCCGCCGCTCTCGTCATCGGCTCCGAGGCCGCCGCGGAGGCCGTCGGGGCCGGTCCGCTGGCGCGGATCGCGGGACGCGGGACGCACGCGCTGGCCCCGCAGGACTTCGGCTTCGCCCCCGTGGAAGCGGCGAACGCCGCGCTGGCCCGGGCCGGGATCACATGGTCCGACGTGTCCGCCGTCGAACTGAACGAGGCCTTCGCCGTCCAGTCGCTGGCCTGCGTCGACGCCTGGAGGATCGATCCCGCGATCGTCAACGCCTGGGGTGGCGCGATCGCCATCGGGCACCCGCTGGGCGCCTCCGGTGCCCGGATCCTCGGCACCCTGGCGCACCGGCTGCGCCTGAGGGGTGACCGCTGGGGGGTCGCCGCGATCTGCATCGGCGTCGGCCAGGCCCTCGCCGTCGTCCTCGAGAACGTCACCCATGGATCGGAGAACCGATGAGTCTGCCCGAGAACGTCGGCGTGTACGGCGGTGGCCGCATGGGAGCGGGCATCGCGCACGCCTTCCTGCTGGCCGGCACGTCGGTGACCGTCGTGGAGGTCTCCGAACCCGCCGCCGCCGCGGCCCGTGAGCGGGTGGAGACGAGCCTGACCAGGGCACGGGAGCGCGGAAAGCTCCCCGGACCGCTGCCGGAAGTCGCCGCCCGGCTCTCGGTCTCCACCGATCCCGGGGTGCTGGCCGGGTGCGGGCTGGTGGTGGAGGCCGTGCCGGAGGACATGGAGCTGAAGCGGCGGGTGCTGGCCTCGGTGGCGGCAGTGGCCCCGGACGCGTACCTGGCGACGAACACCTCGAGCCTGCCGGTCCACGGGCTGGCGTCGGACCTTCCGGCGCCCGACCGGCTGGTGGGACTGCACTTCTTCAACCCGGTGCCGGCCAGCGAACTCGTCGAGATCGTGGTGGGCCCGAAGACCGCGCCGGAACTGGTGGGCGAAGCCCAGGCATGGGTGGAGGCACTGGGGAAGACGGCCATCACGGTCACCGACTCCCCGGGATTCGCCAGCAGCCGGCTAGGAGTCGCGCTCGCGCTGGAGGCGATGCGGATGCTCCAGGACGGGGTCGCCTCCGCCGAGGACATCGACACGGCCATGACATTGGGCTACAAGCACCCGATGGGTCCCCTGAAGACGACGGACGTGGTGGGGCTCGACGTGCGGCTGGCGATCGCGGAGCACCTCGCGCGCGAGGTGGGGGAGAGATTCGCGCCTCCCGCCGTTCTCCTGGAGAAGGTGAGGGCGGGGCACCTCGGCCGCAAGACCGGGCAGGGCTTCTACTCCTGGTGAGTTCCGCCCGTCGACGTGTTCCGGTACGCCGGCCGTCCACGCTCCCGCCGACCGCGTCATGAGCGGCAGGCGGGAGCGGTCGGCGTCAGGCGATCACAGGCTCAGTACGTGTTCGCGCAGGTAGACGAGGTGCTCGTTGACGGCTTGCTCGGCCGAGTCCGGGTCGGACGCGGCGATCGCCTTGACGATCTTCTGATGCTGGCGCACGGTCGTGCGGCCGACCTCGGGGGACAGGTCCAGGTAGTGCACCGGCTCGGTCTCGCGGTGCAGCGCGTGGACGAATGACGCGAGGAGCCGATTGCCCGACGCCTTCGCGATCGCGGCATGGAACCGGGCATCGAGATCGGGCACGTCCGGGTCGTCGACCGAGATGGTCTTCTGCCGTTCGACGATGTCCTGCAACCCTGCCAGGTCCTCGCCCGAGCGGTGCTGGGCGGCAAGCCGTGCGGCCGGCACCTCGAGGTACTGGCGCAGCATGGCCACCTCCTCCACTCGCAAGTTGCCCAGTTGCAGAAGGTTGTGAAGCGACTCCTGCAGAAGATTGCCCAGGGACTGGTGGTCGACACTGCGCACGAAACTGCCACCGCCGACACCGGGCGTCTTGTCGATCAGCTTCTGGCTGACCAGCGACCGCAGAGCCTCGCGTACCGTGGTGCGGCTGACGTCGAACTGCCGGGCCAGTTCCGCCTCGGAAGGCAGTCTTTCACCGCTGCGCAACTCGCCCGACAGGATCGCTGCGCGGATCTTCTCCTCCACTTGTTCGCGAGGGCGCAGCACCTTCTGGCCGATGAGCTTCGCCGTAGCCCCGCGGGCGGCGCGTCTCGTGTGTGGTTCCACGTTTGTCGCACTCTCCCAGGTCTGCCCGACAGCTTGATAAATATTGGACAGCATATCGCGAGGCGAGGGCACCGGGAGTGAGAACGGCCGATCTTCCATCGCCGTGCGCGTGTTGCCAAGGTGGAAGACCGATCGGCGGCGACTCGTCCAGGACGAACCTCGCACTACTTTACAGATAGTTAAATGTCTAATATTTTGCAGGCACCCTGACTGTGCGACGCTCTCCGACGGCCCTGCAGACAGCCTCCGGCCGCCGGCAGACGGAACCTGACGCCTCGGTGTTTCGATCATCGGCGTCCCCGACCCGGGGGCGCGTGCGCCCTACCGCGCCTCCCGGGCCGACCTGTGGTTACCGGCACTGGACGCCCCCGAACGACGTCGTCCGCCGAGCCTCGGGTTCAGCGGCGGATCCGAAGGCGGTCCCGCCACGACGTGTGGTCGGTTCCGGCTTCGGCGACTCCCTGGTGCACGGGCGCCGGCTCGGGGAAGTACGCGCTGTCCTTGGGCCGGTTGCGGTCCGTGGGCAAGCGAGGGCGCGGGGCCGGCTCGAGGTGGGGTATGTGCTTGGAGCAGTGGACGTACGCCTCGTCGACGGTCACGTGCACCCACAGATGAGGTTGGCGACCGGGTGCGGTCTCGGTCGGCAGATGCGGATACCACGCGCGGAGTTCGTGGTCCGTGTACAGCCGGACCGTGCCGTTCACGTGCAGCCCTATGTGGTCATGGGTGAAGTCCATGAACAGCATGCCGAGGTGGGGATTCTCCGTCATGTTGCCCGCGCTGGCCAGAACACCGTTGCCCCGGTACTCCGGGTAGGTCAGGGAGCGGTCGTCAGGAGACACGCAGAAGCCCGGTGGCCCGGCGCGGAAGCTGGCGTCGCAGGCGCCCCGGGAATCGGCGGTGGACAGGAACACCATGTTCTGCCGTGCTATGAACTCCCTCATGGCGGGCGTCAGGTAGTCGTGCACCTGACGGTCGTAGAATTCGGCCGCACGGTCGGCGGTGCCGAACTGCTGCTGCAGCATTCGTTCCCCGAAGGAGCCGGTCGTCTCGGGATCGTTCACAGCTCGTCGGTCTCCTCGTCGGACGGGGGCGGCCCCAGGGGGGCGGTCAGCACGGGGGTGTCCCAGGGGTCGTAATGGATGTGCTGGGGTGGGACGCCATGGCGACGCAGGGCCTGTACGGCGTCGCCCAGCATTTGCGGTGGGCCGCACAGGTATGCCTCGTGCCGGTACCAGGGGCCGAACTCCGCGAGTACCTCGGGAAGCGTGCCTTCCAGTCCTGCGATGCGTTCGTGGGACACCGCCGCGCGGACGCGGAGCCAGTGGTAGCGCTGGGACATGCGCAGCATGTCATTGAGCCCGTACAGTTCGTCCGCCGTTCTGGCGCCGATGAACAAGCTGACTTCCTGCACGTTGCCGACACCGTCCCGGGCCACCTCCTCGATCAGGGCGCGAATCGGAGCGAGGCCGGTGCCGCCGGCCACGAACAGCAGATCACGTTGCCGGTTCGGGCGCAGGACCATGTCGCCTTCCGGCGGACCGAGCCTGAGGGGGTCTCCCAGACGGGCGTGGTGGACGAGCGCGTTGCTGACCTTTCCGCCCGGTACGGCACGCACGTGGAAGGTCAGTTCGGAACTGGGCCGTGGGGCGTGCGCGGGGGAGTACTGACGCCAGTGTCTCGGTGCCCAGGGCGTTTCGACGGTCACGTACTGGCCCGCCACGAAGGGATACGGCTGCTGGGGCTGGACGGTTATCTCCGCGATGCCGTTTCCGCGGTGCACGTGCTCGACGATGTGAGCGTCCCACACGGCCGGGCGCTCACGGGCGTCCTCCTCGGCGGCCCGGGCCATCACGTCCGCGGCAGCGGAGTAGGCGCGCTGCCATGCCGCTTCCAGCGCAGGGCTCCACGCGGGGCCCGCGTACTGGGCGAGGGCCTGCAGCAGGCATTCGCCGACGGCCGGGTAGTGGGCGCTCTGCGTGCCGAACTTGCGGTGGCCGCGTCCCAGACGGGAGCAGAACGCCACGAGGTTGTCGGGGTCGTCGACCAGTTCCACGATGCGCAGCAGGCCACGCACCAGACGTTCGCGCTGGACGTCGAGATCCGCCGGAAACAAATCCCTGACCTGGGGGTAACGCGCGAAGAGGATGCTGTAGAAGTGCCCGGCCAGCTCGGCGACATAAGGGCCGACGACCTCGAGGCTGGCCCGCACCAGCGCGACGTCCTCGGCGCTGACGGGGGGTCGGGAGACCGCGATGTGACCAGGTACCGCAGGGGAAGCCGGGCGGGCTGTGGCCGCCCAGCTCCCTCCCTCCGCCGGTTCGGGCGGTCTGTCGTGGAGCGAGGGAAGACGCATGAAGTCGAACCTGCCCGTCATCGTCGAAGCCAGGCATGATCCGTTGCCGCAGCGGCACAGGAGTGAAGGCAGCGCGCTGCTTCCGCGTGCCGAAGCCGTCTTCGGGCAGCACCCGGCGTCGGGCCACAGGGGCCCCACGGGGTTCGAGCCGGATACGTCCGGCCGAGCGCGGAGGCGGTGACGACAGCCGCGTACCCTGCCGTGGAAATCGTGCGGCGGCCTTCGACACGTACGTCACCACGATGCGGCGCTGGTGCGAGATGCGCGACGCCGGTTCGCGGGCGAGCGCTGTACATGGAACTCACGTACCTTCTTCTCTCCGCGTCGCCACTCCCAATGAGGGCGACGTCATAGTCTGACGCTGGACGGAAACCGTCGAAAACCCGGCGCAAGCACATGAAGAGATGTCTGCGCGGGCAGCCTGGCTTTTCGAAGACGGGAAACTGTCAGGTGCCCGTCACCCTAGCGTTTGAAGGTGTCTGCGGATGACCGGGAGGGCGCACTGAGGAAATGCCTGCGGTTACCGGACGGTAGGACAACACCCGCGGCGGCACGGAGAAGATCGCCGCTGCGGTCGGCGACCTGCCTGGCGGGCTATGACCGCCGGGTGCGTCACCGGCCTGCCGGAAGGTTCTCGAGGGCAGCTTCGCGACGGAGGGAGGGCAGGGTCAGGTGCCACCAGTCGGTCAGGCGGTCGTCGAGGACGGTCGTACCGTCGAGCGCCTCGGTGAGGGTGCACAGGCCGAAGAACGCGCGAACCAGGGCGCGGGCCGTGCGGGCGGGGCGGATGTGCTCGTTCAGGTGTCCTGCCAGCCTGGCCTGCGCTAGCAGTCGCGTGGCGGCGGCGGTCCACAGTGCGAAGGGGTCGGGAAGGGTGGCCTTGATGGTGGTGCGTTCGGCCCACAGGCGGGCGCCGGCGCGTGTCACGGTGTCCTGGGTCAGGGCATGGGCGATGTCGTAGCTGAGGGCGACTAGCCGTTCGAGTGGGGGGACCGTCTCGTCCTCGTACGGGGCGGTGAGCTGGGACCAGGTGGCGAACCGGTCCTCGACGACGGCGACGGCGATCCCTTCCTTGCAGGTGTAGTGGAAGTAGACGGCACCGCTGGTCCGGCCGGACCTGGCGCTTATGTCGTTGACGCTGGTGGCCGAGTACCCCTGTTCGGCGAACAGCTGGGCAGCCGCTTCCAGCAGTGACCTACGGGTTGCCTTTGCCCGTTCCTGCAACGTCCCGTCCGCCCTCGCTCTGTTTTTACGCCGGTCACGAATTTAGTGCGCCCGCGTACGCCTGGAGCCCGAACGGCCACTTCCGTGCGGTAATTACGGATTTCTTTCGAATGGGAACGCGCGCGAATGGTAACGGACGCCATGTGTTCGGAGTGACGCCGAGCCCGCGCCCTCGCCTCAACGCATGTGCAAGGAGGCTGGGTTGACCGGACACAGCGACGTCACCGCCGCTGACGTCAGACGGCCGAAGGCCGTTTCCGGCGCCGGCCGAGTCACCGAAAAGGGTTATTGCCCGATTTGCCTGGACGGAAATAACGTAGCGGCCACTATCTTTCCGTTTCCAGCGGATAGCCGGAAATGCCGCATGCGTGCGTGCGTGTGCGCGCAGAGGCGAAGGAGGCCCTGTGTCCGCCACAGACGACCACTTGCTCAACTGGTCGCCCGAGGCCGTCGTCTTCGACTGCGACGGCACCCTGATGGACAGCGAACGCCACTGGCAGGAGGCCCGCAGCCGGGCCTTCCGGGAGCACGGACTTCAACCACCGCCCGGGTTCGCGGAGCAGGCCCTGGGCCTGCACTACGAGGACTGCGGCCGGCTCATGGCGCAGTCCGTGCACAAGCCCGAACTGATCGAGGACCTGACAGCCGCGCTTCTCGACCACTTCCTGGCACTCGTCACCGAGGAACCGGTGACGATGCCGGGTGCGGCGCGGCTCGTACGGCTGCTCTCCGGCCGGCTGCCGCTGGCGGTGGCCAGCAACTGCCCGAGGGTGGTGGTCGAGGGCAGCCTGGAGCGGGCCGGACTGAGCGCACACTTCCGGTACATCGTCGTCCCCGACCCCGGGGACCGCGTACGCCCCAAGCCGCACCCGGACGTCTACGCCGTGGCGGCCCGGCTCTGCGGTGTCCCGCCCCACCGGGCGCTCGCGGTGGAGGACTCCCTGACCGGCGTGGAAGCCGCCCGCAGGGCCGGCCTGCGGGTCCTGGGCGTCGGCCCCCAGCCGCCGGGTGACGGTGCCACCGGCGCCGACCTCTGGTTACCGGCGCTGGACGCCCCTGAACTGCTGGCCTGGGCCCAGGCACCCGACGGCCCGCGGGGGAGACAGGAGCCTGGATAGCGTCGTCCGTCCAGCGGACGCGCGGGCCGCCGCGCCCCGGACGGCGTGAGTCCCGGGAAGTGAGGTGAAGGATTCCGCCATGCCCCCGGGGAAGAGGGGCACGCGCGGGCTCATGACACTGCCGAAGCCCCTGAAGAACGCCCTGATCGTCGTGTTGACCTACGCCGTCGTCGTCTTGTTCATGCGCTACCGGAGGGAAGGCATGGACTGGGGCCCCGCCCTGCTGATCGGTCTGCTCGCCACCCCGCTGGCCCTCCTGATGTCCTGGGGCCGGGAACGGCTCATCGGCAAGGCGCAGCGGGCGGGCGAACGGGCGCGGGCTCGCCGCCGAGGCGAAGCGGCCGACTGACGCGGGTCCGAATGGGGGGTATCGACGCAAACTGCAACCGAACGACATCGCCGAACCGAAACAGCGGACAAGCGCGTCGACGACGCCACAGCCCGCAGCCGGGGCCAGGACCCCCCAGGAAGGCAGGATCCGCGATGAGACTGCGTGAAGAACTTCCCGTCGACCACCGCCTGGCCACCGTGTACCGCTACGGTGCCGGTGGCTGCGGCGTGGTCCTGCTCGTCTTCGGAGCCCTCGGCTTCGCCGACAGGCTCAGCCCCTTCGACACCGACGGCACGCGTATCGCGGGCATGTCGACCAACGGCCTGCTCAGCCTGATCTCCCTGGTGTTCGGACTGCTGCTGCTCGTCGCCGCAGGCATCGGCGGCAACCTCGCCTCCACGGTGAACATGGTGGTGGGGATCCTGTTCCTCCTGAGCGGCTTCGCGCACACCTTCATCCTCGACCGGCCCGCCAACATCCTCGACTTCTCGATGACGAACGTCATGTTCAGTTACGTCATGGGCCTGCTCATCGCGACCTTCGGGATGTACGGCAGAGTCTCCGGCGGTCTGTCCCACGACAACCCCTACTGGCGCCGCAGGCACACCCGTCAGGTTGCGCGCGAGTCGCTGACGGCGCGGCGGTCCGACGCGGACGCCCTCCCCGCGGCCGCCCCACGGACCGGCGCTCCCGCGCCCCGCGGCCGACGCTGACCCGCAGGACATCGCAACCCACCGCCCGCCCCGCCGCACACCAGGAAGAAGCCCTCAGTCCAGCTCGGGCACATGGCCCGATTCCAGCAGCCGCACGGCGCGTGATGCGTCGAACGGCAGGATCGTCACCGCGACGTGCGGCAGCTGCCCCAGTGCCCTTGCCATCGTCTCGCCGGTGCCCCGGTGGAGGAGCTTGCCGAGTACGTTGGTGTACATCCGCCGTGGCACGAGTACCGTCAGCGAGGTCTCCCCGTCCTGTGTGGTGCGGAGGGCCAGCTCCCTCATCGCGTGCCGCAGCCGACGGTCCGGGCAGGCCACCAGTTCCAGCTCGACCGAGGTCGCGGAGGTCGACTCCCAGACGGCGGACAGCCGCCGTGCGTGCGCTTCGTCGACCGCCAGGTGCACCGCTTGGACCCTGTCGGGCCGCAGCTCGTGCGCGTACCGCAGTGCCTTCAGTGTGGCCAGGTCAAGCGTCTCGACCAGGACGAACACTTGGTGACGGCGTGCACGCGGCCGGTCCGCGCCCGTGGGAAGCCGCTGCAGAGCGGCGGCCTCGTGCCGGTATTCGCGGTTGATCCTGATCAGCGCCCACACGCCCAGAGGGAACACCACGACGACCAGCCAGGCTCCCTCGGTGAACTTGGTGACGGCGAAGATCAGCACGACTGCCGCGGAGATGATCGCCGCAAGCATGTTGACCGTGATCTTCACCCGGCGCAGCGGCTCGCGTCGGCGCAGGTGGTAGGCGGTGAGACCGGACCCGGCCATGGCGAAGGCGGTGAACACGCCGATCGCGTACAGAGCCACCAGCTTGTCCACGCTGGCACCTGTCACGAGCAGCAGGGCCAGCGAGAGAACAGCGAGCGCGATGATGCCGTTGGAGAACGCCAGCCGGTGCCCGCGCCGGGTCAGCAGCCGCGGCAGGAACCGGTCCTGCGCGACGAAGCTGGCCAGGAACGGGAAGCCGGTGAAGGGGGTGTTCGCGCCGGTATAGAGGACCAGGGCGGTCGACAGCTGCACGAAGACCAGTCCGGCTGTCCCCACCGTGCCGCTCCCGAAAGCGAGCCGTGCCTCCTGTGCGATGACGGTCGGTGTGCCGTCGATGTACGGGACGGCGTGGGTGTAATGCGCCAGGGTGGAGACCCCCAGGACCAGGACGGCGAGCACACAGCTCATGGCGATCAGCGTGCGCCGGGCGTTGCGGCCCTGCGGTTCACGGAAGGCGGAGATGCCGTTCGAGATCGCTTCGAGCCCGGTGAGGGAGGACCCTCCGTTGGCGAAGGAACGCAACACGATGAAGAGCGAGGCTCCGTAGAGCCACCCGTCGCCGGGAGTGCCCAGCGGCACGACACCGGGGGCGCTGAGATCCGCCTGCGGCAGCCCGCCCGTCGCCGCGCGTACGGCCGCCATGAAGAGGACGAGACCGATGGCGGCCATGAAGAGATAGGCGGGCAACGCGAACATCCGGCCCGCCTCGCGGACTCCGCGCAGATTTCCGTACGCGAGCAGAACGATGACCGCCACCGAGACCGGCAACTGCAGATGGTCCAGGCCCGTCCAGCCGTTGCCGACCAGGTGAGCGAGCGAGATCAGGGCGTTGGTGCCGGCGGAGACCTGGACGGCGACGGTGACGATGTAGTCGACGAGCAGAGCCACGGCGGCGACCTGTGCGACATCCGGCCCGAAATTCTCCCGGGCGACCACATAGGAGCCCCCGGCCCGGGTGTAGATGGTCACGACATCGCTGTAGCAGAGCGTCAGAAGCAGCAGGACCAGCAGGATCGCGCCGGTCACCGGCATGACCATGGTGAAGGCGGCTGTTCCCACGACGGGCACGAGGACACGGAGCATCTCCTCGGAGCCGTACGCCGAAGAGCTGATGCAGTCGGACGCAAGCACACCGAGCGCGGTCCGGTTGCTCAGTTTCTCCTCGCTGACACGTTCCGTGGTGAGCGGCTTCCCGAGGAGGCGTCGCTTGACGCGGTACATCGGCCGGTCGAGGGTCATGCCGCTATCAGAACGGGCGTTTGCTTCAGGACGGGGCAGGCACCACCGGCAGACACTCACACGGAGGCCCGACCACCGCGGAAGGCGGGGAAATCCCCCCTTGAGGAGAGAAGGTGTCAATGCCCAGGGTCCGCATTTCTCACATGCTGCCGGTTGAGCCATTTCGGCAGCCCCGGCGCCTCGAGGAAACCCTCGGCGCGGGCGCTCGCCACGGTGATGCGCAGCAGGTCGGCGCTCTTCTCGAAGAGCAGGTAGCGCGGTTCCCAGATCGGCCGGTACTTGGCGTTGGCGCGGTACAGCGACTCGATCTGCCACCAGCGGGAGAAGAAGCTGAGCAACGAGCGCCACAGGCGCAGCACCGGGCCGGCGCCGAGCCGGGAGCCGCGCTCGAAGACGGAGCGGAACATCGCGAAATTCAGGGAGATCTGACGGATGCCGAACTCGTCGGCGCCCTGGATCAGTTTCAGCACCATGAACTCGAAGAGGCCGTTCTCGGAGTCGCGGTCGCGGCGCATCAGATCCAGGGACAGCCCTTGATCGCCCCAGGGCACGAAGCTGAGCAGGCCGCGTGGACGTTCTGCGTCATGGCACAGCACCATGACGCAGCGGCCGTCCTGCGGGTCGCCGAGGCGGCCCAGCGCCATGGAGAAGCCACGTTCCGTCTCACCGTCGCGCCAGTCGTCCGCGAGCCGGATCAGCTCGGCCATCTCCCGCGGCGGGATGTCCGCGTGCCGGCGGACCCGAACGGTGTAGCCCGCTCGTTCGATACGGTGGTAAGCCTGGCGCACACCGCGCATGGCTCGGCCTTCGAGGGTGAACTCACCGAGGTCGACGATGGCCTCGTCGCCCAGTTCGAGGGCGTTCAGACCGTGCCGGACGTAGACGGTGCCGCCTTCCTCGCTCGCACCGATCACGGCCGGGGTCCACCCGTGCTCGCGGGCCTGGGCGAGCCAGCGGTCGATCACCCCCGGCCAGGCCTCCGGATCGCCGATCGGGTCACCGGACGCCAGTGATACCCCGCTCACCACCCGGTAGGTCAGGGCGGACTTGCGCGACGGGGACCAGACGACGCTCTTGTCGCGCCGCAGCGCGAAATACCCCAGGGAGTCGCGTTCCCCGTGCCGCTCCAGCAGCGCGCGCAGGCCTCGCAGGTCTTCTCCGGTCATGGCGTCGACAACCCGCCGGGAGCGGAACGCCGCGTACAGGACCAGCAGGACCAGCACCGTGCTCATGAGGTTGATCAGCACATTTGCCCAGTTGGGGGTGGTGATGGCCCCGAAGCGAACGTCCTCGTAGGCGAGGGAGACCATGCGGAGCACTCCGTAGTGCCAACGCTCCAGGAATTTGGAGCGCCCGGCGTCCGGATCCGTGTTGGTCACCGTGACGAGTGCGGCGGCAAGCAGCGAACACGTCAGGAATCCCCCCACCGCGACCGAAGCCGCCAGCTTCGGATTGGACCGGTCGCCCTTCGCGTAGAACTCGCGCCGCCCACAGAGCAGGGTGGCTGCGAATAGCGCGGTGAGGAACACCGAGAACCAGTTCTGAGCATGCTGCCGGTAGACCGGCAGTCCCATCGCCAGGGCACTCAGAGCCAGAATCAGACCGGCGAGCACCAGATTGAGGATCCACGCCGCACGCTTGCGACGCCGCATGGTGACGGCCAGGAAAAGCGAGACGGCGCCGGAGAAGAAGCCCGCCGTCAGCAGGTAGGGCGTGAAGAACTCGTCGTCGTTGTGGCGCCGGATGTCGTTGCCGAAAGAGACCCATACCGCGGCGAGGAAGTTGAGGAAAGCGACGGACCGCAGATACCACACCACCGACAGGTAGCAACGCGACGATCGGTGCTGCCGATCGCTGCTCTCCCATTGGCCCCGACCATGCCTCATGGAATGACGATAGGAGGCCTGAGCGCCGTAAGCCCGCTCCACGACACCACCGGTGAGTTGCTCCGCCCTGCGCAATCACCTCCGGTCACGTCCGGCACGGGCCGCCGGTCACGAGGGGACTGGCGAGGTGACAATGGCCGGCCGTCGTCGCTCACGCACTGCTACAGCTTCGCAACATCGAGCGCGTCGGCCGACTGCCGCCCGTATCAACGTCTTCATGGCTGCCACTCCGCCCCGCCGCTCCGGCCGCACCGCCCGTCGCCGCACCCGGTCCGTACCCCGCCGCGTCACCGCTCCGATCGGCTCCCGCCCGCCAGGCCGACGTCGCCGCATCCCCGCTTCCATGTCACCAGCCGCCCGGCAGCCGTCTGCTGCCGCCCCGACGGACTGGTGGACGCGCACTCAGCAGATCGTGAACACCGTGGCCGCCCTGGGCACCCTTGTCGTGATCGTTTTCACCTGGCAGTCCATCCAGCAGGTCAACAGCGAGCACGCCCTCACCCGCGAAGGGCAGGTCGCCGAACGCTACGGAGCCGCCGTCGAAGACATCAGCGATGAATCCCTGGAGAGACGCCTGAACGGTATCTACGCCCTGCAGCGCGTCATGGAGGAATCCCCCCGCGACCAGCCATCCATCATCAACGTCTTGTCCGCCTATATCCGCAACCACGCCAAGAAGCCCAAAGCAGGCACGTACGACTTCGACGCGCCCAGTGACATCCAGGCGGCCCTCACTGCACTCGGCTACCGAAACCCGAATTACGACAGCAGCGCCGTCATAGACCTGCACGGCGCGTACCTGAGCGGCGTGTACCTCCCCAGCGGGGACCTGCACGGCGCGAACCTGCGTGACACGGACCTGAGCGTGGCATTCCTCAACCGCGTGAACCTGCGTGACGCGAACCTGGCCGGCGCGAAGCTGGGTGGCGCGCTCCTGTTCCGCGCGGACCTGCGCGGCGCGAGCCTGTACTTTGCGGACCTTTCCCCTGCGGACCTGCGCGGCGCGAACCTCGCCCGCGCAAACCTGTCCCTCGCGGACCTGAGCTCCGCGGACCTTGTGGACGCGACTGTGACCGCTGCGGATCTGCGCGGCGCGGACCTGCGTGGCACCAAGCTGGACCGTGCGGACCTGCGCGGCACGACGCTGACCGGCGCGAAGCTGGCCGGCGCGAACCTGGACGATGCACAGCGGTAGCGTCGCAGCGGACGAAGCTTGAAGCCGTGGCGGCCTCGCCCGTCCCGGCGCGTGGCTCGCGAACACCGCCGTCGCCCCTGCGGGCGCGGACACTCCTCTGGCCTGGGACGTCCTGCTGCATGTCATCACCGAGACCACATGCCACGCCGGACATCTCGACGCCGCACGAGAACTCAGTCGGTACAGCCTTGGGGTTGCCTGCGCCTATGGCCTGATTGAGATAGCACTGAGCCTGTTGGACTGCTACCCCGGATGCCCTCAGGACAAGGCTCGGGTTGTTGGACGATCTGCAATGTGTGCGGCCTGGGTGCCTGCTACCGCGACGGTGAGCACACGTCGCATGCTGATTCAGTCGCCACAGCCTTACGCACCTGACACCGCGGCTCACGACAATGCCGTTTCGGTCAGCCCTGGATCGTGGCGAGCCAGTCGGTCAGCAGGCTGTTGACCTCGTTGGGGCGTTCCTGCTGGATCCAGTGGCCGCAGCCGTCCAGGAGGTGGGAGGCGGACAGGGCGGGGAGGGT
>Ga0247821_10000676_pt1 | contig 18917 bp, 21 predicted proteins | sample 13C_Glycerol_Day_FD_192481 | JGI IMG/M metagenome (GOLD analysis project Ga0247821, IMG submission 192481) | Soil microbial communities from agricultural site in Penn Yan, New York, United States - 13C_Glycerol_Day14 | ecosystem: Environmental > Terrestrial > Soil > Agricultural land | place... | reverse complement strand
GCTGACTGGTGAAGTCGAGAAGAAGCTGATGAGCCGTGAGATCGACGTTGATCTGGTTGAAGTCGTCAACTGAGAAACTTCGCGGGGCAAGCCCGCTCCTACCGGGTAGGAGCGGGCTTGCCCCGCGATTCGCATCTCACACCTTGGCCGGCAACCGGCTCAAGTGCAACGCCACCAGCAATGCCACCACCAGCAAACTGCCGATGAACAGCCCGATGCCGTTCCACCCCGCCTGATGCCAGAACACCCCACCGGCCGTCCCGGCCACACTTGATCCCGCGTAATAACTGAACAGGTACAGCGACGAAGCCTGGCCCTTGGCTTTGGTGGCGCGTCGGCCGATCCAGCTGCTGGCCACCGAGTGCGCGCCAAAAAAGCCGAAGGTGAACACCAGCATGCCGACGATCACCAGCAGCAGGGGTGTGAACAGGGTCAGCAGCAGGCCGCTGAACATCAGCACGATGGTCGCCCAGAACACCTTGCGCCGGCCCAGTTTGTCGGCCAGGGCACCGATTTGCGCCGAGCTGTAGATGCCCGACAGGTACACCACCGACAGCAAGCCCACCAAGGCCTGGCTCATGTAATACGGCTCGGCCAGAAGGCGGTAGCCGATGTAGTTGAACAGGGTGACAAAGGCGCCCATCAGCAAGAAGGCTTCAAGGAACAGCCAGGGCAGGCCGGCATCGCGAAAATGCAGGGTGAAGCCTTCGAGCAGGCTGCGCGGGTGCAGGGAGCGCGGGCGGAAGTTGCGCGATTCGGGCAGGACTTTCCAGAACACCACGGCTGCGATCAGCGCCAGGCTACCGATCACCAGCAACGCGGTGTGCCAGCTGACGAAGTCGATCAGCACCCCGGTGATCAGGCGGCCGCTCATGCCGCCGATGGCATTGCCGCCGATGTACAGGCCCATGGCCAGGCCGATGTGTTGCGGGTGGATCTCTTCGCTCAGGTAGGTCATGGCCACCGCAGCCAGTCCGCTCAACGACAGGCCCAGCAAGGCGCGGCTCAGCAGCACCGTCTGCCAGCTCGGCATCAGTGCGCTGACGATCGTGCACAGGGCTGCGCAGAACAGCGCCGCCACCATCACCGGCTTGCGTCCGATGCGGTCAGAGATGGGCCCGGTGATCAGCAGCCCGACCGCCAGCATGGCAGTGGAGACCGAGAGGATCAGGCTGCTTTGCGCGGCATTGATGGAAAACTCCTGGGACAGCATCGGCATCATCGGCTGCACGCAGTAGAGCAGGGCGAAGGTGGCAAAGCCGCCGCAGAACAGCGCCAGGACCGTGCGCAAAAAGGCCGGGGTGCCTTTTTCGATCCAGCTTTCGGTAACAGTGACGCGAGCGTCGACAGCGGCAGGGGCTATTTCGTGGGCGTTTAGAGCAACAGCAGTTTTCACGGGTGACCTCGGGCGTCACAACCTGGCAGGCAGTGAAAAAAGCATATAGCTGGCTAATGATCATTTCCAATATATTGTTCGACCTGTTTAAGAGGTTTTACGACCTATTGGAGCCCCTTATGGAACTGCGCCATCTGCGCTACTTCATCGCCGTGGCCGAAGAGCTGCACTTTGGCCGCGCCGCGCAGCAACTGGGGATCTCCCAGCCACCCTTGAGCCAGCAGATCCAGGCCCTGGAACAGGAGCTGGGCGCCCGCCTGTTCGAGCGTACCAATCGTCGGGTTGCGCTGAGCGAGGCGGGGCGGCTGTTTCTGGAGCAGGCGCGGCAAGTGCTGGCGCAGGTCGACAAAGCGGCCGATGTGGCGCGTCGCGCGCAGCTGGGCGAATTGGGCGAGATGAAGATCGGATTCACCTCGTCAGCCCCGTTCAACTCCAGCATCTCCGCGGCAATCTATGCGTTTCGCCAGCGTTTCCCGGCCGTTCACCTGCACCTCAACGAAATGAGCAGCCAGGCGGTAGCCGACGCCCTGCTGGATGAAAGCATCGAAGTCGGGCTGATGCGGCCGCTGGCGCTGCCAGACAACCTGGTCGCTACGGAGCTGCTGCGCGAGCCGCTGGTGGCAATCATCAACGCCACACACCCGCTGGCCCACGGCAGTGAAGGCGGGCTGTACCTGGCGGCGCTGGCCAATGAGCCGTTCGTGTTCTTCCCCCGCAGCTACGGCAGCGGCCTGTATGCGCAGTTGCTGAGCCTGGCCCGCCAGGCAGGCTTCAGCCCGCATTTTGCCCAGGAGGCCAGTGAGGCGATGACCATCATCGGCCTGGTGTCGGCGGGGTTGGGGGTGTCGGTGCTGCCGGCATCCTTCCAGCGCATGCGCATGGAGGGCGTGGTCTACCGGACCTTGCTCGACAGCGATGCGATGACGGCCGTGTGGGTGGTGCAACGACGCCAATCGACGTCGGCAATGGCCAGGGCATTTGTGTCGTTGCTGAGCGGGCGCGAGGCACCCGCGCCCCAGGCCTGAAGCCTCAGCGCCAACGGCGGAAAATCAACGAGGTGTTGACCCCGCCAAAGGCGAAATTGTTGTTCATCACGTACTCGTTGCTCATCACCCGCCAGTCGTCGCACAGGTAATCCAGCTCGCCGCATTGCGGGTCGATGTTGGCCAGGTTGAGGGTGTGCACGTAGCGGTCGCTGTTCAACATCTCGATGCTGAACCAGGACTCCAGCGCACCGCAGGCGCCCAGGGTGTGACCGAGAAAACTCTTTTGCGAGCTGATCGGCATGCGGGGGCCGAACAGGCTGCTGGTGGCCAGGGTTTCGGCGATGTCGCCCTGCTCGGTGGCGGTGCCGTGACCATTCACATAGCCGATGGCATCGGGCGCAAGGTTGGCATCTTCCAGGGCCAGTGCCATGGCGCGGCGCATGGTCACCTGTTCCGGGCGAGTGGTGTGCTGGCCGTCGGCGTTGGTACCAAAGCCGACGATCTCGGCGTAGATGTGCGCGCCACGGGCCAGTGCATGCTCCAGTTCTTCGAGCACCAGCATGCCGCCACCTTCACCGATCACCAGGCCATCGCGGCCGCTGTCGTAAGGGCTGGGGGTACTCTGCGGGGCGTCGTTTTTCAGGCTGGTGGCGTACAGCGCATCGAACACCATGGCCTCGGTGGGGCAGAGCTCTTCGGCACCCCCGGCGAGCATCAATGGCAGGCGTCCGAACTTGATGGCCTCGTAGGCATAACCGATGCCCTGGCTGCCGCTGGTGCAGGCGCTGGAGGTGGGGATCAGGCGCCCGGTCAGGCCGAAGAAAATGCTGATATTGGCCGCCGTGGTGTGCGGCATCATGCGTACGTAGGAGTTGGCGTTCAGGCCTTCGGCGACCGAATTGAGCAGCATGTTGCCGAAGGTTTTCATTTCGTCGGTACTGCCGGTGGACGAGCCGCAGGCCACGCCCATGCGTCCGTCGCGAATCATCGGGTCGTCCAACAGGCCCGCGTCGCGCAGGGCCTTCTCGGCCGCCGCCACCGCCAGGCGTGAAACCCGGCCCATGCTGCGCAGTTGCTTGCGGGTCCAGCTGTCGGGCACCACGAAGTCATCGATAGGGCCGGCCAGGCGCGTGTTGAGCTCCTCGAAGCGGTCCCATTCGTGCATTCGGCGAATGCCGCTGCGGTGGCTGGAGAAGTGCCCGGCGATGGTCGCCCAGTCATTGCCCAGGGAGGTGATACCGGCCATGCCGGTGACCACTACGCGCTTCATCAGCACAACCCTCCGTTGACCGCCAGCACCTGGCGGGTGATGTACGCGGCCTCTGCCGACATCAGGAAATTGACTGCGCCTGCCACTTCTTCCGGGGTGCCCATGCGCTGGGCCGGAATCATTTTCAGCAGCTCATCGACCGGCACGTGTTCATCGAGCATGGCCGTGTCGATCAGCCCGGGGGCCACGCAGTTGACGGTGATCTTGCGCTTGGCCAGCTCAATCGCCAGGGCCTTGGCGGCGCCGATCACCCCGGCCTTGGAGGCGCTGTAGTTGACCTGGCCGCGGTTGCCGATCATGCCCGACACCGAGGTGATGCACACGATGCGCCCCGCGGCACGACGGCGGATCATCGGCATCATCAAGGGGTGCAGCACGTTGTAGAAACCGTCGAGATTGGTGCGCAGCACCTGGTCCCAGTCCTCTTCGCTGAGCGCCGGAAAGGCACCGTCACGGGTCAGGCCGGCGTTGCACACCACGCCGTAATAAGCGCCATGGGTTTGGACATCGTCAACGAGGATGGCGGCGCAGGCACTGCGATCCGCCACGTCGAATTGCAGCACGCGCGCCTGCTGGCCCAGCGCCCGGACTTCATCGGCAACGGCCTCGGCCTCGCTGCGGCCGCTGCGGCAATGCACGACCAGGTCGAAACCGGCGCGCGCCAGGCGCAGGGCAATGGCCCGGCCAATGCCGCGACTGGAGCCGGTAACCAGAATGGTGTCAGTCATTGGGGGACTCCTGCGGGCCTGCTTCGGCCAGGTAGCTGGCCGCCTGCGGCGGGCTGAAAACGTTCAATCGGGCCGAGGCATGAATGCCCGGTCCGTGTAGATGACACTCGAACACACCCATGCCGTTCTCGTCTTCGAGCGAGCGTTGGGCATGGATGCGCAGTTCGGCACCGGCGGGAAAGCACTCGACGTTGCTTTCGAATTTGCGGGTGCCCAGTAAAAAACCCAGCCCGGCGGGTTTGCCCCGGGTGCGCGCGCGACAACCGGCGAAGGCGGCCACGCTCTGGGCCATCAGCTCGATGCCGACCCAGGCTGGCAGGCTGCCGTCGGCGCGGTTGAACAGGCCACCCGGACGCACGGTCAGGCGGGTATGAACCTGCTCCTCATCGAAGGACTCGACCGCATCGATCAGGATCATGTCGCCGGCATGGGGCAGTAGTTCGGCCAGGGGCCAGGTGATCATGACGCGTCTCCGAGAATCAGGCTGACATTGTTGCCGCCGAAGGCGAACGAGTTGCTCATCAGTCGCCGTTGCCCGGTAACGGGCAGGCGCTGGCTGGCGTCGACCAGGTTCAGTGCCGGCAGTTGCGGGTCGATCGCGCCATCCCAGACGTGCGGCACCAGGCGCCCATCGGGGTTGTGCGCCGACAGGCTCAACCAGCAGAACGCCGCCTCCAGCGCGCCGGCCGCACCCAGGGTGTGACCGGTCATGGGTTTGCTTGAAGAGCAGGCCAGCTGGCTGCCGAACAGGGCATGCACGGCCTGGCTCTCCATGGCGTCATTGTGCGCGGTGGCGGTGCCGTGCAGGTTCAGGTAGTCGATCTGGGCAGGCTGCAGACCTGCATTGTCCAGCGCCTTGGCCATGGCCTGCAAGGCGCCCTTGCCCTGTGGGTCGGGTGCCGAGATATGGTGCGCATCGGAGCTGGCGCCAGCACCCAGCAGGGCAACAGTGGGGCCTTCGCCGTTCGCCTCGCGGGTCATCAGGAACACGGCTGCCGCTTCACCAATGGTGATGCCGTCGCGATTGGCCGAGAACGGGTTGCAACGGTGTGCGCTGACCGCCTCAAGGGCGCTGAAGCCATTGAGGGTGAGCTTGCACAGGCTGTCTACGCCGCCGCAGATCACCGCATCGCACACACCCAGGGCGAGCAGCCGGCGGGCGCTCATCAAGGCGCGGGCACTGGAGGTGCACGCAGTGGAAATCACATAGGCCGGGCCGTTCAGTTGCAGCCAGTCGGCGAGGAAATTGGCCGGTGCGCTGAGCTCTTGTTCGGCATAGTCGTAGCGTGGCGGGAACTGCTGTTCGCGCAGGTAATGGGCGATGCCGTCGCCCGCCTCGGCAATGCCCGAGGTACTGGTGCCCAGCACGATGGCCACGCGCGCGTTGCCGTGGCAGGCGATGGCGGCGTGGATCTGCGGGAGGATCTGCAAACAGGCTTCGTAGAGCAGCTGATTATTGCGGCTGTGCCGCGACTGCAGTGCCTGCGGCAACGCCGGCAGCGCGCCGTGAACAGCGGCAACCGGAACGCGCTGCTGCGGCACCCAACCTTCGGCTTCGCGCACCCCGGAGCAGTCGCCGGCAAACAGATGGCGGGCGACGTCGGCCTGATCGCGCCCCAGGGCGCAGACCAGGCCCAGGGCATTGAGATAGGCGGTCATGGCGGCGTCTCGCTGGGTAATGGGCTGACTAGATAACGCAGGCCCTGCCCAAGGTTCAAGGTGAAGTCATCGGCATTGCGGTAATCGACCCGCCAGCGCTCGCCCAGCCAGCGCTGCCGGCCTTGCTGGCGGGCTTCAGGATAACCCTGCTGCAGCTGGTCGTCGGGCGTCAGGGCAAACAGCATGGCAGCAAACAGTTCCCGCGCCGCCGGGTTGGGCGGCAGCAGGCCGTCGGCCTGCCACTGGCCGTGATCGAGCAACTGCCGCGCCTGGGGAATGCCCAGCAAGTCGAGCATCGACCAGCGCAGGCGGCTGCCCTCTTGCTGGATCACCAGCAGCCAGTCCTGGCGTTGCCCGGCCTGCTCGCGCTGGATATGCAGCTGCATCGGCAGCGCCAGTGCAGGCGCTTGATCGGGTAGCGGCGGCGGGCTTGCGCAGGCACAGAGCAAGGCAAAGGCCAGCATCGGCAACAGGCGTTTCATGGCTGCTCCTTGTGCCGGGTGGCGGCCCAGGGGGCGAGGAGGAAGCTGAACACCAGCCCCAGGCTCACGGCCAGGCCAAAATTGCTCACCGCCGGGGTTTGCGACACCGCCAGCAGGCCGAACGACAGCCACGTCGTGGTGGCGGCCAGCAAGGTCCCCAACAAACTGACCGCGGCGCCGCCAATCTGTTCGTGCATGAGGATGGCGTAGTCGACGCTGATGGCGGTGACCAGCAGCAACCCGAACAGGCTGAACAGGGTCAGCGGCTGGCCCAGCCAACCGAGGCACGCCAGGCTGCACAAGGCGGCCAGCAGGGGCAGGGCGACGATGCGCAGGGCCCCGCCCATGCCGAACGGAACGATCAGCAGCACCACGATCAGCGCACAGGACAACAGCTTGAGCTCGGCGGCGCTGACCTGGGTGGCGGCGAACACCCGGTTCAACTCGCCGAGGCGGTCCACCAGCTGCACGCCTGCCAGGCCTTCGGTTTGCCGTTGCAGCAACGCCGGATCACTCAGGCCCTGCAAGCTGACCATCGCCGCGACGCCCTGGCCGTCGGCGCCCAGCCACAAGGTGCGCCACGGCTCGCCCAGAGGGCCGCTGAGGGCGTGCTCGATGTCCAGGGGTGGCAGTGCCTGCAACTGGCTGAGCTCGGCCTGCAATGCGTGCTGGGGCACGCCCAGGGCCAGCAGCGGCTGCCAGTGGGCGGGCAGCTTGCCCAGCGCATCGCGCACGTGCTGTTGTTCGACGCTGCTGGCGACCAGTTGGTTGAGCGCCATGTAGCCTTTGAGCTTGTGGGTCTCGACCAGGGTGTCGAGGCGCTCGCCCAGCGCTTCCAGGCGGCCAAGCAACTCGGCCTGGTCGGCGCCGCGCACCAGGTAGAACTGGCTGGTGGGCTGGTAGCCGGTGATGCGCGCGACGGCGCGGGCTTCATCGAGCAGTTGCGGCGAACTGTCGACCCATTGGCGGATGTCGTTACGGCTGTCCAGCCGCCACAGGCCCGCGGCGCAGAACAGGATCAGCAGGCCGAGCAGCACCGGGCTGGGCACCTTGGCCAGCAGCCTGGCGCGCAGGTTCATCAGCCCTTGCGCAACCTGCAACGGCCAGTGCGCCGGTTGCACGCTGTCGCCCTTGAGCAGGGCCGGCAGCAGGCACACGGCACTGAGGTAGGCGCCGAGCAGCCCGGCGGCGGAAAACACCGCGATCTGGGTCAGGGCCGGAAAGGGGGTGAAGGCCAGTGCCAGGTAGCCGATGCAACTGGTGACCAGGCTCAGGCTCAGCCCCGGCAGGGTCAGGCGCAGGGCCGGCCAGGCCCGCCAGGGGCGCAGGCTCCAGCTTTTCGAGAGGTAGTGCAGTGGATAGTCCACCGCCACGCCAATCAGGCTGGAGCCCAGTACCAGGGTGATCACATGCATCTGGCCGAACAGGGCCACACAGGCCACGGCGCCGAACAGCATGCCGACCACCACCGGGACCAGCGCCAGCAGCACGCGCAGGCGCCGGAAGGCCAGGAGCAACAGCAGCACGATGCCCACGGTAGCGCCGCCGCCGACCCAGGTGATTTCCTGGCTGGCCTGGCGCTGGCCGTTGGCGGCGTACAGCAGGCCGCTGGCGGCCAGTAGCCGGGCGCCTTGCTGCTGGGCTAGCTGACGGCTGTTGTCGAGCAGGCTGGCCACTTGCAGCGGCAACTTTACATCGAAGGCGTTGCCCTGGGTGTGGGCGCGCAGCAGTACCCAGGTCTGGCCGTCGGCCTCGGCCAGCAGCGCGCCGCTGGCGGTGTCCAGCTGTACGGAGGCCGGACGCGGTTGGCTGCTCTGGATGCGGGCCGCCAGGCCCAGCCAGTCGTCCTGGCTGGGCACCAGGCTCATCCCGGCGAACGGGTCATAGAGACGCTGCACCCGTTGTTCGACAAAGGCCTGGGGATCGTCGATCAGCGCCTGGCGGTCGGTGCGTGAGAGCATCGCCAGACGGCCTTGCAGCAGTTGCTCGCGCACCGCCTGCAGATCGGCCTGCACGCTCCATTGGACCTTCGTGAACACGCCACTGGCCTGCCACTGCTCACCCAGCTGGCGGGCCAGGGCGATGGCCTGTTCGCGTTGCGGATGGCCGACCAGCACCAGCATCTCGCTGTTCAACGGTGCCTGCATGCGTTGTTCGGCGCGTTTCACCAGCGGGTCCTGGGCGTCGCCGGGTACCAGGGTCATCAGGTCGGCATTGAGCGGCGCACCGCGATGCCACTGCCAGCCGGCCAGGGCCAGGACCGCGGCCAGCAGCACCAGGAACAGCCGTGGCAACCAGCGCTCACTCGGCAAAGTCGCGGCGCTCCGTATCGCTCAGCTGGCTGGCGCTGTTGCTCGATGGCATGCGCAGCACCGTGCTGTCGCCCTGGGTTTCAAGCATCTGGATGCGCTCGACAAATTGCCCGCCGTCGATGTCGATCTGTTTGAACACCTGCTTGAGCAGCATCGAACGCGGCGTCAGACGCAGTTGCCAGTGCTGTGCATCGCCTTGCAGGCTGAGCTCGAAGTCGCGCTGCAGGCCGCTGCTGTCGCCTTGCAGCACGGCGAAGAACAAACGGTTCTGCTCGGCACCGGCGCTCTTGTTCGGCAGCGCCTGCCAGCCCTTCGGGTCACGGCGCGAGATGCCCCGGGCATCGAGGCGGTAGTCCTGCTTGAGGGGTGTTTGCAGCAGCCAGAGCAAGCCGTGATCGCGGGCCAGCACGAACTGGCCCTTGCTCACCAGTGGCTGGGGCAGGGCGCGCAGGTGTTTTTCCTGGATGAACGGGCCCTTGACCACCGCAGGCTCACCCAACTGCTTGCTCAGGTCATCCAGGCCAAAGGCCTGGGCCAGGCCGCAGGCAAGCAGGAGGGTGGCGCCGAGCAGGCTGTGCATCAGCGTTTTCATGCGAGCACCCTGGCCACGGCATCGAGCATTGCCTGGGGCGAGGCCAGTTGCATCTCGCCGCTGGCAATGTCTACCGCCACCTGCACGGAGCTGGCGCGGGTCATGCGTTCGCCGGTGACAGCGTCGCTGATCAGGTAGTTGATCTTCAGGCGGTTCTCCCACTCCACCAGGCTTGCGCGCACGTTCAGGCGCTGGCCGAAGAGGGCGCCGCGCATGTAGCGCAGTTGCAGGTCGATCACCGGCCAGGCGTAGCCTGAGTCGCGCATTTGCAGGTAGTTGTGGTCGAGCCGGTCGAGCAGCGCGCAGCGCGCCACTTCCAGGTATTTGACGTAGTGGCCGTGCCAGACCACCTGCATGCTGTCGACATCAAAAAACGGCACCTGCACTTCGGTGTCGACGTGCAGCACTCCCTTACTGCGCATGCAGCCTCCAGTGTTGTTCGGCAATACGGTTCAGGCACAGGCGCAGATCGCTATCCAGCGCACGGTCCTCGATGACCGGGGCGAAATCGGCCAGCAGTTCGTTGTGCATGGCCGCCAGGGTTGGCGGCAGGTCGCGGGCATCGGCCTCGCGGCTGCGCAGCCACACGCCTTGATTGGCCGCCAGCAGCGTGGCGGCGGCCACCTGTTCGGTCAGTTCCAGTACACGCAATGCATCGCGGGCGGCGATGGTGCCCATGCTGACTTTGTCCTGGTTGTGGCACTCGGTGGAGCGCGAGAACACGCTGGCCGGCATCGTTTGCTTGAGGGCTTCGGCGGTCCAGGCGCTGGCGCCGATCTGCACGGCCTTGAAGCCATGGTTGAGCATGGCCCGCTCGGCGCTGGCGCCGGACAGGTTGCTGGGCAGGCCGTGGTTGTAGCGCACATCCACCAGCAAGGCGAACTGGCGGTCGAGCAGGTCGGCGACGTTGGCCACCAGGTTCTTCAGGCTGTCCATGGCAAAGGCGATGTGCCCGCCATAGAAGTGCCCGCCGTGGAGCACCCGTTCGGCGTCGGCGTCGATGATCGGGTTGTCGTTGGCGCTGTTGAGTTCAGTCTCGATGAAGCCGCGCAACCAGCCCAGGCTGTCGGCCAGCACACCCAGCACATGGGGGGCGCAGCGCAGCGAGTAGCGGTCCTGCAGGCGGTGCAGGGGCGCGGTGGGTGCGTCGATGGCCAGGTCCTGGCGCAGCCAGGCGGCGACCTGCATCTGCCCCGGGTGCGGCTTGGCGGCGAACAGGCGCTCGTCGAAGTGTTCCGGGTTGCCTTGCAGGGCGACCACGTTCAACGCGGTGATGCGGGTGGCCAGCCTGAGCAGGTAGTCGGCGCGGGCGAAGGCCAGGCAGGCGAGGCCGGTCATCACCGCAGTGCCGTTCATCAACGCCAGGGCTTCCTTGGGGCGCAGCACCAGGGGCGTCCAGCCCAGCGCGCGGTGAACGTCGGCTGCGTCGCGACGCTCGCCCTGGTACATGACCTCGCGTTCACCCGACAGGGTCGCGGCCACATAGGACAGCGGCGTCAGGTCACCGCTGGCGCCCACCGAGCCTTCTTCCGGGATCAGCGGCAGGATGTCGTGGGCGAGGAATGCCTGCAGGCGCTCCAGCAGCTCCACCCGCACCCCCGACACGCCCTGGCACAGCGACTGCAGCCGCGCCGCCAGCACCGCGCGCGTCGACGGTGCATCCAGCATCCGCCCCAGGCCGCAGCCGTGGAACGTGTACAAGTGCCGGGGCAGGGCCTCGACGTGCTCCAGCGGCACCGCCACCACGCACGAGTCGCCGTAGCCGGTGGTCACGCCGTAGATCACCCCTTCCTGGTGCAGCAAGGTGTCGAGAAACTGCGCGCCGCGGGCGATGCGGGCACGGTAGGGGGCGTCGTCCTGCAGGCGGGTCTGGGCCTGGTGGTGGGCCAGGGCCAGGACGTCTTCGATCGCAAGCGGCGACTCGCCGAAGGTCACAGGCTCATGCACGGGCATCGTCATCGGTCTTCCAGAAAGGGTAGAAATTGAACCATTGCTGTGGCGCTTGCAGGCAGTAATGCCCCAGGCGGTCGGCATAGCGCCCGGCCCACTCGGCGATCACCGGGTCGCGCTGGCCGCGGCGCCACTCGATGGTGCTGGCGAAGGGTTCGAGCATCACCTGGTAGCGCCCTTGCTGCTTGAGGCAAAACAGCAAGTTGAGCGGGCACTTGAGCAGCCCGGCCAACAACCAGGGGCCTTGGGGAAACGCCGCCGGGTGGCCGAGAAAGTCTACCTCGACGGTGCGCGCACCGTGCAGCGGCACGCGATCACCGGCAATCGCCAGCCACTCGCCACGTTCCAGGCGCTCGCTCAGCTGCAGCATGATCGCCGGGTCCAGCTCGCTGACCTGGATCAGGCGCAGGTGCGTGGCCCCGGCTTCGCCAAGCAGGCGATTGAAGCGTTCGGCATGTTTGGTGTGGACCAGCACATTCATGGTCACCTGTTCGCCCAGCTCGGCCAGGGCGCGACACACCTCAAGGTTGCCCAGGTGGGCACCGACCAGCATCTGCCCGCGCTCACCGCGCAATTGCTGGCGCAGCTGGGCCGGGTCGATGATTTCGATCTGCTCAAGGCTCAGCTTGCCGTTCCACACGTCTAGCTTGTCGAGCAAGGCATCGGCAAACGCCATGAACTGGCCGAACACCCGCCTGTGGCTGGGCAGCAAGTCGGGGCGGTTGCTCCACTCGGCCAGGCGCTGCTGGTACTGCCAGGCACTGCGACGGGCTTGTCGGCCGAACAGGAAAAAGTACAGCACCACGCCGTAGAGGATCGGGCTGAGCAGGCGCCGGCCGAGCAACCGGGTGCCCAGGGCGGTCAGTTTCATCAGCCAGAAACTGCCCCGCTCCTGTTGCTCGGCCCAGTGCTGCTCGCTGCGGTTCATGCCTGCCACCGCCGCCAGAGAATCACCGGCGCGCGCAGCAGCATGCCGAAGAACAGCTTGGCGTGCATGCGCGAAATCAGCGCGTTGTCGTGCACCAGGCGAAAGTGCGACAGGCCGTCGGCCGGGTAATGCACACGGGTCGGCAGCCAGCGCATGGGCTGGTTGCGCCAGGCCAGGCGCACCAGGATCTCCGTGTCGAAGTCCATGCGCGTGCCCAGTTTCACCGCGTTGATCAAGGCCAGGGCAGGCGCCAGGGGGTAGACGCGAAAGCCGCACATCGAGTCGCGGATCTGCAGGGACAGGGTGTTGATCCAGACCCACACATGGGTGAGGTAGCGGGCATACAGGCGGCCCTTGGGCACGCTGACGTCGAACTGTGGGTAACCGCAGATCAGCGCTTGCGGGTGGGCCTCGGACTGTTCGAGAAAGCGGCGCACATCGGTCAGGTCGTGCTGGCCATCGGCATCTACTTGCAGGGCATGGGTAAAGCCCTGCCGTGCGGCTTCACGCAGGCCGGCCATGACCGCGCCGCCCTTGCCCTGGTTGAGCGCCAGTGACACCAGATGGACCCGCTCGTGCTCGGCCAGTTGCTGCAACACCGCCGCGCAGGCCGGGCTGCTGGCGTCGTCCACCAGCACGCAGGGCAAACCTGCCGCCAGCAGTTCGGCGACCACGGCCGGCACGGCGCGTTCATGGTTGTACACCGGGATCACCGCGCAGGGCTTATGCACCGATGGCCTCCAGCACGATACGGCCGCTGGAGCAGGTTTCAGCGGCGTTGCTGTAGGTGAAGTAGAGCTTGCCGCGCTCGCGGTCGAAGCGCAGGTGCAGCGCCAGCAGGTCACCCGGGCGCACCACGCGCTGGAACTTGATCACTTCCATGCCGACAAAGCGTCGGGGGCAGTCCAGCAGGGCCTGGCCCAGCGCGATGGCCCAATCGACCTGCACCACGCCGGGCAGCACCGGCGTCTGCGGAAAGTGACCGCTGAAGTAGGCCAGGTCGGCCGGCACGGCAAGTTGCAGGTGCAGTTCGTGGCCTTGCAGCGTCTGGCTGATCACCTCGGGGCCGGTAGCGCGCGGTGCGTGCAGCAGCGCCTCGACGTCAGCCTGGGGCAGTTTGCCCTGGCTGTTGAACGGCAACTGGCGCAGCAGGCGCCAGCGTCGCGGCAGGGCCAGGGCTTCGCAGTGCTGGCTCAGGTGCGCGCGCAAGCCGTCGGTGATGGTGCGTCGGCCCTGGTTGCGCAGGGCATGCAGCCCGGCGGCGCTCAGTACCAGCAAGGCGCCCAGCGAGGCGCGGCTTTCCTGCACCACGGCCAGCCGCGTGTCTTCGACCCAGGGGTGTTCGAGCAGGGCTTGTTCCAGCATCGGCAACGAGATGCGCTTTTCTTCCAGCTTGACGATGCGGTCCAGGCGCCCGAGCAGGCGAAAGCGACCATCGGCGGCGAACTCGACGGCATCGGCGCTTTGCTCGATATGCCCGGCAGGCAGGTAGGGCGAGGCGATGCGCAGGGCGCCTTCGGCATTCTGGCTCAGGCGCACACCGGCGAACGGCTGCCACAGACTGTCGCCCTGGCGCCAGGCGATGCCGCCGGTCTCTGAGCTGCCGAGAATCTCGGTGGGCCATTGCCCCAGGCGTTGCTGCAAGGCGCGCGCAGCCTCGGCGGGCAACTCGCCCCCGGAGGAGAACACCCGGCGCACCTGGCTCAGGGCAGGCCAGTCGAGGTTGTCACCCATGCGCTTGAGCAGGGCGGGGCTGGCGACCCAGGCGAAGGCCGGGTGCGGGCGGCTGGCGCGCTGCAGGTCTTCGGGGAAGGGCAATTGGCGACGCAGGAACGGCCGGCCGGCGCACAGCGGCCAGAGCACGCGAAACAGCAAGCCGTAGATGTGCTGGGCGGCGACACTGCCGATGATGCAGGCCGTACCCAGTTCGGCGCCCCAGCAGTGCTCCAGGGCCACCACTTCGTTGGCCAGCTGGCGCAGGGTCTTGTCGATGCGCTTGGGTTCGCCACTGGAGCCGGAGGTACACAGGCTCAGGCGGCAGGTATCGAGATCGAGGTCGGCAGCGGCCAGGGGGGCTTCGAGCAGTGATTCAAGCGTCTGGTCCTGTTCGCTGATCCACAGATCGACAGCGTCTTGCCAGCGCAGGCGGGTCTGGGGTTGCAGGTCGGCGGGCAGGAGCACCTGTACACCGGCGCGCCAGGCGCCCAGCAGTGCGATGGCCAGTTCTGCGGCATCTTCCAGGTGTATGGCAACGCTGCGCACGCCACGTCGCTGCAGGCCTGCGGCCAGTTGCAGGGCTTTGTCGCAGAGCTCGGCATGGTCCAGCGCCGGGTCCAGGGTGACCGGACGCGGCGCAGGGGCCGGGTGCAGGAGCTGCTCAAGGTTCAACCAGATCATGAGCGTCCTCGCACGCGTTGTCGTATCAGCCATTCAATGGCGAACAGCAGGCCCATCAAGCCATAGGCGATCAGGCCGTTGTACAGGGTCCACCAGCTCAGGGGCGCCCACAGGGTCAGTGCGGTGGCGACCAGGCCGTTGGCCAGGAAAAACACGCACCAGGCCTGAGTGACCTGGCGGGTATAGCGGATGGCGGCTTCGGGCAGTTGCGGCTCACGCAGCCGCGCCAGACGCTCGACCACCGGCGGGCCGAACTTCAGGCTCAGGCCGAACAGGCCGAGCAGGCAGGCGTTGATCAGGACCGGATACCAGCGCAGCAGCGCCGGGCTGTCGAGCAGGGCCAGCACGGCACAGAAGCCGATGGCGACCCCTGCCATCCAGTGCCCGCCCGGGCGGCGCGGCTCGCTCAGGGCGCGGGCCAGCCACAGCCCTGCCAGCAGCAGGGCGAATTGCCAGGGGGCAAAATGGGCCATGCCGAAATACACCGCAAAGGGGTACAGCAGACCGGCCACGACCAGGCCGAGGCCGATCAGGCGTTTCATGCCGCCGGGCTGACCAGGCGGTACACCGCCTCGACCACGTCATTGACGGTGCGCACGGCCTTGAAGTCCTCGGCGGTGATTTTCTTGCCGGTCTGGCGCTTGATGTGATCGAGCAGGTCGACCGCGTCGATGCTGTCGATTTCCAGGTCCTTGTACAGGTTCGAGTCCAGGCTGATGCGCTCGGGCTCCAGTTCGAACAATTCGACCAGCGCATCGCGCAGGGTAGTGAAGATGTCTTCGCGGGTTTGCATGGTGCTGTCTCAGGCGGCCTGTTTGGCGGTGACGAAAGCGGCGAGGCTGGTCACGCTGGTGAAATGGTTGCGGGTGTCCTTGGCGTCGGCGTCGATCTTGATGCCGTACTTTTTCTGGATGGCCAGGCCAAGTTCCAGGGCGTCCACCGAATCCAGGCCAAGGCCTTCGCCGAACAGGGGCTGATCGTCGTCGATATCCTGGGCGCTGATGTCTTCCAGACCCAGTGCCTCGATGATCAACAGCTTGATGTCACGGTTAAGGTCGTGCTGTGGAACGCTCATCTGTGGCGAGCTCCTTGATGAAATACTGGTGCAGGTAATCATTGAGTTTGCGCGAGGCCTGCGGGGCGGCCCCGAGGGCTGCGAATGCCTGCGGGTCGATATCCTCGCCGATCTGCAGGCTGAAGTGCACCCGGCGCAGCGGGATACGGTACCAGGGCTCGGCCTTGGTCAAGGTGGTGGGGCTGACCTTGATGGTCACCGGTGTGATGAGTTTCGCACCGCGCAGGGCGATTGCGGCTGCACCGCGATGAAAGGCGGGCGTCTCTCCGGGCGGGGTGCGCGTGCCTTCAGGGAAGATGATCAGCGTCTGGCCATCGTGCAGGGCGGCGGCGGCACTGTCGAGCATGTCCATGCTGCCATCGTTGCTGATGTACTGCGCCGCGCGCACCGGGCCGCGGGTGAAGAGGTTGTGGAACAGGCTCTGCTTGACCACGCAGTTGGCCTGGCGCACCAGGCCGATCAGAAACACCACGTCGATCAGCGACGGATGATTGGCAAGGATCATCTGGCCGGGGCGCCCGAGCTTGCTTGCGCCACGCACCTCATACGTCAGCACGCCGCTGACGGCCATGAAGCGGACGAATCGCCAGAACAGCCAGCTGATGGTGTGCCGGGTTCGCTGGCGAAGGCGCGTGCTGCCGCCGGGCAGGCACGCCAGCAGCGGGATGACCAGCACCCGCAGGCACAGGCTGCCGACACCGAACAGACAGAAGCTGAACGCGGTGGCGAACAGTCGCCAATAGTAGGCGTTCCGAGGCCGGTTCAAGGCTTGCGTCGCCAGGTCCATGCACGGCGCTTCCAGGTATGGGTAAAGGTGGTCTGGCCGGTCAGCAGGCTGCGCAGCCAGCTCAGGGCGTGCGGTTCGTTGCCGGGGGCCGGGGTGGCGGCGCTTTGCTGGGTCAGGGTCCAGGTGTCGCCGGGGGTCAGCAGCAGTGCCAGCGCATAGTCGAACGGCACGTCGTCGACCCAGTCGCTATAAGCTTGGGGCGGTTGTTCTTCAACGACGATCAGCAGCACCGCCGGCGCGCCTTCGTGCAACAGGCCCGCGGCTTCCAGCACGCCTTGCTCGAAGCCGTCACCGGCGCCGGCAAGGGCGGTCATTTCGGCGGTGGAGCCGCGCATGATCGACCACAGGCCGATCACGGCGTTGTGTACCGAGAGGCTGAACTGGGTGGGGGAGAGCGGTTGCTCCCGGGCCAGGTCGCTGAGAATGGCGAAGGTGCGTGGGGTCTCGCCATGCCGGCAGACAAACACCAGGGGCAGGTCCGGCAGCCCTTCGGCCAACGGCCAGCCGACGGCGAAGGCCATGCGTGCCAGTCGGCTCAGGCGGCGGCGTTGCATGGCAGGCAAAAACGACACATCCGGCGCCTGATCGGTCGGCGCAAAGGGCTGGCTTGCCTGGCTCCAGTGCTGCCAATCGGCAGTCGTCTGCGCGCCTGGCGCCCAGGCTCGCCACTGGCTGATGTCGAATGTGATCACGATGCTTGTTTTCCGCCCTGAGGGACTGCCTTGCCGAGGGTGCCGCAGCTGTTGAACTGGCAGAGTTTGGCGCTAAAACCGAGTGGCGCGCATTATCCCGGTGCCTGCGGCGGGTAGCAAATGCTGGTTGCAGATTCGCCCGCCAGTAAAAGACCTCGAAGGATCTGCTTCGTCAGACTAGCCTGTTTTTTCCCGACAGACGGTAGCAAACGGTTGTCGGTCGATTCCTTGGCATCTTGAGCATACGGTGCTGGTCAAGCTTGCGCCGGCATCACATACTCGGTCATTCCCTGATACACGGAGGTCATTCCATGCGGCGTGTGGTGTTCAATCAGAAAGGTGGGGTGGGCAAGTCGAGCATTGCCTGCAACCTGGCAGCAGTGAGTGCCAATGAAGGCTATCGAACCTTGCTGATCGACCTGGATGCCCAGGCAAACTCGACCCAGTACCTGACCGGGTTGACCGGTGACGACATCCCCATGGGGATTGCCGATTTCTTCAAGCAGACCCTGTCTTCGGGCCCGTTTGCCAAGAAGAACAAGGTCGATATCTACGAAACGCCCTTCGACAATCTGCATGTGGTGACCGCCACCGCCGAGCTGGCTGACTTGCAGCCCAAGCTTGAGGCCAAGCACAAGATCAACAAGCTGCGCAAACTGCTCGATGAGCTGAGCGAAGATTACGACCGGATCTACCTGGATACGCCGCCAGCGCTTAACTTTTATGCGGTTTCGGCGCTGATCGCGGCAGATCGGGTATTGATTCCCTTCGACTGCGACAGCTTTTCCCGCCAGGCGCTGTATGGCCTGCTGGCCGAGATCGAAGAGCTCAAAGACGATCACAACGAAGACCTGCAAGTGGAAGGCATCGTCGTCAACCAGTTCCAGGCCCGCGCGAGCCTGCCCCAGCAAATGCTCGATGAACTGTTGGCCGAAGGCCTGCCGGTGTTGCCGGTGTACCTCAACAGCTCGGTGAAGATGCGCGAATCGCACCAGGCCAACCTGCCGTTGATTCACCTGGAACCCCGGCACAAGTTGACCCAGCAGTTTGTCGAGTTGCACGCCTTGCTGGAAGAGAACGCGTAGGAGCGGGCTTGCCCCGCGATGCGATGGTGGCTGCACCTCAGCGATCGCGGGGCAAGCCCGCTCCTACGGGCGGTTCAAATCCCCTGGCTACGTAGCCACTCCAGCAACTGCTGAAGTGGAAACGCACCGCTCTGGCGCGCCACTTCCCGGCCATTTTTGAACAGGATCAGGCTGGGAATCGAACGAATCCCCAATTGCCCCGCCAACTGCTGATTGGCCTCGCTGTCGAGCTTGGCCAGGCGGCAGCGGCCGCTCAGTTGGCTGACAGCCTGTTCAAAGACCGGTGCGAAGGATTTGCACGGCCCGCACCAATCGGCCCAGACGTCGATCAGCAGTGGCAGGTCGCCCTTGATCTGGCTGGCGTAGTCGCCCTGCTTGAGCTCGAATGGCTTGCTCAGCAGTACCGGGCTTTTGCAGCGGCCGCATTTGGGCGCATCGCCCAGGCGCTCGGCCGGGATGCGGTTCAGACCGTTGCAGTGCGGGCAGGGGATCAGCAGGGGGTCAGTCATCAAAAACTCCGTAGGAGCGGGCTCGCCCCGCGATTATCAGGAAGAGCAACTGATTTCCAGGTGCTTGCC